>Ga0310810_10000198_pt1 | contig 61188 bp, 121 predicted proteins | sample NCmetagenome_FD_207641 | JGI IMG/M metagenome (GOLD analysis project Ga0310810, IMG submission 207641) | Soil microbial communities from experimental microcosm in Duke University, North Carolina, United States - NC | ecosystem: Engineered > Artificial ecosystem > Soil microcosm > Unclassified ...
GGCATTGACTTCGCCTTTGGTCTCGTCACTGATGAAGGCGTATTCGTTGGGAGCAAGAATCATGTCTCGCTCACGACGTCCGCCACGGGTATCTTCTTCCGACATTTGTGTCTCCTCTTTCCTTGGTGTGATTGATCGCCGTCAAAGCGGCAGGGGTCAAGTCCCTTGCATCCTACTCCCGAAAGCCGCATTTCTTCAACTTTGGGAATCGTTTTGAGTTGGTTTGACGTAGAACGTATGCCCCCAAAAGAACCACCACGCATCGACCGGGGGCAGCAGCGCCGCAGCGGGCACGTCCCGGTTGGGAGGTTGCTTGTTGAGCCAGTCGTGCGCCATCGTGCCCAAGCGCCGCAGCTTCTTCTCAACAGTCATCGCTGCGTCGAGCAGCGACATCGTCCCGCGGAGGCGATTGCAATTGTAGTGACTGGCGGCGAGGTTGTCGCCTCCCTTTCCGCCCATGCTCTTTGGGACGATGTGCTCGATGGTGATGCACGCTACGTTGTCGAAGGGTCGACCACAGACAATGCAGGTGTAGCTGTAGCGCTCAGCTATAGACAGCTTGCGCCGAGCGTCATGGTCCTTCATCACCATGCGACGCTTAGCCATTGAACTTCTCCGCAAGCTGGTGCAGCTTATCACCATCGTCCATGATGCTGCTGCGCCTGACATAGCACAGGCCTCGGGACGGCGACAACACGTAGATGCGCGTCACTCCGAGGCCGTGGGTGCTCTTGTACTTGACCTTGCCGACGACGAGCACGCGTTCATCGCCGTGACCGGGTGCAGCCGCGTCAATCGTCGCCAACTCCAGAGACGTACGTCGAGTGATGACGACCGAATCGCCGGGGACGAGGCGCGGCCAGTAGAAGTTATCATCGCCGCGGTAGTAGGTCGCCACTGACCCGACTGTAAGGCCGAAGCGCTTTCGACTTCAACAGATCAGGTCACAACGACTTTGAGATCGTGGCTTGAAGCCTCACCAAAGTGCAGTCGGTGACCTTCTCGATTCTCCCAAGGAACGTGTAGGAAGAGCAATCGAATGTGACTGCCGTAGCTCTGTTGGCCGATGACAGTTGCCAACCCGAAGTACGACACGTGAGAAATGGAGTTGAAGCCACGGGAGACGAGGTGAATGCCTCCCTTGTCGTTGGCGGGCTTGACCAGCGCGCCGACCAAGATGCGTCGGTTCTCCTGGCGTCGGATGTACTCCGGCATCAGCCCGCACTTCTCCTCCTTGGTGAACGTAGCGAAGAGCACGCGCTTCTTAGCGAGAGTACCACAGGCGTCGAGCATGTCATTGAGCTCGGTAGCGCGCGCCGGGTTCGCGGCCTCCCACTCCAGTCCGAGCTGGTGAGAGTCGATCAGATGACGGGCGGGAGCTGACGATGCTTGATCGCCGTCAGCACCATCTCCTTCTCGAGTTTCCATAGCTTGATTCGTTCCTTGTAGTCGGGCATCGCGACACGCTCACGCATCGCTCGGAGCGACAGCTTCACGTGCTCAGGCGCGTCGGGCCAATCCGAATCAATCATGTTTCACCAGGTGCAGCATCGTCTCACGCGGCGTCCAACCGAGACGCGTTGGGTTCGATAGTAGCAACAAGAACCAGTCCTGGTCATCGAGGTGAACGGTAGTGATGATGACGCCGAGGTCGCCGTGTTCAGCTCGGACGGTGTCTGGATCGACCTGACGCCCGTTCTTGTCCTTGGGCAAGTTGTCCTGACGTCCGGGTGTGCGCCACAGTCGAATCCAGTCGCGCCTCAGGCGGCGTCCGGTCTCAGTGACGATCTCGCCGGGACCAATGACGATGAGGCAGCCATTCAGCGGGGGCATGGGAACCACACTGGATGGGCGCGTCGATACCAGAGCTCGTCAAATTTGGGGTCAGCTCCGAGCCTGATGGTGCCGACCCAACAACACTGTTCGTCGTCCTCGCCGGTGTACGGACTAGACCAGAGACAGACGTGAAGGTCTTCGCCGGCTCCCCTAAAATCAGAAGCGGCACGCCTGACGATGAAGAGGTCACCGGGGGTGACTGCCTGCAGCAGCCCGGGCCAGACGTAGATGCCGTCGAGGCGATCGCCTTGCCAACGGCTCATCGTCCGAACTCTGGGAACGCGGGGTCAGCGACCCTGATGATCCAGGTGTTGGCGACGGACATCCACTCGAGCGTCGGTCCATCGTAACCTGCAGGCGCGATGCACAGGTACTCGTAGAAGCCGCCGTCCATCTTCTGGACCCAGCGCTTCTGGATGACCAGCCAGACGCCGTCGAGCTCTCCGTCGTCGAGGTCCTCCCAACGAGGAGACGGGTTCGGGTCCTTCGAGAATATGAAGGCCAACCCAGGTGTGATGTCGACGTGGTTGCGGCGCTCGGCTCGAGCTTTCATGGCAGCGGAATCCACATGATCCTGAAGGGGGACGTCCACAACACCAGCACGCGCCGGCGAGGTTCGTGCGGGAATGCTGACAGGTCGATCCACTCGTCGACGGCGAGGCACAGGCCGACGCCGCCGTTACCGGGCGACTTGAAGGCGAACGGGTCGCCTGGCTTCACCTTCTTCGCGTACGGCAGCGATCCTGGGCGTGACTCGGGTGGCTTTGCATCCACACCTTGACACTACACCCCGCGACCGCGGGACTTCAACTGCGTCAGGGGCGCCTGATGATCCGGTGAACGCGCAGGCGGGTGGGCTTCAGGTACGAACTCAACACCTTCACTGCCTTGTCGGGGTCGAACCGCTTGCAGCTGGAGGCATCGAACATGAATGCGTTGCGGAGCGGCCAACAGTGGATGGCGAGGTGTGAGGTGTTGACCATGCACAGGCCGCTGATGCCTCCCTCGTCGCGGAAGCGATCGCCCGTCAACAACTTGGGATCGAGCTCCACGTCCTTGAAGAAGGGAGGGACGATGATCGACATGTCCATCGTGGACACCAGGTCGTGAAACATCTCGGTCAGGTTGTGTTCGGCATACAGCGTCACGTCGGCAGTCGAGCCGTCAACGATCAGGTGCAGGCCGTCGATGACATTGCCTGGGAGAGGGTCCGCGAGGAGGTCGTCGTCCATGGGAATTATGTACCACAGACGCGAGCACGGGTGCGATGTTTTTCACTGTGGTCAGCGACGAGCCGGTGGGTGCTGGACGAATTGGGTCGCCGTCGCCAGAAGGAATTTTCCGGTCGGGTGGAGGACCAGCGCCCGGTTCTTGGAGCAGCAGACGACCAGCAGCACATTTTTGACGTCAGCGTAGTAGCGCGCCCGCCACATTTCCTGCAGGCGCTTGTTGTCTGCGTTCGAGGTGAAGGGACTGTGGGCAGGCTCGGCGAGGTTGACGCCGTTGTCGACGACGGTGACGTCCGCGTCAGGCTTGAAGCTGACGAGGTCGCCGGGCAGGATGCGGATGCCGGCGTCGAGACCGCTCCAGTCTACCATGCGAACGTGACCTCCTTTGCCGCCTTCTGACGCGTCTGACGGAGAGCGCCGGCGTGGATGAAACCCACGGTGTTGAAGGGGACGCCATCGCTGCGGCTGTTCTGCACGTTCCAGACGCAGAAGCCAAATTCACCTTCGAGTTCAGCCTCAGTCACGTAGAAAAAGTCGCCTGGCTTCACTTCACACAGCATGCCGAGGTTGGCCTCAAGCAGGCTCATTGCTTCTTCTTTTTCAGGCGGTTGAGGTGCACCCAACCCCAGACGTCATTGCCCAGGACATGGACCAGAGCGCGACGGCCGCTGACGCCCACCAGGAGCATCGTCGCGTTGGTGACCGTCGGATACTTCAGGTGGGTGCTGTTGGGTCCGTCGTACAGCGGCGTCTCGTCGAGCCACCGCGTCGTCGTCACCAACATCCCAGGCTGCAGGTGCCGGGCGTGCTTCTTCAGGTACGGGTGTGCCTGGCAATTGGCACAGGTGCAGCCGCGTTCGTCATCGTACCCGCGGCTCATCGCAGCCGGCGACGACCCGACCGGGTGTGGGGGTCGAAGACCTTGTGACCGTCGACTCGGAAGCTCTCCAACAGCTCGTGGTGGAGGCAGCCGACGACTTCGTTCCGAATGTGATTGAGGAGCAGCAGCTCCGACACGTAGCGACCGCGCGGCAATCGCAGGTAGTCGTACGTCCCGCCCAGGTGAATGTCCCTGCGGCGATCGTTGACGTCCTTGACCCCGAGCCGGACGTGGAGGTAGAGCCGGGTCGACTTGCCCGTCTTCGAGGTGATCCACCCGCCCTCGACGTAGACGCCGTACGGGAGACCGTAGAAGTTGAGGCGCTTGATGAACTTCTTCAGTGCCCACTCGTCGTACTTGCGGATGAAGCCCAGCTTCAGCTCACCCACCGGCTTGGGACGACGGCTCTCGGGACTGATCCTCAGGCGACCCATCACGATACCTTGTTGTTCTCGTTGACGTCACACCGCTTGTGCTGGCACCACTTGCACTCGGCGCGCTGGTTGCCGTTGTAGGTCCTGCAGACGCAGCAACCCCAGCCCGGCATCAGGTTCGGGTGTTCGATGGCGACGCAGCGCTTGTCTTCTTTCTGGTCGGAGTCGCTCATGGTGATGCCAGTAGTTCTCGAAGACGCTGAGACTGAATTTTGTCAGGGAAGCGATTCGCCTTGAGACGGAAGATCTTCGCTTGAAGCGCTGGGTCATCGCGACTCACGCCCCTGCGAAGGGCGTCAATGACTTCGTGCCAGGCTGCGCGTCGCAATGGGTTGTCCCGGTCGTCAGTGTACGCATGACAAGGAAAGGGACACAATCGCACAAGATTGTCGGGGTGATTCGCCTCAGCGACGGTAGTGTGATCAGGTAGGTCACCCAGGTCATGGGGGTGATGAGCTACGTGAGTGTCACCCTCGTGTTGACACACCAAACAGACGTTGGGCTCCTTGAAAGTCTTGCGAGCGTGAGTCCGAACCCGATCGTGCGCCTTGTTGCGGTCACCATCATATTGTGCACGGAGTTCTCCCAACGTTGTCTTGGGAAAAGTTCCTCGAGCTCGTCGCTTCATTCGTCCGTCCTCTGAAAGAGGTCGGCAATCTCGAGCAGGAGCTTCGCCGTCCACAGGTCGATGGGTTGGTCGGGCGGGTTGTAGACGTACGGGTCCGACTTGCCTTTCCTCGGCGACTTCTCGAGGTGAGACTTGACGTGCTCGGCCGCTCGAGCTCGCAGGGCGGTGACGACGTCGACCTCCTGGTCTTCCTCGACGACCTGCCGCTTCGACAGCTTGATCTTCACGACTTGACTCCGAGCGCCTGGTTGATGACGGCGATGACCTCAGACTTCTTGCGGCCCGGCGTGTCGTTGAAGCCGACGACGGTGTTGTACTCGCCGATGACGTTGCCCAGGGCGTTGAGGACGTCCTGCCGCGTCTGGTAGTTGTTGCGTTGGGTCGCTCGGCTGACGGCCGCCGACAGGCAGAAGCGACACGCCCGGGGCGATGAAGTCGAGACTTCGTGGCTCCAGCGGTCACGGGCCCAGGTGCCCTGGGTCCAGCCTGCCTGGACGATGGTGAGGGTACGCTTGAGGGCCTCACGGACAATTCGAGAGTGTGCCATGTGGTTTCTCCAATGGACCCGAGTCTGGCGGCACCGCGGGTCGGCGGTGGGCTCAGGTTGGGTCGACACTACCACCTTACGGTGCGCGGAGAGGAGACTACACTCGGCGTCACAACACGGCGACTAGGTACGATTCCCAGGTGTAGGCGAACAGGTTCTGGGCGGGACAGAAGAAGCCGATCAGGTTCGGATACGGGACGCAGACGATGATCGCCAATGAATTGAGGCGTACCTTCGACAGCTGCTTGCCGTCCATCGACACCCGGAGGTCCCTCGACAGGTCGACCTTGCGCGACGAGTCGGTGCCGTCGTAGGGACGGGATTCGACCTTGTAACCGTCCCACACTGTCACGTGCATGTTGCGCTTGGGCCGCACCAGCATGCCGGGGACGAAATGGAGGGGACGCCTCATCCGGCCACCATCAAACACCACTGCAGGGCCACAGTTTCACTTAGGCGTCGTCAAGGTATCTTCTCACGTGAAAAGGTCTAGAGTGCACCTGGAGGTAACGTCCAGATGACTTCAACCTACGTGCTGGTGGTCGACGATGACGAGGAAATGAAGACGGTGGTGATGGAAGTGTTGGAGGACGCCGGCTACCGAGCGGTGGGTGCTGACAACGGGTTGGAGGCCCTGAAGCTGATCACTGAGCTGAGCGAGGTCAGCCTGCCCAGCATGATCCTGCTCGACATCCACATGCCGGTGATGTCAGGGTGGGAGCTGCTGGCGACGCTGCTGAAGATGCGCCCGGACATCGCCAAGATTCCCATCTTCTTGACGACGGCGGACGCGCTGCCTCACAACGTCGCCTACACCCACCTGCAGAAGCCGTTCACCATCGAACAGGTGATGGTGTTGGCACGGAAGCACGCGACACCGCTGCCCGTTTCACGGTGACACCTCGCGGAGACCTCCTGACCCTGTCCACCGGAGGCCGACGCCGGGGACCAAAAGCAGGACGTGACCGATGATGTCGCCGAGGTCAGGAGAGCCGTGGGGCACGTAGGCGACGACGAGGAGGGGGTCGGCTCCGGGCACGAACAGGTAGCCGTCCCCCTCGAGTCGCCTCAGGTCGTCGGACAGGCGGGTGTAGAGTCCCCAACCTCGGACGTGAGATGAGGGCCCGGGGACGACGAACGAGCCAGGCACGATTTGGCGAGGGGATCGTGGTCGACCTCCGCCAACTGCACCCTCCCGTTGGGCCAGGTCCGCAGGTACAGGAAGCACGGGCTGTTGTCGCCCGGCCGACGGTAGACGCCGAGCAGCAGGGTGTTGGGATAGACGCCGTCGACCCGACCTGGGTTCCGGTGGGTGGGTTGGTACTCCCCGGGAATCGTCAGCGACCTGGTGACGTCGTCCTTCATGCCTCGACCTCAGGGGACGGGAGACAGAAAAAACACGTAGGCAAAGACCAGCAAGCAGAAGCAGCGAAAGGACCAGACATAGAAGCACCGCATCCATCACACCAGCTCGAGCGCGTCAATGGCATAGGTCCAACCCAAGCCTCGTCCCCCATCCAGCAGCAGGGCAACCCAACGCTGGCCAGACTCGGGGCAGACCAGAAACGAGACGACGGTGGCCTGGGTCAGGTAGGCGTACTGGACAGAGTGGAGCTCCTGCTTCCGCATGTCGCGGTACCACTGCTCGCTCCGGTGTTCCCGCCACCACAGGTTGATCTGCCGGGCGTGGGGACCGGGACGCCGCCACAGGGTCAGCTTGTCGAGGGTATGGTGCTCTCCAACTCGCCGAGGAATGATGCGGACTCGACTGCCAGGCCGGAAGGGAGACATGCTGCGCCGCTGGTGTTCCCGGTCAGTCAGCTCGGTCTCCGACAGCTGGGGACGGGTCACCGACTCTTCGTCAGCGGTGCCACCATCGTCTCGATTCTTCAGCACCTTGCAGCAGATGGCCTCGCTGTTGACGGTCGCGGGATTGTGCGGCAGTGCAGAGTCCTGCACCTGCCTCCGGTGGAGGTAGACGGGAAGGTCGTCAGGGTGGACGCTGATCCGCTTCAGCTGAATCTTCGCTACGGGTGTCAGGCTACGAAACGGGTTCTCCTTGCGCGCGTCCGCGACGCGCCCGTCTGCACCCGCGTGCGACAGGGGCTCTTTTTGTACCGGAGTGTCGTCGACAGGTGGACACTTATCCCTGCTAGACTGGGTCATGACGGCTCCTGTCGATCGAAGAGGGGGACTGAAAAGTGCAGCGGCGAGCGCGAGTGGCAGAAAGTGGTAGGGAGTACCACGAGCGCAGCAAAACCCACAGCACGCGGTTCGTACACGAAAAAGTGCAAAGGTGCTGTCACGCGCATTCTCCCCTGTTCACTGGCCGCATTGTGTGGTAGGGGTCGCGTTCTGCGCAGATGGCGCTCACTCATGATCTGCGTCGTCATTCTGCGCTTCATCTGCGCCGGAACTGCGCGGCTGCTCCCTCCCCCAGATCAGCGCCTCCACCAGCCACACCAGGCTGACCAGCGCCAGCAGCGCGCCCACCGCCAGCACCCCCACTCCCAGCTCGCAGAACAGCCACAGCGGTCCCTGATCTGCGCAGTAGCTGGACGGCTGCATCTCAGGCCGCCCGTACTTTCGTCATCCCGCGCGGGGGAGTGCTGATGCGAAGCGGCTGCGACATGCAGTCCATGACGTGGACCTCAATCTCGCGCGACTGCACCGGCGCCGACGGCGGGCACCGCAGCGTCGGGTGGGAGTCGACAGTGAGCAGCGCGTCGAGCTCGCCCGGTCCGTAGACCTTGGTCGGTTCGTCGTCGTAGTCGAGGGGCACCAGCTCCTCGCCCCTGGGGGTGGTGACGACGAAGGCCTCGATGACGTCGCGCTGGCTCTCGGCGGGAGGCGGCGGCACCACCGTCTTCGGTCGCGACAGCGCGAACGGCTCTTCGTTGGGATTGAAGGCTTCCTCTTGGAAGGGCCAGTCGAGCTCGAACGAGGGGCGCATGGTGTGGGGTCGGTCGCTCATGAACCAACCCTACCACGTCGCCGCAGTGGATTATCTGCGGGCCCCGACGATTTTATTCGCTCAGGACTTGCGAACTTTGAGGTGTTTCAGCTCGAGCAGGTCGATGCACCCCTCGATGCCGTACTCGGCTAGCGCCGATTCGGGATCGATGCCTTCGTCGCGGAGGGCGGCCAGCACCTGCTCCTTGAAGGAGACGACCTTGTTGCCGTGAAGCTTCCCAGACGATCGCCCGTTGAGGTGCCACTCCGCACCGCACGTCGTCTTGAAGTAGAAACCCCCGTTGTTGGGACGGAGGTGAGAGGTTTCGTTGCAGACGGGACAGGAAGGCCGAGGTTGGCTCATGAGATCAGGATACCACGGATCTCCAGGGATCGAACAGCGCGCTCTGCCAGCGCGAAAAGTTGATTCTCGCCGGCGTTTTTGCGGTGGAGCACCGCCGATTCGAACGGCGCCGGCGGGTTGAGCCCGAAGGCCGCGCCCGCCGTGCTCCGAGCGTGCCCCTCAGTCCTTGCCGATCTGGATGTGTCCCTTCTCGTGGAGGCCCTTGCCGTCCATGCCGATGATGTAGGTCTTGCCGTTGCAGCCGAAGCGATTCTTGGTCACCTCGAACAGGCGCTCGCCCCAGGTCTCCGACCGCTTGTCCTCGTCGAAGTACAGCATGCCGTGGGTGTCGACGGCGTGCTTGATGGTGTTCTTGCCGGCGAAGTCGCCGCCCTTGGTCGCCTGGCCGATGAAGATGCAGATGCCGTAGGCGTCGCCCGGGCGCTTGCTCTTGGCCCAGTCGGTCAGCATCTCGCAGCACCGGACGGGAGTGTTGCCCGTCTTGCCGCCGTCGCGGTACTTGCCGTCGTCCAGCGTCTGCAGCGAGTCCTGGAGGATGAAGACCTGCTTGCCGGGGTGCGCCTTCATCAGGTTGTCGGCCTTCTGGAGCAGCGTCTCGCACATGTCGTCCTGGCCGGCGATGAAGCCGCTCTGGAGCTTGAGGCGCTCCGCGACCAGCTTCGTCTGATACAGAGACTCCTCACCGGTGTTGTACAGGGCGATGTGACCCGCCTTCATGATGCTGTCGGCGAGCTGCAGCACCATCGTCGTCTTGCCGGCGCCGGGAGCGCCCGTCAGCATCATCACCTGCGTCGGGACCATGCCCTGCCCGCCGAGGGCATCGTCGAACCAGCTGATGCCCGTCTGCCGACGGAGGCGCAGGTACGCGGGGACTTCGATGTCGAGGATGTTGGTGCCTTCTTTGAGGCCCTTGATCCCAACGTTGAGGTTCATGCCCTTCGCCGTCTGCGCCTCAGTGGACTTGGTCGCCATGGTGCGTCTCCTTACTGGAGTTTGCCCCTCTATTGTAACCGGAGGGGTACCGGTAGAACAAGGATACCACACAGCCCCTCAGACGGACAGTGTTCTGTAGTGAAAGTGACTTTCAATTAGGGAACCTGAACATGTGTTCCCTGGAACAGGAAAGAGCTTTGTTCTCTCTCAAGATTGTCCGCGATGCCCACATCGTGGTATTCTGTAGTTCAAGAGGCGGCAATCCGCCGCACCCAAACCCAACCTCAACGAAGCGAGCCACTACCATGATGAAGGATTCCACGAGCCCCCGCCGCGTCTACACCCGCAACGACGTCATCCACGTCTGCTACGCTGGCAAGACGTTCGCACCTGTGGGCGGTGAGACCGAGATCAAGGTCGGCAACCAGGTCAAGGTCGCGGTCAGCGAGACGAACCCGAACGAGGCTCAGGTCACGTTCCGCCGCTCGCACGGCAAGGCGATCGTCGAGACGTGGAAGGCCCGCAAGGTCCCCTGCCACCCGCGGACCGAAGCGTGATCAGGAGGCGGGTCGTCTGGACTCGGTCCGCCACCAGCGTCACCCCCGAAGTCGTCGTCGGTCGCCAACGACCGCCGAGTCCAAAGGGGCGGGTGGAGCAGAAGGCGCGCGACCTCTGGGGAGCCGACTGCAAGGTCGAAGTGAAGGCCGAGCAGGTGCGGGGACTCAAGCGCGCGACGGAGCTCCACCTGCCCAACGGGGTCTACCGGGTCGTCTGCCTCGTCAACGGCGAGGAGAAGGCGACCGCCTGGCACTTGAAGCGAACTCGAGCCTTCCGCGGACTCCTTGGCGAACTTGAGAAAAAGTTCGAGAGCGAGCTGTTCGAAAGTCGCGATCGAGTGTAGAATAGGTCTCATGGAAGGTAGGTTCTAACCATGTCATCGATGTCCATGACGACGCTGACCAAGGTCGCGCCGCTTCTGCCGGCACACCACAGCGTCCTGATCCGCGGCAAGCACGGCATCGGCAAGAGCCAGGTCGTCCGTTACATCGGCTTCCTGGTCGCCCAGGAGTACATCAAGAGCGGCATCATCGAGAAGGTCGAGGAGCTCGAGTGCATCGACCGTCGCCTCAGCCAGATGAGCGAAGGTGACGTCGTCGGGCTCCCGTCGACCGACGGCGAGGTGACCCGCTTCAACCCGCCCGACTGGTACAAGCGTGCCTGTCGCAAGCCCTGCATTCTCTTCCTCGATGAGCTCAATCGCTCGACACCGGAGGTGATGCAGTCCGCGTTCCAGGTCGTCCTGGACTACGAGCTCAACGGGTGGAAGCTCCACGAGCACACCCGCGTCTACGTCGCCGTCAACAACACGGCGGAGTACAACGTCAACGAGATCGACCCTGCGCTCCTCGACCGCTTCTGGTGCGTCGACCTCCAACCCGACACCAAGGACTGGTTGACCTGGGCGCGGCGAGACAAGAAGGACTACGGCGGCGGCATTCACTCGCTGGTCGTCGACTTCATCGCCGACAACGACAAGTGGCTCGACCCGGAGAAGAACGCCGAGGCGACCAAGAAGACCTGCTCCCGCCGCTCGTGGGAGCGCCTCAACACCGCGCTGGTCGGCGCCGGCATCATGGAGAACCCGACCCACGAGCTGTGGTACCCGATGTGCCTCGGCTACGTCGGCGTCGAGGCGACCATCGCCTTCCAGTCGTTCGCCAAGAACTACAACTTCCAGGTGACGGCGAAGGACATCCTCAACGACTACCAGAAGGTCAAGCCGAAGATCTCCAAGCTCCAGCAGGAGCGCATGAACATCTGCATCGACAAGGTGTCGGACTACGTGGTCAAGGAGCTCGATCGCCTGTCCGACAAGCAGGGACAGAACCTCGCCGCCTTCATGAAGGACCTCGACGGCGAGCTCCGGATCGCACTCTGGAGCAAGCTGACGCAGCAGGGCATCGACAAGTTGGAGCTCGCCAAGAGCATCCACAAGCACTGCGCCGAACTGGTCCTCGATGTGTTCGGGGTGCCGATGGGAGAAGCGGGCATCGGAGTGGTGCCCAACATCCCCGGCATCTTCAAGGCTCCGGCGCAGAAGGGTACGACCCCGAAGCGCTGAGGGAAGGTCCGCCCAGGTATTGCTTGCCTGGGTGGGACCGTGATTCGCTCACGGTGGATGACCGGCGCCGGTCAGTGGGCTTGGCTAGTGGAACGTGAACAGAGGACCTGCCATCGGTCTTCCAGTAACCAAGGGTCGGACTGCGGAATCCCCGTGGTGCCGACCCGTTGTTTTCTCTAGGCGATGCGGGTCAGCGGCTCGTCCCAGGTGACGAACCGCATCGGCTCGCCCGGCAGCGACGGCAGCAGCGCGTAGCCACGCGCCTCACTGTCGGTCTGCGGATCCCTGCCGAGGTTCGCCACCTGCCGCGTGTCTCGCGGCGGGCTCCCAAACGCGACGATGCCGGCGGCGACCCAGTGCCAGGTGCCGACGACGGTGAAGACGATCCTGTCCTGGGCGACGAGACTGCCGAGCGGCAATCGGTTCACACTGGTTTCACTTTCGTCAGGTCGTGGAGGATGTACCTACACCCGCCCATGATGAAGGTGTGCTTGACGGCCTGGAAGATCTTGCCGTCCCGCTGCTCGCTGCACCTGACCTCGCCAGCGTAGAGCACCAGCTGTCCCTTCTTGATCGGTGCCGCCTCGGGCGGACCGTAGTGCGGGTAGACGGGAGCGAACGGGTACTGGTGTCCCTGCTGCGGGTACAGCGGCTCCTTCGTCACGAACATCGTCCCTGGGCCCAGCACCAGGGCCTCGGCCACGTCTCGTGGCGGGTCGACAGGACGCTGGTAGTAGGGCAGGTCCGACTGGACCTGCATCGCCGTCTTGCTGGTCCGGTCCCCAGTCCAGGTGACGGTGGGCTTCACGCGCTTCATTCGTCCTCCTCTTGGGGTTCCTCCCCATCGGGCTCGCCGGGGCCCTCGAAGGGCTCGAAGTAGGCCTCATCGTACTCCGGCGGGGTGGCCAGCTTCCAATCGTCGTACATGTCCGTATCCTACCACAGTCGTGGGGGATTTGACAGGCACGGTCGAAAACATTCGCCGTGGAATTATGGGCTGTGGCCATTTTGCCACACTGTGACTAAAAGTCCCACGGAATCAGATCGCCGCCTGAACCGTTGTGGTATACTGAAAGTATCAAGTCGATGGTGACTCTCAAAATGCACAATTTGTGCCAGTCTAAGAAATGGAGGACTTACCCTAGGCGGGGTAACGAGAGGCGAGCCGTCGAATGCAACTGCGACATCGGTCACCTGCAGTCAGGGTGTAAACCAGGTGCTACGCACAATAGGATGGTGTCATCAGGCAAACGGCCCGGTGAGCTGAACCATCCGGAATGAACCCCGTTCTCCCTTGATCATAAAGGACATCAAGTCATGAGCGACAACACCAAGGCGGATGTTTCCGCAATCGACAAGGCAATCGCAGCAGCACGTGCTCGCAAGGCCGCGAAGACCGGCAGCGACACCAACACCAACGCCGCCGAGCCCAAGGCGCCGAAGGCCGACTCAGAGTCGACCCCGAAGCGTCCCCGGCTGACGGACGAAGAGAAGGCCGCACGCGAGGCAGCTCGCGAGGCCGAGCGAGCCTCGAAGCGCGCGAGCCGAGACGCGGCCCGGGCAGCGAAGCGAGCGGAGCGCGAGAACAACAAGCGCACCCCGCACATGAGCAAGGTCGAGAAGGCGGCGTCCCGCCTCCCGACGCTCAACTCGCAGGCACAGACGACCTTCAACGAGATCACGGCGTCCTTCAGCCGCGACCAGGTCACAGCGCTGGCGCTCCACCTCCAGCACTTCAACCGCGTCAAGGCGACCGAGCGTGCACTGGGCCAGGCCATCGAGGCCGGGATGCAGGTGACGATCGTCGGCGGCGACTCTCGCTACATCGGTCAGACCGGCACCGTGGTCAAGGCGCAGCGCATCCGCTGCTACGTCGAGGTCCCGGGTTCCAAGAAGCCGGTGTACCTGTTCACGTCGGACGTCGAGCTCGCGGCGACCGCCTCGGCCAAATCGGCCTGAGGCGACGAGTGACGGCAGAGAAAGAAGATCGGGCGGAGCCAAGGCAACAGCCTCCCACTCCGTCCGATTATTCTGACCGTCGGTAGAGGACAACTGGGAGTGCTCTGGAGGTCGTCGTGGAGGAGCCTACGAACGAGGAGCTGGGGATCCGTCCCTACACCGGCTGGCGCATGCTGCTGGCGTGGACCTGCATGCTGTCGATCAGCATCGGGTTCTGGGGCTGCATCGGCTGGCTGGTGCTGAAGTGAAGCCGCGTCGGTCGATATCGACAACGATGCCGGCGATGGGAAACCACAGCGTGATGATCGGCGACCGCGAGGTCGTCGGCGGCATCGACCAGCGGAGCGGCCTGCGCCTCTTCATGGACGAGTGCAAGCGCAATCACCCGCTGGCGGTCAGGCTGATGAAAGGCAACAGAGTCGTCGCCGAACAACAGGCGCCAACGGAGAAGAGATGACCAAGGAACGTGAGCCGGCCAAGATCCGGGAGTACGAACGCGACGGCGAGGGACGACGGAAGCACGTGCTGAAGAGCTTCCACCGCAAGGCCAACAACGGCCAGTCGCTGAAGGAGTTCGCCCGAGCCAGCGTGGCGGCGAAGGACACCGACCTCAGCACCGCGGCCCGCAACTGGTTGCACAACAAGACCGCCAACACGTCGAAGCCGCCGCTCGGCATCGGCTGCACGCGGAAGAAGAAGGGCGGCAGCAAGCCGTCAGGAAAGTGAGAACGCAGGTGAACAAGATCGAATTCCAGCACACGGCGCGGCAGCTGCTCGCCAACACCAACAGCGCCTTCCTCGACGCGGCGCAGCTCGAGGCGTGGCGCAAGGAGATCAAGCAGCATGACCCCAAGCTGGCGCAGCTGCTCGAGGACCAGCACCGGGCGACGGCGCAGATCGGCCTCCACCTGGCGCAGAAGATGGCCGAGGTCGATCCCATCGCCGACAGCGCAGATGAGGCGCGGTTCTTCAGCAAGCGCTGAGCCGCGCAGAACAGGCGCGCAGTTCACGTACCCCTACCACACCGCGCGCAGAGGTACACCAAAACCGTGCATGGAAAATGCCGTGCCACGGTTCGGCACCGAATAGGCCACGGCACACGCGACCCCGCCCCTACGTGACACACGGTGCCGCCGAGGGGGCCGGTCTGAGGTCCACCACGAACCGGTGGGGCGGGGCCCCTTCTAGGGCCCCCTAAAAGGGCCGGGGGGCCGGCCGGGGTCAGGCAACCTTTGTTGGCCCCCTCGTGGGCCATGGTTACGCCATACCCGTGTGTGCGCTACGCGAGTTTTCGCCGCCAATTCAGTCCCCCTGTCGCGCTGTGGTGTGGCAGGGGGCCGCCGCATTTCTGTGCCGCGCTTCACGAAAAATTTCCCGGGAGAACTTGCACTGTGAAAAAGCCCCTTGGTGCGCCATAGAGTGGATTAGCAGCAGCAGCAACCCGGAGGCAGGACATGAAGAACAGGTTCGACGCAGCAGGGGAATTGACGCCCGAGGCCTACGCCAACATGTACCACGCGGGCCTCCGGCTCGAGGGCCGACCGCTGCGCTACGTCCGCGCCGCCTTGTACCAGGCCTCCGCCGCCGAATAGAGTGACGCCATGGCTGACAAGAAGCAGGATTCACCCGACCAGATGAAAGAGTGGCTGGGCCTCCTCGACGACAAGGAGCGCGCCGACGTCCTCAAGACCCAGATCGCCGAGCGCGAACAGACCGAGCGCGTCCGCCTCGAACAGCAGGGTCAGACCGACCGCGACGACGATGTCGTCGCCGCCCGGGGCTGGGTCAGGGGCGCCGCCATCATCGCGGTGATGTGCGCCATCGCTGCCTCCACGTGCGTGGGCTACCGGGCCGTCGACGCCTGGCAGGCCGTCAAGACGGGCGGACCCGCTCCGGCTCCTGCAGTGTCGCCCCCATCCCCTCCAGCTCCGGGTCCGAAGTAGCATGCTGCAGTTCATCGTGTTCTTCCCGTTGGTCGTCTTGGCGATTCCCGTGCTGGCCGTGGCCTGGGCGGCGGACTTCGGAGCCGATGAGCACCTGCGCTGATTCTTGTCCAGGTTGTGGCCAGGACCTCCGGCTGCCGTGCTCTGCGTGCGGTCGCCCCGTCCTAGTTTCGGGTGGAAAGTACGCCTCCCACGAGAAGTCGGAGTGCACCGGCAGCCACCTGGTGTGGAAGACGTGCCCGATGTCGGGCACGGAAGCGAAGGTGACGACGTGAAGGTCAGCGAACTGATTGCACTGTTGGAACAAGAGGACCCGAATGCCGACGTCCTGGCGGGCGACCACGACTCCGCCTTCTACGACATCGACTCGGTCGAGGGCGGCGTCTACCTGGCCGACGGCTACATCGTCGGCACTCCCGGCTCCGGCGGCTCGCCCGAGGCGCCCGAGGGTTCCGAGCCCTGCGTCGTCCTCCGCGCCTTGTGAGCACCGATGTCGAGCTTCGGGCTGACGCGGACACTCAGGCGGGGCGCATTGACGAGCCTGCTCGTCGGCGCCACGACATGTGCGCCTTCTGTTCCGGTCCATCCGGCCCCGCTCCCTCTTCCCGTCGACGTCACAGTCACCCTCACCAGCGAGCCCGTGCCCGCTGCTGCTACTCCACCCGCGCCTCAACGGCGCGACCGCTTCGTCTACCTCGTCACCATCGACGGCGTCCGGTGGCAGGATGTCTTTCCGTGCGACCACACTCCGAACCTGTGCCGGTTCGGCCAACAGGGTGCCTTCATCGGCCGCGACGGCCACTTTCAGGCCTCGGGTCCCAACTGCGTGTCGCTGCCCGGCTACCTTGAGATCACCCGCGGCCACCCGTCCACCGACTGCCCCGACAACTACTGCAGGCCCACCCACGTCGTCCCCAGCATCGTCGACGGCTTCACCACCGTGGTTGCCTTCTCCGGCTGGACGCCAATAAACCTGACCCTGCCTGAGGGCACTCCCGGTCGCCGCGGCGTCCCCACCGACCCGTGGGGCTACCGCGTCGATGCCGAGACCTTCGACAACGCCCTGCGCTGGCTGCGGTCACCCGCCGCGGCCGCGGGGACGACCCGGTTGATGTGGTTGTCGTTCGGCGACACCGACGAGTACGCCCACGCCGGGTCCCGCTTCGGCTACCTCAAGGCCCTCGAGCGCGCCGACTCCTGCGTCGACCGGTTGGTCCGCGAGCACGCGTCGCTGTTTCCCAGCGTCGATGCCGACTTCATCGTCACCGCCGACCACGGCCGCTCCGACGCCGACTGGCGGCGCCACGGCGGCGACCCGACCTCGTGCCGCGACTGGCTCGTCGCCTTCGGCGACCACGTCGCTCCCGTCGGCCACTCGGCCCAAGGCGGCACCCTGTCCGACGTGCGGGCCACGGTGCGTCACCTCGCCTTCGGCGACGACGGGGGACTGGTCAAGTGAACCGCTACCCGTCGGGCCTGGAGCGCGGCGTCCCCGGTAAGTCCATCGTCCACGAGTGCGGCCTCCTCTGCGACCGCGGCTTCCGCCCGGGCTGCATCGTCCGACCCACCTTGTTCGACGACGACCGCGACGGACCTCCGCCGCCTGTCGGCCTCATCATCGCCTGGGACGCGGGCGGCTACCACGTGTTGTGGGGTGAATCACCGGTGACGCGGTCGCACAGATCCTTTTTCCGCAAGGCTCGGTAGGATTCAGGCAACAGGTATGGTGTCCTACGACGCGGCTCCCACCAAGTTCGACGACCTGTCCCACGCGGAGCTGCAGGTGCTCCGGGGACTGACCAACGGTCGCCACGATTCCTACGACCTGGGCGGCCGCGAGGGCGACGCCGGTTCGGCCTTCCGGTCCGCCATCGACGACAAGATCGACGGGCACTCGCGGCCCGGTGCCTGGGTCGTCCGGGCCTACTGCGACGACCCCCGCAGTCCCGGCAATCGACAGTGCATCGGCTGGACCTTGTTCGACGTGTGCTCCGACCGGATCGAGGCGGGCTTCTACGTCGACCGCTCGTGGCGCCGGCGCGGCATCGCCCGGGCCCTGTTCGACACCGTCCGCCTCCACGCTCCCAAGCACGCGTCCCGCATCATCACCAGGCCCTGGTCCCGCGGCGGCTCCTGCTTCTTCGACCGGCTCGGCTGCAGGACGGTTCACCCCGTCGACCCCTATTCGTCCGGCGTCAGTGAGTTCAACCTCTGAGGCGACCATGGAACGCAAGCACCCGCGGCAGCCCATCCTGTTGGCCGCAGACAACGTCGTCCGCTTCAAGGAAAACAAGATCGTCTCCTGGATGCTGGAGATGGGACGGTTGGGCGCCAAGTTCGACCTCAACGTCATCGCCCTGCAGGACTTCTCCCAGGAGGATCGGATCCAACTGGCACAGCTCATCGGCTACTCAGTCTCCGGCTTCGGCGACCTGTCGTACGTGCCCGAGGCCGAAGTCGATGCCTGCGATGCCGAGGCCCACCGCGTCCTCCACCCGCGCTGGGTCATCCGCTTCGACGACGTCAAGGCCTACAACCGGGACGACGGCTTCATCGTCGACCTGAGCGAGGCGACCCGCTACGAGACCCAGCAGCAGGCCCAAGACAAGTCCGAGACGCTGACGGGTCCCCTGACCGTCGTCAATGAACTGGAAGCTGAGTGATGAGCACCACCCCGACCAAGCTGAAGATTCGCTTCTCCGTCTGCGAGCCCGAGACCGAGCGCTACATCAACTTTGAGGACGACGTTCCGATCGCCAAGGTCCGGGATTTCTTCATCCGCGCCGGCATCGCCTGCGAGAACCTCTTCAACCTGAAGGGGTGTCCCGCCGTCCTCATCCTCGACGGTCCCGCGGCCAACAAGATCAGCGCCATCAAGCTGGTGCGCGAGGCGACCAACCTGGGCCTCAAGGAGGCCAAGGACGTCGTCGAGGCTCCGGGCGGCAGGTTGTTCGTCATTCAGGACGGCCGCGACGCCGACGAGTGGGTCCGCCGCTTCGACATGGTGGGCGTCCGCGTCCGGACCGAGACCGCTGACATCAGCGAACTGCTGAAGCTCGGGGTGCCCGAGGTGAGGAAGGTGGTGCCGTGAAGAAGTACGACCGCGACTCCATCGCCAAGGCGATCCGCCGCAACGAACCCGACGGCATCCTCGAGGCGGTGCGGGACAAGGGCGCCATCACCCTGCCCACCCTTCACCTGCTGTTGTCGCTGCTGGCGACCAAGACCACCTATCCCCACCACATCCAGGTCGCGGTGTCGACCGGCGCGGTGCTCAAGACCATCGACAACGAAGAGGACGCGTTGGAGACGATCCGGCGCCTGGAGGCGAAACCATGAAGGCGTACTACGATTGGCGGGAACCCAACTGGAAGAACGAGCTCACCGCCTGGGGAGTCATCGCCTTCCTCGTCGTTGTCATCTCCGTCGTGGCGGGGTGCTGACGTGACCAAGAAAGAACCCAATGCCCTGGTCGCCACCATTCACCGCATCCAGGCGCTGGCCGAGTTCTGCGGCGAGAAGAAGTTCACCGACCGCAAGGGGCTGCTGTACTTCGACTGGCACGCCTCGGGCCGGGACGGTGCATCGCTCTACGTCGATCCCAAGACGGGCCTGACGACGGTGTACTCCTACCTGGAGTCGGGACACAACGGCGACCACTACGATTGCCGGGACGAGATGCTGTCTCCCGAGCAGGCCCAACGCGAGCTGACCAGCCTGCTCGAGCAGTACGAACGCAAGGCTCTGGAGCACGCCAAGCGCGAGGTCAAGCGTGACGAGGAACAGGCCCTCGACAGGCAGGCCCGACAGCGACTCGCTGACCACTTGAGGAAGGTGCTGTGACCCCACAGAAGCTCACTATCAAACGCCGCCTCGAACGCTTCTTCTTTCCGGATTCGTTCGCGATGAATGAAGCCAGCATCTCGAACAGGCGCGACCTCGACACTTGGTCGGGCCTGCTGCTCCTGATCGAACTCCCGCTGATCTTTTTTGCGTTCCTCTCGGACATCGTCCGCCTGGCCTTGTTTGCGGCCGTCGTAGGTGGCGCCGGTTGGCTGGTCTGGTGGGCCGCTCACGTGTAGATCACGTTGCCGTGCAGTACCGTTTAGTTAGTCTGCATGGCGACCTCGTTCAGCGCGGAATTGTGGCGTGCTCGTGCGTGGAAGAGATTTGAGCGCGCGATTCGCCGTGGTGAGGACAAGGAGCGCGCGACCCGTACGTGGACGGTCGACGTCGCTTACATTGCACCCATGGGACACCTCATTGCCTGGTGCTACGAGCGTGGCATCGACGTGAAGTTCGTGACCCGCGGGGGCGGCGTCTACTACCCCGAGGACAAGGTCATCAAGATCTCAGGCCGGATGCGGCCCATGAGCCAACTGCACTTCCTGCTCCACGAGTGCGGGCACCACCTGATCGGCGACCGCGATAAGCGGGAGCGGTTCGGCATGGGCTACAACCAGGTCGACCACCCCAACATCAAGCGGACGTTCCACCACCGGGTCGACATCGTTGATGAGGAGTTTGAGGCCTGGCAGCGCGGTTGGAAGTTGGCGCAGCGGTTGGGACTCAGGATTTCGAAAGTAGACTACGATCGCACTCGAGTCGAGATGCTCCGGACGTACATGAAGTGGGCCCTCAAGGTCGATGGTTACGGTAAGGAGGATGATGACGATGATGAGGACGAGAACACCGAGGCCTCAACAGGTTAGGGTCTGAGGATGGCAAAGAGGGAGCTCCGCGACGTCGACCGTGCTTTCATCCACGCCGTTCACTTCGAGCAGGGGATCGTTCCGATCGAAGACCCGGTGCTCGACATCCGCCGTGCGCTGAAGGACCTGCCGCCCGAGGAACAGCGCGTGCTGAAGCGCAAGTTCCGCAAGCTGTGGCGTAAGTTCATGCGCGACCAGGTCAGCACCGCAGGTAAGCGCGGCGAGGCACAGAAGAAAGCGCTGGAACAGAAGCTTGGCGTCGGCAAGCACGTGCCGTCCCGCGCCGAACGCCTCGAGCGGAAGCGCCTCGTCTATGACGTCTTCTGGAAGGAGGTCATCCAACCGATGATCGCCAAGTTCCAGAACGCTGGCAAGCCTCCCGCAGAATCGTCTGAGAAAAAGGTGCGGAACAAGAAGAAATGATTGTCCGCGCGCACGAGGCTGTGGTACTCTGCTAGACATGGCAGACCCCTCCCCGATTGGCCAGGTGATGGCCGATGTGATGACGAAGACGATGAAAGGCAAGCGGATCAAGCTGGTCCGCTGCACCGATCCCTACACCCGGCTCACGCCGGGTTCACTGGGTACCGTCGACTTCGTCGATGCCATGGGCACCGTTCACGTCAACTGGGACTGCGGTTCCTTCCTGGGCCTCGTCCCGGGCGAAGATGAGTTCCACGTCATCTGAGGAGACACACATGTCGCGCACCAAACGAGTCTACCTCAATCCCCGTCCCTCGCTCACCATCGAGAACACCGGCGGCCGCAACCTCGGTCGTTGTTACAACGCGTCGTACTACAAGGTGACGTCACTGCACCCGCTGTCGCAGGAGGCGCTCAACCGCCTGCGTGAGGCAGGCTTCCTGGGCTACGGTCAGGAGTTCACGTGCCTCTACGTCCAGCCCGACGGCAAGAAGGTCAGGCCGCCCGAGAAGGTCGACTGGCGGACGAAGATCGAAGCGACGGGAGCCGACGACGTTCCGTGCTCTGAGGTCCACGAAGACACCAACGAGGTCATCCGCACCCCGAGCATCAATCCCTACTCGGGCAAGGAAGACGTCCCCACCAAGATTCCGTACTACGTCTACGAGTGCGAAGATCGAGTCGATTCGTCCGACTAGGAGGCCACCGTGAAGAAGCACGACATCAGCAAGCGAATCGCGTTCCGAGCACAGCAGGCGCTGGAGAAGCTTCTCAAGCGGGGCAACAACGCACGTGACTACTCACAGGCCCGACGGTTTGCGGCGGCCGCGGTGTCGTGGTGCAGGATGCACCCGGCCACGGGTTCGTCGAAGCGCCGCGGCGGTGCGTGCGAACAGTTGTGGAAGACCGTCATCGCCCAGTGTGATGCGGTGTTGACGAAACCCGCCTAGTTATCGGGGTGAGAATCACCCTCGGTCGTCTCCGCACAATTCTCCGTGAGGCACTCCTGTGTGAAGGGGTGCCTGAACCTTTTGCGGATGACGAGGAGTGGTCCGTCGCTGACGCGATGATCAACGACCGCTCGCTGCAGGGCGGCCTGCCCGTCACCAACATCGCCGTCGCCGACCTGACTCCGACTCAGGACATGGAGCAGACCGGCGTCAACCCGATGAGCACGACGGCTCCCATCTTCGTCGTCGCCCGCGGTGGCAAGAACTACGTCATCGACGGTCACCACCGGATGAAGCGGGCGCTGGCCAACGACATCCCTGAAATCCCGGCGCGGGTCTACATGGGCTCGCTGCACCTCAACGACGCGGCCCGGGTCCTCGGCGTCGACCGCCGCGACATTCTCGAGGCGATGCACTGGCAGGACCGCGAGAAGTACATGGCGGAGGCCAAGCGCGACTTCAAGAAGGGCGACCACGTCTTCTTCGGCAAGTACAAGAACAAGAGGGGAAAGATCGTCGACACCTACGTGGACGACAAGGATCACCCAGCCATCACCATCGAACCCACGCCCAAGGGAAGAAAGAAGGACGTGGAGATGGGCCTGTACAAGGTGTGGCCTGACGAGGACCCGCCTGAGGACGAATGATCGGTTGGGCCGCGCGACACTTGCTCTGGTGGGCGATCCGGTTGGGAGTCACGCTGGCGGCCTGCGTGACGCTGCAGAACGTCATTCATGAAGAAGGCTACCGAGTCGAGCTGTGGACGCTCCTCGTCGCCGCCGCGTGCGTGATTGTCACTGTTCGGTTTTGGATGCCCCGTCCTGAAAAGGACTGAGGTGCCGCTGTACAATTCAATCATGGACCTAGTGTCACCCGTCGATGATTACGCGGCGTGTGCAGCCTACGCCAAGTACCTCCAGCAGAGGCGCGACAAGTCATGGGCCAACGTCCATGCCGGCGCTCGGTGGGAGATGGCGTGGGGCCACAAGTTCGGCATCAGCACCCAGATTCGACAACACCTAGAGCGTGTGGCTGACGACGTCAGAGTTGACTTTCTGTATGATTTCACCTACCTTGGCATCAAGTTTGATCCCAAGGCGACGTATTCGATGGGCACGCAGAATGGCTTGATGTTGAAGAAAGGCCACGTTCGCCGCGACGTCATCTACTTGCTCGGCGAGTGCCTTTCGCCCTTTCCACTGGAAGAGATGGAACCGAGACCGCTGACGTTCCGCTTCGTCGGATGGTCGTGGGGCGATCCAACGCTGTTCCACGATTCGTCACACCTTCGCGCCGACACCCTCTGTAGGTCTCCCGGCGAGTTGTTGCAACTGCCCGAACTCGTCAATGAGTTGCGTAAAGTCTACGGTCGAGCTCGTCTGGACGGCTCCTAACAGGTTGTGAACAGCCGGTTACAGGTACGAAGTCGAGCTGTGACTTTTTGTACCAAAAAAGTTTCCCTTGGGCCACGGTAGGTGGTATCCTGGTGTTCAGGTAGTATCTCGTACTAATCGTTGGTCAAAAGTACTACGGCGTTGGCCAGCCAGGTCCAAGGCGGGTTGCCCCCACCCGTCAGGAGGAAACGTATGTCCGGAGCACCTCTGAAGTTCAAGTCCGCGGACAACACGCCCGCCGTGATTCCCATGCGAAAACTCACCGACTCGGAGATCATCAAAGTCCTGGAGCTGCTGGTGGCCAGGGCCACCATCGAGAACCAGGAAACGTCACGTCAAGCCCACGATGGGTCGGCTGACCCCATTCACAAGGCTCTGACCGGTAAGGTTGCGGCCCATGCCTCCGGCCGCCTGGCCGGTCTCACGCGTGCGCTCCTCCTTATCAAGGGCGGTTGGCAGGTCGATGACGTGGTTTCCGAAGCGGTCCACGATATCGTCGGCGACTTGTTCAAGGGCCCTAAGTAGTTGAGACATTGGCGGATATGGCACGGGAGCCAACCAGGGAGGGGCAAAAGGTTAGTGAGAACGCCAACGGGACTATCATCGCCCGTGTAACCGTGGTAAAACAAATCATGCCCACCGCTAAAGCAAATCCGGTATCCCGGCTGCGGGGGACGTCACCGACGACTCCGCCGCCGGCAAGTGCACTGTTCAACTCTCGAATTCCCGAGCACGCTGTGGAGGTCGTGCCTGGCTGCGTCTACCTCATCCGGAACTGGATGCCCAAGAAGCTTGCCGACCAGATCGGCGTTCGAGTGGTCGAAGAAACGTACGAAGCTTCGCTTCCTCAGTACCGGATCGGCAAGAAAGGAGTCCCCCTCAAGGACGAGGACAACCGCCTCGTTCGCTTGGGCGACCCCGACCTGAACACCATCGTGTACAAGGGCAAGGAGCAACCGGTCGGACAGTGGACCGACGCGTTGCTCGAGCTAAAGACGGTGCTGCAGGAGGAATTGGGCGTGCCGTTCAATTCCGCCAGCGTCAGGTACTTGGTCAATGGCAAGGTCGCAACCGACCCACACAGTGACATCAAGCACATGCCCGCGCTGGGCGACCAGCCGGTCATCGCTCACCTGGGCTTCGGTGTCAGTCGGCGCTACGAGTTCCGGGCGATGAACAACCTCGACAAGGTCGCCTTCTCGTGCGAGGTCAACCACGGTGACCTCCTCCTGTTCGTGGGACGGTCGCAGCTCGATTGGATCTGGGCCCAGCCCGCGCTGCCCTCGATCAAAAACAGCCGCGTCCAGATCACGTACCGGTTCGTGTTGCCCGGTTTCCAGGCGTCCAAGTCGTCCCACGCTCAGTTGCGTCGGATCTCGACGACGCGCATGGCCGCCGTCAAACCGTGAAAGTTCTCGTCTGGAAACGGGACGATACTGAAGTCCTGCTGGACACGGGTCCCTGCGAAGTCGTCGTTCGCGTCCTCAAGACGCACCCCGACGAAGATCAGATGATCCGCTTTCCCATTCAGGACCTCCTCGACAAGTACGTGAAATTCTGTAGACCTGGGGGACACACCAAACGATGAAGAACCTATCCCTAACCCTGGGAGGGCGCGTCAACGGTAAGCGTCTTTCCGGTTCAGTCACTGTCCACCGTCGCCTCTCTGGGTACGTCGTCACCATCAAGTGCAATGATCGAACGGCGACGAGGGAAGTGAGCGACAAGCAATATTCAGTCTTGCGGATCATCGACGTCGTCGGTTGGCTCGACCCGATCACCAACTAGGGTCGAGCCTCCCGCCGGTGTGTACCTTCTGTAGGTGCACCCGGACATTCGAACTGCGCGTCAGCACCTAAAGGACCACGTCAAGAGGATCATTCAGCAGGTCCTCCACAACTACATCGGTGATCCCAGGGACGCCAAGCAGTACGTGCAGCATGCGATCGTTTCTTCGCTGCACAGCCTGAAGAGCAACGAGACAATTCGCAACTTCGAAGTTGAGGTCATCAATCCTGGAGCCAGTGGGCTTCAAGAGGTTGATGACCTCGAGGCGTCTCTGGCACCGGGCGACGTGGCCACACACCCCGACGGGTCCTACCGAGGCATTGTCATCTCGGCCGATGGTGACGGTTATGGCGTCATCATGCAAAGCGACCCTGGACCAACGAGTGGGCCGGGCGAGGTATTGGTGAGGTGCAAGGTCCAGCCCATCCGGTCGTTGGACTACATCCAGCTCATTGTCAAAGCGTAGCCGGTTCGCATCACTGACGACATGGTAGACTAGACACATGTTGTTCGGATGTCAACACGTCTGGGACCGGGTGCACGGCGAGCAGCCACCTTGTTGCAAGTCGTGTCACGAGGCGGGTCGGGCGACGGTCCGCATCAACGTCAATGGTGAGCAGCTATACCTGTGCTGCAGTGCCGCCGCAGTCGCACTCGAGGAAGGGATGCCCGACATCGAGAGCCACGACTACCCGTCGCACCGACCTCCTCCTCACTGATAGTCTTCCTCGCGCGTGGTGTAAGGTGGCGGCATGGACGACCTGTCCGACCGCACCATCGAAACCATGCACCGCAAGGGGCTGAAGATCTACATCGAGTCTCGAGGAGAGACCGAGCAGGTGTGGTTCACCTACGTCCTGCGCAAGATCTACGACGAGGCGTTGTGTTCCGCTGACCCCGGCGCCGAGCTGGAGAAGCTGCTGCACGACGGCGCGCTGAAGGCGCTGCCCGAGGTGGAGATCTTGGTGCGCTTGGGCGAGGATTCGCACGGACTTCACAAGGACGTTTGGGCTCACACCAAGGCCGTCGTCGCGGGCGTGCCCAACCAGCTCGAGCTGCGCTGGGCCGCGCTGTTGCACGACATCGGCAAGGCCCGCACCCGCCGCATGCTGCCCGGTGGCAAGGTGACGTTTCACGGCCATGACATCGTTGGAGCCCGCCAGGTTGACGACATCCAGGGGCGCTTGGGTCTGTTCGAACCCGCACTGCTGACGACTGTTCGTTCGTTGGTGCTGCACCACCTGCGGCCTGCTTCGTACAAGCACCTGTGGACCGAGAGCGCTGTCCGTCGCCTGATCACTGAGGTCGGCGACATGGACACATTCAACCGGCTGATGACATTGTCCCGCGCCGACCTGACGACGAAGGTTCCCGCACGTCGCCAGCGAGCTATGGCACGGGCCGCAGAGCTCGAAGCACGAGTCAATGAAGTGCTCGCCGTCGACAATCGACCCAAGTTGCCCAAGGGCACGATGGGCCTCGTCATCGAACGTACGCAGCGGGTGCCAGGCGCTTGGCTGCGTGAGATCCAGGGAGAACTCGAGGCGCGCATGGCTGCAGGCACCCTGGCCAGCGACCTGTCTGCCGAACAGTATGCCACCATCGCGATTGAGCTCGCGGTCGAAAAATCGATCGACGGGTGACAGTAAATCCACTCTCCTGCGTGGTAGAGTGGACTCACGATGCTGGATGGCGATACCGACACCGTCACTGACGAACCCACTGACAAGGTGGAAGACGAAGAGTTCGACATCGAAGATGGGTCACTGACCCCTGAACAACGAGAGGCTCGCCGCCTCGCGCGCAAGCCCTACATCGACCACCTCCAGGACGGCGTCGCCGAGGCCGACGGAGAAAGGGTCCCGCTGTTCGACGTCGGCGACCGGATCGTCGTCGAGCGACGCATCAGCTTCCTGACGGGCCATCCTTGGCTCGACACCCGCGTCTACGTCGTCAAGGTCATCGATGACGAGACGGGTGCCATTCACTGCACCGACGAGGAGATGCAACACTACGCGTGCGTCAGCTTCAAGAGCGAGTTTCAACGCGTCAAGTTGGCTCCCAAGAAAGGTCCCATCTTCGCTAGGAAGAAGAAGGAAGAAAAGCCGAAGGAAGAGCCGACGGGCGAGCCGAAGAAGCGTGGTCGCCCGAAGGGTAGCAAGAATCGTCCCAAGGAAGTCATCGAGGCTGAACGCAAAGCCAAGGTTGAAGATCGCCATGCTGGCTGAGCTCGAAGCCGAAGTCAAACGTTTGGTCGACGAGGCAACGCCAGAGTTGCTGCCGCGCCTGCTCAAGCTGTTCTTGAGCAACGACCGCCCGGGCCTGGTGACGTGTGAACGGCACGCAAAGCACTTGTTCCCGTACATCGCGGCCCAGATCACGCTCACGCGAGCCAAGCGCAATTTCTACCGAGATGATTGGTCCCCTCCGTGTACCCACCGCAGCGTCACCTTCGGGGACAAGACTGAGGAGTTCTACATCTGGGCGCTGAAGCGCCGCGACGAAATCCGAACAACGTACCGAGCAACACCATGCACCTGTTGGGTGCCCCACCGTTAGGAGAAGCAACATGAGCGACGAGAACACGACCGAGACGACGACCCAAGATCCGAAGGAGACCAAGGCTCAAGGCCTGCTCGCCGACGTGGCGGCACGCATCAAGGAGTCGGGTCCCGAGGTCTACAACCGTTTCCGCGACAAGCTGGTCGAGGACGAGATTGCCTCCCGCGTCGGGCTCCTCGACAAGGCGTTCCAGAAGCGGTTCCAGCTGCTGACCGACCTGCGCAAGGTCGACAGGGCGGACAACGAGACGTACAACGCCGACGGCAGCGTTGCCACGCAGTCCTACAGCAAGCCTCGCCTCGAGGAGATCAAGAAGGCGAAGGAGGCGCTGGCCAAGCACGAAAACGCGCTGGAGAAGGCGCTCGCCGGCAACGACTGGTCGAAGCTCAAGGAAACCTGCAAGTAAGGAGCGACGATGTTCGCCTTCTTCCTGATCGTGGCCGGCGTGCCATTGATTGCGGTGTTCGCTGCGTACGTCTTCCTCAATGGCATCACGTGGAAGGAGTTCCTGTGCATCATCGGAGCGATGCTGGTCGTCGCCGGCTCATCAGCTGGCATCGTCTCCTGTGCCAACACCCACGACACTGAGGCCTGGAATGGCGTCGTCACAGGCAAGCAACAGGTCTGGGTGTCGTGCTCGCATTCGTACCAGTGCAACTGCAGGCAATCATGCACCGGCTCGGGTAAGAACCAGTCGTGCAGCACTGTCTGTGACACCTGCTACGAACACACCAACGATTGGGACTGGGACGTCTACACGTCGAATCAGGAAACCATCACCATCGACCGCGTTGACCGCCGAGGTTCAAGCGAGCCTCCGCGGTTTACTGCCGTCAAGATGGGCGAGCCTACGACGCTGACTCACGGTTACACCAACTACATCAAGGCGGCACCAGGTTCGTTGTTTCGTCACCAGGGACTCAAGGAGAAGTACGCAACGTCGCTGCCTGAGTACCCAGGCGAGGTCTACGACTACTATCGCATGGACCGCCTGGTCACCGTCGGCTTGTCAGTGAACGAAGCCAAGAAATGGAACCACGACCTGATGCGGATCAATGCCGACCTCGGCAGGCCCAAGCAGGTCAACATGATCGTCGTCCTGGTGCGCAACAAGCCCGATGATTGGTACTACGCGTTGGAGGAGTCGTGGATCGGCGGCAAGAAGAATGACGCCGTCCTCGTCGTCAGCGTTGACGATGAGATGAAGCCGCAGTGGGCACAGGTCATGGCGTGGACGACCAACGAGCTCTTCAAGATCAAGCTCCGCGACGACATCATGGATGAGAAGGTCATTGACCGCAATTCCGTCATGACAGCGCTGGCCAACAACGTCCGCCTGTACTACGTCCGAAAACCGATGAAGGACTTCGAGTACCTGAGCTCTCAGATCACGCCGTCGACCACTGAGTGGGTCATCACTCTCATCATCGCGTTCCTCATCGCTGGTGGACTGGTCTACTTCTTCGAGACTCAGGACCCGTTCGGCGATGAAGGTTACTCGGCTTACGCCCGGCAACGCCGGGGCCTCAACTTCAAGTTTCGCAACCCGTTTGCCTCGTCGCGCCCCTGGGAGGACGTGTGAGGCCCACCCAGTGACCCAAGAAAAACCCGTGAAGGAAGGAAACAGTTACCAATGTCCACGACTCTGAAGATTCTCCTCGGCCTCGGAGCCCTCGTGCTCGTGTTTGGCCTCGGCATCGTCGGCTGCATCATCGGCGTCAACAACGACTGTGTCACCCAAGAGGCCGGTCTGGAGGCGCAGTACAAGCAGAACCAGAACAACTACAGCAACTACTTCTCCAAGATCAAGGAGATGGCGCAGGTCCCGGCGATGTACACCGAGGACCTGGAAAAGGTCTACAAGGGTGCCATCCAAGGTCGCTACGGCGCCGATGGCTCGAAGGCGATGTTTCAGTTCATCAAGGAGCACAACCCGAGCTTCGACTCATCGATGTACCGATCGATTCAACAGGCGATCGAGGCGGGCCGCAACTCGTTCGAGGCCGACCAGAAGACGCTGCTCGACAAGAAGCGCGTCTACGAGGTGTCGCTCGGCACCTTCCCTAACGGCACCATCGCCCACATGCTCGGCTTCCCCAAGAAGGACCTGTCGGTGTTCGACATCGTCACCAACGAGGAGACGGAACAGGCGTTCAAGACGAAGAAGGCACCTCCGGTCCAGCTGCGTCCGACGCCCGCTCCGGCCCAGTGATGAAGTCGCTCATCCACGATCCGAGCGCTTGGCCGCCTGGGTCGTTGATGGTCTACAACAATCACGACTTCTACAAGCAAGACACTGACGTGGCCCGACACTTTGCTGTCGGGCTCGTCATTTCAAACAGTGGCACGCACCTCAGGGTCCTGTGGCCTGACCACTGCGGACGCCAAGTGAAAGAATACGAAATCAGCACGTTGAACGATTTCGTCATCCGGAAGGTAAGGTTGTGACATGGCAAGGGTAGCAGTCTACGCAGGTTCGTTTGATCCCGTCACTCTCGGCCACGAGGACATCGTCCGGCGCTGCGCGCCGCTATTCGACAGGATCTACGTGGCGGTCGGTGTCAACTCTGCCAAGACGCCATTCCTGACGACGGACCAACGACTCGCCTTGCTCAGGGAATCCTTCAAGGACCTCAAGCACGTTCACGTCGACTCGTTCCAGGGTCTACAGGTCAACTACTGCAAGTACTGCGATGCCAACTACATCATCCGCGGTCTTCGAGCGGTGACCGACTTCGACTATGAGCTAGGCATCGCTCACGCCAATTCAACGCAAGCGCCGGGCGTCGAGTCGATCTTCGTTCCCACCCGTCCCGAGCTATCGTTCATCTCGTCGTCCGTCGTCAGGGAGCTGGCGAAGCACGATGGCGACATCTCCAAGTACGTCTCTCCTCACGTCATCGAGGCTCTCCGTGTTCGGAAGGGAGCGTAGGACGAAGAAGCCCTCAAAGGCACGGCGTCGGCAGGAGGAAAAGTTCGATCATGATGCCCTCCGTACCCGACAAGCCTGGTTCGCAATGCACCCGCCCGGGCACATGTTCAAGTCGTCACGGCCCGCCTTTGGTGCACAGCGCCCCACCCAGCTCTTCGTGTTGGTGGCGTGGTACCACCGGACCGACCCCAGCATCGACCTGTGGGAAGGTGACCCGAAGAACTACGGTGCCATCCTGCTGCCGTTCGGCGGGGGCAGCATCGAGCACGTAGAGTGGAATGACTTCGGTACCAAGTACGTTGATGCTTGGGTCAACCAGCCTAGTTAGAAGGATGAGGATTCGCCTCGGCACCCTCCGCCGCATCATCCGAGAGGCACTGGCCAACCAACAGGCTGAGGTGCCTGGTCGCTGGCGTCCTTCCTACGGTGATCCAGTCTCCCGCACCGACGCAGATCGTTTGGGTGATTCATTGGGAGAGTTGGACGAGGTCGATACAGATCCTGCCAACAACCCGGGTCGTCCCAGCGATGCCTTCGACTACATCGGCATGCACCCGAAACCGGAGTGGGCACTGGCACACCCCGCAGCGGGCGGAGCCGGTGGTGAAGGTGGCGAGGGCGAGGGGTCGTCCGAAGCCGAGCCCGCTGACGGTGAAGGCGGCGGTCAAGAGCCCTCCGAAGGCCCTTGAAAAACGTTGCCCCAATGGGGTAACATTGGTCCATGGCCCGTAAACGCCGCCGTCAGGAGGAGACACGAGCGCCCCGACCCAAAGGTGCCAGCCGGGCTCATGTTGTCTTGTCGATCGTCGCGACCGACATCACCTTTGAGTTGCATGAAGCCCATGGCATCTGGATCGGCAAGTGCATCCACTGCAATCGCAAGCTTGGCGTGTCTGTGAACGGCGGTACTGATGCGACCGTGGAGCACATCAACCCGCTGTGCAACGGCGGTGAATCGACTGATCCTCGAAACCTAGCGTTGGCTTGCAAGGGCTGCAACAACGAGAAGGGCGTCAGGCACGACCAGCACGCTGGTAAAGGTGGCCGCGCGGACGAAGTCATCACCGCTCTGCAAGGCAAGCGCCTGTCCCGCTGGCGTGAGCCGGCGGCATGACGTGGGGATGGGACAGCAACCGCGTGGTCGGTCCAGGCGATCTCATCACTGACGACAAGGGACGAGTGGGGGTCATTGTCGCTCGCTATCGAGCGTACCACGACCACAGCGACGAGTACGACTGGCGGTGGATTGTCGTCTTCCCAGATCAGGTCGTCGACACCGAGTCGATGGCGGGCTGCAGCCTCGCCGTCAGGGCTTGATGTACGGGTTGGCCTGCTTGCGATAGTTGGGAGCGACCGACGTGCCATGCTTGGGGCGAACGCCGCTGCCGCGACCAAAGCTCGCCTCCAACGCCATGTAGGCGTGCTGCAGCTTCGTCAATTGAGCCTGCATCGTCTCAACGTGCTTGGTGCGTCCTAGGAAGCTGGGAGTCTGCCAGAAGCCTGACTTGTCAACGATGACCGCCAACTCATCATTGAACTTTTTCAATGACTTGGTCTGTGGCTCCTCGTTCTTCTCCATCCACGACTCGAGGCTACGAAGAGTCTCCAGCGTCTTTGCAAGTTCATCAGCAGCGTCGGAATCACGGTCGCCCGAAACCAGCGAACTGACGAACTTGTCGGCGTTGTCCTCGGCTCCTCGCACGAGCCTCTGCAAGTGATCTCGCACCTTGGGAGACATCACCTCGTTGATTAGCACTCGAAGGGTCTTCACACCCATAACTATGTCACTTGAACAGGAAGTAGTCACAGCGTTAGAGTTCAAGTGCATGGACCAGGATACACAGCAGGGCTTTTTCGTCGACTACGCCGTCCTCACGCCCTTCGGCCCGATGCCCACCAAGGCCGGACCGTTCGCCACGAGGAAGGAGGCCGACGACTTCATCGAAGAACAGAAGCGCCAGCACAAGCAAATGCTGGTCCGGGCTGAGGTGCGAAATGCTTGAGCGCCTGCTCCGGTGGCTCGAGGCGAAGCTGCCGAAGACGACGATCACCATCCAAGGCAAGCCGTACCTGACGCGCTGCTACTTGTTCGGCAAAGACAGGACGTGGGGCAACATCTACTTGCACCACTTTCACTCTAGCGATCAGGGCGATGAATTGCACAACCACCCGTGGGAGTGGGGCCTGTCGCTGATCCTCGCCGGCGGCTACAGTGAGGAGTTCCGAGAGGGATTCACTCAAGACAGCTGGTGGGTCAACAGGCGTGAGAAGGGACCAGGTCAGCTCAACCTGATCCGGGCCGGCGACTTCCACCGAGTCGACCTCCACGATGAGCAGAAGGGCGCATGGTCGCTGTTCTTTGCCGGCCCGCGCACATCGGACTGGGGCTTCTGGGACCGGCACACCAAAGAGTTCAAGGACTGGCGAACGAATCCTGAAGCGATTCCGTGAGACTTGAGATCGTCGAAAATTGCATCGCTTGGGGTCCTGTGTTGGGCCGCGATACACGTTTTCCTGACCTTGTCAAGTGCGGCAGCATGCACTATCGAAACTCTCATCCCGGCATGCTAGTGCATAGCTATGAGGGTGGACTGGAGCGAATGCGAAAACGGGGGCTCGACCGGCCTGGGCTCGGACTGGTCATCGCCGTGCTGCCCCACCCCGAGCCGCAGAACGATCGCAATGCGTTGTGCCTTGTGTTGTGGAACTGGGACCAGTAACTTGTCCGCCTAGAGCGTGACCACGCGGGTGCACGGTTTGGAAGTGACCGTCTCAGTTACTCAACATGCACGACACCGTCGATGTCGACGGTCAACATCCAAGCCTTGCCATCCGGCACCTGAACGCTGGCACCCGTCCCAGTGGTGAAGGTCACAACACCCTGGGTCATGTTGCGGGCGACGATCAGGTAGGGGACCTTGCTGCACGGCGGTACCTTGACGTTGATGCCCTTGACGGTGCCTTCAAGGCGAACGTGGTAGGTACCCGCACCGGGACATGGTAGCTCCCACATCGAGCCCAGGCCCTTGGCGTTGCGGACCCGGACCACATCGCCATCGAGCGTCACCTTCATCCATTCGCCGGCGGCACGGATGTACGTGTCCTCGACTTGTCCTGACGTCGTCGGCAATGCTGGCAGGATCAGGCGCTCCAGTTCGTAGCCCTTGCCTTCCCACGTCCAGCGCGTCGGTCGTTCCCGCTCAGTGTTGAGGTAGCGATCCACGGCACCATAGAACGCCGAAGAAATCTTGTCGCTTCGGTAGGCGTGCTTCATTGACCCACGGTGGTGGACGACGAAGGGCACGGTGTTACCTTCAGCGTGGTACTCCTCGTGATAGTCGCCCAGTCCTCGCAGGACGATGGCGTCCTTCGTCGGCTTCAGTTGGCGCCAACCATCGTAGTTGATGTTATTGTCGTGGAGGAACTGAGGCACTTGCCACGCCGCCTCACCAAAGACCGAGTAGCCCACTGGTAGGTTGTAGATTTTCGACTGCAGCTCGGTCTTGATAGCGATGATGTGATTCTTGTTGGGCATCACCTCGAGCGTGCGCCAGTCGTGCTTCGGGTTCAACATCGCCCAGGTGAAGGTGGGCACCTTCTTGTAGGTCTGCGTCGCGCCGCTGCCCGAGCTGAAGCCGCCCAGGTCCTCGTACGTAGTGCCCATCATGCCCACGCCCCTGAAGGCCTGCAGCCTGATGTAGTCGTCCCAACCCTTAGCGACAACGACCGTGTCTGAGTCGCAGACAACGTGAATGTCACCGTCACCGGTCATAGCCAGCGCGTCCATGATGGCCGCACCGTGACCCATCGAGCCGTGCAGTGGGTCTTTGCCCCGAGGTGCAATGGTGACACAGGTCGCCTGCGCCAGGTCCTTCAGGCGCTCACTTCCCACCGCCCCCATGCTGTGGACGGTCAGTTTGACGTCTCGCGGGTGGTTCGCCAACGAAAGCATCGTTTCCCACATGAAACGCGCGAAAGGAGCCGTCCCCTTGTCGACGGGTACATGCACGTGAATGGTCGGGATGCTACTTTCCACAACCCTAAGTATCGTTTGAGAACCGCCGTCTACGCAGCTTCGATCCCAAATTCGTTGCGAATTCAGAAAAGCATTCGATCATGAATTCGCGCAGTAAAATCCCCCTCGAGCCGGTTTAGAGTGGATTCATGGCAGGCATCTTGAGCAATTCTTGCTCGGACTCAAAGTCGCCGCCGAACTCGAGGCAATCATGAACGCCATTGCTCCCCGCCGTCCCTCGATGGAACTCAGGTCGATTGCGAAATCGGTGTCCGACAACCGGACTCCTCCGCCGGCAAACATCACCATGCGGGAGTGGTTCGCGGGTCTGGCTCTCGGTAACTCCGAACTCATGAAGGAAATTCCGGTGCACCTACGACCGGTCGAGGCGGTGCGACTCGCTGACGAAATGATGTCGGCTCTGATGAAGCCCAAGGTCCCGACGTTGGAGTCGATGGCGGCTCCCTCCGAGGAAGAGATGCAGCGCTGGGACGCCGCAGTCGCCGAGAAAAAGGCGGAAGCCGAGAAGGAGAAGGAGGTCGCTGAGGCTCGGGGTCGTCAGACGATGCCCGCCAAGCGAGTTCCTCGCAAACCGACGTTGGTCGGAGTCGCGCCCGCTTCGGTCCTGTCGCAGCTGCCCCCTCCGGTCCCGACGACGATGGGTGTGCGCAAGCAACCGGTCGATGGCAGCTACTGCATCGTCAATCCCAAGTGAAAACTGGCCGCCCGTACGAGCCGGGCGAGCTCATCGTTGTGTCTGAGGGCGCCCTAGTGAGGGTCCGCGAGACGGGTGAGATGCTGCCCGGCCCGATGACGGGTGTGACCGTCGCTGTCAACTCGTTCGACGACCCGACGACGTCACACCCCTTCACTGTCGTCTGGGTGATGTGGTCTCAACCGCTGCGCATTGAGCAACACTCGATTCGCGGTCTACCGTCTCCCGTTCGCTGAACACCGTCCTGCATGAGCGGTACGATGCTGGCCATGACCAAGCACTTCATCGTCCTGTCGGGTGAGGCGGGAGCTGGCAAGGATTCAGTCGCTGACCTCCTCGTCGCCAATCACGGCTACGTCAAAGTGTCGCTGTCGGACGCCATGAAAGAGTTCTGCGGTCGAGTCTTCGGCTTCAGCAAGGAGCAGCTGTACGGTCCGTCGCACATGCGCAACGCTCCTGATCCGCGGTGGGCTCGACCCTGCACTCACTGTAAGGGAGACGGGCATGTCACACCTCACGCTCGAGTCACCTGTCCCAAGTGCGACGGCGAAGGCAAGATCAACGACAACTCGCCCCGTCGTATCCTCCAGTTGCTCGGCGACGAGTGGGGTAGGCAGTTGATCCACCCCGACATCTGGACGATGTCGCTGCGCCCGGTGCTGGAGGGGATGCTGCATGATCGGGTGAAGATCGTCATCAATGACGCACGCTTCGACAATGACCGGACCAACCTGCGTGACTGGTTGGGTGCCAAGGTCGTCGACGTCAGGACGCCCAACAAGAAGGACGATGGCGCAGCCTGGCGCCAGCACGCGTCGGAGCTGTCACGGCCCACCGACGATCAGGTGGACTACTTCATCTACAACGCGGAGCAGTGGCCTTTTCCAGGCCTGCCCAAGACGGTCGCTGACATGCTGGGAGCCTTGTATGCAACTTGACCTGACGATGAAATTGCTGATCCTCGCATTGGTCGTGTTGTTGTTCCTGTTGTGGTGGCAGCGACGATGACCGTCTATGACGCAGGTGACCTTCACGATTTCTTGCGTCGACAAGCGGGAAAGGTCGTCCGTCACACCTCGTACGATGAGACGGCTGACTACACGCTGGAGGTGACGATACCGCGGCGAGGCCACGCGCCTCCCATTCCCAACGGTGCGATGGTCAGGTGTGTCTATGATGGTGGGTCAGTCTACATGGACCTCGACCCGGATCTGGGTGAACCTTCGCGGCGAGGCGATGAGCGTAGCCTACCCATGAAGCGGACGATGTCAGGAGTCGTCGTCGACCGAGTGTGGCATGTCGATCACTACGAGTTGATGAAGGCGGAGATCGACCCGGTGCTGCGGAGCAACAGGCAGAAGCCGGCACTGAAGAACGTCTTCCAGAACCTGCACTATCGCGTCATGTTTTCGCAAGGCCTCTACTGGGCTCGGTTCGACTGGGTCGAAGAGGTGGATTAGGATCATGCGGTGAACCGCCGCAACCTCAAGCCCGGCGACTTCGTCCTCGGCCTGACGGAAGCGAAGACTGATGCGAGTTTTCGCAACGGCATCATCATCGGCATCAAGGACGGTCCGACGCGCGAGAGTCACCTTGGGTGTCACACTCGCATCTACGTCATGTGGTCTGAACCTCCTTTCATCGGCGAGGAATGTGACTGTGGACTTCTCGTCCTGGGCGAAGTAGGATTGTGAATATGCACACTAGGCGAGACATCGTCAACAAGCCGTGGGGACATGAGGTCATCTGGGCTCACACCGCCAGCTACGTCGGTAAGGTGCTGGTCATCAAACCCAACCAACGCCTGTCACGCCAGTACCATGAAAAGAAGGATGAGAGCTTCTACGTGTTGAAGGGTGCGATGGAGCTGGAGATCGGGGTGCCCGGCGCCGATGGATTCAACACGATGATCATGGGACCCGGCAACTGTTTCCACTGCCCGCCCGGCACCGTTCACCGCATGCGAGCAGGCGACGAGGGGTGTGAGGTGGCAGAGGTGTCAACGCCGGAGCTCGATGACATCGTCAGGCTCGACGATGACTATGATCGAACCTGATGACAAAAGTGCGCCACGGCGAAAAAAGTTCCGATACAGGCGCTCACAAGCGGATATAGTACTGGTTACCTGCGGCGTTGTGTCGCAGATTCGGCCCGTAGCTCAGTAGGTTTAGAGCGCAACTCTGATAAGGTTGAGGTCGGTGGTTCGATTCCACTCGGGCCGACGAAGTAGAAGTCATGAAAACCCAATACGCACAGAAGGATTATCGAAAGCAGTGGCAGAACGCCGCCGCGAATACTGATACGTGAACTGGAGCGTGCTGTCGCTCCGAGCTTCCGGAGCGACTGAGTAGGGTGTAGAAGCACCAAGGTCGCCGAGGAAGGAAACTTTCTCGGCATCGTTCGTTTAAGGCACTTGACATCACACATGGAGCGGTAGACCGCTAAGGAGACGGGACCGGCTGTAACCCGGTCGCCTCAGGCCCGCCGGGTTCGATTCCCGGACGCTCCACCAAGGAAAGCGAAAGCTTCCCCTTGATCCTTGACAACTTGCGTTCAGTTCATTCCCGGGTAGCTTAAGGGAGAGCGCTCAGCATCCAACGCTGAGAAGTGATGGTTCGAACCCATCCCCGGGAGCTCATTGGCGTGTAGCACAACCGCAAGGAAAGGTAGTGCGCCTGGCTGTTAACCAGGAGGATGTGGGTTCGACTCCTACCGCGCCAGCCGACGGTCTTTGCTTCCCCTCTTTCTTGGGGTTCGCGGGTCCGTCACCATTCATGGGTAGCCTAGAGGCCAGGCAGCGAGCTGTTAACTCGCCGTGAGAAATCCGTACGCAGGTTCGATCCCTGCCCCATGAGCCATGAGAGCCAACGGTGCGGCGCCAAACTCTCAGCAGAACTTCGCCGCCAATGGATCTGTAGCTCAGTGGCTTCAGAGCAGCCGGCTCTTACCCGGAAGGTCGTGGGTTCGAATCCCACCAGATCCACCGCTCACGTCAGTAACCCACATACAAGCAGGTTCGATTCCTGCCTCCGCCCCGACTGTACCAGTCATTATGGGTGGAGAAGCCGAACGGTTCAGGCAAACGCTAGCGAAGCGTGGAGGTGAACAGCGAAGCGACATGGGAAAGTAGCTCAGTGTAGAGCGCGGCCAATTTGAGGCCGAGGTCATAGGTTCAACTCCTGTCTTTCCCACCATCAGTAACCGAATCGAAGTCTAGTGTAGCGATAGCACGGCGGACTCTGAATCCGTAAGGCTGGGTTTGACTCCCGGGACAGCAGGTGAACATGAATGGGGCGGTAGCTCAGGTAGTAGAGTACCGGCTTTCAACGGCCGGAGGTCGAAGGTGCAATCACTTCCCGCCCCACCCACTGAGTAACCACAATGCTAGTGTAAGGAGCACGCCCGGCGGGAAGCCGGGAGGTCTGGGTGCAAGTCCCAGGTGCAGGTGAAAGGTCATGGGCTTGTAGCTTAACGGCGCAAAGCAGCCGGCTTTTACCCGGACGAGTGGGGGTTCGAATCCCTCCAGGCCCACTCAGAAAATCTTGCACACGAGGTGCAGATGAAGTATAGATCATCATAGCGGGGTGGAGCAGCCAGGTAGCTTGCTGGGCCCATAACCCAGAGGTCGGCGGTTCAAATCCGTCTCCCGCTACTACGCCCGAATAGCTCAGTGTAGAGCAGCAGGCATTTAGCCTGCAGGTCGTTGGTTCAACTCCAGCTTCGGGCTCCCACCAAACCCATCAATGAGGTACTGCAGCATGGTCGATCGTCCTCCGTAGCTTCCTTTCGTCTAACGAAAGGAGGCGCGGCATGTGCAAGCATTGCAGCAAGGCTACTGAGCTCGCTGGCAAATCCTACATGTGTAGGATCTGCTGGCGGAAGCAGTACCGCAACAAGAAAAAGAAGGGGAAGTGACGGAACACCAAAGAGGGGACACGACGCGCCAGAAACGAAGGCGTTCCCCGCTCGCTTCGTTGGAGCAAGCGTCACCAACGGCCCGTAACTCAGAGGCAGAGTGCTACTGTGACACGGTAGAAGTCGTGGGTTCGAGTCCCACCGGGCCGACCAGCCGGACGCCAGCGACGGCTAGGTCTCCCAGGAGCAAACACCACGAAGTGGGTCTTCCACGTAGTGGTCATAGCCCTGAGGCGAGTAGGTGAACGCCTGTTCCGCGTCAATTCGTGGTGGGCGAAGTAACCGCTGGACATGGGGCTGTAGCTCAATTGGGAGAGCGCTTCGCTGGCAGTGAAGAGGTAGAGGGTTCGAATCCCTCCAGCTCCACGGAGATTTGGGGCACTAGCTCATTTGGGAGAGCGCCTGCTTTGCACGCAGGAGGCGACCGGTTCGAATCCGGTGTGCTCCACCACGGGGCTGTAGCTCAGTTGGGAGAGCGCTACGTTCGCATCGTAGAGGTCGAGGGTTCGAATCCCTTCAGCTCCACCCATTACGTAATATCATGTAATATTTGGGGCCGCGATGGTGGGCAGCACGTGAAAGCCGACAATGGACCACGCGCAGCAGAGGGTTCGAGTCCCTCCGGCTCCACTAATACGCACGTAATACGTGTGTGAAGACGACATTCCCGAGGCGTGACAAAGCTGTCTAGGCGTCGATCCATAGCGACCAGATTGTGGTCACCATGAGTGAGAGCCGAATCCTTTTACGTGGCAGATACGCATTGGGCGAGGTGAACCAGTAACTTCAGAGCGACGCCTAAAACGGTGTGAAGGTGATGGTTGAACGTTGCTAAGGACTCCGCTGTTTCACAGCTCGGTTCAGCGAGTCATGGATACGTGGGCCACGGGAGGCCACTTCCCTGTCTAGGAAGCGTACGCGAGTTCGAATCTCGTCGTGTCCGCCATGAGTAGATCGAAGCGAAAGGTAAAGAAGACTGTCTGGTTCTGCCGCTGTTGGCTGTGCGATCCGGACGGTAGCAAGAAGAAACACAAGGATCAGAAGGTGCGACCTGATCCTGAACTCCGGAAGGAGTTGAAAGAAGTCGCCTAGACACACCGCCGTCGTTCAATGGCTCAGGACGCTGGACTGTCTATCCGGAGATGGGGGTTCGATTCCCCTCGGTGGTGCCGACCAGTGCGGGGTCTTCTTCACACGCACATCGCCAGCAGGCAACAGGAGTATGATGTCAACGGTAGCATGGCCGCCTCCAAAACGGCTCGTCCCGGTTCGAATCCGGGTGCTCCTGCCGGTCGCAACGTTCGAGGAAAGATCGTAGAAAACACAGAATCCTGTGAAGGCTCGCGGCTGCTACTACGAGCATCGGTTCGATTCCGATCGTTGTGACCCTACCGCTCCACCAGTTGGGCGCTGCGTACTCATGAGCGCGGTGAGCAAGTTCAAGTCTTGCAGGAGCGACCATTGCCCGATCGTCTAACTTCGGTAGGACACTACACTCTGAATGTAGGAATGGAGGTTCGAATCCTCCGCGGGCAGCTTCATTGGAGAGTCATCTAGCGGCAGGATGACAGGCTCTGACCCTGTTCACGAAGGTTCGAATCCTTCCTCTCCAGCCAATACACTGAACGCAAGTTGTCAAGGATAGTGCCATGGTCGGATGGTCACGGCGCAATGCCGAAAGTAGAGCACGGCGGGCCCGATGGTGGGCATCGCTGACGGAGGAAGAGAAGCGACGAGTTCGAGTACGAGAAGCAGAGAGCGACAGGAAGTTCTTCCTGTTCTGCAAGTTCTTCTTCCCGGCGATGCTGTTGCTACTCCTACTTACGATCTGGAAGAGTTACTGACATGAACCAGTCCACCATCGACAAGGTCGCCATCGGCATCAAGGTCTTCGGCGCCGTCCTGTTTGCAGTGTGCCTCGGTGCCCTCATCTGGTCGCTGTTCCGGCCGCCTGTCACCGACGGTCCGATGCCGCCTGACCCGTGGCAGCAACAACAAGGTCACTGAGGTTTCCGGCCCTCTCGATTCGCCGGACGCATTGGCGAGTCGTCTAGCGGCAGGACCCTGGACTTTGACCCCAGAGACGCAGGTTCGAATCCTGCCTCGCCAGCCCCGTGTAAAGCAGTGATGCGTGGCATAAGATGCCAATGGCATGGGCTGGCACATCAACCTGGTCAAGAACACTGTCAAGATCGACAGCGCGATTGCTCTCGCTCTGTACAACTGTGGAGCCGACGTGTGCTTCAGTTGGGAAGAGGAGTGCAACTTCCCGATGCTCGAAGGCATCATCTACGACGGCAAGCTCGTATTCAACTCTGACCACATGGAACACATGGACTATGTGTGGCAGCCCGAAGTACTCGACGTGTTGAAGCAGCACCGCGTCAAGGGCGACATCTGCTTCTCGTCAAACGACGGCGATAATCGAGGTCAATCTTGGGGCTATCGTTTCGATGGCGAAGGCGGGATGGTCCAGCTCACTGGCAAGAAGAGCGCGTGGGAAGAGGTTCGTCCCAAAGTCAAAAAGACGTCGAAAGCCAAGGCCAAGAAGTCGAAGAAGGTCAGGAAGGATATCTTCGAGGGCGTCCGTGCTGCGGTGGACAACGAGGGATTCGACTACGCTTTTCGAAATTACTCCTCATTCGAGGAGGTGCCCAGCAAGAAGTTCCACGCACTGCGCGAAGCGTATCGGAAGGCCGCTGACGAGCTCGAGGCGTACATCCAGGAGCGCTAGTGATTATTTGGTGCGTGATCGCTAGTCCGAGAGGCGGCGCGACGAGGTACACTGACATCATGAAGTCAAAGTACCAGCTGCCGGACGCAAAGCAACGCCTGCGCATGATCGAGTCGATTGCTCAGGTTGCGTCGGGACCTGGGACCTACGACATCAAGGGACCGTACAAGGGTCACCTTCACAGCGTCCACGTCCGCTTCAAGTCGTCGGAGTCTTTTTCGGCTCAGGAGCTGGCAGGATTTTTCCAGAACGCATGTGTTCGTTATGGAATCGACTGCATTCGGGAAGAACACATCGTGAAAATCAATCCCGAAACTGTCGATGTAAACGCCGCGGCCTAAGCGGTAAGGTGGTGCACGATGGCAGCTGATACCGAGAAATTCGACGCGATGGTGAAAACCCTGGCGAATGCCGACAGGCTGGTGACGATGGTCATCAAGGGAGAGCCGGGTCTGAGCCGAGCAGCGCTCGATCTCGCTCGTGACATCTACGACCTGAAGCGTAAACACGGCATCAAGTTCCCGACGGACAAGTGATGGAAGCCGCTCGACTCCAAGCGCTTGAGGAGCTGGCGCGCCGCGCCTTTGCTGAGCAGGACGATGCGTTGACAACGAAGCTCGTTGTCGAGTATCGAGAGCTCGCGAATGACGACCGAGTTCACTGCTGGTCGCGCCTGACTCAAGGTGGAGTCCAGGAATTGGACTTCGCGAAATTCGTGCATCGCAACCTCGGAGAGCTTCTCCTCGAGGTTTTCAAAAAGTGATGCGTGATCACTCTACTCAGTACATGTGCTGCGTAAAGGTGTACAGTTGATTTCATGCAGTCCTCGGTGGTCAGCGCACACTGAGGGCAAATCCCGACGAAGTCATTTCCAAGGACCCACGTGAATCAACGTGGATGTGACGAGGTAAGGAAAGTGCAGAAGAGCAGGAAGCCCGCAACGCCGCCTGGTACGGGTAAATTCGTCTCGAATCGTCGGTATCCCGTGCCGCCCCCGCAACCCCTCAACATGGACATCCTCGCGGGGATGTCTGACGAGGAGCTGTTCAACAACCTGCGGTCGCTGGGCGAAGCTCTGGACAAGGTCTACGAGCACCGCCTGGACCCGAAGCCGTGGGAGGTCGAGGTCGCCTACATCAAGCGCGAGCGTGACATCAGGCGCGACCGCCGCGAGGCGCACGACAAGTATCTGAAGCTGCTGGAGCGGGATTTCGCCGATTCGGAGGCCGGCCTTCCCGTGGCAGACCTGGACAATTCAGCCTTCCTGGAGTGCTATCGATGAAGCAAGTCGCCGCCAAAGCCAAGGACCAGCACGACGCCAAGGACCAGACCGCGATCGCCGCGTACCTGACCCAGCTGCAGCGCTACCCGCAGCTGAAGCACCCCGAGGTCGTCGAGCTGTTCCAAGCGTACGAGGCCGGTGGTGACACGGCGCCGAAGGCCCGCAAGAAGCTCATCGAGTGCAACTTGCGCCTGGTGGTCTCGATCGCCAAGCAGTACAAGGGACACAACATCCCGATCGAAGACCTCATTCAGGAAGGCAACATCGGCCTGATGAAGTCGATCGAGCGCTTCGACTGGAAACGCGGCTTCCGGTTCTCGACCTACGCCACGTGGTGGGTCAAGCAGGCCATCGGCCAGCACGTCCTGAAGCGCAAGCGAATGATTCGGCTCCCGGCGCACGCGGCGACGGTCCAGCGCAAGCTGCTCCAGGCCGCCGAGGAGTACCGTGAGTCGATGGGTTGTGAGCCGACCACCGAGGAGCTGATGGAAATCATCGGCGCTTCCGAGACCGTCGTCAAGGCGACGATGCACTCGGGCCGGGGCACCATCTCGCTCCAGCAGCCGCTGTCCTCGGCGGGCGACGGCGACACCATCGAAGACAAGGTCGAGGACGACCGCCCGGGTGCTGACCCCTTCGAGAACGTGCTGATGAAGCAGAACCTCGAACGCGTCCGCCAGGTGCTGCTCGGCCTCGTGCCCAAGGAGGCCGCCATCCTGCGCCTCCGCTTCGGTCTGACGGAGGACGTCGACAGCGATGCCTACCCGATCACCGAGGAAGAAATCCAGAGCGTGATGCACGGGAGGGGCCTGACGTGATTCGCACCACCCTCACCATCGGCGCGATCGCCGTCAGCGCGGCCTTCATCGCCGGTGTCATCCTCGGGACCAAGTCGACCCTTCGGGTCATGGAATTCGTCCAGCGTCGCAGGGTCCCGGCTTGAGTGCCCTCGACTTCCTGATGATTTGCGTTGGTGTTGGCATCGTCGCGATTGCAGCGACGTTTTGCTACAGGATCATCATCGAAGTCAGGGGTCGCAATCGAATGTTCAAGGACGTCACTGAACGCATCGCTCCCGAAGACGTCGAGGAAGCGGCGTTTGGTAACAGGCTGCGACACCTGCAGGAGATGCGCTTTGGTCGTCCCATGGCGCACCCGACCCCGACGAATCGCCCGTTGCCCAAGCGCCCCCGGTCCGTCGTTGTGCCGTTCAAGCGGCCGGGTTCCGGTCCGAAAAAAGACGACGAATAAAGGCACGTGCAGGTGTTTTAGTTCCCTGCGTGCGGTTTACTATCTGAGGCTATAGGAGGCGACGACATGGCATTGAAGCGCGGAACTACGGTCGACAGGGGGTACGCAACGGTCGCGGAGGATGAGGGCGTCAACTACCGCGAAATCGCCGACCTGATGACGGAGCTGGGTCACCCGATGAATCACTCCTCGGCCCGCAACTACGTCCTCCGAGTCATGAGGAAATTCGTCGACAAGTTCGCCGAGGCGGAAGGTGTGGAGCTCGATGAGCTTCGTCGCGACGAAATCGCCAAGTCTCCGACGTTCCAGCAGGGCATTGCTGACCTCCTGCAACAGGTGGAAAGCCAGCGGCGTGCGGATCGAGCGGCATAGTTACCTGTCATGAAGGTCCAACTGAAGAACATGCCTCGGCTGAAGCTGGCCGACCTCCTGCGTCGTCGCAAGATGACGCTGGGCCAGTTCCTTGCCGAACACGGCATCACCACTTACGGTGGCCTGTCGAATCGTTGCGACAGCATGGGTGTCACTCCGCCCACTGAAGCCGAATTCGATGCGTGTGCCCCACCCAAGGTCAACAACCCGCAGGAAGGCGTTGTCGTCCTCGAACCGCCGACTGTCGTTGACGAGCTCAGCGGCAAGAAGATTGACCCGGAAGCACCGGTCGTACCGGAGGTCAAGGTCATCACCGAGCCGGCTGTCAAGCCCACCGAACCCCGCCAGAAAAAGGCGAAGGCCAAGAAGGAAAGCCAACCTTCTGTGGCCGAGCCGAATTATCTGGGGGACACTCCGCCGGTTTACGAAGACGATTGATGTCGTCTAGTTAGAGTGATGGAACTGATCACTCGCCTCGACCGCTGGTTTGCTGCGCGGTTGGAGCCCCTGCGCTGCGGTACGGACACCAAGGCCTACGTCACCGGCGTCCTGTCCGGGATCAAGGCCGATGACCTCTTTGGCCAGCGCGACTCGATCGTGTTGGCCTTTCACGAGGCGAAGATGACGGGCGACTTCGTCGAATTCCAACGAATCGGCGACTGGGTCCTGTGGGTCGACTCGATGCACCCCGCCTTCATCGCTGACCACCACGATGTCATCGAATCGATCGGCCGCATGTCGTACTACGCCTGCCATCGCATCATGCGTGGACAATGGCGCCTCTACGAGGAACTAGCGGACGACTTGCCAGCGATCGTCTACCAGGTCAGGAAAGCAGTGCCTCACGGCTTGGGTCCGGCTGCGACGACGTCGCTCGGCAACCCGCTGAAGCGTTGAAAGTTGTCAGCGAACATCTGGGCTAGTGCCGCAGCCTTCGCGTCATAGGCACTTGCATCGGCCCACTTGGTCCTCGGATCCTCGATGGTGGCTGGCACTTCGAGATTGAAGGGCTGCATCACCCGCGTCGGGGCGAAGTCGAGCTCGCCGGCCAAGATGCTGCGCACCAGTTCACGCGTGTAGGAAAGCTTCATCCGCTCACCCACTCCCGGTCCCCCACCTGTCCACCCGGTGTTGACGAGGAAGATGCGAGGTTCATGGACCTCAATGAGCAATCGCAGGCGCTCGGCATAGACGTGGGCCTGCAGCGGCATGAAGGGTGCGCCGAAGCACGCGCTGAATGTGGCGGTGGGTTCAGTCAGGCCTTTTTCGGTGCCGGCGACTTTCGCCGTGTAACCCGACAGGAAGTGATAGATCGCTGCTTGGGGCGACAATTTCGCCGCGGCGGGTAGCACGCCGTAGGCATCACAAGTCAACATGATGATCGACTTGGGGTGAGTCAACAGGGTACCTGGAGCGTAGAAGTTGCCGGGCAGAGATGACAGTGGGTACGCCGCCCGAGTGTTCTCAGTGTGCCTCGCCGAATTGAAGTCGAGGGTGCCATCCGCTGCAGCGTCGACATTTTCCAGGACCGTACCGAAGCGGTGACAGGCGTGCCAAATTGCGGGCTCACCTTCGGGCGACAGTCGGATCGCTTTGGCGTAACACCCAACCTCGAAGTTGAAGATGCCTCGGTTACCCCAGCCGTGCTCGTCGTCGCCCAACAGGCAGCGGTCTTCGCTGGCGCTCAGCGTCGTCTTGCCCGTCCCCGACAGGCCGAAGAACAGTGCCACGTCGTTCAGGTCGGTGCCATTGGTCGATACTGATGCGTGAACGGGTAGGATGGCGTGCAGGGGTAGCAGGCCTGCCAAGTACGTGAAGACCGTCTTCTTGATCTCGCCGGCGTAGCCAGTGCCGCCGATGAGTCCCAAACCTTGCTGGAAGTCTAGAGCGACGAAGGTTCCTGACCGAGTGTGTTCCTCGGCCGGATTCGCTTCGCACGACGGCACGGCGACGATCATCAGGTCCACTCGCCTGAGGTCATCGACCGGTGCGCGTTCGAACATGTTGCTGACGAACAGAGCCTGCCACGCGAGTTCTGTCACCAATCGACAACGAGCGGGTCCAGCGATGAAGTCGATGACATAGACCTCGCGGTCGCGCAAGTGCGCCATCACTAGGTCCTTCAGGCGTTCGAAGTCATCAGGAGGAAGGGGACGTCCTGCAGGTCCCCAGGCGATGGGCTCTCCCCTGTCGACGATGTACTTGTCGTTGGCGGCGCGGCCGGTGTGGACACCCGTTAGGACGCAGAGCTGGCCGTCTGGTCCGAGGTGCGCCTCGCGCTTTCGCAGCGAGTGTTCGATGAGTTCCGTTCGTGGGAGATTGTCGTGGAAGGCTGCAACGTGCGCCGTGAGGTGGATCATGTACTATCCTACCTCCGGCGGACGCTTTGGTTTATGACAGGTGACGACGGAACGTGAGAGAAACGCGGGAACCCGCCCGATCGGGCTGTTCCGGGATGCCGTGCTTGAAGAGCGAATCACACGGACCGTGCATGACGAGCAAATCACCGTGGCCCAGCTCCAGGTCAATGACGGGTTTGCTGCGATCGTACTTGTTGGTCACCGGATCGTGGGGATGAAGCTGGAAGGTGCGAGTGGTTCCGAATGAGACGGCGACGATGGTGGGATCAACGCCGAGCTGCGGGATGTACGTGGAATCGCGGTGCGGATAGAGCCCGGAGCCAGGTTCATATGAATTGACGACGACGCAGTTGGGGACCCAACCCAGCGCAGCACTGACGAGCTGTTGCAACGTGGTGAGCGAAGGGGTCATGGGGAACATGGGTTTTGCTTTGCCTTTGAAACTGTAGGTGACGTTGGGATCACCGAAGCGTGACATGGTGTGACCGCGATCGAAGAAGCGACCGCGCTTGCCGTATTTGAGTTGGCCCACCCAACGTGAGTAAGTTTCTTGGATGACCTGTGCGCCGAGGCGATCGGCATCTGCGCCAGTGAGCCACGCAGGAACGTGGATGACGGCACCCGGAACGATGACGCGAGCGTGCTGGGGGAGGTTCATGGGGAGAACAGTACCACGGTTTTCCAAGGCTTTTTCCACAGTTCTTATTGAAAGCTCTTTTCACTATCGAAATTGTTCGTTCTGCGGGAACAGTGGTATACTGGACTCATGGTTGCCAAGTGGAACGAAGCCAAGATTCGGAAGCTCCTGAACGAGAACCCTCTCGCCGTGGAGCGCGCAATCCTCGCCATCTATGACCGCCAGACCGCGGACGAGAAGGCGACCTCGGACACCCGTCACCACAATGCCCGTGGCTTTTCCGCGGCGCATGCCAAGCGGGGTTCGTACTACGGACGCTGGATTCGCTCCGGACGTCACCTGTCGGGTCACCACGTCCAGAAGGCACGTGAGATCGCGCTCCATTACGTCTCGCAGCTTCTCCTGGTGGCCCAGGAAAAGGCGAAGTCGGAGCAGCCTGCGCGGCAGCGCTACATGGGAGGCGACAAGCCGGCCTCGGATTTCGAAGCCCGGGTGCGTGACTACATGCGCCAGACGGGCCAGCCGCGAGACGCCGCGGAACACGTGGTGCGGAACGTCCTGGCCGGCAAGTGCCCGGATGGGTGCTGTGGGGGCGAGGACGAGGAACGAGCCCGACGCATCGAGGACGAGGAGGACGGGCGGGAACAGTACAAGAACGCCCTCTTCGAGCACAACGCGGAACGTGAGATGCAACGCATGGAAGCCGAAGGGGACCGTGAGCAAACGCGGCGAGAAGAGCTCGCGAAGGCTCAGGCCAAGGCCACCATGGAAAGTTCGAAGTGCCTTCGGAGGGTCAACAAGAACCTTTCGTGCTTCTGCGTCTCGTGTGCCCCGGACGCTCCTCCGCCTTACGGAGAAACCTGAAAGAAAACGTTCGCGAAATTGTCCGCGAACGCGATTCTGTGGTACAGTGATCTTAGATGGTGGTTGAAACCACCGCAAACCCAAAGTCGTTCCGACCAAGGAGACCCACAATGAGTAAGCGTTCAGTTGCCTCCGCCACGATCAGCTTCGGCCTCGTCAGCATCCCCGTCAAGTTCTACCTGACGGCGCACGCCGAATCGGTCAACTTCAACATGATCACGCCGAAAGGCAACCGTGTCAAGCAGAAGCTCGTCGACTCGGTGACGGGCGAGGACATCGAGTACGGCGCCTGCAACAAGGGCTACGAGTTCGCCAAGGACCAGTTCGTCATCTTCACCAAGGACGAGCTCAAGGCGCTCGGCGAGAGCGACGGCGGGACGATGGAGATCAAGGAGTTCGTCCCCTGCGACGACCTGCAACTCATCGCGGTCGAGAAGTCGTACTACCTCGACGCTGGCAAGGGTGGCGACAAGGCGTACCGCCTCTTCGTCGCGGCGCTCAAGAAGCAAGGCAAGTGCGCGGTGGCGCAGTGGACCAGCCGCGGTCGCCAGCACCTCGTTGTCATCGGCGCGAAGGGTGATGCGCTGGTGGTCTACCAGATGTTCTACGCCGACGAGATGCGTGAGTTCGAGTTGGACTGCGCCAAGTTCGATCCACGCGACGTGGAAATCGACCTCGCCTGCAAGCTCATGGAGACGCTGTCCAATGACCACTTCGATTCGTCGAAGTACAAGGACTCGTACCGCGAGCGCGTCGATGCGGCGGTCGCCAAGAAGCAGGGCGGCGAGTCGGTGAACGCGCCGAGCGAGTCGAATGCTCCCCCGGTCAGCGACCTCTTCGCAGCGCTCCAAGCATCGCTCGGCGCCCAGACGGGCAAGGACGTCAAGGTGACGTCGTCGAAGGTCGAGGAGCCCACCGCTCCCGCGGCCGAGGCGCCCGCCAAGAAGTCCCGCAGCAAGAAGTCGGCGGCCTGATTCACAGACGAACTGTCCGCGAAGGACCTCCTCGTGGTAAGGTGATCTCATGAACTCCTGGAAGAAGATCGCCAATGACAACCACGAGGAGGTCGCGGCGTACACGACCCGCAGCTTCTCGCGGCACGGCCTCAGCAGGGGTCTCGCCCGCGAGAAGCGCCTCCGCAATCGCCGCGCCAAGCGCATCGACGCCCGCTGGCATCACTCCTCGCAGGAGCGCTGAACATGGCCCGTCACCCGACATACATGGGACCCAAAGTCCAGGTGCAGCCCGCAGAACTCGGCAAGTACGAGGCGACGGGACAGTACGCTGCAGAAGAAAAGCACGACGGTCACTGGGCCGAGGTCATCACCGACCTCACCGGCAAGATCATTCGCATCACCGGTCGCAGCGGCAGTGTCTTCTCCGGTGCCAACGTCGAAGGCCTCATCGGTTTCCAGACGGGACTCGCGGCGTCAACGCTGATTTGCGAACTCGAGGCAGGCACCGAAGCAGCCAACAAGCGCAACGGTCACCTGCGTCACCGACGACTGTGGGTCTTCGACGTGGTGCGCTTGTTCGACCGCGACACCAAGGTACTCCCGTACGAAAAGCGACGGGAACTTTTGGAGATGGCGTTCAAGGACGACACCCAACGAGTGCGCCTCGTCCGCCGCGTCACCTCGGGCTTCAGCACCTTCTTCGACGAGGTGGCGAAAGGCGACGGTGAGGGCCTCGTGTTGAAGCGCCTCGGCCGCGCCTACAAGGTCTATGGTTCCGACGGTAAGACCGACGAGTGGATTCGCTGTAAGCGCTTCCGGTATGTCGATTACGTCGTCATGGAGATCGGTAAGAGCGACGGCGGCAGTCCCAACCTTCAGGTGGGCCTCGTGATGAACGGCAAGCTGCAAAGGGTGGCGACCATCAAGAACTTGCCCAACGGCTTGAATTACAAGGCTCTGGTAGGCAAAGTCGTCGAGTGCAGGGGCGCCGAGGTTCACGATTCCGGGGCGCTGCGACACGGCCACTACGAACGAACGCGTGAAGACAAAGAACCTGAAGAGTGTACGCTAGAAGCGGCGCTCCGAGCATAGGGGGAATCGACATGTTCACGGCAAGCATCCGTCCCGAATTTCACACTGACACCGGTCGAACTGAGACGTTCATTCGCTCAGCACGGCACGCACTGACGTACGAGGAGTCGCCTGATCAGATCTTTGCCCGCCTCATCAAGGCCGGTGCAGACGCTGGTGAGGCACACTGTGCGATGGTGGCGGCCGCCATGTTGGGAGGCCTGTGATGAACGGCAGTCACTACAAGATGATGGTGGCAGCGCTGGCGCACGACCTGCGCAACCCGTTGGGTGCGATCCACCTGAACGCGGCGCTGCTCCTTCAACATGCACCGAATGACGAACACGGCGACAAGATCAGGACCCACGTCGCGGCCATCAATCGCCTGGTGACGATGATGACCCAGATGACCGAGTCGCTCCTCAGCGCGGAAGCCATCGACAACAATCGGCTGCCCATGAACCGCACCGTCATGGACATCATGAACGACATTCACGACGCAGTCAAAGAGATGGTGCCTCAGGCGCAACACCGTGGCGTTTGGCTCGAAATCAAGGGTCCCCCGGACGATGGTCCGCAGTGGGCGTTCTATGACCCACAGCGCCTGCGCCAGGTCTTCATCAACCTCCTGTCCAATGCCATCAAGTTTTCGGAGCGTGGTGACGTTGTCAAGATCCTCGTCACCCGTGACGCCGTCGACACGAAGCTGGTCAAGTTCGAGGTGTCGAACGGCGGCAACTTGGTGCCACCCGACAACCGTGAAAAGTTGTTCGATCGATTTTTCCAAGGGACGCAGTCGCACGGTTTCGGTGGCTTGGGCCTGTGGATTGCCAAGTGGATCGTCGAGCAGCACGGAGGAACCATCTGGTATGAAGCGAGGGAAAACCACAACGTCTTCCACTTCACGCTTCCCCACGAGCCGCCCAGTCATCCAAAGATCGCTGACATCCCTCCGGACTCTGAGGCATGAACGAACTGCCTTGCCCCTGCTGCTCGAACCCGCTGGTACCGGGGACGACCCACCATCGCGGCGTCCTCATCAACTCAATCGCGTTCACTAGCTCCAACGTCATCTCAGAGCGGGAGACGTTGCAGAGACTACAGGGGATTCGCGGCAACAAGCAGACGCGTGAACAGCTCGCCAGAATGATTGATGATTCCCGGAGGCGGCTGGCCTCCCTGGAGTCTCGCCTAGCCGACCTGGAAAGGATCCGGTCAGAGTGCTATGGCGGGCAATGTTATTCGGTTCCCAGTCGAGCTACTGAAGGCTGACTGGGAGCAACTGTTCGAACACGAGTGTAGCGTCACCAAGACCTCACTGCACGTCTACGTTGACAAGCGAACGGGCGCCGTCGACATCGTCCAGTGCAACGCCGAAGGCGAGGCGATCACGACCCACCTGCAGCCTCACGCTGGTGCGTCCTTCCGGCAGTCGTGCCGTGGATGACGAGCTCGACGAAGTCTGTCGTGAAGAGTCTTGGCCCAAGACGTGTGGCCGCTGCGGGACAGTCTACACTGAAGCTCAGTGGGAGAACCTGCCGTACGTAGGCGTCCAGCGATCGGGCATGGATGACTACCCGGATCTGGAGCTCCGAAACTGCGGGAGGTGCTCCGGAACCATGGCAATCACCGTCCCCCAGGATTTTGCATAGGAATCTGTCCGCGAAGATGTGATCGTGGTACAACTGATTCATGGAGCGCAGCAGGCAAAGGTTCTTGGCAGCTCGTGAAAAGGCCCGCCAGGAAAAAGAAGCGATCATGAAGCGTGCCGCGGAGTGTGAAGCGGCTGGTCGGCCTGTGGTGATGTGTCGTCACTGCAGTGCTGAGTATTCGTGGGTACAGTTCTTCGATCTGAAGTTCCTGGAGCGAATTCAGGTCACCACCGAAGCGACGGCTCGGGTCCGCGAATGTAAGTGCGGTGCCAGGCTCGTCTTCGTCGTCACCGTCACCGTCAGGGCTCAAAAGGAAATGAGTTGAACATGTCTGTCATCGACATCTTGGAAGACCTCGAGTCTACGTCAGGCAGCAACGCCAAGCGGGACCTGTTGTCCCGCAACAAGGAAGACGACCTGCTCAAGCGGGCGTTCGTCGCCGCGCAGGACCCGTACACCGTCTACTACGTCAACAAGTTCAAGATGCCCAAGCCGGCATCGGGCAAGGGTGACGACGTCTGCATCGCCAACTTTCTGAACGTGGTGCTGCCCCCGCTCGCCGCCAGGCGAATCACTGGCAACGAGGCCAAGGCGTGGGTCGAGCAAGCGTTCGCCAACATGGACGAGCGACAACAGAAGTGGTGCCAACGCATCATCCTCAAGAACCTCCGCGTCGGCGTCCAGGAGTCGACCCTCAACAAGGTGTGGCCCGGCATCGTCAAGAGCTTCTCGGTCGCCCTGGCCGAGACGCTGAAGAGCGGCTTCACCCGTGGTGAGGGCATCAAGCTCCTCGAACCCGTGGAGTACCCGGTCCGCCTCGAACCCAAGCTCGACGGACTGCGCTGCATCGCCGTCAAGCAGAACGGCATCGTCACCTTCTACACCCGCAATGGGACGGTGCTCGAGACGCTGCCCAAGATCAAAGCGGCGTTGGAGTCAGCGACCTACGACAACATCGTTCTCGACGGTGAGGCAATGGGCAAGGACTGGAACGAGTCGGCGTCAGTGCTCATGGCCAAGAAGACGCAGCGCGACGACAGCAACATCGTCTACAACATCTTCGATGCTCTGAAGCTCGAGGACTGGGTCAACCAAGAAAATAACGAGCCGTACGCAGCTCGCGTCCAGCGCTCGGCCGACGTGGTCAAGTCGCTGCCCGCCGGTTCGCCGGTCCGCCAGGTTCCAGGCAACAATGCGAAGAACGAGGAAGAGCTCAAGGCCTTCTTCGCTCAGTGCATGAACGACGGCTTCGAGGGCATCATGCTGAAGCGCATGGACACGCCCTACAAGTTCAAGCGCAGCGACAACATCTTGAAGTTGAAGCCCGTCGTCACCTACGAAGGCGTCATCGTCGGCCACTACGAAGGTCGCCGCGGCACCAAGCGTGAAGGCCTCTTCGGCGGCTTCCACGTGGTGCTGCCCAACGGCATCGTCACCCGTGTCGGCGGTGGCTTCACCGACACCGTCCGCAGTGAGATCCAGCTCGACACGCCGGATGCGTGGTTGGGAAAGGTCGTCGAGTGCGAGGCACAGCCCGACCCGCTGACCAAGGACGGCCTGACCGCCGACGGCAAGATGCGCTTCCCGGTGTACCTCAGGACCCGCGACGTGGCGGATGTCGATCCCAAGATTCTCGCCGCCGGTGAGAAGTTCGATCGCAGCAGCCTCCTTGCCTCCGAGGAGGAAGCATGAAGATCCTCATCCTCGAAGACGAGAAGGGTATCCAGCGGGCATACCGCCTGTTGCTCCAAGGACACGACGTTCGTGTCTGCTCGTCGCCCAAGGAAGCACACGAACTCCTTGCCGCCGACGGCTGGCATCCGGACTTCATCTTCACCGACTGGGACATGCCCGGCGGGACGGGTGGGGACTTCTGCGTCGCCTTGCGTCAACTCTCTCAGTTCACGTCGACTCCCATCGTCATCGTGTCTGGTCAATTCCGCGATTACCAGGCCGTCGGTGCCAACGCCGCGCTGCTGAAACCTTTCAACGAGAGCGATCTCCTCCGGGCCATCGAAAGCTACGCAAAATGATCATCTGGAAGTTCAAGGAGGAACCCGAGACTCGCGGCGACGAGCCGGGCAACACCATCGACTGGCCGTGCAAGGCGTTCCGTCGTGTCATCGAGTTCAGCGTTGGTCGCGATGGCTTTCACCTCGGCCTCGTCAATCAACACCAGTGGAAGTCGACGGGTGAATGGCGTTCCAGTCACGTCGGCAACCTCGAGGTTTACGTCAACGGGAACTGGGCGTGGGGTGCGGAGCACTTCTACTACGATGGACCTCACTGCATGTTCTCGCTGGGGTTCATCCACCTGCACTATCCTCCCCGCGGCGGGTGGTGCAAAAAGTGCATGCCCGATCACGACTCGCCGTGCTACAACGGAGACTGCGAACACAGCTACCACCAAGGGTGACACATGGAGTTCAGTGACAAGGTGATGTCAACACTGGAGGCTGCCTTGCGTAAGGGCGGCTCCATGCACGCGTTTCTGTCAGGCGGAGGACTACGTGTCATTCGCATCGAGAAGCCACGACATGGCAAGCTCATCGCCTACGGCGAGCATCCGGTCGTTGCCGAGGCGTTTCGCATCACCGCTGAGGACTTCAAGGCGGGCGGACGGCCGTACGGCGAAGTCTACGGCAAGCTCGAGGAGCACTACTTGACGGGTCAGTCGATGCCCGAAGGCGAGCTCGATGCTTGGGTCCGCCGGGGCGCGACCTTCGATGCTCACTTCAAGGAGGGCAACTTCGTCTTCGAGCTTCGAGGCCTGCACGACCATGAGACTCCCGCGGGCTACCACGAACGCGCGATGAAAGGCGAGACGCTGCGGTGGACGAGCGACCGCGGAGTCACCTACGAGATCCAGCCGTCGCGGCTTCCTAACGGGTCGGTGGGCAGTTCAACCCGCCAGGTCTCCCGTCCCAACGGCATGAAGGAGCACCGCGTCTGGAGCTGGTACGCTGTCCGGCGCGGAATCGCGCCGAGCCTCACCGAAGCGATCGCCGCGGCATTCACCGCGAAGTACGAAGAAGTCGACGACTAGCAGAACTGATACACAGCACACACGGAAGGGGATAATCCGGTCCAGCAGCAATGGACCGGATTTTCGCATTTGGGCTCATCGCAACAATTCTCGGTGGCTGTCACTGTTCCTCCGCCAACCCCCGACAGGGGAAGACGGTCGTTGAGGAACTGGTCACCACGACAGCTGCCGCGACCAACAGCGCTGCGGCCCCCTCGCCGTGTCCAGAAAACTCCGTGCTCGTGGAAGGGGACTACTGCCCCGACGTCGAGCAAGTGTGCCTGAAGTGGGTCGGGAACCAGGGACAACCGCTGCCGCCTCCACCGTCCAACCAGACTGGACGTTGCGGCGAGTGGAAGCAGCCGTCGGTCTGCAAGTCGGCCACGAAGGTTCACAAGCGCTTCTGCATCGACAAGTACGAGTATCCCAACCATCCAGGTGAGATCCCACAGGACTGGATGTCGTGGTACGACGTCAAGAACGCCTGTGAAGCTCAAGGCAAACGACTCTGCGCCAAGCAGGAGTGGACGTTCGCCTGTGAAGGTCCGGAGATGCACCCCTACCCGTACGGCGACGGCTACCACCGCGACCGCACGTCGTGCAACACCGACAACCTCGTGCCCGAGGAAAACGGTCACCAGATCAACGTCCTCAAGGTGACGACGGTCGAGAGCGCGCACGGGCAGATCCTGCACAAGCTGCTGGTCCCGTCGGGCTCGAAGGAAAAGTGCGTCAGCCCATTCGGCGTCTTCGACATGGTCGGCAACCTCGACGAGTTCGTCGACAACCCGAACGGACATCACTGGCACCCGCCCACCGTCGACAAGGACGGCAAGAAGGTCATCGACCGCGGGCCTTTCGTCAGCGGTCTCGTCGGCGGCCACGTCTTCGGCGTCCGCAATGCGTGCCGACCGATGACAGACTCTCACAACGAAGGCTTCAACTGGTATGAGACCGGTGGCCGCTGCTGTTCCGATCCGAAGTGAAGGAGAAACAACGTCATGGCAAGCGTCCTCAAGTTCCTGTTCAACATCGCCCTGGGAATCCTCCAGGCGCTCTTCGGCGGCTTCGTCCTGTCGAAGATGTGGGCCTGGTTCATCGTGCCCAAGTTCGCGGGGGCGCCGAACCTCAGTTACCTCGACTCAGTTGGCGTATCGATGACGGTCAACTTTCTCCTGCTCGGCCTCTACATGTCGTCGGCGATGGGTGAAAAGGAAACCGAGGGTGTCGATGCTTGGACGAAGGGCATCATCAAGAGCGCGATCATGATCATCCTCGTCTACCCCTTCACGCTGCTGGCGGCATACGTCTGGCACCAGTTCATCCAATGATGCGCATCATCCGCAACATCACGCCGGGTCGCTGGTCGCTGTACCTCGTCCTGGGCCCGATCTTCAACAAATCGTTGGAGGTCGGTTACCAGTGGAGCCAGCGCTACCACTTCGACATGCGGTTCCAGCTCAACTTCCGCGGGCACGACCACGCTGGTCTGAAGTTCCACGTAGACTTCGGTCGCCTGCTCCTCGAGTTCAACATCACTGACGGCAGGCACTGGGACTATCAGAATGACAGGTGGCACGATGGCACGAGTGAGGACGACGAAGCCTGCACGTGAGTCAAGCGACTGGACGGTTGAAGCCTTGCGTGAGCGCAAGTGGGACGTCACCGGAGTCATCATCGAACACTCCAATAGTCATGGTCTCATCTACAAGGTCAGGCACGACGATGGGTCGACGGCGTGGTATGAACCACGGGAGCTACACTTCGTATAGTTACTGACATGCGCTACGCGTTCAGAGGGAGGGCTGCGATGCTCTAGGTTCACGAAAGGAGCCTAGACATGATCGCAACTCTTCCCGCCGTTCAGGCCAACTGCAGCCGCTGCCGCCGTTATGCCTGTCTCTCTGACAACTTCATTCGCGATGAAAAACGCATCGCCAACCGCCGCCACCGACGGGCCCTGAACCGAGCCACTCGTGAGATTCAGAAGGATCCTGAGCGTTGGTGGGAGGAAGGCTTCAACGCACCGTCCCTGTCCAGTTGGGACTTGTGGTGAAACAAGTGCGCCGGGCTGAATACTTTGACGACAGCGGAGTGGAGCAGCCCGGTAGCTCGTCAGGCTCATAACCTGAAGGTCGCAGCGTTCAAATCCTGCCTCCGCAACCTTGCTGGTGTGGCTGAGAGGCTTAGGCACCTCACTCGTAACGAGGACAACATGGGTTCGAATCCCATCGCCAGCTCCCTGCGGCGTCGCCTGAAGAAGGCGCGAAGTGCGCTGGCTGACCTCATCGACGTAGTACGTTGGGCGATTCGTTGCCGACGGCGTGACCGCTACGGCCACTGGGTGGTTGAGCCGCACGACGATCCGTGATGTAGTCCAAATCTCTCCCGAGGGAGTAGGTTGCTCTCCATGAGCGAGACCAAGACCGTGGAGATGAGGCTGGTGGCGACCGACGAACAGAAGGGCGCTTTCATTTTCGACATGCAGCCGCAGTCGAATCCGAACCGAACTGTTCGCTTTTCCATTGACCAGGTGGATGCCCGCACGATGTACGAATCGTTGGGGCGTTACCTCAACGTAAAACCGAAGTAGGCACTGCATGGAGATCCGGCGGCGCCACCTCAAGCGCGCTAGACCGGAAGACGTTCGGCGCCTTGCAAGGTGGCTGAAGGTCAAGAACATCGATCAGATGAGCGACCGGCAGCTCATTTCTTTTCTTCACTGGTTGTTCACGCGTCGCGAGAAGCGAGCTCGCGGTCTTGCTTGGAGTTGGTAACATGAGCGAATTTCACGTCAACGTCATCAAATTGGGCCCATTCACCCGTCACCCGAACGCCGACTCGTTGGACATCACCAAGGTGTTCGACTACACTGTCGTCGCCAAGCAAGGCAATTTCAAGGAAGGTGACCTCGTCGTCTACGTGCCCATCGACAGCGTGGTGCCCGATGATGAAGAGTGGCACTGGCTGGCGCCCCGAAATCAGGACGGCAGCGAGCGCTTTGCTGTCGGCCAGGTGCCCGAGAAGTACCGCGTCATCGAGGCCAAGAAGATCCGTGGTATCTTCAGCCAAGGCTGCTTGTCATTCCTGCCCCCGGGTGATTGGAAGGAAGGCGACGACGTCCGCGAAGTGATGGGCATCACCAAGTACGAGCCTCCGGTCCCAATGACGACGGGCGGCGAGTGCGAACCTGCTCCCAAGGGTTGGGCCTTCCCGACCTACACCGACATCGAGGGCCTTCGTCGCTACCCGAACGTGCTGGAACCTGGTGAGGAGGTCGTTCTCACTGAGAAAATCCACGGCGCTAACGCACGCTACGTCCACGACGGCGAGCGACTCTGGGTCGGGTCTCACGGCCAGATCAAGCGTCGTGATCCCGACGTCCTGTGGTGGCAGGTCGCCATCGCTGACAACCTCGAGGAGAAGTTGGCGGCCGCGCCCATGTTCGTCTTCTTCGGCGAGGTTTTCGGTCAGGTGCAGGACCTGAAGTACGGCGTCAAGTCGGGCGCTCGCTTCCGAGCCTTCGACGTTTTTGACGTCAAGGCCATGAGGTATTTGGACCACGATGCCGCCGTCGCTCTCGCGACCAAGTGTGGGCTCGAGTGGGTACCCACGCTGCACCGCGGCGCTTGGGATCCGAGCAAGCTCAACGAGCTGTGCGAAGGCAAATCCACGCTGGCCGACAACGTCCGTGAGGGCTTCGTCGTCAAACCGGTCGTCGAACGGTGGCACCCCGAAGTCGGGCGCGTCATCCTGAAGCGCCACGGCGAGGGCTACCTACTCCGCAAGAAGAAGTGATGCTGAAGGCCAAGGACCTCGTCCCGGGCCGTGTCATCACAGAGCTGAAGCGGAGTTTCGACCAGAACGGAAGCTACGACACCGTCTTCGCTTGGATGGTCATCGGTTTTCAGGAACGAGTCAAGCGACGACACCAAAAGAGCACCGCTCCCCGCGAAGGTTGGGACGTGGTGCTCTTGTCGTTTGGCGGACAACTCGAAGTGAGAAACTTCACCGAGTCGTCGATGCGAATGTGGAAGCGCCTGATCTGATGTCAACTGGCGCGACATCAAGGTAGGATGCCACCATGGCGTTCGTGATCATGATGGCAGTTTTCGTAGCGTTGACGTTCTGGCACTTTCCTGCTGATTGGCTCTTCCAGTCGCACAAGGAAGCGTTGGCGAAGGCGAAGGATCGCAAGGTCAGGTTGTGGCACTGCACCAAGTACGCACTCACCTACGTGCCGCTGTTGTGGTTCTTCGGTCCCGACTGGGTGACGATGGCCTGGTGCTTGGGCATCCTGTTCAGCACCCACTACGTCATCGATTCGTACGTGCCCGTGATGCTGTGGGCCAAGTATCTCCGCCGCGCGCCGCAGTTCGCCAACGTAGGCAAGAAATTCCCACCACAGTCCTGGCAGGATAAGGTCATCGAGGAACGTGGCTACGACAATGATGAAGAGGCCTTCAAGGCTTTCGCTGCGACGCCGCTGGGTCTCATCCTCCTGATCACGATGGACCAGTTCTTCCACATCGCCTGCCTGCTCCCCGTCGCCATCCTGTTGGTTCCCTGATGTCGCTGTACTTTGAGTCTCACGTCACGATCGAGCCTGTCTTCGATGAGCGCCTAAAGGAGCTGAAGACAGTGTGCCTGAAGGAGGGCTTCCGCGTCGCGGACCTCCTGATGAAGAAGCGGTCGAAGGAATCATCCAGGAGAAGCGCGCACGACACCTTCTGCACCGGACGCGACAACGACTATGAGACGTTGTTGAAGCGGACGCTGGGACTGGTCACGACGCTCCAGGCTGCGGGCTTCAAGGTCTGGCGTTACAAGCTCGAAAGCACGCTCCTGGACTCCAAGATCGACGACTCAATTCTGCCGCTCGGGCGAGAGTAGAATATGACATGACCTTCGCCAAGACGTTCAAGCTTGCGCACCTCCGAACCGCCCAGTCGTTCTCGGACCTATATTCGTCGATGTCTGCGCTGCTTGACACGATCAAGTCTGAGGCTGCGAAAGGCGACAAGGAAGGACCGACGGCGTACGCGCAGGCGTCGAGCGGGAAGCCCAAGTTGGGCGCTGATGGTCAGCCCGTCAAGGGAACTGACGGCAAGGTCGTCAAGGACAAGAAGGGTGCCTCGGATTACGTTGACGGCGTCGTCAGTACGTTGTCGACAGAACAACTGAATTGGGCATGGACAGGATTGGGCCTGACGTCGGCGCAGGACAAGCGCGCCAAGGATGTTGTGGGATCCATCGTGTCCGCGTGGGATCGGGCCGCATCCAAGTACATGAAGAAGGACAACGGTGGGGGCGACGCCGAACGTTCCAAGTTCAAGGATCGACTCAAGGAGTTCGACACCGCGATCTCATCGAAGGGCGCGACTCCGGTCAAAAAGGATGAGTGACGATGGAGTGGACACCAGGCCCAAAAAGCAAGGAGCTCCTCGATGAGTTTCGCGACTACGTCGTCATGGAGCCGCGTCCCTACGTCATCGACCTGGAGCGGTGTGAGGGGATGCACATCGTCACCATCGATGGGCAGCGTATCTTCGACTGGGCAGGCTACTACGGATCGAAGCTCATCGCCCACAATCACCCGAGGCTTCAGGAACCCGACTACCTGAAGCGCCTGGCGCGGGCGGCGAACAACAAGGTCGCCAACCCCGACTACGTCACGCCCGAACTCGTCGAGTACTATCGCCTATTGCACCGCATCGGGCCCACGTGCATGAAGAACCCCGAACTGGAAGT
>Ga0310810_10000199_pt1 | contig 61098 bp, 44 predicted proteins | sample NCmetagenome_FD_207641 | JGI IMG/M metagenome (GOLD analysis project Ga0310810, IMG submission 207641) | Soil microbial communities from experimental microcosm in Duke University, North Carolina, United States - NC | ecosystem: Engineered > Artificial ecosystem > Soil microcosm > Unclassified ...
CCTGGTTGGCTGGTCTGTTGAGCGCAGGCATGTTTGGTTGATTTGTGGTACCGGCGGGCCCAAGGCGGTTCCCATGCCCGCCCGAAAAGGTTGCAGCGATTAAGCATGCGTTTCGCCGCTACGGGTTTGCTGTGACCATTCAGCCGCGAAGTAATTCCCGAAGGCGGCCCTTCATCGCCTGTTCATTCGGCTTCCAGACCGCATTCGAGTAAATAGGTCCACCGGCGAGTAGTACTGGTCTCAAACGAACAGAACCTCACAGGCGATGAGCGTCGAACCTGATCCACCAAATAGGTCCACGACGATGTCCCCCGCCTTACTGCTGTTCAGCAGGGCGCGCTCGATCAGCTCGACGGGCTTCATGGTCGGGTGTAAGCGGTTAGCTGACGGCTTCCTTTCCTGCCACAACGTTGATTGTGATTTGTCGCCGTACCATGCGTCACTTTGACCGGCAACGTGGCAATAGAAAATCGGCTCGTGTTGGAACTTGTAACGGCCGAAGCCCCAAGCGAAGGTGTTCTTGGCCCAGATGATCTGGCAGCGGACCACGAAACCCGCAGCCTCCATTGCATTCTGGAACTCCCGCTGAACGGAGGAGGCGTGACAGACATACAAGGACGCTCCGGGCTTGACCACAGAGTTGTAGCTCGCGAACGAGTCTTGGAGCAATCGGTTGAACTCCTCCGGCTTCATCCGGTCACCTTGGATCGTGAGCTTGTCCCGCGTGTAGCCTTCGTAATCCACGTTATACGGCGGGTCGGTGAACACCAAGTCGGCCGCATCGCTGGACATCAGTTGCTCAACATCTGCCGGCACCGTGGCATCACCGCAGACGACCCTGTGGTCCCCTAACGCCCACCTGTCGCCGCGTACGGAGACAGTATTGTCCTGCACCGCGGGAACATGGTCCTCATCAGTCTGGCCCGAAACCACTTCGGGCTCGCCCAGCAGTTCGGCAAGTTCCTCGTCGCTAAAGCCGACCACCTCCAGATCGAAGCCGTCTTGCTCGAGAGCCTGCAGTTCCAGACGAAGCACCTCCTCGTCCCAGCCAGCGTTGTCGGCGAGTTTGTTGTCCGCCAGGATGTACGCCCGCCTCTGGATTTCGGTCAGGTGGTCCAGGATGACGACTGGGACCTGCTCCAAGTGCAGCTTGCCGGCCGCGAGCAGGCGCCGGCGACTATGCCGGCGTCTGAAGCAACGAGGATCGGGGCATTGAAGCCGAACTCGACTATACTGGCGGCGATCTGCGCAATCTGGGCGTCGGAGTGCGTGCGGGCATTCCGGGCGTAGGGAATGAGCCGGTTCAGCGGCCAGAGCTCAATACGCTGCGCCAGAGCAAGTGGCGTCATGTTAAACCCGAACTCCGATCAGGGCGTTCCTCCGAACTGACTACCGACTACCCGACTACCTGACGACCTCTTTTCGGGTCGTCACGCTAGCGAAACGGGGCAATCATTCCACCCCCGAAGGCCGGCCCCGCGCGGACAGGACCCGCGAAACTCTCTGGCCGGCTGGCGCCTGAGGCAACGGCGGCTTTGGTGATTCTCTGACGGCCTTTTCTGCTGGCTGCTGCTTATCGGTCCAACGAAATTGACGCACCATTTCGCAGTCGCAGAAAACAACGCGCAGGTCCAGAACAAGCCGTGCGGCTTCACACTTCCAGCATCGGCCGCGGAAGCAGTTCCGAAGCAGGCGGCCTTGTTTCTGTACCAAAACTGTTCCAGATGTCCAAGTATTTGCATAAAAAAGGATTCTACTTTGAGCGAAGGCAGATCCCCGAAATTTACGTAAGGCTATGGAAGGTATAGAAAAATCTGAAGAGAATAGAAATGGCGGGTTTGCTTCACACTCAGCCTCGCCAAACAAGTATTGAGCGGGAAGATGGACTCGGTGATCAAGACGATCGAACGCAACACCGGGCTGGTCTGACGGAAGGAAATCGTTTTGCTGGTTTCCGAATGGACTTCGTCAGACAGGGAAGCGGCTGAAGTACGGAGTCGTGTTTACGTGTTCAGATACAAAAATAACAAGAACAGAACTGGAGAATATGGCTATACCACTCAGCACAGGGATTCAAGACCACAAGGTCGTCACGCAAAGTGAATGGATTGCATCTCGCAAAGAATTGCTTCTTCAAGAGAAGGAGTTTACCAAGCTGCGAGACGAGCTGGGCCGTCAGCGCCGTGAGCCGTCGGCACTAAACGGCATTTCGGGAAGACGCGATCTACTGGCCTTTCGTCACCACCTTTGTATTCTTGACTGGCTTGGGGTTCCAGTGTTGTGCGGCTGAGCCCGCGATTGTGCCCGTCCTGGGGCACCTCGGGGCGACTCAGCGCGAGTATCGCACCTGAAAACTAACGGTTTAGGCGAGCGCAGCCGCCTGGAGTCGCATCCAGAACGGACTCATAATCCGTGATCGAAGGTTCAAATCCGTATCCATGTCTTTCAGAATTAAGGTGTGTCTGACAGCCGGTAGTGACAGTTGTCCGTGACGCAGTCGAGAAGTGGGTGACTGTCACCAAATTGTCACTATAGACCCGTCAAAACGCGTGAAATCCAGAGAAATCAGGTGAGATCAAAACAACTGTAAGTCCATGGCTGGCAAGAGGTTTTCTTGAGTTATGTTGGACTTACTGAGCCGGCTGAAGCGGTTTAGCAAACCGCTGCTTTCGACCACTCAGCCACCTCTCCGGCGAGGCTCTTGGGTTCGCTAGACGCATGGTAACACAGTCACCCTCGACCTCCTTACTAGGACGCCGCAACCGGATCGAGATCGTGACATGATAGTTCGCATGCCCAACGCCGCTTGGATGCTTCTGCTCGCTGCAGCGCCGCTTTTGGCGCAAGATGGAGTGAAATTCGATACCCCTGAGGTCAGAGTGATCGAAGCCGTCAATTCGCCGGGACAGAGAAGCGCGCTGCACAAGCACGATGTCAACCGCGTCATGATCTATCTGGACGACGGCCATATGGAACTGACAGATCCACAGGGCAAAGTCGAGGACGTCCGCTGGAATGCCGGCGATGTCCGCTGGAGCCCCGCGGGTGGCCCGCACACCAGCGCCAATGTGGGCAGTACGACCTACCGTATCATCGAGGTCGAGCTGAAGAACGGCCCGGGCGCCATGCCGGAGAATGCGCTCGATCCGGTGCGCGTCGATCCGGAACGCTATAAGGTCGAGTTTGAAAACCCGCAGGTGCGCGTGCTGCGCGCGCGCTACGGCCCGAAAGAAACTGGCGTGCTGCATGAGCACATCCTGAACCGCGTGACGGTGCTGCTAACCGGTCAGGACATGAAAGTCACCACGCCGGACGGCAAGGTCACGATGGTGCGGGGCGTGGCGGGCGGGGTCGCTATGGGAGGCCCGGCGAAGCATCAGGAGCAGAATCAGAGCCTGCTGCCCTTCGAGGTTGTGGTAGTCGAGCTGAAGCGGTAACGCGTAGTGGCTACTTGGAAATTTCTATTTCCTAGACTGCATTAATAGTGTGGCCTTGGTGCTCCAAATTGTGCGCCCATCCTCGTCAACAAGCGTGATATTCGGGAGGCCATCGGAGTCGAATCCGATTCGTCCAAGGGGGGCGCCTTGTTTGTTTATTAAGACGAAGCTCTGTGCACGGACCTCTTTCGGGGCAGGTGCTTGGGCTTGCGCAAAAACGGGTGTTGGTATCAGGTAACGGGAAAGCACGCCGCCTAGCAACCCGGCGGCCAGTGCTAGGGTGAAATTTAGTTTTCGATTCATTGGGGCGGTTCTCCGCCTCACATTATACTCAGCAACGCCCCTCTTTCCACTCTCCGGCGGTCGTTGCCGGATTCCCAAGCTGCCACTAGGTATCCGCGACTTCCCACAGCCGATCCGCCACAGCGAACATGAGACCGGAGTGACCCGCAGTGTGCGGTGAAGCGGGATGAGTTGTGCCCGCGAAAGTCCGCTGGCCGGTTCAGCAGAGGATGAGCTCGCCAGCAACCGCCAGGTGATCCGGGCACTGCTAAGCGCCGCGAATCGCTTCCCGCATCTTCGCAACCAGCTTTGGAACAACCGTGAGAGGACTGTCGGTCAATTCGTATTCGAGCGCGAGATAGCCGTGATATCCGGCGTTCCCCAGGATTTTCAAGATGCGCGGCCAGTCCGCGGGCTGGCTCTTGCGATCGACGTGGACCTCGGACTTGAAATGCACGTTGGTTGCGTAGGGCGCGCACATTTCGATCTGATGATAGGCGTCATCGGGGAAATTGCCCACGTCGAGGTTGATGCCGGCCCATGGTGACCCGGCTTTTTGCACGATCTCCACCGTCCGGTCCGCGTTCGTGGTGAGGCCGCCGTCGTCCTCCACGCCGATCGTGATGCCCTTCTTTCCGGCCTCGTCGGCGCAGCGCTTGAGCGTCTCGACCGCCCACACGACTGCCTGCTCCTCGGTGGCGCCTTTGGGGACGTCACCGCCGAATACTCGCACGTGCCCGGCGCCGAGCCTTTGAGCCACGTCGATCCACTTGCGGACCGTGTCGACTTCCGCGGCCTGAAGCTCCGCCGTAGGCTGAGCCATGCGGGCGCCAATCCCGATGGTGTAGATCGAGACGGCTGATTTGTAGGCCAGCTTCTTCAACGGGAACAGCGTCTGGTCGCTGGTATCCTTCAACCAATAAGCCGTGAGATCCACGCCGTCTGCGCCGAGATCGGCCGCCATGCGGATCAGGTCGGCATAGGTCATCGACCCAGCTTTGAGCTGATCGCGGAACGAGTAGGCGCAAATGGCGGAACGGAAGCGCCCTTTGCTATCGCTGGCAGCGGTCGCACCGGGAAGCGCCATCGCGGCGGCGGTCAGAGTTCTAAAGCAATCGCGGCGGTTCATATTGCGGATGTCCTCGATTTCCTCAAGGTATCAGAATACTAAAACGCCGGTCCGCCAACCGTGTCCGAATTTGAGGCCATCGCGCAAAAGGCCACCCATCCCAAGCACACTATCCACCAGACCAACTGACTGGCCATGAATCTGTGAGACTTACCGAACTTGCCAGACAATCTATCAAAACCCGAAGGGTTTCAAGGAGGCTTTCTGTTAACCAAGGGCAGCTTGAGCGCCGGTTGCAAACGGACTGATAATCGCAGTAGCGGCCAAGGAACGCGTCCTCTGATCTCGGGTTGCCCGGTAGATATCAATATCTTTTACTGCGTGATGCACTACGCGCCCGAACTGATTTTGATCACTGCTCTGGCCCTGGTTGGCGCTGCTGGCGTCGCGATGCACAAATCCAATCATTGATAAGCCCTCGAAAGGGAGAGGTTTTTCTGCGAAGGTCGCCGCGAAGACCCTCGAGGCTGCCTGCCGCGCGCTGCCTATCCGCTCAGATAGGATTTGCACACGTTTGGATAGCAGTGTCGCTGCTCTTCCGCCACAGCCGGTGGAGATATCTTTAAGGGAGTAAACGGGTTCCGCTGATTGCATCATGTTTCCGCGTTTTGGCCGGCGGATTGCCTTACAGAAGGCGAAAGGAAAGCGTCATGAAAACTAAAACGAATGTGAAGGCCGGTATCATCGCCGTCCTGATTGGCTTGTAAGATCAGCGGTACATCGAATGCTGGTTTGGAAAACCACGCGACGGGCAGCCAGAGAAGCGCGAGGCGTGGGACGCGGGCCGTGGGCTTCGGGGCGCGATAGCCTTTCTTGTTGACGCATACTGCTTCTCGTTTTCTGCCTGAGACGCCGCTTTGAGCCGCGCCCGCAGTCAACCTATGGCCCGGAATACTTCCATATCAGACTCGTACAGGTCGCGGAGTTTTATCGGGATTAAGCCTGGGGTGTAGGCGCATCCACTCTTGATTGCCAGCTGGGGAACGATTCTTCTGTTGCCCTGTCGTACTTTCAGGTGCGTGTCGGTAAAAGAGAAGTCGCCGGACTCGAGATCAAAGACTAGAACGTCGGCCTGCGCGCCCGGAGCCAGAGTGCCGATCTGCTGTTCCCTGTTCAAGACGCGGGCCGGGACAGCCGTGGTCTTCAGAATTACATCCTCAAGGCTCATCCCGAGACAAAGCATTTGCGACATTACCTGCGGCAGCGAGACGCAAAGAGGTTCCGGCGCTGAATACCTGTGAAGATCAGTGCTGAGTGTATCGGGATAAAAGTGATGTTCGAAACCCTTACGGGCGGTATCCCAGGAGAAGCTGCCACACCCGTGTCCTACGTCGAAAATGACGCCGCGGCTTCGAGCTTCAAGGGCTTCCGGAAGGATCGATTCGGTGATCATACCGTTCGCTCGTCCATGGAAGCAATGCGTCAGGATGTCGCCGGGACGCAGGCGCCGCAGGATTTCCGCTTCTTCCGCGCCACGGCTGATGTGCACCATCAGGGGCACCCGGGCATCACGTGCAGCCAAAAGCGCCTGGTCCAAGGCCGCCAGCCCGTGATTTGCGGTCATGGCCCCGATCCGCAGTTTGACGCCGACAGCGCGGTCCGGATGTTTCGCGATGACAGCGGCGGTCTCGCCCGGGCGAGCGTACCGCAGATCCAGGAGTTCTTCTGCATAGGGCGCATGCAGCCCCATGAAAGAGATGTGCACGAAAGCGAGGACATCGGTGAGGCAATGATCCAGCACCGTTCGCCGGAATTCGGGAAAGTTCGCGTAGCCCGTACTGCCCGCGTCGACCGCCGTGGTGACGCCGTGATTCAAGCACATCAGAGGGTTTACGCCATACAGATTGCCCTCGTACCAGTGGCCATGAAGATCGATGAGCCCGGGACAGACGTACTTGCCCGCGACGTCGCGAACGTCCGGGCACCCGGCCGGGTCGAGGTTGGGTCCGACCTGGGCAATCCGGTGGCCAGTGATTGCCACATCAGCGCGTTGATTGAGCGTTTGCGCCGGGTCGATCACTTGCGCGCCGGTCAATAACAAGTCAAACGGCATGCACGTCTCCGAGTCCCATCATTTCTCCGTTCTTAGCCGCGCGGTAAAACGCCATAACGATGGCGAGCGCACGCGTGCTCTCTTCCGCCGACGGCCATGGCGGGCGGCCCGTGGCAATGCTGGAACAAAATTCGGCAATCTCCCCCGCGATGCCGGCCTGCACTTTGGCGACATGCGGCTCATCGGTATAAATTGTCTTTTCCTGGTGGCCCGATGCGTTCCATAGCTCATATCCACGCCAGGTGTGGACGACAATGGTGCCGCGACTGCCAATCACTCGGAGATCGCAGACTAGCGGGTGTGATTCGCGCATGAACGCCAGCGTGATCTCCGCCGAAATCCCACGCTCGAAACGGAGAAACATCTGGGCGGCATCCTCAACGTCAGAGCCAAAGTAAAGATTCGTAGCCGATCCTGCGACGGCCTTCACCTCGTCGCCGGTGAACCAGCGCAGCCTGTCGACCAGGTGGATGCCTGACGTCAGGGCGGTGCCTCCACCGGCAAAGCGCCTTTGCAGGTACCACGGAGGGAGGTCCAGAAATCCGAGCTGCTCCAGAGCACAGTCGGTGCAGGCGACGATTTCCCCGATGGCGCCGTCGTCGACCAGCTTCTTCGCTTCTTGAAGCTCAGGGTAGAAGCGGTGTGTCATGCCGACGTAGAGCACGCGCCCCGCGGTCCTGGCCGCCCGGAGCATGCGTTCCGCCTCTTCGACATCGACCGCGATCGGCTTCTCGACCAGCACATGCTTGCCGCATGCCAGCGCATCGAGCGCCACCTTGCAATGCAAATAAGTGGGAAGGCATATGCTGACAGCGTCGACCTCACTTCTGAGAAGGTCCTCATGATTCGCGTAACCGCGGACTCCCGCGGGCAGATCTCTCAGACGCTCTGATTGTGAATCCGCGACCGCGGTCAACCGTGCGCCCGGTTCCGCCAACAAGGCTTGCGCGTGAATCTTTCCCGTATATCCGTAGCCGATCACCCCGACTCTGAGCGGACTCACTCGCCGGCTCCCGGCATCATGCGGTAACCCACGGCCCAAGGTGATCGGGTGAGAATTTGAACGAGACCGGTATCATGATGGCGCGCGCAATTGTATTATATGGAAATTCAATACGCGATCGCGCGATGCGGTCGGCTCTTCACTGCCCGCGATCTCAGACGGAACCAAACATGCCCATCGTCACTGTCACAGGATCGATTCCGGCCGCGCAAGCCGGATACACGCTTTCACACGAGCACCTGTTAATCGACCTGTGGACTCTGGCGCGAAGCTATGATGGCATCCTGGACGACGAATGCCTGGCGATTCGCGAGCTCGCCGAATACCGCCAGGCCGGCGGCGGCAGCCTGGTGGACGCCACCAGCGGCGGCCTGGGCCGCAATCCGCTCGCGCTGCGTCGCATCTCGGAAGGTTCAGGTGTCCGGATCATCATGGGCGCCGGCTGGTACCGCGAGCGCGTATATCCTGCGTTTATTCATGAGCGCGATACCAACGACCTTGCAGATCTCATCGTCACTGACGTCATGCGTGGCGCCGACGGCACCGATGTCCGGGCCGGCATCATCGGCGAGATCGGAACCGAGCGCAAGCACATTACCCCCGCCGAGGAACGAGTATTTCGCGCTGCTGCGCGGGCGCAGCGGCGGACCGGCGCATGCGTGATGACACACACCACGCACTTCGGCGAGCTGGCTTTGGAACAGATCGCGCTGCTCAGAGAAGAAAATGTGCCGCCCAACCGCATTGCGATCAGCCATCTGGGTGACCGGCACGATACGAAACAGTTGCTGAGAATCGCTCAAGAAGGGGTATTCGTCAGTGTTGACAATATCGGCTATGTTGGCAACGGTTACCCGCCCGACGAAGTGCGCATGGGTAGCGTATCGCTGCTGATCGCGGAAGGGTTCCTGGCGCAGGTTGTTCTCGGCGGTGATATCTGTCAAAAGAGCCATCTCGCCGCATATGGCGGCAAGGGCTACGCTCACGTGCCGCGCTGCTTTCTGCCGTTACTGCGGGCCAATGGCGTTCGAGAGGAAGCGATCTTTCAGATGACCGTGGCGAATCCGGCGCGCATGCTGGACATCCCGGACGATTCACCGGCGGGCGGCGCGACATCGATATCTCAGGAGCAAACTTAAGTGCACATTTACGAAAAACTCGGCGTTCGCCGGCTGATCAATGCACGGAGTTTCAGCACGAAGGCTGGCGGCTGCGCGTTACCCGGTGAGGTGCTGGAGGCCATGTCTCAGGCAGCCGAATGCTGCGTGCGTATGGATGAGCTGCAGTCTGCCGCCAGCGAAGTAATCGCGCGGGCCACCGGCGCGGAAGCCGGAATCGTAACCAGTGGCGCGGCCGCCGCCCTCACATTGGGCGCCGCTGCGTGTCTGGCTGGTTTGGACGTCAATCGTATGAACCGTCTGCCCGATACCAATGGAATGCCGGACGAGTTCATCGTCCATCGCGCGCATCGCAACGATTACGATCACGCCGTACGCGCCAGCGGCGCCAGATTCGTTGAAGTCGGATTTGGTTATTACACCTTCGCATACGAAGTCGCCTCCGCGATCACGACCCGAACCGTTGCCATGTACTACCAGGCGGGCGTGAATCAGGGCGTGCTTCCGCTGGATGAATATGTGGAAATTGCGCATCGCCACAGCCTTCCCGTGCTGGTGGATGCCGCGGCCGAGATGCCGCCGGCCTTCAATCTGAATGCCTTCATCAGCGCCGGTGCGGACCTGGTGGCCTTCAGCGGAGGCAAACATTTACAAGGACCGCAGGCTACCGGCATCCTTTGCGGCCGCCGTGATCTCATCATGTCGGCAGCGCTGCAGCATCAGGATATGGACGTTTTCCCGCACACATGGCCCCTCCGCGCTTTGATCGAGGATGGAACTCTGACCGGGCCGCCACATCACGGGATCGGCCGCGGCTTCAAAGTCGGGAAAGAGGAAATTGCGGGCCTCGTGGCCGCGCTCGAGTTATATCAGACGCGTGATTTTGTGGCGGAGCGGGCGCGCTGGACGGCGGATTTGGAATCCATTGCAACCGGCATCAACGGTATGCCCGGACTCTCTGCGCGCGTCGTGTATCCGCAACCAAGCGGCAAGGAAGTGCCGGGCCTGACTGTGAGTGTCGACGCGGCCGCCGCGGGCATGGATGCTAACGCCGTGATCAACGAACTGCAAGCGGGCGAGCCGCCCATATGTGTGTTTGAAAAGCTTGCGGACGCGGGTGAAATCATTTTTTTCCCGGAGGCGTTGCGCCCTGGAGAAGCAACCGTGATAGCCCGGCGGCTTCGTGCCGTGCTCGAAGGCGCGAAGCAAGCGGCCACCGCACCCAAGACCCCAGTAGCTACGCGACCCGGTTAGCCCGCCGCTGCACTTCCCGGATCATTTCCGCCGTCGACATCGAAGCGGGCAGATCTCTTGGCTTCTTGCCGACGCCCTCAAACACCGCGGCTGGGTTCCACTTCGAATAGAGCAGAGGCGGCAGGAGCGCGTCGGTTTTCTTATACAAACGCTCGGGAATTTCCGTCCACTCGGAGTATCGCGCCTGATCGCTGCGGGCGTAATAGACGTGCAGCGTCCGCCTTTGACGGGAATGCGGCTTGAGTTTTCCCGAATGAATGCAACGGCCGTGAAATATCACCGCGGTTCCGGCAGGCCCTATCACATCAAACTCAGAGCCGGGAGTGACATCCGTCGGATGCAAGTCGACGCGGCGGTAATGGCTTCCGGGAATAATACTGAGGCAATGGTCGCTCTCCGTTACATCGGTCAAGTAATAGACCAGCGAGACGTACTCGATTTCCATGCGCCGGTTATAGTCTCGTGTTGCATCCCGGTGCCACGCTTTTATGTCCTGCGACTTCGCTGTCGGGTTTCGAATGATAATTTCGAACTCTTCGAATGTGATCAACTCCCCGAGGAAGCTGCGCAGGATTGGAAACGTGGCCGGGTTCTCGATGGTGAAATCGAACTCGGCGGTGCGTGAGATCACATCCGGCGTTTCCATCAGCGATTCATCGAAGTTGACCCAGGCATCGCCGTGTTTCTCGAGATCGCGGTCCACGACCCGGTTTAGCTCCGCTATCTGCGCTCCGGAAAGCGCGTTGGGAATGATCAGAAATCCGCGCTCCTGAAACTCGAGGGCGAGCGCCCGGTGATCGGCTATTTGCGTTATTGCACTAGTGCTGTTCATTCGCTTACCAGTAAAACTTTAGCGCAAACTCCATGGCTCTTGGGCTGGTGGCGATATTTTTAATCCGCCGAACTCACAATCGGACGAAAAAGCCGTAGCGCCAGGTCAATGGACGCGCTGATAATCCGCCGGAAACAGAAATTTGATTCCGGCCAGCAACAGCAGTGCGGCTGCGACCATGAGCACAGCCGCATAGCTCATCATGTGGTGAATGCCGATGCTTTGTTTCCACATTCCGGTGAGGAGCGGAGCGAATCCGGATGTCAGGTAACCCGCCAGATTCATGAAAGCCACCGCGGAAGCACGGGTGTCCGCCGGAACCACATCGAACGAAGAAATATAAAGGTTGCCAACCGCCAGCCCGCCGCTCAAGCCAAATGCAATCGCGGCGAGCTTGGTGGCCAGAAGCGAATCACTGTTGCCGATCAGGTGCACGCACGGAGCGCCTAACAACAGCCCCGTGAAAATCAGCCAAAAACGCGATGCCTTGATCCAACGGTACAGATAGTCAGCGGCAGCCGCGCCGGCGAGCATGCCGATCATTGTCGCGGATTGCAGGTAAACCGTCGCGGTGTAACCGGCATCCGCCAGCCCAAGCGAGAATTTCTCATAGAGAAAATCGGGTAGCCACGTATATAACAGCCACAGAGTCAAATTGAACACGCCAGACACGACACACAAAACCAGGTATGTGGGGATTCGCGCCAGCGCTGTAACTGCCAGTGTGCTTCCGGATTTCCTGGTCTCCACATGCGCTTCTTCGCTGAAGCTTTTTAAAAAGCGGAAGTAGGGATAGCAGTAAAGAATCCCTATCAGGCCCAGCGAATAAAACGCAAATCTCCACTGAAATTCCTGGGCCACAAAGCCGCCGTACCATCCGCCGACCACAATGCCGGCCAGTTGCCCGGTGCCATACAACGCAAAAGCACGCGAGCGGTTTTCGGGACGGTGAGCGTTGGCCAGTAAAGCTACCGCGGCGGGCACGAACAGCGATTCTGTAACTCCGGTCAAGGCGCGGCACGTGAGAATCATGCCGGCGGAATGCGCTGTGCCAGTAAGCGCCGTCACCCCGCTCCAGAGGAGCAGGCTCATCGCCACCAGCCACCGTTTCGAGAACCGGTCGCCGATCTGACCTGCGATGGGCGAGCAAAGTCCATACACCCACAGGAAAACCGAGCCTGTAAGCCCGAGCTGCGCGTCGGTAAATTTCAATTCGGATTTCAGAATTGGGAATATCGAAAAGATCACCTGGCGGTCGCCGTAATTCAGGCAGTAAGCGATCCAGGTGAAGCCCACGAGCAGCCACGCCTTTCTCTCGAAGGCGGCATCGTACTGCGTGCTCGTTCCGGCGCCGTTCATATGGGGGGCATGCCGCTCGTTTATGTGTAGTCGAGAGCGAATTTTCGCCCCGAGGTCAGCCCACCGTCAATAACCAGACTCGCGCCAGTCACAAACAACGAGGCATCCGAAGCGAGGTAGAGAGCGCACTCCGCCACATCAACGGGCGTGCCGAGCCGTCCACCGGGATACATCTTCCTGACTTGTTCCTCGAGCCCTGGTCGTTCGGAGTAAATGGCGATGCTGTTTTCTGTCATGATCGTCCCCGGACAAACGGAATTCACGCGAATGCCTTTCGGTCCAAACTCCATGGCCAGCAGCCGCGTCAGCGCCTGGACCCCGCCTTTCGATGCAGTGTAAGCGGTGAGGGAAAATCCCATCAAAGCATTCACGGATGAAATATTCACGATGGAACCGCCTCCTTGTTGCATCATCTGCGCGATTGCAAATTTGCAGCAGAGGTACGTGCCCTTTAGATTCACTGCCATGACTTTGTCCCAGACCTCGTCCGCAACTTTCAAAATGTCCCCGTCACCCCGATAGACGGCGGCGTTGTTGACCAGGACGTCAGCCTGTCCGTAAGATCGCACTGTGGTTTCGATCAACTGCCTCGCGTCGTCCGGCTTCGACACATCGGCTTTGACAAAAATCGCCTCACCGCTTTGCGCAACGATGGCGTTGACAACTTCGCGGGCCGGAGCTTCGTCGATATCGGAAACGACCACGCGCGCCCCCTCGCTGGCAAACAGCATCGCCGTAGCTTTCCCGATCCCGGTTGCCGAACCTGTCACAACGGCTGATTTGCCTTGCAGCCGCCCGCTTGCCCGGTTGGTCTTTGCAGAGTTCATGGAGAATTTGGAGATTATACGACTAACTTCCTGCAAGTCTCTTCCAACATGCTGGACGCGGGTCGAAAATCGGTCCCACGAAGATCGAGACTGTGGAGAACGGAGGTTAACTAAGTCATGATGCGTTTACTCATTTCACGCTGGGCGCCTTTGATCGCACTGGTCATTGCGACGGCGGAATCCGCGAGCCCGCAGAGCCGGAATATCTCAATCCGGCTGAATCTAAACGATACGGCCGGTCCGCTTGAAATTGACCGCTTCGCCCTGGGGCAGGGCGGGTTGTCGGAGGAGCCGATGTGGGCGGATCGTGTGGCTGAAATCCGCGATCTGCATCCCCGCCTGATCCGGCTCTTCATCCAGGAATACTTCGACCTGCTGCCCGAGCGTGGCCGCTACCATTTCCAGAAACTCGACGAATCCGTCGACCTGATTCTGAAGACCGGCGCGAAGCCGCTCATGAATATCGATTTCAAGCCGAAGCTTCTCTACCCGGCGATCGATCACAAAATTGTGGATCCCACCAGCTACGAAGATTGGGAGCAGCTTATTTACAATCTGGTCCGCCACTATAAAGACCGCGGCGCGGGAATCCGCTACTGGGAGATTTCCAACGAGCCCGATATCGGTGAAGATGGCGGCTGCCCGTATTTATTTACGCCGGAAAATTACACGCGATATTACCAGCACACCGTGGCGGCCGTGCTGCGCGCCGATCCCGAAGCCCGCGTCGGTGGGCCCGCCCTGGCCAATTCCGGCTCGCCGATTTTGCCCGCGCTGCTTGCGTTTTGTGAGGCCGGCAAAGCGCCGCTGCATTTTGTTTCGTGGCACATCTATAACAGCGATCCCATGCGCGTGCGCGGCACCATCGACCGGGTGAAAGCACTGATAGCCAAATATCCGTCGCTTCACCCCGAGACCTTTCTGAACGAATGGAACATGGCTCTGCGCGATCCGCCAACTGATCCGCAGTTCCAGCCGTGCTACCTCACCGAAGTTGCGTACCAGATGAAGGCCGGCGGCCTCGATTATTCCTGCTACTACCACATTCGCGATTATCATGTCGATCTGGACCGGTTCGCGAAGTTCATGTCCCCGGTCGGCGCCGGCCTGATGGCCCGATGGTGGAACCGCAGTTCTCAATGGGACGGCCTGTTCGATTTTCAAAACCGCGTGCGGCCCTCCTACTATGCTTTCAAGCTTCTTTCGCGGCTGACAGGTGACAGGCTGCGATTAGACACGGGTGACGCAGCCGTTCACGCCTTTGCCACGTGTGATCCCAAGCTCCTCGTCTATAACGTGCTCCTCTGGAATTACTCGACGACTCCAGCCCAAGCCGAACTGGCGATCGAAGGAGCATCCTCGGATCTCACATTGCGTCAAGTGTTCCTCGATGCCGCTGCCCCCAGCGACGACGAAAACGCGCGTCTCAGACCACTCCCATCGCGTAACCTCAAACGCGGCGATATGCGGATCAAAGTCGATCTGGGCAGCTACGGCATTACCTTTCTGGCACTCGAAAAGCGCAATTGACGGGCGACTACGATTTTCGCCGATGCGCCCGCAAATTGTAGCGCAGGGCTGTCGCGGTTTATGCGAAAGACCTGCGGCTTTTTCCCGAGCATCACCCCACGCCCTGGTTGATTACCGGTTCGCCCTTCTGAGCCCGTGAAGATACTCTCCTAAACGCTCGTGCAATTCCGGCCGGTCGTAGAGGTATTTATGCGGGAACGGATCAGTTACCGGATAGGGCCCGCTGGCGGGAGGCCGTTTCCGCGGCCAGTTCTCTTCGGTAACGACGAAATCTCCGATCCTATAGCCGTACATGTCCAGATGCCGGATGCCGAACTGGAGCGCCGCTTCGCAGATGTCGCGAATCTGCTCGAACGTCGGGTACTTTGCCGGCCTTGGTGTGCGCAGCTCCAGAATGTTTCCCGCCCAAAATGTATAAATGATCTTCTTGTCCGGACCAATGGCAGCGCGCGTCTTTTGCAGCACACTTCGAGTCTGCGCAACCGCCCGTTGGCTCGAATCCGGCGTGCCATCCCAGCGCGCCTCGGTGTAGGCGCCTACGGCGTCAAATGCCCTGGCAGTTCTCCCGAAATCCACTCCTGTCGCGTCACGTGCCTCCTTTGACACGACATACTCAGCGTCTTCGAGATAAACCTCGTGGCGCATATCCGGGTCCACATCGCGAATGAACCGATTCGTATCCTGCGCCCACGCCTCCCACCATGCGGCACGCGTCTCCGTCCACTCCGCCCAAAGAGGATCCGATCGCTGCTTGGGCGGTGCTTTGCCGAACCGGCTGCGATCGTCCTCGCCATAAGAGACGATCCTCTCCGCCGCGGTGCCCTCGGGCCCACTGATCGTGTTGACCGGCCCGATGCCGAATGAATCGTCGAAAATGTAACCCGCGAACGCCGACTCGCGCGCGTACAGTGTTGCCAGTGATTGCAGATACTGTTTCCACTGGCTAGAGCGCCACTTCGGGTTGAACGTGTTGAATGAGAATCGCAACCGCCCCATGACATCGACTTGCTGGAACTCTGGGCGGCGTGGAAGCGAGTTGTGAACCGGATGCCAAACGATGAGGTACGCGCCCAGACCCGCGCGCCGGCAGGAAGCCAGCGCGTATCGGGTGTCGTCTTCCCGGAGCGTCCATGCGGCCGCGTCGAGGCCCCAGCAAAGAGCTGCGTGAGTGAAGCCGAGTTTGGCCATGTTTCGAAAATCGCGGTCCCATTCGTCGCGCGGCGCGGAATTCAGCCAGTACCAGGCGCTGATCCGGAGCGGCTCAGCCGGAGCGCAGATTGACCACGGCGCCGCAGCGAAATACAGTACGAAGCCTGTTAACAGGCGGGAAATAGTTTTCAGCATACTGGACGGTAGATTGAAGCCATCACTACAGGGCAGTATAGTCTTATCAATAGGTTCCGGAGGATGAATCCCAAAAAAAGCGCGTTATCAGGCAGCCGGGAAAAAGCATTTTTGAGGGCACTCGGAGCCGCAACGCTCCTGCTCGGCCTGCTCGCCGGCACGGCCTCGTCGGAAACTCCGAAGACGGAGACGGAGCCGCGCGCGTTCAGTATTTATCCGCTCGGCAACCAGCCCGGAACGAGCTACGACGCACGAATCCGCGGAGTCAAGCTTCAGGACGCGCAGGCGCTTTGGTTCGCTACCGATGGCATTCAGGCAAGGATCGATCACGCGCAGCGCGATCCGGAATCCGATCCGAATGCCGCGACACCACCGGATGTCGTGAACGTTCATGTAGCCATCGCCCCCACCACAAAGCCCGGCAGCTATCCTTTCCGCGTCGTGACCAGGCAGGGCGTCTCCAATGCAATTTCGATGCGCGTGACGGAAGAACGCGCCATCCCCGAACCTGAAAACCTCACCGGAGATCCCGGCCACGCGCCTCGGCTGGACGCTTTTCCGTTAGTCGTGAATGGCCGCATCGCCAAGAAAGGAGAAGTCGACTACTACCGCTTCGACGCACACCCCGGCGAGACATTGAGCTTCGAAGCCTTCTCCGGATTTTCAGCATTCGATCCGTCGATCACGATTCTGGAACCATCCGGCAGCTGGTTTGATCCCCACCGCTTGAATCGCGTTGCGTTTAACGACGAGCCACTTTACTTCCCCGATTTCTCGACCGATGCCAAGATCGTTCACCGCTTCGAGCGTGGCGGCTCCTATCTGGTATCGGTTGCGGCATTCGAAGGGCAGGGCGCTTCGAACGACGTTTACCAGCTGCGCATCTCCGCCGGTGCGGGAACCCCGCCATCGTTGCGCACTCTTCCGAAACCCGGCTGGCAGGAGCACACCTTCACGCGGCGCGTATCGGCGGACTGGCTGAAACAGCTGCGCGAGCGCGGCGCTCTAGCCCCCTCTGCGGACAATCTGGAGACATTCCACGCCGTCGAAGGCACGGTCAAGCCGCTGCCCGCGATGAAAGTGCCAGGCATCGTCGAAGGCGTAATCTCCCGGCCCGGTGAGACGCAGAGGATCGCCTTCCACATTAAGGACGCGCAGGATCTGGTCCTGGAGGTTGAAACCGCGGACGCTACCATCCCGCGGTTCAATCCCGTTGTTCGCGTACTCGATTCCTCCGGCCGCGAAGTAGTGACGAATGTCTACAGCCAGCTCAACAACTGCGGCGGCTACATGATGAAGACCATCCAGCCGAAGACTTTGCTCTCCCTTCACGCAACAGGCGACTATTCTCTAGAGATTCACGACATCACCGCCGGCGCTGCCGGAACGAATTTCGCGTACCGGGTATTGATCCGTCCCCTGATTCCGCACATCGGGAAAGTCGAGGTGGAGCAGGAACGAATCAATCTGGCGCCGGGTGGGGCGAAGCAGATCAGCGTCTCAATTGAACGCGAAGAAAACTATTCTGGATTAGTTGCTCTGACGGTCGAAGGGTTGCCGCCCGGAGTGCACGCCGTCGCCGGGTCTGAAGCCGAAGAAGATAAGCCGCCGCTGATGAACGGAGGCAAAGTCGAGCGCTACTTCCCGAAGAAACAGAAATCGGTGCTGCTGTTGATGGCTGCGCCGGACGCCTCCGTATCGTCCATGCCGCAAATGGCGCGGGTTGTGGTGCGCCCGATCAGGGACGGCAAAATCTCGCAAGTGGTGGAGACTGAACTTGTACCGCTAATGGTCGTCGCAAGCGCTGAGAACAAAGCCACGGTGGACAAAGCTGCGGCGGCCAAGGCCTCTGGGAGCAAGCCATGACGTTTCGCGCCATCGCGATCTTCGCGGCTCTCGCATTGACGGCGGTTGCGGCGGAGCCAGCTCCGAAACTCACGTCGATTCGCATAGAGCCCCAGGGCCGGAAGCTCGCCGGGGCAGGCGCATCCCAGCAGCTGCTCGTAATTGCTGAATTTTCCGACGGCGCCGAACGCGACTTCACCGATCGTGCCGTGTGGAAGCTTTCCGATCCATCGCTGGCGCGCATAGATAATGACGCTCGGCTATTCGCAATCGCAGATGGCACCGTGACCGTTACCGCGACCGTGGAAGGGCACTCCACCAGATCCCCCATTCGGATTGAGCACGCGCAAGTGCAGCGGCCGTTCAGCTTCGGCCGGGACATCGCGGGAATATTCACCCGGCGCGGCTGCAACGCTATCGCGTGCCACGGAAGCGTGAAGGGGCGCGGTGGATTCAAGCTGTCCGCGAATGCGCTTAACCCGCGCGAGGATTACGAGTGGATCACTAAAGGCGGTGGCTATCAGGTGCTCATCGACGCGCCCTCGGGCGCGCGCGTGCCGCGCGTCGATCTGCAGGAGCCGGCGAAGAGTCTGTTGCTGCTCAAGCCTTCGATGGCTGTAGCGCACGGTGGTGGGCTCATACTGCCGAAAGACTCCGACGATTACCGGACAATTCTCGCGTGGGCGCGGAAAGGCGCCCCTTTCGGCGAGGAATCTAGCGCAAAAGTCACATCGCTCGAAATCACTCCACGCCTCATCGCTTTTCCTGCGAGCGGCAAGCATCGCCTGCTAGTTACAGCTCAGCTGGCCGATGGCAGCCGCGAGGACTTCACGCGGGAAGTCGTCTATCAAGTCAACAATACGGAGGTCGCAACCGTCACTAGTGCCGGGGTCGTTTCCGGAATCAAGTCTGGCGAGACCGCGGTACTTGTGCGGGGCGCCGGGCAGACGGCTAGCGCCGTGGTTGGCGTTATCGGAACATCGGCTTCCGCGTACCCCGAAGTCCCCAGGTCCAATTTCATCGACGACTACGTCTTCTCCAAGCTGCGCAAATTCCATATTGAGTCCTCCGATCTGTCGCGCGACGACGAGTTTCTTCGCCGCGTGTGTCTCGACCTGACGGGTACGCTCCCGCCTCCGGCACGTGTTCGGCAGTTTCTTACGAGCAAAGATCGAAACAAACGCGAGAAGCTCATCGAGACATTGATCGCTACGCCGGAGTTCGTCGATTACTGGACTTTTCGCTTCTCAGATCTGTTTCGCGTGTCCGTGGCGGCCAACGGCCGAAGCATGAAGTGGAGCGAAATGTACTCGCAATGGCTGCGGGACAGCATCGCAACCAACAAGCCTTACGACCAGATCGCTCGCGAGCGCGTGGCCGCGGAAGGTTACGATGGCCCCAGCCGGCATTTCCTGCCCAACACCGTCCTGGCTCCCGCCGCCGAGACCAGCGCGGAGCAGGTGCGTGTCTTTCTCGGCCGGCGCCTGGACTGCGCCCAGTGCCATAACCACCCGTATGAGAATTGGACGCAGAATCAGTTTTGGGGTCTGGCTGCATTCTTCGATCGCGTATTCATATTGAGCAACACGCTAACCGATTCCGTGATATTCGATCACCCCGTTGGTGAGGATCTCGGTTCCGCCGATGTTCGCGGAAGCATCAAACTGTACCATCCCCGCACGAAAGCCGAAGTGAAGCCTGCGTTTCTGGACGGCACTGTCGTTCCGCCCTCCGATCATGTCAATCCGCGGCGGGCGTTTGCGCGCTGGATCACCGCGCATCCGTACTTCGCCGAGGCCGCCGTCAACCGAATGTGGAGCTGGTTCTTCGGCCGCGGCCTGGTCGAGCCGGTGGACGACTTTCGCTCCACCAACCCGTCAACGCATCCGGAACTGCTCGAAAAGCTGGCTGCCGATTTTCGCGAGCACGGGCACGATCTGCGCCGCTTGATGCGCCTCATTGTCACGTCCCGGGCCTATCAACTGTCCGGCGTTCCGAATGAGACAAACAAGGACGATCAGGTCAACTATTCGCACGCCATCCCGCGTCCGCTGGACGCCGAAGTGCTGCTGGATGCTATCTCGGATGTAACGGGTGTGCCGGAGGTTTTCACTACTTCCGTTTCCGACGCGCCTTCCGCCAATGCCGGGCAAGCGCCGCTTGGGACGCGCGCCATCAACCTCCATGAGGCCGATGTCTATTATTCGCGCTTCCTCGAGTTGTACGGCCGCCCCAACCGCCTCACTGTTCCCCAGCGCAGCACGAAGGCCAGCCTCGGCCAGGCCCTGGACATGCTGGCCGGTCCGGCGTACAACGAGAAGTTGATGGCCAAAGGCTCACGCCTGGGCCAATTGCTGGCATCAGGTGAGCCGGATGCCAAGATCGTCGAAGAATTCTACTTGGCTGCGCTCGGCCGTTTTCCAGCCCGCGGAGAAACGGCGGATTTACTAAAGTTGATCGAGCGTAAAGATGGACGGGAAGACGCTTTGAAAGATTTTATCTGGGCTTTGATTTCATCACGTGAGTTCGCCGAGAACCATTAGGATCTAAAATGAGGATGGCATGCTAAAGGCAGGCTGTTTAAGACTAACGCAAGCTGAAGCCAGCCGCCGCGATTTTCTGAAAGCGGGCTCGCTCGGGTTTCTCGGTATCCACTTGAGCCAGTTTTTGGCCGCTCAAAGCGCTATGGCGGCCAACGGCGACAAGGCCAGCCCGAAAGCGCAAGCCTGCATTCTGGTTTGGCTCGAAGGCGGGCCTAGCCATATCGACACTTGGGATCCAAAGGCCAACAGCAATTTCAAGACGATTTCCACCAATGTCGCCGGCATCCAAGTTTCGGAGTTGCTGCCCAAGCTCGCCCGGCATATGGACAAGCTTTCAATCGTCCGTTCCATGCACACCAAGGGCAACGACCATCCTCAAGGCACCCATTACGCGATCACCGGCCACGAAGTCAACGCCGCCATGAATTTCCCGAGTCTTGGCTCCATCATCGCCAAAGAGACCGGAGCGCGCCATAATCTGCCCGCGAACGCTTTGCTGCCACGATGGGAGGGCGACCGCCAGTATGAGGAATATTTCCGCTCGGCGTTCCTTGGGCCGGATTACGATCCAATGTGCATCCCGGATCCCAGCAAGAAGGACTTCCGCGTGGCCGATCTGAGTTTGCCGAAGTCCGTTTCTGAAAAGGCGGTCGAAAGCCGGCACGAATTCCTGAAGGTCGTCGACCGCCGCTATCGCAGCCTCATGACCTCGGCCGAACACGCCAATATGGACCACTTCAGCGCCCAGGCGTGGCAGATGCTGCTGACCCCTGCGGTCCGAGACGCATTCGATCTCTCGAAAGAGCCCGAGAAATTGCGCGACCGCTATGGGCGGGATTCCGTCGGTCAAAGCGCATTGCTGGCTCGCCGGCTTGTTGAAGCTGGAACGCGCTTCGTCACCACCGCCGGTTTTCACGCCAATTCATGGGATACCCACAGCGCCAACGATCAAGGCCACCGCGACCGCCTGGCGCCCCCGCTCGACCGTACCCTTTCCGTCCTCCTAGAAGATCTGGAGGAGCGCGGCCTGCTCGATTCAACTGTGGTCCTCGCCATGGGCGAGTTTGGCCGGACGCCTGAACTCAATCCGGCTCTCGGCCGCGACCACTGGCCAAACTGCTGGTCACTGGCCTTGGGCGGAGGAGGCATCCGCGGTGGTCAGGTGGTCGGAGCCAGTGACGAGCGAGGCTTCGATCCGGTGGGACGCCCCGTCAGCATGGGCGATATTTACGCCACGATTTACAAAGCATTCGGCATCGATTGGGAAAAGGAGTACATGAGCCCCGCCGGACGGCCCGTCAAAATAGCCAATGCGCTCGATGACCGCACGGCGGAACCGCTGAAGGAACTGGTCTAGTCTAGTAAGGTTCAGTATTCTGGACAGCGCATTGACAGGGTCGCTCCTCAAGCAGAGTATAATATTATCAATAACTTGCGGGAGCGCACGCCGATGTTTATCAAGGATGCGGATACACTCATAAACGGGATCGCGCTTACCGCCCTGCTGCAAATCGCCGCATTCGCACAGCCGCCTGCAATTCCGTCCGAAAAACTCTACAGCGATTACATTCAGCCGGTGTTCCAGAAGAGTTGCCTGCCGTGCCATGGCCCGCAATCGAAGAGCGCCGGGCTCGATCTGTCCACCCGCGCAAGCTTGCTGCGCGGTGGCGAACACGGCGCGGCAATTGTTCCCGGCGATCCTAAGTCTAGCCTGATCTATAAGTTAATAACACACGAAGCCGACCCGCACATGCCTCTCAAAGGCGACCGGCTGCCGCAGGAATCCATTGATCGCATTGCGGAGTGGATCAAGGCCGGTGCACCGTTTGAACAAGCCGGAAATGCGGAATTGGCTTCGTTCCGCAAAACGATCAAACCGCTGCTCGAGGCAAACTGCGTCAAGTGCCACAATTCGCAGATCCGGAGATCTGGGTTCGATCTTTCCACGCGTGAGGCGCTCCTGCGGGGTGGCGACACGGGCCCAGTGGTAACTCCCGGCGATGCTAAGTCGAGCGTGCTCTATAAGCGCATCGCGCATCTGGAGCAGCCCGGAATGCCATTCGGCGGTCAGAAACTTCCCGATGCTGACATCGCTCAAATCGCCGACTGGATCAATGCGGGCGCACCGTACGACGCGCCCCTGGCGGTGGGCAAAGCCGCTTTGAGTCACTGGGCGTTCAAACTCCCGGCGCGCCCGCCGGTACCGGGAGTAAAGAACCGGGCATGGGTGCGGAATCCCGTTGATGCGTTTGTGGCGGCCGAGCAAGAAAAACGAGGCTTAAATCCGTTGCCAGCGGCGGATAGGCGCGTGCTGTTGCGGCGCGTATACCTGGATCTGATTGGCCTTCCTCCCAGGCCGGACGGGATGAACGCGTTTCTCGCCGACACCTCTAAAGACGCCTACGAGAAAGTCGTCGACAAGCTGCTGGCCAGCCCGCGCTATGGCGAGCGATGGGGCCGCCACTGGATGGACATCTGGCGCTACAGCGACTGGTACGGATGGCGCGCGCAGAACCAGGTTCGCTACAGCCAGCGGCACATCTGGCACTGGCGCGACTGGATCATTGAATCCGTCAACAAGGACAAAGGGTACGACGAAATGATCGTCGAAATGCTCGCGGGTGACGAGCTGGCGCCGAACAATCCCGACGTCACTCGCGCTACCGGGTACCTGGCGAGAAACTGGTACATGTTCGACCGCAACGTCTGGCTCAAGGACACGGTCGACTACACCGCCATGGCTTTTCTCGGCTTGACGGTCAAATGCGCCCGCTGCCATTCCCACAAATACGACCCGATCACACATGAGGATTATTACCGGTTGCGGGCTTTCTTTGAGCCGTATGACGTGCGTACCGATCGTGTCCCGGGGCAGGCGGACCTCAAGAAGGACGGCATCCCGCGTGTGTACGACGCGCATGCGGAAACGCCCACGTACCGCTTTGTTCGGGGCGCCGACGCCAATCCGGATACCGAGCACCCGCTCACGGCGGCCATCCCCGCCTTTTTCGGGAATGCCGAACTGAAGATGACGCCGGAGCCGCTCCCCTTGGATGTGTATTACCCGGACTCGAGGCCGTTTGTGCATCGGGACTTGATCGCCGCGGCCAAAGGCGACATTGAAAAATCGGAAACCGAACTGAAAAAAGCACAGGAGGAGCTGGATAAAGCCAAGCAGCAGCTCTCCCAGCCGGCTGCGCCCGCTCCGGTTGTGGCCGGGGCCGGAAACCGCTCAGGCCCCGCTGCGCCGCCCGATGACAAGGCTTTGGATGCTGTGCTGAAGGCCCAAGCCGCCCTTGCGTTGAGACAGAAAGAACTCGCATCGGCGCGCGCCGCCTTGCCCGCGCTCGAGGCCCGCATCGCCGCCGATGAGGCCAAGTATTCGGCCAAGCCGCCGGCGAATCTCGAAGAATTGGAATCGGCCGCGATGAAGTCCGAGCGTCACGCGAATGTGCTGAAAGCCGAAGAGAACCTCCTGCGGGCACAGCAGGAACTGGCAGCCGCCAAGCCCGAATCGGAAACCTACGACAAAGAGGCGGTGAAAAAGCTAGGCGAGGCGCGGGCACAGCTCGAAGCCGCTGCCAAAGCGCTGGAATCGCAGGACGCCTATACGCCCATCGGCAAAATTTATCCGGATTCGAGCACCGGACGCCGCCTGGCGCTGGCCCGGTGGATCGCCAACAGGCACAATCCACTGACCGCGCGCGTGGCCATTAATCACATGTGGCTCCGGCACTTTGGGCAAGCGCTGGTGCCCACCGTATTCAATTTCGGCATGAGTGGAAAGCCGCCTTCCCACCCCGAGCTGCTGGACTGGCTGGCCGTGGAGCTGATGGATCGCAACTGGAGCATGAAGTCCATTCACCGGATGATCGTGACCAGCAACACCTATCGCATGCAGTCTTCGACCAAGGATGCAATTAGCCCGAACGCAAAAATCGATCCCGACAACCGGTATCTGTGGCGGATGAACGAACAGCGCATGCAGGCGGAAGTGGTCCGCGACAGTCTGCTGTCCATTGCCGGGCAGCTCGATACTGCGATGGGTGGACTTGAAATCGAGGCCGATAAAGGGCTTGAGTCTCACCGCCGCAGCGTTTATTTCCAGCACACGCCGGACGTGCAGGTGACATTCCTGAAGGTCTTCGACGAAGCCAATCCCAACGAGTGTTTTCAGCGAAACGAAAGCATCGTGCCGCACCAGGCGCTGGCTCTGGCGAACAGCAAGCTGAGCCTATACGTCGCGCGCACTCTCGAGCGGCAGCTTACGAAACAGACCGGCGAGGCGGCGGCCGTGGATTCCAAGTTCATTGCAGAGGCGTTCGACGTCATCCTGAACCGTCCGCCGTCGGCGGCGGAGCGCAGCGAATCATTGAAATTCCTCGTCCAGCAGGGCGCGCTGTTTCAGGACCCGGACAAGCTAACCCTGGTGGCGTCGGGAGCCCCCGGTGAAATCAAGCCGGAATCGGACCCGCATTTGCGGGCGCGCGAAAACCTCGTACACGTATTGCTGAACCACACGGATTTTGTGACGATTCGATGAGGAACATGCATGAAATCGAATGAGCAGCCTTTGAAATCTGTTGCACTCTCGCCCGGTTGCTGCACCCCCAGCCGCAGAGTCTTTCTGGCTGATGCCGGGATGGGCCTGACGGGGCTGGTGCTTGGCGCCATGTTTCAGCGCGAAGGCAAACCCGCCACTACTGCCGATGCATGGGCGCCGCCTGACGGCAAGCCGCACTTCGTGCCGAAAGCCAAACGCGTGATTTGGCTGTTCATGCTGGGCGGCGTGAGCCATGTGGACACATTCGATCCCAAACCGGCGCTCAACCAGTACGCGGGCAAGAACATCTCGGATACGCCGTACAAAGACTCTCTGAACTCGCCTTACGTGAAAGGTGTCCGCGAATTTGTCAAAGGCGATCATGGCATCAAACTCACGCTTTACCCGATGCAGGTGGGTTTCAAAAAGTATGGCCAGAGCGGCGTCGGCGTCAGCGACTGGTTCTCGAATATGGGTTCCATGGTCGACGAGATCGCTTTGATCCGTTCGATGTACACCACCGACAATGATCATGGCGCCATCCTCCAGTTTCATACCGGCCGGCACATGTTCGACGGCTATCTGCCCACCATGGGTTCATGGGTGCATTACGGCCTGGGCACGCTGAACCAGAACCTGCCGGAGTTCGTAGTGCTAGGCGAGCCGCCAAGCGATTGTTGCGGCGGCATGGGGACCCACGGATCGGGTTATCTGGGGCCCGAACACGCGGGCGTGCAATTAGAAATTAATCCGGACGATCCGCTGCCTTTTGCTTCCCCCGGCAAGGACGTTTATCAGCAGGAGCAGGAACGCGAGTTCGAGTTTCTGAAGAAGCTGAACGGACTGAGCGCGGTGGAGTATCCTGGTGACGCCGCATTGAAAGCGCGCATCAAGTCCTACGAGCTGGCTTTCCGCATGCAGATGGCGGTGCCGGAGGCCGTTAGCTTCAAAGAGGAGAATGAAGAAACCAAGCGGCTCTACGGGCTCGACCAGGAAGTGACCAAACCGTTTGGCGAAATCTGCCTGGCAGCGCGGCGTCTTTCCGAGCGCGGTGTGCGTTTCGTCCAGCTCTATCACGGCACCGGCGGCAACGCATGGGACGCCCACAAAGACCTGAAGAAAGGGCACGCCGAGCAATCCGCCAAAGTCGACAAGCCCATTGCCGGCTTGCTGAAGGACCTCAAACAGCGCGGCATGCTGGACGACACTCTAGTGGTCTGGGCCACCGAATTTGGCCGAACACCCGGCGGTGAAGGCGCAAACGGCCGCGACCACAACCCCTACGGATTCTCGGTCTGGATGGCGGGCGCCGGCATCAAGCGCGGCATCGTCCACGGAGCCACCGACGAACTCGGCTTCCACGCCGTGGAGAACCGCCACTACGTCACCGACATCCACGCCACCGTGTTCCATCAATTGGGACTCGATCCGCGCCGCCTGGAAGTTCCGGGTCAGAAACGCCTGGACATCGACTACGGCAATCCGATCAAAGAAATTCTGATTTAGAATTGCACGAAGGCCGGCGGCTGATCACCGTTGACGGCCTTGTGGCTGCCGCGAAGTGCTCAACAATAAAATAGTGCGCGCGCTAATTCGTTACAAGTGGCTGAATCTACTTGAAGAGCGTCTGCTTTGAAATCAGAGGGTCAGGTCCTGCACGGAACTTTATTATCCGTGTATCAAAGAACTTACACGATTGCTTGTCTTCGAAATCTTGACACGCAGTTAGTTCCCGAGCATGATTTGGGGTAATTCGCGCTTTTGGTTCTCATTTCTGAGTTACAGAAATGGAGAACCACATCAGAAACTTATTTCCGCTGATCAACGCGATCTTCGAGCTACTTGAATTTTTGGCGGTAAGAATAGCGCTGCTCATACTGTTGGTTGTCGGCGCATGGGCCCTGATTACACGCCATCGCCAGCAAACGCCGGCTTTCGATTTACCTGACTCGCGACCAACCAAACGATCACGCGTTCCTCGATCGCGCCGCGCAGGTAAGCGCAAAGGACGAGTGCCGCCCGTCAGGCGCTAGTCAGAAAGTCGCCGCCCGACGGGAAACGTAATTCGAATACAAGCCAATAGCGAGTCTCGTTTACGTTGCCACACCGCCACACACATTGAATGCCTGGCCGGTGATCGCGGCCGATTCATCCGACGCCAGCAAGACCGCCATGGGCACGATCTCATCGGGGTCGAGCCGCCTGCCGATCGGCGTGAGGCGCGATTCCAGTTCGGAGAATGACACGCCCAGCCGTTTGGCATCGTATTCGACGCGACGGTTATTCATCTCCGTTCGGACCGGTCCCGGGCAGATTGCATTTACCGTGATTCCATCGCGCGCGACCTCGAGAGCGACGCTGCGGGTCAGCCCCAGCACACCGTGTTTGGACGCCGCGTAAGCCGCGCCGTGGAATGAGCCGATCTTCCCATTAATGGAGGCGATGGTGATGATCCGGCCCCACTTCTTTGCCAGCAGCACAGGCAGCACAGCCTTGGTGAACAGGTAAGGTGCAGTGAGATTCAGCGCCACGGTCAAGTTCCAGAATGCGTCGTCGAAATCGACCACCGGCATTGGACGCGAGCTGCTGCCGAGGCCGGCGTTATTGACGAGAATGTCGATGGTGCGGAAACGTTCGAGCACCTGCCCGACGACGCGTTCCGGTGCTTTGGCATCGCTGAGGTCCGCCGGGATGGCGAGCGCCCGGCCGCCGGCCTGCTCCACCTCCGCGGCGAGGGATTGCAGCTCTGCTTCGCTCCGAGCGGTCACTGCGATCGCCGCGCCCTCCGCAGCAAAGCCCCGCGCGATTGCTTGGCCGATGCCGCGGCTGGCCCCGGTGATCAAAGCGATGCGGCCCTCAAGTTTTCGCGAAGGCATTTATATCTCAGAGGAACGTGGCGACGATTTCGAGGGACTGCCCGTCCGGCAGCGTGATTTCTTTCCCCATGAAATTGCTCCACGGCTTGCCGCCGATTGAGACGCTGCGCAGGGGACGCGGCATGCGCAGGATGACCGACCGCGCATGAAAGTCGGCGGGCCGCGTGACCCGAGCGCGAACACCGGAAGCCGATCCCGCCGTTTCGAAAGAAATCTTGCCGAAAAAAGTGGGCGCATCACGGACCACAATTCGTTTGCCTGGTTCGAACCATTGCGCCGGCGCACCGTCGAGCAGGCGCAGCGAATCCTGCGCCGGGCTTTCAACGTTTTCGCGGACCAGGGCCATGCGAAGCATTTGCAGTGCCATCCCCGGACCGGCCGAGAGCGGCTCACCCTCGCAGTTTTGCCACCCCTCGAAGCCCCAACCCCACTCGAAATACCCGTTCCAGAGATTGCGCTGATATTCACGCCAAACGGCCGCATTGTTGACGCGTAGCGGGAACACGCCAGCTACTTCAGGAAAACTATAAAGATTCTGCGACATGCCATGTGCGAAAATGCCGTAAAGCGACGTGAGGAACTGATCGCGCTTGCCTTGTTCCAGCAGGCTTTCGTAGTAGCCCTTTCCGTAAATCTGGTCGAGTCCCAACGTGAATCGAACCAGGCCCGCCAGGATTCCGCCGCGCGAGTCCATATAATCGGGAATCCAGCGCGCGCGAGGGTCGGTCGCCTCAAACATTTTCACTTCGAGCAGCATGGGCGCAAACAGGTTCCAGTAGTTGCCCAAATAGACCCATGTGTTGCTGGAAGGCGCGTTGATGCCCAGAAAGTCGTATGCAGGTTCCCGTTCGCGGTAATTCTGATTGCCGCCGATTTCGAACGACATGGGAAGGAACGGCAACTTGCCGGAGCGGTCCGCAATCCGATCCTCCAGTTCGGAGAGACGCCGGCGATATCCGTCGGCTGCAAGCTGATATTTCCCCGATTCATCCTCACGGCCCAGAATGCGAAAGGCTAAAGCCGTATCGTTCAACCCGCGCCAGCATGTGGCATTGGCATAAAAACTATACGCGGGTGTGTCGATGTCTCCGCCGTAGGCATGGCGCGGCAGGATGCCGGGATATTTGCCATCTTTATTTTCGCCGGTGACGCGGATTGTCCAATCCGCGGCGGCCTTTAGATCGGGCACGGTGCGCTCCAGCCATGCGCGATCGTGGGTGAGGCGAAAGGTTGTCACCGCGTACCAGGGCTCCAGCCCGTTGCGGTATTGATGGTGGTAGTTCTTCTTGTCCATCAGCTCCGGTGAGAGCATGAGGGAGAGAATCCTCTGCGCGGCGTCTGGATAACCGTATTGCGCCAGCGCCACGGCGGGCCATCCTTCCTCAACACCAAAGTACGTCTCATAAAAGTAAGCGCCGTAACGGACCAAGGAACCGTCCAACGTGATGATCAGCGCTTGCGCCAGCAGGTTTTTGTAGATTTTGTTGAGCTCCGGTTCCGGTAGCTCGATCTGCATTCCAGATGTAAGTTCGCGGTCCCACCATGAGCGAAAATCATCCAGCGACTTCTGCCAGCCGAAGTTGCGCAATCCGCCGATCGTTCTGATCGGCTTCTCGACCGAGGGAATAAAGAACCTTAACGTGCGACTCTCGCCTGGCGCCAGCGCCAACGGATAGGCGAGATGATTTTCGCGCGGCGTCCCTTCCCAATGGCCTTTGGCGTCCGCATAGAGAATCAGGTCGCCGCTCGACGAAAGCACCGCGTGTTGGCTGTCATCCCACTGGTAGCCGGTGATCTGCGGATCGAAATAGAACGGCGCAGTTTGTGGTCCAGGGCCGCGCTGATTGCGGCGTCGACCCATGGCGAGTGTGAAAGCTGTCTCGCCTGCCGTGCGGGAATGGTTGCTGATCGCGACTTCGGCGACCGTGCCGTAAAGCGCGGAATCAGGCGCTGTCACATAGAGCGTTTCCTCGAAGGTGAAATCGCCTGCGCGAGTGGTCGTGATCGTAGCCGGCAAATAGCCGTCCAAATAGCGCGTTTGGGTGTGGACCCAGTCCGTGCCGAACGTTTGCTTAGCGCCGCCCGCTGCCGGTGCGAACCAGCGGTCATATACATCCTTGCCGGGTTGCGGGGGCTCGGTCATGAGAAATGTTCCGTTCCACTGGACGATGGTTTCCTGTTCGTCGGCGGGCCGCCCGATCGCGGCCTTCGCGAAATTCAGCGGCAGAAGCAGGCCCCGGGCGGCAGCAAGGTCGGGCCGGGGCATTTGACGGAAGCGCTCGCCTAATAGATCGATGCGCGATTGCTCCACCTCACCAAAGTAGCGGTCGGATTGGGAGTCGAGGCGCGCCTCGAGACGGCGAGGCGTTTCCGCGGAAATGACGCGGAGGCGCTCAGTCGCTACCGGCAGAAACCGGAATTCCCCGGAACTGGCGGCGGGAACCGGCTCTACGGCGCGCCACTCCGCCCCGTCCCACCACTCGACGGCGGCCGGCGCGGTCGAGGGTTCAACGCGCACACAGTTCACTAAGAGACGCCGCGGCCAGCGTATCTCCGCCGTTTTCCCGAATGAAAATTCCACTCCAGCCTCAGGAACGGCCAGGTTTGCTCCCGGCTCGAGCCATGACGGCTTCTCCGGGAGTGACCCGAGCACGCGGAATCCGGGGATGCCCCAGCCCGTACTGCCCGGGGTTGCGTGGAGCTCGCGCACAGCGTAGCAGCGATGTCCTGGATCGAGATTTGCGGGCTGCGTGAACAAAACCCGCAGCCGCGTCGTGTGAACCGGAGCGAATCGATACGTCCAGCGCGCGGTGCCGCTACCCTGTAACAGCGCCAACTCGTTCTCCTTACGGTAATCGATCTCAATCGCCGCGGGAACCGCACGCCATGCCGATCCGGCCCAGTACTCGAGTCTCTGACCTGCTGTTGATGGCTCGTAAGCGCGCGAACCGAGCGTTGCAAAGTCGATGACCAGCTCGCCTACGGGCTGAGCTGAATCCCACTCCAGGCCGATGTCGCACGGGTCGCTGTGCGCGGCCGTGCAGAGCACTTCGTAAGTTTGCGGATCGCCGTCGGTCACAGCCGCCGAAAGAGTCTTCGGCTCCGGTAACCAGTTTCGGGGTATTGGCCCGCCGTACACTACCGAGGCCAGGAGAAACAGTAACGCAATCGGGTGACGATCCATTGCGATGGCAGACGCTATCATATGGCGGCTCAAGAGAGCCCGCAACGAAGCGTTCAGCAGGCTGAACGTGCGGATTGCTCGGACGCGCGCGTGTCCGGCCGCACCAATGACCGTATGAACATCGCCCCCGTCACCAAGGAGAATGCGCCTGATAGAACGGCAAGCGCAAAATGCCCGCCCAGGGCTGAGAACGTAGCCAGCACCATCGAAAAATAGCAGGACACACCCCAGCAGCAGGCGATGATTTCGCCACGTGCGCGCAAGTTTATTAACGTGCGCTCTCCAGCCGGAAGCTCGGCCTTGACCGGACCCCAGAAACCGATCGGACGGACGTCGCGGTAAAACTTGCGGAGGACATCCATGGATTCGGGACGCGTGAGGAGCGTGGCGGTTAAGATCGCGATCCAGCCCAGTCCGAAAATGATGGTGAAACCCGCCCAGAACGGGAAGCGGTTGAGGTCGCCAAATGCCGGCACGATGCCGTCGAGGTTCAGGCCCGAGATCCGGTGAACCCAGGCGCGCGCGGCGCTTGGAATAACCGCGTCGGAGCCGAACCAAACCGTGTAACCGGCAGGGAACGCTCCCAGAATCCCAATCATTTCGCCGAAAACGTTTGTCCGCCACCAGAACCACTTCAACCACGCCAACGGCAGCGGAAAAACAACCAGCGCCGAGTTAATGAACAGCACCCAGCGGTCGAGTTGCTTCGGATCGATGAACCAGGCCCAGATCACCGCGACCACCAGCATGAGGCCCGAAGCCAGGCGGCTGACCAGCAGATATTCGCGCGCCGACGCGCCCGGGCGCAGGCTTAGGCGATACAAATCATTCACCAGATAACCGGCGGCCCAATTCATAAACGCGGAAATTGATCCCATGTATCCGGCGAGAGAGGCCACGAGCAGCAGTCCGAATAGCCCGGCCGGCGCGTGCCGGCGGACCAATTGCGCCCAAAGCTCCGCCGGTACCGCAACCGATGACGGCGTGTAGAGCGCCGCCGCGGCCAATCCGATGAGGATGAACGGAATCAAGCGCACGACCAGCGCCAGAACTCCGTTGAGCACTTGTCCCATGACGGCATGGAATTCGTTCTTGGCCGCCATGTACCGCTGGGCCGTCCAGCCTTCACCGGCGTACGGAGAGCCCGCAAAGAACAGCCCTTGCAGGCACAGCGCTGCCAGTGAAATCGCGCCGATGTTTCCTGCGACAGGGCTGGGGTTCAGGAAATCGTGCCCGCGCAGAGCAATGATTTGATCCCACGCGCGCGCCAGTCCGCCGGCTTTGGCCAGCAGCACGCACCCGAAGATGCCATTGCCGGCCATAACCAGGACAAACTGCAGCGCGTCATTGTACGCGACGCCAAAAAGGCCGGAGACAAGCGTATAGGCCAGGGTGATGGCGCCGAACACCAGCAGTACGCGCCCGCCCGGCCACCCCAGCAGCGGACCGAGCGAAGCAGCCATCCACGCCGCTCCATAAGCGAGCAGCGTCAGCCCCCAGGCGGTGCAAGCGTAGATTGCGAAGACATTGCGAAAGACGCGCGCGGTGCGTCCTCCGTAGCGACGCTCGATCAGTTCGCCCGTGGTAACTACGCCCAGCCGGCGCCACATCTTCGCCCAAACCACCGCCACAAGAGGCATCCAGATCACCCAACTCACCCAACCCATGAGCCAGAATCCACTGAATCCCCCGAGGAAGAACACCATCAGGAACGCCTGCCCGCCCCCGGTGTAAGCCGCGGTATCTGACAGGCCGATGATCCACCAGGGCAGCTTCCGATCGGCAACGAAATATGAGTCGACGCTTTGGCCCGCCCGGCGGTGAAACGTCCAGGCGACCAAGATCAGCGCGCCGCAATACAGCGCCACGATGATCCAGTCAATAGGATGCATTGATTGGCAATACTAGATGCGAGCGCCGCTCGTGGTCCACGTAGACGGTGTTTTCCGCAATGACCAAGCTGGTTGCGGTGGCTGCCGACTCTCCCGTCCCGGGGTTTACGTCGAAGCGCGGAAAACTACTGCTGTTCACGACGGCGCGGAGCCGGTGGCCCCGCCGGAACAGGTAGCTGGTAGCCCACAGATCGACGGCCAGCTCGTAGACCTTGCCACGGTCGAGCAGGGAAGGACGGTAATTCGACTCGCGGTAACGCGCGCGCTGGATCCCATCGCAGACCAGCATCGAGCGGCCGTCCGGGAACACGTCCGTAAGCCGCACGACGAAATCGGTGTCCGCAGCGGTTGAAGAGATGAACAGGTGGGCAACAACCGGACCGGTGACTTCGAGATCGGCATCGAGAGGTTCGGAGGTAAACGTCAAACAGCGGTCTTCGATCTTCCTTTGATCGCGAGAACCGGCTTCAGCATTCAACTCCTTCCATCCCAAAGACTCTCCAGGCTGCTGGATGGTTAGAGAATAGAGCGTGTTTCCGCCAACCGTCTCGACTGGCTGGTTGGGGTCGTGGCGGAACCGCGCCGGTGGAGCGTTTTGTTCGCCGGGTGTCCACGACAGGCTTCCGTCATTGAGCGAAGCGGCCGAACCACTGCGGCGCCTGTCAAAATAAATTTCCTTATAGACAACCGTAGGAGGCGGCCAGTCGTCTACGGTTCGCCAGCGGTTCAGCCCCATCACGAAGTATCGGACGGCCGGTTCGTTATCGAAGCCGGCCGGCTTCCGTTTCAGCGTGTAATCGAACCACCGCAGCATTTCGCCTTTATAGTCCCAGCGTGCGTCCGGTCCGAAATCCACTTCGCCGACCTTCTGCCCATCCCATTCGGAGTCGGTGCGGGGGCCGTGCATCCAGGGACCAATGGTCAGGCGATGGCGGCGCCGCGCCTCCCCGGAACCGGCGGCGTTTCGCATTCCAATGAAGTTGCGCAGGCTGCCGCCGAGGAATATGTCGAACCAGGATGCCAGGTGGTAAGTCGGCACGGTAAACGTTTCGTGAAACGGGGCGACATCAAACTGCTTCCAGTAGCTTTCGTCATCCTGGAGCGCGAGGTTGTCTTTAATCCAATCGAAGGGATCGGAAAGCAGGGGATTCTTCACGGCGGGGCGGTAGCGCAGGAAATCGAGTTGGCCCTGCGAACAGATGCGCTCGATTTGCGAAATTCGATTGCGGAGCGCCTCGAGCGAGTTGCGCGCGGCCCACATGAGCATAAAGCCCAGTTCGAAAGCTCCCCCGCGATAAACCCATTCGTCGCGTAAACTGCAAGCGGCCTGCCGGGCGAACATGGAGCGCAGATGCGTGCTGGGAGCGCCAGCATGAAGGTATTGATTAAAGCCGGCAAATGAGCCGCCGAAAGTGCCTACCTGTCCGTCACACCAGTCCTGCTTTGCCAGCCACTCCACGGTGTCGAAACCGTCTTTGTTGGTCCCCCAGGCTTCGTCGCGAAATGGATACCACAGTCCCTCGGAGGCGAAGCGGCCGCGCGCGTCCTGTACGGCAACGACGTAACCGTTGGAGGCCAGGAACTCCGGCGCACCGATGCTCACCATCACGGATTGGTGTTTCCCGTATGGTGTACGTTCCAGCAGGACCGGATAGCGTCCTGGCTCGGCTGGGAAGTACAGGTCAGTGGCGAGGCGGGTCCCGTCCTGCATGGGAATGGGAATATTCCGCCGGATTGAACTGCGCTCTGTTACATTGGACTGTCTAAAATTCGGGGCAAACTCCGGCGGGATCAGCATGCTTTAACGGTTATGCCTGGAATCATAGTACGCACGGCTCTCTCCAGTGCGTATTCCGTCCACATTCCTGGACACAAACCCTTGTTCTGTTGTTGCTACAGCGCGTTTTCCAGTACCCTAGTTTTCATGAGCGTTACCAATACCAGCGGGCTTCGATCGCCTGCCACCCCCGAAGATGTGGAATTATTCGCCCATGTGGAAGCGAATCTTTATACGGCCGTTGTTGCCGATTCGCTCGACGAACTTGGCTATCACAATCAAGCGATGAACGAACATGTCCGGCCATTATTTCCGGAATGCCGTTTCGCCGGCTGGGCGCGCACAATCTCCTGCGTGGACATCTTTCACGTCCCGGAAAACACCTACGCGAAAGAAATTGAGGCGGTGGACAGCCTTCTTGTTGGGGAAGTAGCCGTGGTGTCGACGGCGGGATCGAAACGGAATGCGCCGTGGGGCGAATTGCTCTCGACGGCGGCGCGGGCCCGCGGAGCCCGAGGCGCGGTTATCGACGGTCTGGTGCGGGATGTGAAGAAGATCGAGGAACTGGGATTCCCCGTATTCGCAGCGGGGATCAAGCCGGTGGATTCCCGCGGGCGCGGGGTGGTGATCGATTGCAACGTTCCAGTGGACTGCGCCGGTGTGCTGGTCTCGCCGGGCGATCTGGTATTTGCGGATTATGACGGCGTTGTGGTGATCCCCGCCGAAGTGCTGCCGGACGCGATCCGCCTCGCTACGGAAAAAGTCAGCCGTGAGAATCATACTCGCGAAGAACTTCTGCGGGGCGCTTATCTGCGAGATGTATATGAAAAATACGGCGTGCTGTAAATCAGAAACCGCTTGCTTCGTTTCGTAGCGCAGGGCTGCCGCCGGGGTTGCGGAAGACCTGCGGCACTTTCGTCATGACGATCAGAAACCCGCGGGTCTCCGCCATAAAACGGCGTAGCCGCGCGCTACGAAAAACACGCTTCCGAGGCGCGACCGTGAGGGAGCGGTGATCACTCGCAGAGACATCCTGAAAACGCCGGCGCTCGCGCTGACTTTGGGCGCGGCGTCAGCTGAAGACACCGGATTTCGCCACAGGGCATATCTAGGCTGGATAACGGATCTCGACTCCCGGCCGGACGCGAACGCACCCTGGCCCTCCATGCGCCTGGACGCCCCGCTCCTGGAAGATTACCGGCGCACATTCGCCTTGATGAAGCGGCTGGGATATAACGCCATCGTCATCTGGGGGTTTTACGTTTCGCGAAATTGGCCGCTCGACATCACGAGCGCGGTTACACCGGAGCGCGGCGCGATGGTCGGCCGGCTGATCGATCTGGCACACGAGCAAGGCATCCGTGTTTACACCGGGCTCGGCGTATACAGCTGGGGGTTTCAGGAAATTATCCGGGCGAATCCTCAATTGAGCCGCGGAAATCCCAACGCGCTGTGCGCCAGCCAGCCGGAATCCTGGGAATGGATGCGCAAAGTCATCGATTTCGCGATGACCCGGTTCCCCGTCGATGGCGTGAGCCTTCAATCCGCCGACCAGGGGCGCTGTCCATGCCAGCAGTGCCGGCGCTGGTCGGACACCGAATATCACGCACGTCTTGACATCCGGGTCAGTGAATATATTCGCGCTCATTGGCCGGGGAAAACCGTCGCCGTGAGCGGCTGGGGAATGCGTTTTGACGATCCCAAGAGTTTGCCGGCGCTCGTCGAACTGAGCCGTAACATCGATTATTTGATCGACGTGCGCGATTCGACGCGGCAGCGCGATATCTCCTGGAGAAAGACGCTGATTCAAGCACTGGCGTGCAGCTTCGGCACGCTGGGCGGGCCGCAGGTCGAACCGCCGCAGCACCTCGCTCGTGACCGCTGGTTTCTGCCCATCGTACGTCGATCGAGCGAACACCTGTCGGAGCTTTACCGCGACAGAGGCCGTGCCTGCGAATACTTTTTTCACATCCTGAACAATCCTGGTGATGAGATTTCCTTTTGGGTGGCCGGCAAGACACTGAGCGACCCTGAAACGGACTGGCACAAACACCTCGCCTCGTCGATTGAGGAGCTATACGGTACGACGCACCGCTCCACGGTCGAAGGACTCGCGAGCATCTTCACGCGAGCTGAGGATGCATACCTGCGCTATTTGCCTTCATTTCGCAGTGGGACGATTTCAATCGAACCTTTGGACGAAGACCACGCCGGACCGCCGGTCTACATCACGAAACGCCTGACCAGCGAACAGCGACGGCAATATCGGGACGAACTGAAGTCCATCGCCACGGACCTGCGGAAGCTCTCTTCAAATGTGCCGGAAAAAAACCGCATGCAAAAAATCTCGCGCTGCGTGGAGAATGCCATCGCCGATGTCAGCAACGCAAGCTGAAGCGCGCGGCTACTTCGACGTCCAGCCCCCATCCACCGGAAGCGTCGCTCCGGTGACGTACGAAGCTTCATCCGAGGCCAGGAACAGGGCTGCGTACGCGACTTCCCGCGGGTAGCCGACGCGTCCAAGAACCGTGTTGTCGCACTGCCACTTGTAATGCGGGGCATCCGGTTTGGCTGAAATGCGGGTCTGGATGGGGCCAGGGCAGACTGAGTTGATGCGGATATTCTGCGGGCCGTAATCGTAAGCCGCGCTCAGCGTATAGCCCAAGAGAGCCGCTTTGGTTGCGGTGTAGGCGACCGAGGTCATCATTCCCGCCAGTGCCTGGATCGAGACGATGTTCACGATGGACCCTTTTTGCTGCTTGATCATATAAGGCAGGGTTGCTTTCGTGAAATAATGCGTCCCCATCAAGGCGACGTTGATGCACTTGCTCCATTCGTCGTCGGTGGATTCCAGGATGGCGTGAAAATTCCCCAGGTACGCGGCATTGTTGCAGAGGATATCGATATGGCCGTTCGTGGCCGCCGCAGCCTCCACCGCGCGACTGACGTCCGCGGTGGACGATACATCCGCATGGCAGAATTTCGCTTCCCCGCCCGCCTTGCGAATACTACCGACCGTGGCGTTACCGGCGTCATCTTCGATATCGGTGACCAGGACCCAGGCGCCTTCCTCAGCGAACAGCTCGCTGATGGCTTTGCCAATGCCGTTTGCGCCACCCGTAACGACAGCGACCTTATCTTTCAGCCTGTCCATGATCGCAGCCTGTCCATGTTCGGAATCGGATGCTATGGCAACGCTCTACGTATCGTGTCAACGCCGGACGTCGTAGGCCCGGCCGGCTCCTCGGGGAAACGAAAGATCTTGTCCGCAGCCTGGATGACATAGCGGGCCAGCTCGTCGATATTTTCTTCCCGAATCTGGCCAATGGTCCCCGCTATGGTCAGCGCCGCCATGCATTCGCCGGATTGATTGTAGACCGGAGCGGCAACACAACGCACCTCCAGCTCTTCTTCCTCATCGTCGATGGCGTAGCCGCGTTGCCGGACCTTGGCCAGCTCTTTTCTTAGGAGATTGGGAGATGTGATGGTTCTGCTCGTGTAGTGCGCAAAAGATTTTCTGGCGAGGATATGTTCCTGCTTTTGCTCCGACGCGTAAGCCAGCAGGACCTTGCCCACGGCGGTGCAGTGCAGGTTAGTTCTTTTCCCAACGTAAGAATCGAACTGTATAATCCCGGGGCCTTCGACTTTCTGGATGTACATAGCCTGATCGTCGGCCATTACGGCTAACTGCGAGGTGCACCGGGTCACCTGCACCAGCCGCTGCATGGGGCGCAGCGCCCGCTCCGGCAGGCTAAAGCTTTTCATGAGTCCTCGCCCGAGGCCGTAAACTTTCAGGCCGAGCGAATACTCGCGCGTGCGCGCGTCGAGCGTCAGGTATCCGAGCCGCTGCAGCGTCAGGACGATAACGTGCGTCGTGCTCTTCGGGATCCGCAGTTTGCGGCTAAGCTCCGAGATGTTCCATCCGCGCCGCGATCCGTCCAGGAATTCCAGAATGGCGAACGCGCGCTCGATCGACGTTGCATGCAGGTCTTTTTGTGGCGTTACCCCTGTATCCGGCGGCATACGTGGGCGGCTGCAACACAGCGCCGCGACAATATGATACATCGAGAATTTGGGAGCTTGTTGAAAAGTCCAAGAAGCGCTCGCTGACCGTCGGCCCCGGAAGCCTGCCAAAGTGCGATCAAATGCTCTGAAATTTTGCAGCATGGGGCCACGTGTTTTGTGCGGGGACCCGCGGTTTTTTTATGCCTGACGAACGTGCCGCAGGTCTTCCGCAACCCCGGCGGCAGCCTTGCGCTACAAAACGAAAGACCTATCCGTTTCCACGCGCACGGCTCAAAAGGAGGCTGTGTTGTTCACTGTTCTAACGCAAAGACATAAATCGCATGCCCTGCGGCTATCGCCACCCGCTGCTTGCCTTCGCTCAGGTAACTGATCGGGTTCGAGACGATCTTCCCGCCGGTTTGGAAGCGCCACAGAGGTTTACCAGTCGCCGAATCCAAGGCGAAGAAATAGCCCTCATCGCACCCTCCGAATACCAGCCCGCCAGCAGTGGATATTACGCCGGCCCAGGGCGGGGAAAACAACTCATATTGCCAGCGGAGTTCACCGGTGGTGGGCTCCAGTGCGCGGATGGCGCCAAATCCAGGGTCTCCAGGCAGGTTTCGCATGCCGCCGCCGTTGAACTCAGCGCCAGGTTTATAGTCGGCTTCACCTTTGAAGTACAGCCCGCCGCTTTCGCGCGCAGCCACGTAGAACAGGTTGTTCTTTGGGCTGTAGGAAGGGCTATACCAGTTTGTGCCGCCGGCGGGGTGCGGATAAATTTTCAGGCCTTCTTCGGTAGGCTCCATGCCCGGAACACGCACGGGTCGGCCGCTGTCATCCAGTTGCCGGGCCCAGGTTTGTTTCGCATACGGGCGGCCGTGGAGAAATTTTCCAGTTTCACGGTCCAGAACGTAATAGAAAGCATTCCGGTTCGCGAACAGGACCAGTTTGCGCGCGCGTCCTTGGAACATCCCGTCGAAGAGCACGGGGACCTCGGTGGAGTCCAGATCGAAGACGTCATGCGGAGTGAATTGAAAGTGCCACTTCAGCTTTCCGGTGTCGGCATCCAGCGCCACGAGGCAATCGGAATAAAGATTGTCGCCGGCGCGCACATCTCCATTCCAGTCCGGGCCCGGATTTCCGGTGCCCCAGTAGATCACGTTCAGATCCGGATCATACGAGCCGGTTACCCAGGTTGTCGCGGACCCCGTTTTCCAACTGTCGCCGGCCCACGTTTCAACGCCCGGCTCGCCTTTGGCTGGAACCGTCCAGAAGCGCCACGCCTGTTTTCCTGTATGGGCATCATAGGCGTCCACAAAACCGCGGATTCCAAATTCGCCGCCGGCAATTCCGACTACGATTTTGTCTTTCACGGCGAGCGGCGCCGCGGTAATGGCATGGCCGGTTTTGTAATCCGCTACGGTGACGTCCCACCGCACAGAGCCGGTCTTGCGGTCGAGTGCGATCAGATGCGCGTCAACGGTACCCACGAACACCGAGTCGCCCAGCAAGGCAACGCCGCGATTCACCTGCCCACAGCAGATCCGAATATCCTTCGGGACTGCCCTGAGAAAGGACCACATCGGCCGCCCCGTGCGCGTGTCCAGCGCGACGACGTTACTCGGAGACTCGGTCACGTACATGACGCCGTCCACTACCAGCGGCGTGGTCTCGGCTTTATCGAGCGCATCGATCTGGTGGACCCACAAAGGCCGGAGATTTTTCACATTCTGCGGGGTGATCTGATCGAGGGCCGAGTAGCGGTGCGCGCTATAATCGCCCGAATAGGTCAGCCAATTCCCTGGTTCGCGCTCCGCGTGCCGGATGCGTTCGAACGTCACCTGCGCGTGGGCCACGAAAACGGCCAGCGTCATACCGATCAGGATCTTCACCGGTCACCTCGCAACGTGTCATCTCGCAACGTATCACTTCAATGAAATCAGGTACGCCACGACGTGGTCGAGCTCCTGATCCGAAAGCCGCCCGCGATAACTTGGCATCGGCGAGCGGCCGGGCTGTTTTTCGAGCGACGCCAAATCTTCTTTCCAGAACGAGAGCAGATGATCGGATAGATCCCGGAGTTGAATGGACCAGGTGTCCTCATTCAGCCGGATACCGGTGATGCGCTTTCCGTCCGCCGTGACGGCTTCGACTTGCAGGAACTCTTCCGGCAGCGACGACGCCGGGTCGAGTAGCACGGCGCGAAGATACGATACGCCGCGGCGTAAGCCGATACCGGTAAGCGAAGGCCCCACGCGGCCGCCTTCGAGTGCGACCTGGTGGCAGCCGATGCATCCTGCCGTCCGAAACAGACGGCTGCCGGCCTGGGCATCTCCGTGGATGTCTTCCGGGGCCACACGGCCGAGCGACCGCACGTACGCCGCAACCTGCCACATTTCATGGTCGTCCAGCACCCACCAGCCCGGCGGCATTTCGGTACCCGGAATGCCCTGCCGGATCACCAGAAATAAAGCCTGATCATCGGGCGCGCGCCGAAGCCTGGCCTGAGCCAGGTTCGCGCCGCGGCCGCCCGTGCCGGCAGGCCCGTGGCACACGCCGCAGTTGGTCCTGAACAGCCGTGCACCGCGCTCGACATCCGCGGCACTGGTGTACGGATTCCGTTTGGGAATCTCAAACGTCGGTTCGGCCTGAAACAGCCATAGCGGAAGAAGCAGCGGCAGGAATGCGAGTGTCAGTGAGGCGGGCACGGTTTATTGCGCGAAAAGTCTCGCGGCAGACGAGCAGTATACACCGCGCTGCAAGGTAGACAACAGGTTTCTTCCATCATGCTGGACGTCCGAAGCAAAAAAACGGCACATATGGCAAACTGCGGAGGATAAAATCATAACCACAGAGGCAACCATGATCGTTGATGTTCACAGCCATTTATTTCGTTACCCGGAACATTTCTCGAAGGACTTCGTCACGCAGGTCCGTCGCGCCAGAAGCGGCCATGAGATCGATCTCACGGTGCGCTGGGACGAATACCACGCGCAAGCCCGACAATGCGACAAGACGATTGTGTTCGGCGGCAAAGCAAGGCTGGCAGGGCTCTGGGTACCAGACCAGGAGGTGGCGGCGTATGTCAAAGATCACGCCGACAAGCTGATTGGTTTTCTCTCGGTGGATCCGACGCAGGACGGCTGGCAGGACGAACTTCACCAGGGACATCAAGACCTTAAGCTCAAGGGGATCAAGCTGCTGTCCATGTACGCGGGGTTTTATCCGAATGACCGCAAGCTCGATTACTTATGGGAGTACGCGACACGCCATCGCCTGCCTGTGCTGCTGCACACGGGCACTACGTTCGTTGCGCAGGCGCCGCTCGATTGCACGATCCCGCGCCACCTGGATGACGTGGCGATTCGCTTTCCGAACGTGAAGATTATCATGGCCCACATCTCACATCCATACGAGGGAGAGTGCGTCGTCACCATACGAAAGCATCCGAACGTCTATGCCGATTGTTCGGCGCTGCACTATCGTCCGTTTCAGCTTTACCACTCGCTGATGCTGGTGCAGGAATACGGAGTCTGGGACAAGATCCTGTTTGGGAGCGACTATCCGTTTACCACTGTCGACGCAAGCCTCGAGGAGATGCGCCAGTTGAATTGCATGCTGGAAGGCACGTCGCTGCCTCGATTGGACATGGTCAAGATGGAGCAGATGTTTCAGCGCAACACCTTGGACATATTGGAAATCGAGGCGTGATCGACAGGCCTCTTGCCGACTGTGGACCTAACGGTCCTTGTGCGGACCCGTCTCATGTTGTAGCGCAGGGCCAACGGCGGTTTGTGCCGCGGGACCTGCGGCTTTTTTGCACGGACCTACTTCAAGATCCGCAGGTCCCTCCAAAATACGGATGGCCCTGCGCTACATAAGCGGCGGGTGATTCACGCGATGCGGTACTTCTCGAGTGTTGCCTCGTTCACTTCGAGGCCAAGACCGGGGCCGGTGGGCACTGGCACATAGCCATCCGTCATCTTTAAGGGTGTCTTGACCATGGCGCGGCTTAACGGGCCCTGCGAGGTGTTGAATTCCACGAAAACGGCGCGCCGCTGGAACGCGTTCAAGTGAAGGGACGCGGCGGTGAGCAAGTCAGAAGACCAGGAATGCGGGATCACCAGCACGTTCGCCAGCTCGGCCATGTGCACGATTTTTCGGGCAATGGTAAAGCCGCCGCAGCGCGTGAGATCCGGCTGCAGGATGTCCACTTTGCCCTGTTCAATCAGTTGCCGGAAACCCCACTCGGTAGCCTCCTGCTCGCCACACGCGATTAGCGTATCCACGCTCTCGGCGACCTGGCGGTAGCCGTCGTAATCCTCGGGGTGCAGAATCTCTTCGACGAAGAACGGCCGGAAGGATTCGATGGAGCGCACAACCTGAATCGCCTGCTTCGGCGTGCGCTCGATGAACCAGCCCGTGTCCACGAGCAGGTCGTTTTGAGAGCCCATCTGCTGGCGGGCCGCCTCCACCAGGCGGACATCCATATTCGGATCTTTCCCGAACACACCCCAGCCGAATTTGATGGCGGTGAATCCTTGATCGAGATATTTCTTCGTAGCCTCGCGCATGGCTTCGGGTGTTGGACGGAATAGCGTGCTGGCATAGGCGCGCACTTTGTCCCGCCATTTTCCGCCCAGCAGAATATGAATCGGCTGCTGGTAAAACTTGCCCATGATGTCCCACAGCGCAATGTCGATCGCGGAAATGGCTTGGATGGCCACGCCGCGCCGGCCATAGTAAATGCTGCCGCGGTACATTTTGTACCAGAGGCGCTCGACTTCCAAGGGATTCTCGCCCACGATCAGGGAGGCCAAACCGTCGAAGGCCTCCACACCCGGCTCGCTCCATCGGGGCGCTTCCACGGCCGCTTTGGCCACCGAGGCCGCGGTCTCCATGTCGGAGTAACCTGTGATACCGGCATCGGTCGATACCCTGACGATGCCCATGTAAGTAGGGCCAAGAGGCTCTTCGGATCCTTCGGGATTGTTGTAAAGTCCGGGGGACTTCAGCACCAATACTTCAACGTTGGTAATCTTCATGCGGTCAGACTGCATAGTATACTAGCCATCCATGCACGGACCCACCCTCATTCATGACTTCTCCAAAATAGATTTCGAAAAGCCGGGCAAACACCACTACAACGTCGCGTTCCATCACGATTCAAGCTGGGGCTACTCTCTGGTTCCGCTCACGGTAATCAACGGCCTGAAGAACTCACAGCCGTGCGCATCCGGAGTTGCCATTTTCGGCGGAACGCACGGCAATGAATGGGAAGGGCAGGTTACCGTCAAGCGGCTGGCGTACGATCTGGACCCGGCGGAGATGTCCGGGCGCGCGATCCTGGTTCCGCAATTGAGCGAAAGCGCGTGCGAAGCGAACACGCGCATCTCACCGCTCGACGGTGTGAATATGAACCGGGCTTTTCCAGGCAACCCGCGGGGTTCGATCTCGTACCGGATTGCAAATTTCGTGAAGACGCGCATTTTCCCTCAAGTGCGCGTCGTCATTGACCTGCATGCCGGCGGCAACGAAGGCGGCTTCGCTCTTTGCACATCCTTTCATCCGATTGCCGATCGAGCGCAGCGCGACGAGATGAACCTGGTGGCGGCGCTGTTCGACACGCCGTTCATCCTGGTGTACACGAGCGATATGGCTTCCGGGCTTCTGCCGGAGGAGGCAGAAAAAGAGGGCAAGATCGCTATCGGCGGCGAATTTGGATTCGGTGAATCGGTGAATCTGGCCGGCGTGCGCCATGCTTACGAGGGCTTCAAAAATGTTCTTCGGCATTATGGGATGCTTGAGGGCAAGATCGTCAAGATCGACGAGCGGCGCCCTTCGCCTCCGCGCCTGGTGGATGCCTCAAAGCTGGAAGATTACGTTCCGGCGCCGCGCACGGGGATCTGGGAGCCGCTAGTGGAACTCGGGGCGGATGTCAAGCAAGGCGGACTGGTCGGCCGTCTCCACGATTTTTCGGATCACTCCTCGCCGCCGCTCGAGATCCGCTCGCATCGCGATGGGGCGCTGTTGATGATGCACTTTCCCGCGCACATCGATAAAGGCGTAACGCTTTACGTCATCGCCCAGGAAATCAAAAATTAGCCGCCTAACTCTGCTCCTCCCGGAATCGCCGCTGTAACTCGTACAGAGACTTTGGCACATCCTGGAATCGTGGAATCGGCACAGCTTGCGTCCCAAAACGCGCCAGCGGCGACCGTTCGCCGCGAACCAGGCGGACGTGACGTTCGGCGCGCCAGGTAGTTTCTCCGGCAAAAATGGGATAAGCATCGGCAGCGCGGTATCCCAGGATCAACGTTCGGCGCGCGTGCCGGGAAGTATTGGGCGCAGATGCATGCGGCGTCATTCCATGCAGAAAGATCGCGGTTCCCGCGCCCCCTTTGAGCGCGATTGCTTTAGAAACATCCACCGGTTCCGTAATTTGCCCGCGGAAAAAGCCGTCGCAGCTATGGTTCAAGATGCCGTTTCTGTGGACGCCGGGAATCACCTGCAAACAGCCATTTGACCGGTCGGCATCGTCTAGGTAGAACAAAACAGCCAGGGAATCTGTATTGGTGAGCGGATAATACGCAAGATCCTGATGCCACTCCACCACCGAGCCGATCTCCGGAGGTTTCATGTTGATCTTGCTGTAGTGGAATAGAACGTTCTCGCCCAATAACTGCGCTAAGCTCTCCAGCAATTTCGTGGAGTCGGATAACGCGCGAAATTCCGGATAATGCGTGCAGGGTTCGTAGATTCGACGCACGCAATTGCCGTCGCGCCCCTGATCGGGCTCCATCTCCAGGCGAGTCGGGTCATGATGCTCAACCGTCGCGCCAGAACAAACCCGCTCGATCGAGCTTAGAAATCCCGCAGCTTCCTTCCTGGTGAGAAAGGCCTCAGCCACGCAGAAACCATCCTGTTGAAATTGGTGTACCAGTTCTTGTGAGAGCATAAAATGACGATACTCCGCCGCGTTAAGCGAGGCCGAATTCATGGGCACAAAGCGGCCGTCGCCGAGCGGCCTTACTTGGCCAACTTCTTGCGCGCTTCAATCACCTGCGTAATGCCTTTGCCTTCTTCGACGATCAGAATGCGGTCGAGCGGCACGCTGCGCAGCCGATCGATCTGTCCGCTCGGCCATCGAATTTCAAGTCCGTCGATGCTGCTCTTTTGACCGAGGCCGAAGTGCACGCGCGGATCGTTTCCAGACAAGTAGCTTTCCCCGGACCTTACACTAGCGTACTGAACCAGATCCCCGGCAGTGAGCTTCACCCGCGCACCGATGCCGTCACGGTTGCTCCGGGTTCCGATGGTTCTTATGGTTACCCAGTGTTGCGGGATCGAGACGTTTTCAAGAAGCGTGGGAGCCGCATCCATGTTGGTGTAGACGATATCAATGTCGCCATCATTGTCGAAATCCGCATCAGCCGCGCCGCGCGAGGAAAACACCGGGAGCCCCGCCAGACCCGATTGCCGGCCCACTTCGGTGAAGACGCCCGGCGTTGACTGCCGGAACACCAGAGGCCGCTGGACATACTTCTCCATCACGCCGTTCGCCTTTTCCGCTTCAGGATATACGTGACCGTTGGAGGTGAACAGATCCAGCCATCCATCGTTGTCAAGATCTACAAAAAACGCGCCCCAACCGAGAAAGGGATGTGTCGCCGAAGCAATGCCGGTTTCGCCGGATACATCGAAGAACAGCCGCTTGCCTGTGTTGTGGTAGAGCGTGAAATGATCCTGCGAAAAAGTGGTGACGAGCAGATCCATGGTTCCATTGTGGTCGTAGTCGGCGACCGCGATGCCCATGTTGGCTTGTGCTTTCGCTTCGATCGGGTAGGCAACGCCCCAGGTTTCGCCGGCTTCCTCGAATTTTCCGTTTCCCAGATTGTGATACAGGTAATTTCTGCCGCGGTCGTTGGCTACGACCAGATCCGGCTTCCCGTCATTATCGAAATCCTCCCAGGTGGCAGTGAGGCCGTAGAGCAGGTCGTGGTCTTCCATGCCGGTTTGCCGAGTGACATCGCTGAAGGTGCCGTCGCCGTTGTTGTGATACAGCCGGTCTGGAGCGCCCTTCAGGCCTCCCGGGCCGCAGAATACCTGCATACCTTGCCACGGGCATTGCTTTTGCTTCTCGAACATTTGCGGCAGGTCGAGGTACGCGGACACGTAAAGATCCAGGTGGCCATCGCCGTCGTAGTCGGCGAAAGCAGCGCCCGTGTGCCACTGAAAGCCACCGTACACGCCGGCAGATTTCGCTACGTCGGTGAACGTGCCATCGCCATTGTTGCGGAAGAGATTCGACTCGCCAATGTTTGAAAGGAAAAGATCGGTGAAGCCATCGTTGTTGTAATCCGCCGCAGCGCAGGCTGTACCCCAGCGAAAGGCACCGACACCGGCTTTTTCGGTGACGTCGGTGAAGGTGCCGTCGCCGTTGTTGCGATAGAGATAGTTGTGGTGCGAGCTGCGGCCGCCGCTTCTTTGGGCATGCAGATCTTCCAGCGTTCCACCGTTGACGACGTAGAGATCCAGCAAACCGTCGTTGTTATAGTCGAGCCAGCAAACGCCGCTGCCATTGACCTCGATCACCGAAGTTTTGCGCTGCTTTCCGCAAATGGTGACACCGTTGAGGCCCGCACGGGCGCCCACGTCGCGAAGCCGGATGCTCGATCGCGTTTCTTCGCTGGCGGTAACGTGCAAACCCACTGCCGTCATGAGAACTAGAGTCGCTCCGAGAACAAACACGTCGGCTCGGCCCTTGCAAGTAGCTATGGGCACGCCTGTCCCGATTTCTTCACGGACCCGTGTGCCCCGTAGCGCTGGGCCGCGCGCTTTTTGTGAGGACCTGCGACTTTCTGCCGAGCCTCACCACAAACCCGCAGGTCCCCGCATAAGCCGCGTGGCCCTGCGCTACAAGAACAGAATGGGCCAAGCGTTCCCGACCCCTACAGGTACCTACGCAAGTCACTTTCTCTGCCGCTCCAGACGGGCGGCGTCTCCTTTGTCTTTCAACGTCAACCCTAGAGCGTATTGAATCTGTGCATTATTCGGCGCCAGCTCCGCCGCTCGGCGGAATGCCGCCAGTGCATCATCCAGCCGGCCCATGGCCCGTTGACAAAGGCCCAGATTGAAAATAGCTTCCACGTATTGAGGATTGAGATCGGCGGCAAGACGAAAGTGCTCGAGAGCCTGGTAAGCTTGATTGGCTTTCGACAACACCAAACCCAGATTGTTATGCGCTTCCGGCAACCAGGGATTGTTCTGCAACGCTTTCTCAAACTCGGTCTTGGCCAGATCATCCTGTCCGCTTTGCAAATAGAGACTGCCGAGATTCACATGAGCCTGTGCATTAGATGGCTCGAGTTCGAGTGCAGTGGTGAGCTCTCGAATACCGGATTTCATGTCTCCCGAAGCGGCCAGCCCGATACCCAGGTACATGTGATTCGTCGAGGAGCCATCCAACGCGACCGCCGTGGTAAATGCCTTCACGGCCTCGGCCGCTTTGCCCGCGCCTAGCTCGCGAATTCCTTCAGTCTGGAGTTTCTGCGCTTCCTGCAATTGCTGCGCTCGCCGGCGGAGCGCCTGCGCCCGCTCGAGTTCCTTTTGGCCAGCTTCCGTTTTCCCGCTTCGGCTCAACGCCTGGCCCAGAGTGTATCGGGCGCTCGCATCGTCCGGTGCGCGTTTCAGGATCTCCTGGCACTGCTCGACCACCTGATCCCACTGCTGCTGGGAAGATAGCAGTTCCGCGAGCTGCCGCCGTGCTTCGAGGAGGCTCGGATCGAGCTGAATCGCGCGTCGAAATTCCGGAACGCTCGGGCCCGCTTGTGCCTCCTTCTTCAGAAGCAAACCTAAATTCAGATGAGCGATAGAATTCTTCGCATCCAGCTGGATGGCGCGTTCGAGCAGGCGTTTGGACTCTACGGCGTCATGATCTCCGACGTCGATAGCCAGATTGATAAGGGCCTGCACGTGCCGTGGATTCAGTCTCAGCGCTTTCCGATATTCTGCTGTACCGGCGCCCTTGCCGGGGTCGGCGCGGTCGAGCGTGAGCGCCAGGTTATAGTGGGCTTGCACTGAAGCAGGAGCGATTGCAACCGCTTTGCGAAGGGACGCGACCGCCTGTTTCCAGTCCTGGAGTTCGCCATGCGCGATTCCAAGTTCGATCAGGACGCCTGCGTTTCCCGGCTCCAGCGCATTGGCGCGGTTTAACTCCAGGATGGCAGGCCCCCACAGCCCCTTGTCGCCATACTCCAGGCCCTTTTCGTAGTGCGCCTTCGCTTGCTCAGTTTTGAAATCCGGGGCCTCGCGCTGGCCGTGCATGGGGAGTACACCAGCGGCGGAGATGAGGACGAACTGAGCCGCTACGGCGCCAATACCCATTTCTTGAACCACTCCAGGTTCCGGCTCATCAGATCGCGCTGATGCACCGGCTCGCCAATACCGTGCCCTTCCCGAGGATAGGTGACATAAACTACCGGTACATTGAGGTCGCGCAGCGCCACATATACTTCGGGGCCGCTGTCGATGTCTTGTTCGCCATGCAGCACGAGCGAGGGCGTCTTGATGTTTTTCAAAAAAGATCGAGGCGAATGCCGGTTGTAGACCTCGAGCCGGTCCCATGGCTTTCCTCGAAAGTATTCCCACATGACTTCCGGCGCCGACTCTTTGTTCGCGATCGATGGAGCATACCAACTGACCCAGTCGGTAGTGCATGCGCCGATGGACGCGGCTTTGAAACGATTCGAATGTCCAACGATCCACACCGACAGGTATCCGCCGTAACTCCAACCCATGACGCCCAGGCGACCGGGATCGGCAATGCCCTGGCCGATCAACATGTCCACACCGGTCATGATGTCGTCCATGTCGCCAAAGCCCTGCGCCTCGATGGTGGGCGACCGAAACGCCGGGCCGTAGTTGATACTGCCCCGGAAGTTCGGTTCGAAAACAGCGAAGCCCTCCTGCAAGAATACTTGGGTGGGATACGTTCGAGGAACCGGGAAACTCTCCAGTGCGGCGCCTGTCGGGCCGCCATGAAGGCTCACCAGCAGCGGTACCCGCCTGCCTTGCGCATAATCGAACGGAAGCCGGAGAACGCCCTCGATTTCGAGGCCGTCTTTGGATTTCCATCGAACCGTACGGGCGTCGACGGCCGGATAATCACGCACCTGCGGGTTGACGTCAGATAAACGAGTCTCGCGCCCACTTTGCAAATCCTCAAGATAGACATCGCCGGGGGCTGAGTGCGTGCTCTTCACCCACGCAATGCGGCTGCCGTCGCGGCTGATGCTGAAGGCAGAGGTGCCCGTCAGGAAAAACTTGAGGCGCTCCGATTCTCCAGTCGCGGGATTCACCGAAAAGAGGTAATCGCTGGTTCCCTTGCCGGCCGCAAAGATCAGTTTGGATGCATCACTCGACCACCAGAACTTTGTTCCGCCGCCGAAAACATCGCCATCCATACGCTCGGTGATGTAGCGAATGGCTCCGCCGCCCGAAGGGACAATACCGACTTGCCGTTCGCCGAAATAGCTGAGGGCTCCGCGCTGCGAATAAAAAGCCACCAGGCGGCCATCATGAGAATATGCCGGGGCAAGATCCTGGCCCGGCTGGACCACCAGCGGTGTCTCGCGTCCCGACGTCAAATCGGTCTCGTAAATGTCTACGTGGAACGCATCGCGTCCCGCTGGCGATTTCTGCGCGGCGTAAGCCACTTTCGAGCCATCCGGCGCCCAGTCAAACGAAAGCAGATGTCGTCCATTGGACGGGAACGCGCGCTTACTGCCGCCCTCGGCCGGGATAATATGCAGACGCGTTGGCGTGTAGCCCTCGCCGGCGACGATGGCATCATCGCCGGTACGCCGTTTCGCGGCTTGTTCAGGGTTCGGCTCCGCGGCCAAATAGCCGATGTGCTGGCCGTCGGGAGACCATTTGAAATCGATAACGCCTTCCGGTGAATCCGTGAGCTTGCGGGGGCTTGCGCCGGGTAGCTTCACCAAGTAGATCTGCGTCGTCCCGCCTCTGCGAGACAGGAACGCAAGCGACCCGCCATCCCCGGACCATCGCGGGTGGGCGTCAGAAAAATGGCCGCCGGCTAAAGGTTGTCCAACGCCGCCGGTGGCCGGCACAACCCAAATCTCGGACGAGTAGGCATTCCGGTGAACGTCTCTCCCCGTAACCACGTACACCACTCTCGAACCATCGGCGGTGATCTGCGGATCCGAAATGGTTTTCAAATCCATGATGGCATCGAGCGTCCAGGGTCTTGGAGCGGCGAACGCGGGCATGCCGCAGATCAGCGGCAACAGTATCATCGGCATTCCGAAACGCGACCACGACATCGTCGAACACGGCATTGTCGAACATTGTACGGATTCCGCGCGCGATTGCCAATTGGCGGCGGGTCTCTCGCAAACTTCGCGACGAAAACCGATCATCGTCGAGACGCCCCCTTTTTTTTGCTGAACTGACGAAAGTGCCGCAGGTCCACGCAAAACCGGCGTGGCCCTGCGCTACGAAAATCGGGATTATCTGAACTCCACGTGATAACGACAGACTTTGTAGCGCGGGGCTACGCCGTATTGGGTTGACAACGCCCATGTCGATTCGTTATCAACACCGAGGCTGGTTCTGAATGAAGATCACGCGTATCGTGGCTTTTCCCATTCGCGCTCCGCGCTCGCAGCGGTTCGCGGCGGCTCAGGCTGTCCTGACCCATTCTGACTTTGCGCTGGTTGTAATTGAAACCGACGAGGGAATCAGCGGCTATGGCGAAGTCTCCAGCGCCTTGTATTATTATCGCCTCGGCCCAAGCCATGCTCACGACATCAACGCGTATCTCGGGCCGGCGCTGATCGGTCAGGACCCCCTCATGATTCCGGCGCTCGTTGAGCGGATGGACCAGGCGCTGCGCGGCGGACGCCAGGCGAAATCGGGTGTTGAAATGGCCCTGTGGGATCTTGCGGGAAAAGCCGCCGGCTTGCCGGTGTACCGTCTGTTCGGAGGCAAAGCCCGCTCCGCGGTGCCGCTGAACTGGACTGTGGGTTTTTGCGAGCCCGAGCAGGCAGCCATTGAGGCCGCCCGCTATGTGGAGCAGCACGGGATTCGTAGTGTACGCCTCAAGATTGGCCGCACGGGCGACATCGATGCCCGCAGTTGCGATGCCGTGCGAAAACGGCTGGGCCCGAACTTCACCATTCGCGTGGACGCCAACGAATACTACAAGTCTTCGAAAGAGGCCATCCAGGCTATCCGGCGCGTTGAAGAGTATGACATCCAGCTTGTCGAGCAGCCGCTGGCGGCGCATGACTTGGCCGGCCACGCCGAGGTGCGCACGGCAGTTAACACGCGGATCGGTTTGGACGAATCGATTCAGTCGCCCCGAGATGCCATCGCTGCCATTCAGGCGCGGGCAGGGGATGTGTTTAACGTTTACATCAGCGAATCGGGCGGCCTGCTCCGCACTCAACAAATCATCGCCATTGCGGAGGCCGCAGGCATTCCCTGCCTGATCGGGACGATGGGCGAACTCCAGATCGCCTCGGCGGCCGCCGCCCATCTGGGTGTATCCTGCGCGAATCTGCCGTTCACATGCGACCTGGTGGGACCGCTTCGCTATGACGAATCGATCATTTGCGAGCCGTTGCGGATCGAGGATGGCTTGTTCTATCCTCCGGAAGTTCCTGGCCTTGGGATTACGCCTGACTGGGACGTCATCAATCGCTGGAAGGTCCAGGCGTAGAGCTCGTCCCCGAGCTCAAGGCGGCCAAGGGGCGAAACTTTCGTCCACAGCAATGGACGAAGATCAATAAACCCTTTGACACATGTAACCCCTGAACTAATATGTTCCTATCACTCTCGGGTCGCCTTAGTTTAGGGCTTGTGTATCTAAAGGGTTTACATGTCGGAACATCCGAGAAGACTTGCATCTAGAGGGAGAAGGACATGAAGCGCTTTTGTTTGCTCAGTGTGTGTTTTCTGCTGGCTGTCGCGGCCGCGATGGCGCAGACCGGAATTGACGGAGCCATCCTGGGGGTCATCACGGACGCCAACGGCGGAGCGGTCGCGGGCGCGACTGTCATCGTTACCAAACTCGATACCGGCGTTCAAAAGACCGAGACCAGCCGGGGCGATGGCACCTTCGAGATCAGCGCTCTGCCGCAGGGTGTCTATTCGGTTACCGTCACGTTCGCCGGATTCAAAACCTGGACTCTGGCCAAAGCGGACTTGACGATTAATGAGCACAAGAGAGTCTCCCCGATCCTGCAAGTGGGCGAGGTGAGCGAACGCGTTACTGTCGAGTCGACTGCTGATCTTCTGCAAACCGAAAAAGCCGAGACCGGGGGCGTGGTCGAACAGAGGACCATCCAGGAGCTTCCCTTGAATGGCCGCGACGTGATCGAGCTGACCGAGTTGGTGCCGGGAGTCCTGTACAAAGGCAGATCATTCGCGACTGCCTGCGCCGATGGCAATACCTCGAGCGTTCAGGGACTAGGCCACCGCGACGACCAGACCGAATTCCGCGTGGATGGCGTAGGCTCGAATGCCGTGTGCGATGAAGGCTCGACTGCAACTCCAAACCCGGACACTATCGCGCAATTCAACGTGTCGACTTCGAATTTCAGCGCGGAAAACGGCCGCAATCCCATGCAAGTGAACATGGTCACCAAGTCCGGCACCAACGAATTCCATCTCACGCTCTGGGAGTTTCTCCGTAACGATGCCCTCGACGCGCGTAACACGTTTGCGAACAGCAATCCGAAGCTAATTCAGAACCAGTTTGGCCTGGCCGGTGGCGGACCCGTGTGGATTCCGCGCTTGTACAACGGCAAGAACAGGACTTTCTTCTTCGGCAGCTACGAGGGCCTACGGAACATTCAATCGAGGGTCTACAACGAGAACACAGCTTCGCCAGCGATGCTGCAGGGCGATTTCTCCGGGTTGCCGACCATTATCGATCCTCTAACCAAGCTGCCTTTCCCCGGGAACAAGATTCCAGACGACAGATTCTCCGGCGCCTCCAAATTCTTCTTCCCCTGGCTCCCGCAGGCGAACACTGCGGGCGATCTCTTCCGCTACAATTCGTCGGTCCCGCTCAATAACGACGAAATCACCGTAAGAGTTGACCACCAGATTACTCAAAACCAGCGACTCTACGGGCGCTATCTCCGCATCAGTACTTCGAAGGACCTCTTAGGGTCTTACAGCCCCAGTATTCTTGCATCAGGCGATACGCATACCAATAGCGTCGGCCTGAACTACGATTACACGATTACTCCCACCACCCTGCTGAATTTCAGCGTGGGCATGGTGAAGACCGTCAATAACTTCAGCCCAAAATGCGGTACAGGAGGCGGCCCGTGCAGCATGATCGGGAAGGAGAACCTAACAGAGGAAGCGGGAATCCAGGGCTTTCAGACGGCGGGACGTGAAGAATGGATCGGACTCCCAGACTCCATCGGCATTGCGGGATACGCGGGGATTTCTTCCAGAGGCGGCTGGGGCGATCCAGGCATCTTCAAGTCCAATAGCATCAACGGCAACGTTAGCCTGAGTAAGGTCTGGGGCAAGCACACCATCGTGACTGGCTATCAATACACCCATCTATATCTTCTGGCAGCTCACGGCTCGTGTTGCTCCAAAGGAACGTTCGATTTCAACGGCCAGTACACTGGTAACGGGTTCGCCGATTATCTGCTGGGTTACGTGGACGGCAGCAACAGGGATTACCCGATTCATACGTTTGGGATGAAGTCTAATCCCTATGGCGCGTTCTTCGTGGACGATTCCTTCAAGATCAGTTCCCAAATCACTGTGGAACTCGGCCTCCGCTGGGACTATTGGTTTGCGAAATCGCTCATCCGGGGCGCAGGTGGAACGTTTGATGAAAAGTCCGGCAAAGCCGTGGCCGGCCTCAATGATAAGGGCCAAGTGGATTTAACCGCACAGCCTGTTTCCCAGTTCCTTGCCAAGGCGACTGCTGGGCAATGGGTTCCCGCGTCGGATTTGCATATTCCAGGCGGCCTCTTCAAGCCCACAGGCTATGTTTCCCCCCGCCTCGGAGTGGCGTGGCGACCGCTAAAGAGTGGAGACCTGGTAATCCGGGCAGGGTACGGGATCTTTACCAGCAGCTATCGAGGGAACATCACCGCGTCCCAGATTATTGCGCCTCCGTATTGGACATACGAGGCACAAAGCTGGAGTCCTGCACAACTCCAGCGATGGGAAACCGCGTGGCCCGTGAGTTCGGACTCGTTTGTGGCATCTTCAATAGGCGGCGCCGCTTTTGACGTAAAACCGATGAAGGACCATGAATGGAATCTTTCGGTGCAGAAGACGTTGCCATTCAGTACTGCGGTCACTGTGTCATACGTGGGTAGCAAGGCCAATGGCCTGGTAGTGGACAACTCGCTCAACAATGTTGCGCCGGGCTTGTATACAGACCTCCAGGCGGCCAAGCCCTATCCCGTATTTGGAAGTATCGATCTCTACAAGAACACGGGCAGCAATCACTACAACTCGGGGCAGCTGAAGGTGGAACGGCGGTTCTCCAAGGGCCTCTCCTTCATGTTCTCCTATGCGTATTCGAAGAACATATCCGACGGTGGGGGCGACAGCATTTGGTCGACGCCGGTGCCGTTTGCTCCGGCGGGCTACAACCGCGGCCGCGCCAGTTACGATCACACGCATATTGCGGCCACTAATGTTGTGTGGGAAGTTCCCTTTGGGCGCGGGCGCAGGCTGGGCGGAAATATGAATCCCGTGGCCAACACCCTGATTGGGGGATGGGAGTTCTCCGGCATCTATCTATACAACTCCGGGGACCCGCTGACTTTCGGTTCTCAGGGCGCGACCCTGGGCAATGGCTGGGGCACCCGTCCCAATCTGGTCGGAGACCCGTCCGTTTCTAATCCGAACAGCAGCTTGTGGTTCAATCCGAACGCCTTCTCTACCCCGGGACCATATCTTTTTGGCAACTCGGGCATCGGGATACTGGATGGACCCAGTTCGCATGTGGTCAACTTCGCTCTCATGAAGAAGTTCGTCTTTATGGAAAGCCGGTATCTTCAGTTCCGCTGGGAGGCCTTCAACGCGCTCAATCACGTGAACCTGGGTAACCCCAACACGACTATCGGCCAAGGCTCAACGGGACGGATTTTCAGTGCAGGGGACGCCCGGGTGATGCAAGTAGCGCTCAAATTAGTTTTCTAAAAATCAGCACTTCCGTTTGATGAGGCTTGCCCATAGTTGATTCTATGGACAAGCCTCTGCATTCACGCCACAATCTAACCTATTCGTGAAGATCACTCGCATCGAGACAATCCCCGTTCAGGTGCCGATCCATCCGAAGCGCGCCGTGAGAGGATCGCTCGGCGCTCATACCACGTCCCCGTTTCTGCTTCTTAAAATCCACACCGACGAAGGAATAACCGGCTTGGGGGAGGTTTCTTGTACTCCAATCTGGAGCGGTGAAGATCAAGTTACGGCCGATCACTTCATCAAAGACTTTATTGCGCCCATGATGCAGGGCGAGGATCCCACGCAAATCGAGCGACTTACCTCAAAACTACGCCGTACGGTGGCCGCTAATCAATTCACTAAAGCGGGGGTCGAGATGGCGTTGTGGGACATACTGGGGAAGGTAGCCGGAATGCCCTTGTATCGCCTTTTTGGAGGGGCAGTCCGCGAGTTTGTCCCCACCAAGTTTTCCGTTTCCGGACTCGAGCCGGATAAAGCAGCGGAACTGGCCGCCTGGGCCGTTGGCCAGGGATTTGCGACCATGAAGGTCAAAGTAGGGATCGATCCTGACGGCGATGTGGCGCGCGTGCGGGCCGTCCGGGAGGCCATTGGTCCCAAGGTGCGGCTGGGCGTAGACGCTAACGGAGGCTGGTCGCCACGCGTGGCCATCCAGACGATCCGGCGGATGCGCGAGTTCGGCATTTACTTTGCCGAACAGCCTGTCCCGCCCGTGGATGTGACCTGGATGGCTGACGTGAGGAACCACGTAGATGTCCCGGTGATGGCCGATGAGAGCGTGAATACCGTACAGGATGCCATGAACCTGGCGCGTGCGGGCGCGGCTGACGTGCTTTCGATCTATGTGGGGAAGGGCGGCGGCCTGGGGATGGCGAGAAAGGTAGCGGCTGTCGCTGAGGCCGCAGGTCTGGTCTGCACGGTCGGCAGCAATCTCGAGATGGGTATTGCCAGCGCCGCCATGATCCATCTCGCGATGGCAACACCCAGCATCGCCGCAGAGGAGTTTCCCTGCGATATCCTGTCTCCCTTCTTCTATGAGGACGATCTGCTGGCCGAACCGCTGCCCATCCAGGCAGGCAGAGCCGCGCCCTTTGAACGGCCCGGTCTGGGCGTGGAGCTGGACGAGGCCAAGCTGAAGCGTTATCGCGTCACGTGACGTTCCGGCGGTGAGAAGATAGGACAATCGCCGATGTTGCGAACTCTGTTCTATTGTCTTCTGGCTTTAGCCGTCGCTGGTGTCGGAGTGCGGCTGTCCTCGGCGTTTGATCAAAAGACTACCTACGAGCAGGCTCTCGAAAAGTACCGGAGCAAGCAATATCAGGAGGCTTTGGCTCGAGCGGAAGAGGCGGTGCGAGAGGATGGGGGGAAGGCGGCTTCCGTCCATTTGTACGGACTGATTTTGGCGGCGCTCCAGCGTTTAGACGGCGCTGAAGAGAACCTGCGGAAGGCCGCCGCGCTCGCGCCGGATCAGTCGGCTTTTCAATACGATCTCGGCTATCTTCTCCATCAGGAAAGAAAATACGTGGAGGCACAGCCCGTTCTGAAACGCGCCGTGGAGCTCGATCCGGAGAATCTCATGGCCCGCTTCATGCTCGCGCGGACGTACGTCTTTGCCTATCACGAGCTGCAAATCCCCAATTTCGTCGAGCTGACGCTGGAGCAGTTAAATTACATCGTGAAGAAAGATCCGCGCTTTCCGGCGGTTCACCATCACCTGGCTCTGGTGTACATCAATAACGGGGAGCAGGCCAAAGCGCTCGAGGAGTTGAACACTGAAATCAGGTTTTATCCCGGCAATACGCAGGCGCGGCTGGAGCTTGGGGAGACGCTCCTGCGGCTGAATGAATACCACAAAGCCGCGGAGGAATTCCTCATCGCGTCGAAGCAAGCGCCGCAAATGCCGGCAATCCACTACGGCTTGGCAAAAGCTTACAAAGCCGAAGGGCAAACCGTCAAAGCGCTCACCGCGGCCCGGCGCTGCGTGGAACTTGATCCGAAATTCGCGGATGGTCATTACCTGTTGGGCCAGCTTTACCGCGACACGAAGCAGGCAGAACTGGCCCAGCGGGAATTTGATCTCTTCCGGCAAATGAAACACGGCTCCGCGCCACCTCGCTGACCAGTTGTGCTAGAGTCCCTTCTTCGATGACGCACCGGTTCGCAAAGCTAAACCCCGCCTGGTTGCTGATCGGGTTTCTTTGGTTCGCGTATGTGCTCAACCAAGCGGACCGGCAGGTTGTATATACGCTTTTCCCCGCTCTGCAAAAAGAATTCGGATTCAGCGATGCCGTGGTTGGGCTGACGGGCGCTCTGTTCCTGTGGGTATACGGATTGTGTTCTCCGCTGGCGGGTGTCTTGGGCGATCGCTATTCCAAGCGAGTGCTGGTGACCGCGAGCCTAGGGATTTGGAGCGCTTTTACGGTGCTTTCGGGCCTTTCGCCCAATGGCGCGGCCCTGCTCGCCTGCCGCGCGCTCCTCGGCATTTCCGAGTCGATGTTCATGCCCGCCGGCTATGCGCTGATGGCCAACGCACATGGCCCCGCAACGCGATCCAAGGCCATTAGTATTTTCGGTACGAGCCAGCTTGTGGGAGTTGCTCTCGGCGGCTCCCTAAGCGGTTACATCGCGGAGCGGTTCCACTGGCGAGCCTCGTTTTTTGTGTTAGGCCTGACGGGGATTCTATTCGCCTGGCCGCTGTGGGCTTTTCTTGGAACCTTGGCGGACAAGATTACGATCGGCAAGATAAGCGAGAAAACAAGCCTACGCAGCTTCTTTGGTTTGTTCCGGAATCCGAGCCTGCGCGTGGTTACGGTCTTTGTCGCGATTGGAACGTTTGGGCTGTTTCTGGTCTACACCTGGCTGCCTACGTTTCTCTACGACAAATTCGGGCTCGGAATGGCGCGAGCCGGGTTCGAGGCCAGCGTTTATCCGCAGATCGGCACCGCATCCGGGCTCTTGTTAGGCGGCGCCCTTGCGGACTACGGCAGCCGGCGCACCAAGGCCAGCAGGTTTTGGGTGGCCAGCGTGGGCTTTCTGCTAGGCGCTCCCTGCATCTTCTGTATCGGCGCTGCCACAACCGTCGCTTGGACGCGATTAGCTTCGATAGGCTTTGGTTTTTTCATCGGCTTTGTGATCGGGAATCAAGCCGCGTGCGCTTTCGATGTGGTACCGGCGTCCTGTCGGGCTTCGGCTGCAGGCGTGTTAAACCTGGTGGCGGCTCTGGTGTCGGGTTTCGCGCCATTTCTTGGCGGACTGAGCCGCAGAACTATCGGCGTCGATCGCTTGATGACTTTTACGGCAGCGCTCTTCATCTTCGCCGGGCTCTGGACCATCTATGGGATTCGCCGTTACTTCGACGCCGACTACGTGCTGGCGCAAGAAGACGCACCGGCGCTGGCCAATTCGCCCGCAGCCCAGTCCGGCGCGAGGCAGTAGAGGAGAATGATACCTCCGCCATGAAACATCGAGATGCCGCCTCGCGCCGCGGCTTTTTCTGGCGCGCCTCTCTCGCCGGACGCCTGCTATGCGGCCTCACCGCCGCAGGCGAAGGAATGCTCTCGGCTCAAACGAACGCGCGCGCACCCCGCTACGATCTTCTCGTCAGGGGCGGGCGGGTCGTCGAATCCATCGCAAAACCTGTTCGATGACCGGGATGTTGCCATCACTGGGGGGCGTGTCACGCACGTGGGCGCCGGTATTCCGGAAACCGAAGCCCGCCAGGTTCTGAACGCAAAGGGGAAGATCGTCACTCCGGGACTTATCGACGTTCACGTTCACGTCTATGACGGAGTCGCTCCGCTCGGAATTCCCGCCGATCCGAATTGCGTGGCCAAGGGAGCGACGACGGTTTGGGATGCGGGCTCGGCGGGAGCGCACACTTTTTCCGGGGCTGCGGAAATATGTAATCCAAGCCGCCGATACACGGGTGTATGCCTTGCTGAACATTTCAGTGGTGGGAGCTGTCCATCTCAATTTTCATGTTCATGAGGTTGCCGGAAGTCCCGGCAGGCGCTCTCTCACATAATCCAATGCCTTACGTTCCCAAGGGAACTGTGACGGAATGATCTGTTTCCACCGCTCTGAGGACATTGACATAAGCTATTGCTTTAGCACCTCGCGGCCTTCGCAGTTGCAGTCTGCTGGGACGCCTCCCGTATCCTGCGTCTCGCAAAGTGGTAGAGTCGGACCCAGCCGCGGCGCCCACGAAGCACGAACGTGGATCTAAAACGCCTGCGCGCCGCTTCCCCTATTGCATTCCGATATCGGTTGTGGCATCCTGATATTGGAATCCAATAGGACAGCCATGGCCCACAAAGCAGACGTATGGCAAGGAACACTCGCACTCATGGTCCTCAAGACCCTCCAGACCATGGGACCTCTTCACGGATACGGAATTGCGCGGCGGATCGAGCAGACCAGCGGCGCCCAGCTTTCCGTCAACTACGGTACGCTCTACCCGGCGCTGCTGAAGCTCGAGCAGGAAGGCTACATTTCCTCCGAGTGGGGCGTCTCGGATAACAACCGCAAGGCGAAATACTACCGTCTGACGCGCGCCGGTCAGAAGCAGGTGGCGAAGGAAGAGCGTGAGTGGGAGCAAGCCACCGCAATCATCGCCCGCTTTCTGGCGCCGGGAGAGGAGCGTTCATGAGACGCCTGCGCGCGTGGTTCCTCCGGTATAAACGGCAGTGCAATAGACCACGAAACGGCGCGTAAGCGGCGATTCGTGGCGGTCGAAAAGTAGACCACCACACTTCAGTTCCAGTGAACATCACAGGCTTGTTGTGTTTTATGGAACACCTGAGAGGTGTACAAGGTGGAAGTGTATGCACGCGTAAGGCGAGCCGTTCAGGTCGACGGCATGAGCATTCGTCAGGCGGCACGCGAGTTCGGGCTGTCGCGCAAGACGATCCGAAAGATGCTGGCGTATTCGGTGCCGCCAGGCTACGAGAGGAAGAAACCGGTACTGCGTCCGAAGCTTGGGCCGTGGCTGGGCATCATCGACCAGA
>Ga0310810_10000201_pt1 | contig 61000 bp, 39 predicted proteins | sample NCmetagenome_FD_207641 | JGI IMG/M metagenome (GOLD analysis project Ga0310810, IMG submission 207641) | Soil microbial communities from experimental microcosm in Duke University, North Carolina, United States - NC | ecosystem: Engineered > Artificial ecosystem > Soil microcosm > Unclassified ...
CTGCTGAGCGACGAAGCCCGGGGATCCGTCCGCACCTTCGAGGTCGGCAAGGACCTGCCCTCGCAGGGAAACTCGCTGAAGCTGGACTTCGAGGGGAACCGCGTGGACCTCATCTCCTCGGCATCAGGGCTGGCCGCCCCGTCCCGGGTCCTGATCGACGGCAGGAAGCCTTCGGAGTTCCCCGACTGCATCGCCTTCACGCGCACGAGCCCAAGCCAGTCGCTCTGGGGGCCGGCCCTCCTGCGGGTGTCGTCCGAGAAGCCCCGCGAGGTCGAGGACTGGACCCTCAAGATCCTGGAGGCGGACGACGCGGCCGAGCGCCTGAAGTTCAGCGTGAGCGGCTCGAGGACTGGGCCCGACGGGGAAGGGGTCAGCAACGAGCGCTTCGTGTCCAAATCGGGCCGCGTCGTCATCGAGCCCGGCGACTGGTGGGTGAAGAACATCCGGCAGATCACCAAGAAGCCGGTACCGGCCGGCTTCGTGATCACGTGGAAGGCGGTGCCGATGTTCGCCGATGGCTTCTCGCCGCCGTTGAGCAACGACGCTTCGCGGGAAAACGTCGTCACCGTCGCCCAGGGCCTGCCGAACGGGAAGCACACGCTTGAAGTGCGGGGGCTGGTGCCCGTCACTGCCGTCCGCGTCTACCGCCCGCCGATGAAGTAGGTCAGAGCTCCCGGATCTTCAGGTTGCGGAACTTGACGAAGCCCGCGTGTCCCTCGGCCCCGTAGGTCTGGAGGCTGATCACGCCCTTCTGAAGGTTGCGGGCGGGCGGAGCGGGGTCCACCACGTCGACGATCCTCACTCCGTTGAGGTCGACGACCAGGTGGGCGCCCTGGGCCAGGACCCGCATGCTGTTCCAGGCGAGCGGCTTGCGGATCTCGTCCTTCTCGTCCCCCTTCGCCAGCCACTCGATGCCCTTGGGCTTGCGGAGGACGACGCCGCCGCAATACTCGCCGGCGGCGCCGCGGCCGATGTTGATCTGGTAGGTCGCCTGCCCGGTAGAGCCTGGGTCGTTCCGGATGTAGATGCCGCTGTTGTACTTGCCGTGCTCGTCGATGAGGAACTCCAGCGAGAGCTCGAAGTCCTGGTACATCGCCTTGGTGGCGAGGGTGCCCGCACGCTTCGGGTCGCCGTCCTGCCCGCCCGCGATCACCCCGTCCTCGACCTTCCAGACGGCCGATCCGTTGGCGACCCAGCCGTCCAGGTCCTTGCCGTTGAAGAGGGACGTCCAGCCCGCTACCGCGGGCGCGGCGCAGGAGCAGAGCAGCGCCAGAGCCCCGGCCCCGAAGATTTTCATGTTGGTCCTCCTCGACCTATACACGTACCATCGGATAGGATTGCGACGAATTCGACGATTCCGCGTACAGACTGGAGCATCCTATGGTCAGCATCGAAGAAGGCAAGAAGGCACCCGAGTTCACGTTGAACGACCAGGACGGCAAGCCGGTGTCGCTTTCCTCGTTCAAAGGCAGGGATGTAATCGTCTACTTCTATCCGAAGGATGATACGCCCGGTTGAACGAAGGAGGCCTGCGGCTTCCGCGATCTGTGGAAGGATCTGCAGAAGACGGGCACGGTCGTGCTCGGCATTTCGCCCGACGAAGGCGAGTCCCATCAGGAGTTTCGACAGAAGTTTAAGCTGCCGTTCACGCTCCTGAGCGATCCGGACAAGAAGATGATGAAAGAGTGGGGCGCGTACGGCGAGAAGATGATGTACGGGAAGAAGACCGTCGGCATCATCCGCTCCAGCGTCTGGATCGGGAAGGACGGCGTCGTGAAGAAGCACTGGAGGAAGGTGGCCGACGCCGCGAAGCACCCCGAGCAGGTGCTGGAAACGCTCCGGGCCTGAGTCGGGAGGAAGACAATGCGGACGTTCGTGCTGGCGTCGATCGGGCTCGCGGCCCTGCTGTCCTCGTGTCAGTCGCAGCAGACGGGACGGCGCCCGGATTGGTCCCTCGCGCTGCCCGACGGCCGGAAGGTCTCGGCGGCCGATTTCGACGGCAAGGTCCTGATCGTCGACTTCTGGGCGACCTGGTGTCCGCCCTGCCGCAAGGAAGTCCCCGGCTTCATCCAACTCCAGAAGCAGTATGCGGACAAGGGCCTCGTCGTCCTCGGATTCTCGATGGACAAGGACCCGCAGACGCACGACCGCTGGATCAAGGAGCAGGGGCTGAACTACCTCTCGATCTACGCGAACACGGACGCGGGGCAGGCGGTCGTCGATCAATTCCAGAAGGTGATCGGCGAGATCTCCGGCATTCCCACGACCCTGGTGATCGACCGCAAGGGCCAGATCGTCTTCAAGCACGTCGGGTACGCGAGTCCCGAAGACTTCGAGAAGGTGTTCAAGCCCCTCCTCTAAAGCCTGAGGACCGGATTCCGGAGGGGACGGGTAATATTGTAGAACCATGAGCGTACCGTCCCCCGATCCGGTGCCGAGCAATCCCGGAGCCCGGACGCCGGCGAAGCCGTGCTCCACCTGCGGGACCTACTACACGGGGGACCTCTGCCCCAAGTGCGTGGTCGGCTTCGCCGCCCAGCCCACCCGCGAGAGCCCCCCTCAGGTCACGCCCTACGACGAGACCGTCCGGGTCGGGGGACGGGGCAGCGATCTTCGCCCCAAGACCGAGCCCGCGATCCCCGAGGAGGCGCTCGCGGCTGCGCCCGGCGCCCGCTTCGGGAAGTTCGTCCGCACGCTGCGGCTCGGCGCCGGCGGCATGGGCGAGGTGTGGAAGGCCTGGGACAGCGTTCTCGGCCGCTGGGTCGCGCTCAAGTTCCTCAAGGGCGGCGACGACGAGGAGATCGCGCGGTTCCGCCGCGAGGCCCAGACGGCCGGCCGGCTCCACCACTCCAACATCGCCGCGATCTACGAGGTCAACGAGGACCATGGCCGCCAGTACATCGCCATGCAGTTCGTCGACGGCCAGAACCTCCACCAGTTCCCGCGGGGCGACCGGATGCTGCTCGTCCGCCTCGTCGTCGACGCGGCGCGCGCGCTGCAGTACGCGCACGAGCAGGGCATCATCCACCGGGACCTGAAGCCTGAGAACCTCATGGTGCAGCAGCGCGGGCAGGAGCACCACGTCTTCCTGATGGACTTCGGGCTGGCCCGCATCGCCGAGGGGGCGTCCAAGATCTCCGCCACCGGGTTCCTGGTCGGCACCCCGATGTACATGTCGCCCGAGCAGGCGCGCGGCGACAAGGTCGACGTGCGCTCCGACGTCTACAGCCTCGGCCTGACCCTCTACGAGCTGCTGACCGATCACAAGCCCTTCGAGTCGGAGAGCGTGTACGAGACCCTGCGTCGGGTGCAGGAGACCGACCCCCAGGCGCTGCGGCACCTGAACCGGCGCATCGACGAGGACCTGGAGACGGTCGTCATGAAGGCGATCGCCAAGGACCCGCTCTCGCGCTACGCGTCGGCGCAGGACTTCGCCGACGACCTGCAGGCGTACCTCAAGGGCGACCCCATCCGGGGCAAGCGCGAGAGCATGCACCGGAAGCTCGTCCGCCGCGTGCGGCGCTACCCGCTGGCGTTCGCGGCCGGCGCCGTGCTGGTCCTGGGGCTGGCAACGAGCGGGATCATCGCGATGGGCGCGTCCCGCGACCGGCGCGTGACGGAGATCACGACCCGGCTCAACGAGGCCCTGCGGGCGCGCGAGTGGACGGAGGCGCAGCTCCGCGGGGTCCAGGCCATGATCGCGGACCTCACGGCGCTGGCGCCGGAGCAGGCGGCGGCCTTCCGGGAGCGCCTGCCCCGGGTGCTGGCGGCCTCGATCCGCGCCGCCGACGTGACGCGGGCCCGGCTGGAGCTGACCCTCCTGGAACGCCTGGACTCGACCGAGGCAAACCGCATGGCGGCCGAGCTGCGGCAGCGCGAAACGATCTGGCCCCTCGTGTTCCGGCTGGAGACGCCGTTCGCCGAGCTGGGCTCCGTCTTCGACCCGTCGAAGGTCCGCGTCGACGGCCCGCTGCTGCGCCGCTCGGGCGACGAGCTGCTGACGACGCGCAAGCCCTGCGAGGGCAACGTCGAGCTGAAGGCCGAGTTCGACGGCGTCTGGAAGGACGCGTCGAAACTCGGGCTCCACTTCAATCCCGGCCACCCCTCGGGATATCAGTTCCTGCTCCTTACGGTCGACGGGGGCGGGACCCCTTCGTTCCAGACGATGAAGGAGGCGGAGGGGACGTACCGGATGCAGATCCGCCGCGGCGACACGCTGCTGCGCGAGGAGCACGTGAAGAACGACCAGCTCGACCTCGGGGCGCCGCTGCGCGTCATGGCCAAGCGCGAAGGCGACCTGCTGAAATTCCAGGTGAACGATCTGAAGGCGCTGGAGTTCCAGGACCCCTTCGCGCTGGGGCGGGGGTCCAAGGGCGGCTTCGGGGTCAGCTGGCCCGCCGCGGCCGGGCTCCGGCGCCTGGTGGCCGCCCATCAGGAGCTTCCGCCCAAGCCCAGCGGGCTGGAGGTCGGAGACGAGCTGTTCCTGCAGGGCAGGGCCGAGGAGGCGCTCGACCGCTACGGGGACACCGCACGCTCCGCCGACGCGGAGCCGGCGCGCCTCGAGGCGCTCTACAAGCAGGGACTCTGCGACCTGCAGCTCAACCGGGACGAGGAGGCGCGGAAGATCTTCGAGGGACTGGCCGCGGGCCTCGTCCAGGGCGCGGAGGGCGCGGCCAAGCGCTGGGCCTTCCTGGCCGATTGCCAGCTCCTGATCCTCTACTTTCGCGAGAAGGACGGCATCGACCGCGCGGCCGCGATCCTGGACCGCCTGTCGTCCTACGAATACACCTTCGACCGGCTGGCGCTGCTGATGCCCCCCGACGTCCAGCGCCAGGTGCTGAGCAAGGTCGATGTCGGCAGCGTCGGCAGCAATTTCCACCGCCGCCCGGCGGACCATCTGGCGCGGACGGAATTCGCGGTGCGCGCCTCCGAGCTCCTCGAACCGCCGTCGCATCGAGGAGAGTGGAGCTATCACGGGCTGATGCGCGCCTACATGATGGTGGGGCGCGACGACCTGGCGCTGCGCACCGCGGACAAGAGCTTCCGCACCTTCCGCTACGGCGGCGAGGTCCTCGACGACTGGTGCTGGCTGCGCCGCCTCTCGGGAAAGGAGAAGGACGCCCGGGAGGCGCTGGCCGCGATCGACCAGGGCCTTGCGACCGACGTGGCGCGGTACGTCGAGCGCGCGCGCATCCACATCGCCCTGAAGGACTGGGCCGCCGCGTCGAGCGATCTCGACGTCGCGCTCACGAAGGGGACCGACTACGGTGTCGTCTCCGCGGCCTGGCTCATCAAGGGCTTCGTCCTCGAGCACCAGGGGGCCCCGGCCGAGAAGGTCGAAGAAGCCTGGCGTCTCGGGCTGATGAAGACCTGGAAGCCGCCCGGCAACGTCAAGGGGCCCAGCGCCTACGACCCGTCCCGCTCGCCCATGGGCATGCCCATGCTCCACGACTGGATGCTCTCGTCGCTGACCGGGGAGATGTCGGACGCGGACGCGGAGCGCCAGATCGGCGGCCTGATGGCGTTCGCGGGCCGGGACAACCCCGTGTTCTCCAAGCTGATGAGGCCCTCGATGCTGCGCGCGTCATGGCGCACGCCGCGGGGCAGGGATGTCGCCCGCCACATCGCGTTCCGCGACATCCCCTTCGAGGACCTGGCGCGCTGGCCGCTTTACCTCGGCTGGATCGCCTTCATCCACGAGGTCTGCTTCACCGCGTCCGAGCCGCTCTCCTCCGACCACGACGAGCTGTTGTGGCGGATGGCCGACGAGATCTACTCGGCGTACCGGGATGGGACGCTCACGGAGCGCTACTTCCTCCCCTTCGGCGCCATCGTGGCGGGGAACCCGAACGCGCCGGGCATGGGCTGGCCCGAGGTTTCAAAGCTCCTCGAGCGGAACCTGAAGCTCCGCGGCCCCCTGGCCTACATCTTCGGCCAGCGCTACGTGAAGAAGGGCGATCTGAAGATCGCGCTGATGTTCTACCGAAGCGCGGCGGCGGACGCCGACCGCGATCCCGCCCAGCCGCTGCTCAAGAAACTCGCGCAGGCCGAGATCGACGCGCGCACTCCGAAGTAGGCGTGGCTTCTAGGAGAAGTCGCTGAGGCTCCAGGTGTCCTGGTCCATCTTGCCGATGCCGCGGACGCGCAGCACGTAGTTGCCGGTGTTGCCGTCGCGGATCCGCTCGACCGCCATCAGGGTGAAGCAGGTGGGGCACTGGATGTTCTTGCCGGCGTCGTCCGTGCCGACCGTGAGGGCCTCGCCGCAGGGACAGAAGACTTCCTGGAAGGAAGAGCGGGAGATCTTCACCGCCGGGGCGTCCAGGTTGTCGTCGTCCGTCTCCATGAACTCCGCGGTCGGCTCCTCGCGGGGCGGCGGCGCGGGCTTGGGCGGAGGCGCCGGAGCGGCGTCGCTTCCCCGGGGGGTAAAGTGGGGACGGATGATCGTGTTCTTCCCCTGCGCCGTGCGGATCTTCTCCATCGTGATCGTGCGGCCGCAGCGCGGGCAGACGGTGCCCTTGGCGTCGAGGGCCTTGAGGACCTCCACCGGCTCGCCGCACTCGCAGGTCAGGCCGGGCAGGGGCGTCGGGTTCCGACCTCCGGGCAGCGGGGTCGGGGTTCGGCCGCCGGACAGCGTCCCGGGCAGCGGCGTCGGGGTCCTCAGCTCGACCTTGATCTGCCGGTCGCAGACGCGGCATTGGGTGACGCTGCCGATGGTCCCGTTCCGCACCATGATGCGCTCGCCGCAGAGACAGGTGAAGGCCTGCGTGCCGGAGATCAGCTGCACCACCTGCATCGAGGGCGCCGCCGGCTTGGGACGGGCAGGGGCGGCGGGCGACAGCTTGATGATCCGGCTGCTTTCACGGCCCTTCTTCTTCGCGGGCGTTTCGACGATCATCTCTTTCCCGCAGCCGGGGCAGCGGTTGCGTCCCGCGGCCTCGGACGGCGTGACGGCGCGGCGGTAGCCGCAGGCGCAGACGAGCTGCAGCATCACGTCCGGCATGCGGCGCCCCGGGGCCGGCGCGACCTTCCGGTCGCTTTCCCGGGTCTTCGGGGCCGGCGGCTTCTCGACGATCATGTCCCGACCGCAGCCGGGGCAGCGGTTGCGCTCGGCCGCCTCCGCGGCGCTCACCGCCCGGCGGTAGCCGCAGGCGCAGTGGACCTGGAGCGGGGTCTCGGAGCGTTTGCGGGCCAGGGAGACGGCCATGGGGGAGGTCCTGCCGGTCTTGGGGTCCTTGCCCCAGCCCACCGTGAAGGAGCCGCCGCACTTCCGGCAGACCGTGGGCCTGCCGAACATGCGCGCGTCCATGGAGACTCGGGCGCCGCAGGGGCAGCTGATCGAATACTGAGTCCGGCCGTCCGGCTTCTGTCCCATCGCCTTAAGCAGCCATGCTCCGTCTGTAGTGTACCTCACGGAAACGGGGGTAGGGGGGCGGCGGACGGATCGGGGCTAGGAGCGGCGCTCGGATTTGAGGAGCCCGTGCAGGTAGGCGGCGTAGGTGCTCTTGCCCATGGACTCGGCCGCGGCCCGCACTTCCTGCTCGCCGATCCATCCGTTCTGCCAGGCGATCTCCTCGAGGCAGGCGACCTTCAGGCCCTGGCGTTCCTCGATCGCCTCGATGAAGGTGCCGGCTTCGATCAGGCTGCGGGGCGTCCCCGTGTCGAGCCAGGCGATCCCGCGGCCCATCATCGACACCTGAAGCGTCTCGCGGCTCAGATACTGGCGGTTCAGGTCGGTGATCTCGAGCTCGCCCCGCGCGCTGGGCTTCAGCGAGGCGGCGATCGTGCAGACGTCCTTGTCGTAGAAGTACAGCCCCGGCACCGCGTAGTTGCTCCGCGGAGCCTTCGGCTTCTCCTCGATGCTCAGCGCCTTCCCGTGCGAGTCGAACTCGACGACGCCGTAGCGTTCCGGGTCGCGCACGCGGTACGCGAAGATCCGGGCGCCCTTCTGGATCGTGGCCGCTTCCTGGATCGTCTCGGTCAGGCCGTGTCCGTAGAAGAGGTTGTCGCCCAGGATCAGGCAGGCGGGGCCCCCGGCCAGGAACTCGCGCCCGATCAGGAAGGCCTGGGCCAGCCCTTCAGGGCGCGGCTGCTCCGCGTAGGTGAACGTCATCCCGAGCGAGCGCCCGTCTCCGAGCAGGTTCCGGAAGGCCGGCAGGTCGTGGGGCGTCGAGATGATCAGGACCTCGCGGAGCCGCGCGAGCATGAGCACGCTCAGCGGGTAGTAGATCATCGGCTTGTCGTAGACCGGCAGCAGCTGCTTCGAGACCACCCGCGTGAGGGGATGCAGCCGCGTCCCGGCGCCGCCCGCGAGGATGATGCCTTTCATCGCGGCGCCTTGAGGGAGGGGAAGCGCGCTTCCAGCGCGTCGAGCTGATCGTCGATGTCCTTGAGCTGGCGCCGCCAGGCGGCGGCGTCCGGCACGTCCTTCTCGACGGCGACGCAGAGCTTGCGGGCCTCGCGCAGCTTTGCCGCGGCCGCGAGGGCCGCCTCCTCGCAGAGGGTCCCGGCCTGCAGCAGCGCCCGGGGCGCCCGGAGGCGCTCCTGCACGAGATCGGCCTGCCTGGCGAGCTCGCGGTGCGCGGCCAGCCGCTGCTCCAGCTGCTGGGAGTCGGAGGGGTGGTTTTGCCAGCGGGCGCAGAGAATTCGGATCTGCCCCAGCTTGTGCAGCACGGCGTCGAGCTTCGCCCCGGCGGCGGCGAGCTCCGCGCCCTGCGGCAGCGGGTCCTTCGACTCGGGGGAGGGGAGCTCCCGGAGCTGCGTCTCCGCATCGCGGAGCAGCCCCGTGGCCGTTTCCAGGTCCTTCTCGAAGGTCGGCGCGTCGACCACGACCTTGCCATCCTTCGAGCGCGCGTCGCGGATCGAGTGGAAGAGCAGGACGCTTTCGACCGAAGCGAAGAGGAGCACGAGGATGACGGCGAGATTGAGGAGCTTGAACGAGCGCCGGTCGCGCTCCCCGACCGGGTCGGGGACGCCGCAGGCGGGCGAGCACATCAGGCCTTCGCTGGTTTCCTCGGCGCAGAGCGAGCAGATCGGGTTCCGGCACTTCACGCAGCGGACGATCGCGGAGGTGTCGGGGTGGAAGAAGCAGCTGCTCGAGATCGTCCCGCGCGCGGTGCCGGGGATCACGATCGGCCTCCTGGTGCCGGGCGTGTGGGCGTCGCCGGCGGGCGGCGTCCCGGAGCCGCTCTTGCGGACGGGGGGCGCCAGCACCGCGGGCCCGTCGGCCTGGTGCGCGCGCATCGTGATCGACGGCTCGGAGAGCGACGCGCGGGCCTGCACGGCTCCGGCGGGCTCGCCGTGCTTCTGGACGATCTCGGAGACTTCGTCGAGGACGCTTGCCCCCGCCGTCGCCTTCTTCCCCATGGCGGGGATGTTGCCCGCCGAGGGCGCGTTGAGCGCGTTCATGCAGTCGGGGGAGCAGTAGGAGATGCCGTCCACGCTCAGCATGCAGAGGCGGCAGATGGGGCGGTCGCAGTTGGCGCAGGAGCCGACGGCTTTATCGGAGGGGTGGAAGAAGCAGGTTGCCTGGCTCACGTGGTTAGATCCTAGTCTCCGCAGGCCCAATTGTACAGACGATACAGTGATGGGCCCCGCGGGTCACTGCCGTTCTTCCCACCCGGGACCGCCGGGCGTCCTTAGCTCGCGCCGCGTCCGCCGAGCACGGCGGGAACGGTCTTGAGCAGGATCTTGAAATCGAGTCCCAGCGTCCAATTGTCGATGTACTGCAGGTCGAGCTCCATCCACTGCTGGAAGTTGATGGAGTTGCGGCCGGAGATCTGCCAGAGGCAGGTGAGGCCCGGGCGGATGCTGAGACGCCGGCGCGCCCAGAACTCGTACTTCTCGACCTCGGAGGGCACCGGGGGACGGGGACCGACGAGGCTCATGTCCCCCTTGAGGACGTTCCACATCTGGGGGAGCTCGTCGAGGCTGAACTTCCGCAGGAAGCGCCCGACCCTCGTCACGCGGGGGTCGTTCTTGATCTTGAACACCGGGCCGTCCATCTCGTTGAGGTGCTTCAGCTCGTCCTTGCGGCGGTCGGCGTCGACGACCATCGAGCGGAACTTGAAGAACGTGAAGCGCCGACCGTTCATGCCCACGCGCTCCTGCCGGAAGAAGACGGGGCCCTTGGACGTCAGCTTGAGCACCACGGCGATCAGCCCGTAGAGCCAGGAGAAGCTCAGCAGGAAGAGGGACGAGAACACGATGTCCATGGCCCGCTTGGTCATCATCGAGGCGTCCTCGGCCGGCGTGGCCGAGAACGTCAGCATCGGGTAGCCGTCCATGTCCTCGACCTCCATCCGGGCGATCCGGTGGGGGAAGTCGAGGGCCAGGCGCGTCTTGACGCCGGCCGTCTCGCACTCCATGAGGATCGGCTCGACGCTCGCCAGGCGGTCGGGCGGGACCGCGACGACTACCTCGTCGACGACGTACTCGCAGAGGACGCGGCGGATGCTGGACGGGTTGCCCAGGACCTTCTCCTTGGGGGCTGCGTCCTGGACCGCGACATCGTCCACCGAGATGAAGCCCGCGAGGCGGTGGCCCCACTGCGGGTTCGCCGAGATGCGGTCCGAATGCGCCTTGGCCCCCGTCCCGGTCCCCACGATCAGGACCGAGCGCGTGTTCAGGCCCCGGGCGCGGACGGCGTGCGCCGTCGTGCGCAGGGCAATCCGGAGCAGGACCAGGGCGACGAGATTGACCGTCGAGAACGCGAAGAGGAAGGGACGGGAGATGTGGCTCGCCTTCATCAATCCCACGAAGGCGAAGAGCGCCACCCCGCCCAGGATCGCCGCGCGCGAGACCTGCAAGAGGTCCTGCACGATCGGCTTCGTGCGGTGCGATTGGTAGGTGCCGCTCCACTGCAGGAACATGGCCCAGACGGGGACGATGAAGAGCAGCAGCCAGAGGTAATTCTCGATCGGGAGCAGCATCTGGACGGTTCCCATCGGCGCGGCGGCGTCGATGAGTCCGAACGCGGCGAAGAAGGACGTGAGGGTGACGATCAAGTCGGCGGTAAAGATGGTCGTGGCGACCGCCCGCGAGTGAGTCTTGAGCATCGATACCCCTCCCTGTCCGCCGACACCCCGATGGGCTCTAGGACCCATATGGGCTGACTTCGTTACGCATCATGTATAATCAAATTCTTTAGTGAACACAAGGACGATCTGGTCAAGGATCGGCAATTTTGCAATGAAGGCTACCTCGCTAGCTCACGTCTCTTTACGACTTTTCCGGAGCATCGACGCATCGGCAATGACGGCGACGAGTGCGGCCGGGATTTCACCTTGACTGAGGGGGGAATTCTTGTACCCTACTCAAATTGAATTTCGCCCGTCGCTTCTCGCCGCGGAGCGGGAACCCCGCCCGGGGGCGGTCAGGACCTGAACCATCACTCGAATGAAAGCGAGTCATCGCGTGACGCGTCGCGACGCAACTCCCAAGGGCGGGAACGCCTCGCCCCGGATCCTCGCGCTCCTCGCCGGCGTGCTCCTCGCGGGATGCGCGTCCGGCTACGACGTCGTCGACGAGCGCGTCCCGACGCCGCCCCCGCCGCGACCCTACAGCTCCGCGGAGTCGCTCAAGCAATTCGACGCGGCGCCGCAGGAGCCGTACCGGATCGGCGCGGGCGATCAGGTCAGCGTCCAGGTCTGGGAAAAGCCGGAGCTCTCGGGGCTTCAGTTCGTCGGCCCCGACGGCGCCCTCACGGTGCCGCTCGTGGGCACGGTCTCGGTCGCGGGCCTGACCCGCGAGGACGCCGCGAAGGCCATCCGCGAGCCGCTTTCCAAGCTCTACACCGGCGTCAGCGTCACGCTGCGGGTCGAGCAGTACCAGGCGAACCGCGTGACGGTCGTGGGGAAGGTCAAGACCCCGGGCGTCTACCGCTTTGAGAACGCGCCATCGCTTCTCGAGGCGATCGCGAAGGCCGGCGGCCTGGCGGGCGGCGCGACCGGCGAGGCGCTCCAGCTGAACAATCTGACCCACTGCGCCGTCATCCGCGGCCGCGACCGCGTCGCGTGGATCGATCTCAGCAGCCTGATCGACGGACGGGACGTGAGTCTGAATCTTCGCCTCAAGCCCGAGGACACGGTCCTCGTGCCCGAGGACGCCGATCTCCCGGTGTACGTGTTGGGGCAGGTCACGAAGCCCGGGCCGATCCGCTGGACCCGGGGCCTGTCCTTCGTGGACGCGCTGGCCCAGGCGGGCGGCACGGGCCGCGACGCGTCGCCGTCGTCGATCTACCTCGTGCGTCCCCGGGAAGGCCGGCGCTACATCATCTCGATGGGCGACATCCTGGGGCCGGAGAAGGGGACCAACGTCGCCCTGGAGAGGGGCGATATCATCTACGTGCCGACGAACTTCCTGGCCGACGTCGGCTACCTCCTGGAGAAACTCAACATCTGGAGCTGGGTGTTTATCGGGACTTCGGTGCGGACCTCGAACAAATAACGGGAGCGGTAGAGCTCGCAAACGTATGTCAGCTGAAGACGAACCTAGCGATACGTTCATCCTCTCCGACGAGCCCGAGGTCGGCGGGAAGAAGTCGTTCAAGCGCCAGAGGCGCATCAACGTCCTCAAGAGCTTCCTCCGCCACAAGCGCATCGCGCTGCTGACCGTCCTCGTCGTGATCCTCATCGGCGAGCCGATCCTCTACTTCCGCTCCGTGCGCCCGCTGTACCGCGCGGAAGCCGTCCTGGTCGTCGCCCCGATCATGCTCAAGAACGTGATCGAGGACCGCGAGTTCCAGGTGCCCCGCTACGACGAGTTCGTCAACGAGCAGGTCGCCCTGCTGGGCCGCGAAGAAGTCGCCCTGGCGGCCCTTGACCGCATGAAGGAAGAGAAGACGACGTTCACGCGGCCCGAGGAGACGCCGCGGGCGGCGGCCGCCCGCCTGAGCACCTCCCTCATCGTGAAGCGCATCCCCGACAGCACCTACATCTCCATCGCGATGGAGTCGAGCAACCCCCAGGGCCTGGCCCCGATCGTCAACGCGGTCGTCGACGCCTACCTCGCGGCCGTGAAGGGGAAGGGCTTCTACGGCCAGCAGGTCTCGGAGGAGTCGCTGCAGCAGCGCAAGTCGGAGCTGCAGGAGGACATCAAGAAGAAGACGAGCCAGCTCTCGGTCTGGATGAAGGAGCTGGGCGTGCCCGGCTTCGACAAGCCGCTCGAGGCGGCCTCGCCCGAGAACAAGGCCTGGATCGACGCGCGCTCGCACCTGATGGACGTGGAGGTGAAGTTCGAGTCGCTCAAGAACCGCAGTGAGACGCTGCGCCGCTCGGACCTTTCCGGCGAGGCGCGCGACCTTCTGGCGACCGACCCGGAAATGGTCAGCTTGAAGGCGGTCCTCCTGCCCAAGAAGAACGACCTCAAGGCGAAGGTGATGGGCTTGACGCCGGAGCACCAGGGGCGCCAGGAGTTCGAGCGCCTCATTGCCGAGATCAACCTGGACCTGGAGCGCTCGGAGAAGCTGGCGCTGGAGCGGATCCGCGCGGGCCTGATCCAGCGCCGCGACCTCAAGCTCAAGGACGAGCTGGACCTCGCCGCCGCCGAGGTGGAGCAGGCGCGGCGCCTCGAGAAGACGCTGTCCCAGGAGACCCAGGCCCAGGCCGGCAAGATCGCCAAGTTCAACAGCATGTACTACGAGGCCGCCAACGTGCGGCAGGACGTGGAGCGCCTCAACCGCCAGCTCTCGGCCCTCGAGGACCGCATCGACGCGATGCGCCTGGAGGCGCAGCGGCCCGGCATCGTGACCCTGGTCTCTCCCGCGCAGACGCCGGAGAAGCCGCTGCAGCGCCCCATGGCGGCGCTGGTCGCGATCTTCGTCGTCATGGCCGTCGTGCTCGCGCTGGCGGTGCCCAGCATCGTCGACGCCGCGGACCACCGCGTGCAGAGCCCGATCGACGTCGAGTCCGTGATCGACGCCCGCCCGCTGGGCTGGGTGCTCGAACGCAACGCCAAGACGCAGAACTTCGTGGACGACCAGCTTCGCCGCATCGCCCTCTCGCTCGACCGGCAGCAGCGGATGCATCAGCGCGGCCAGATCGCCTTTATGTCGCTCCGCCCGGGCGGCGGCACGACGCAGCTGGTGCTGGACCTCGCCCGCGAGCTGCGGGCCATCGGCTCGCGAGTGGTCGTCGTCGAGGCGAACGCGCTCCATCCCGACGGGCGCTACTTCGCGCCGAAAGGCCACCCCGGTCTGCTCGGCGCGCTGAGCCAGCGCAACCGGGTGGAGGACGTGATCCTGCCCCCGCGCGACCTGCTGACCTACCGGATCCCGATCGGCCACTCGGAAGGCGGCTCGCTGCTCCCGAATTCGCGGAACATCCGCGCCGTCATCCACCACCTGGCCGGGCTCTACGACATCATCCTCATCGACGCTCCGCCGCTCTTCTTCTCGTCGGACGCGGAGCTGATCACGAACTGCGCGCAGGGCGTGATCCTCGTCGTCGAGGCCGGCAAGGTCGTGACCGGGGAAGTGAAACGGGCGATGGACATCGTCCACGAGATCGGACCGCTCATGGTTGAAGTCGTGGTCAATCGCGTCCGCGATTTCCGCGGCCACGGCTACTACTCCGACTTGGTCAAGCAATATGAATCCGCCGGAAAGGCCCGCCACTCCTCCTAGCGGAGGGGAGACCGAGAATCCTTCCCGGCCCGCGACCCCCGAACCCACGAGCCTGCTTCTCTTCGGGGTCCCCTTCCACGACGTGACGGAAGACGAGACCCTGCAGTGGGTCGTGGACCGGGCGAAGGCGGGCACGCCCTCCCACGTCGTCACGTCGAACCTGGACTTCATGCTCCAGGCCTGGCGCGATCCCGAGATGCACCGCATCCACCTGGACGCGGACCTCGTGATCGCCGACGGCTGGCCGCCCGTCCTCTTCTCCCGCTTCTTCGGCCCGCCCCTCCGGGCGCGGGTCGCCGGCAGCGACATCGTCCCACGCCTCGGGGCGACCGCGCGGGAACACGGCCTGTCCCTCTTCGCGCTGGGCGGGGCGCCCGGGGTGGGGGAGAAGGCCATGGGCATCCTGAAAGAACGCTTCCCGGGCCTCCGCGTCGCGGGCTGCGCGAGCCCGCCGAAGGCCACGCTGCTGGAGATGGACCACGAAGGGTTGCGGCAGACGCTGGCCGCCGCCCGGCCGGACGTCCTGCTGGTCGCCTTCGGCGCGCCCAAGCAGGAGAAGTGGATCCGCATGAACGCGGAGCCGATCCGAGTGCCGGTCTCCATCGGGGTCGGGGGTTCGCTCGACTTCATCGCGGGCGCCCAGCACCGCGCCCCCGTCTTCTTTCGAAAGGTCGGCCTGGAGTGGTTCTGGCGCCTGGCGCTCCAGCCGCGCCGGCTCATCGGCCGCTACTCCTCCAACCTCCTCTTCCTGTTCGTGATGCTGACCCGGCTGACGCTGGCCCGGCTCCTGCCCGCGGGCCGCTCCGGGCGCTGGGTCCCGTCGGAGTCCGAGCTGGCGCCGGTTTCCGGCGCCGCGCTCCTGCGGTTCCGCCCGATGGCGAGCGCCGCCGAGGCGTCGGTATTCTTGAAGGAGGCCGAGGGCAAGGCCGGCGCAGGTCCGCTCCTGCTGGACCTGACGGGCCTGACCTGGTTGAACAGCCTGGAACTCGGCGTCCTGGCCCGGCTGGCGCGCGCGTCCCGGCGGGGCGGCCGCGTCCTGGCGCTGGCCGGGGTCTGCGGCCGCGTCGGCCGCCTCCTGCGGATCCTGCGCCTGACCCGCGACCTCGAGCTGCCGTCGTCGACCGAAGACTGGCTGCGGCGGCAGAAGGAATTGGCCGCGCCGGCCGAGGAGCGCGCCGCGCGCTGGGTTGCGGAGCAGGGGGGCGCGACGCTCGTCCTGCCGGAGCAGTTCGAGCGCGAGGAAGCGGAGCGGGCGGTCGGCGAGCTCGACCGGCGCTGCGGCGACGGCGTCCTCACGCTGCTCGTGGACGGCCGGCGCCTGAGCTACATCGACAGCTCGGGACTGCGCTTTCTCCGGAAGGCCTGGAGCCTCCTGGGGAGGAAGCCGGGGGGCTCGATCCGTCTGCGGTCCTTTCCGGAGTCCGCGATCCGGGTCCTGCAGCGCGAGGGTCTCGAGTTCCTCCCCGCGGAGGGGACCCGTCCGGACTGACGTCCCGGGGCCGAATCCGGGGATTCCACGGAATTTGGGCTTGACTCCTTGGGGCGGATCGGAAGAATTCAATCGGTCTGCGCCTCAGAGTTGAGTTGTCGGAAGAAGGGAGTGCCGTTGTCGGAAGACGCAGCCCTCGCGGTTCCGGAAGGGCGACCGGAGCCTGCGGCGAAGCCTTCGCTCCGCAGTCTGGCGTTCCGGGGGGCCGCCTGGACCCTGGCGGGCGACGGCGGGTCCCAGCTCATCCGCTTCATCTCCAACCTCATCCTGGCGCGCCTGCTGCTGCCGGACGTGTTCGGCATCATGGTCATCATCATGGTGGTCCAGCAGGGCCTGGCCATGTTCTCGGACGTCGGCATCCATCCCGCGATCGTGCAGCACAAGCGGGGGGATGACCAGGCGTTCCTGGATACCGCGTGGACGATCCAGGTCCTGCGCGGCGTGGGCCTCTGGCTGGCGACCTGCGCGATTGCCTGGCCCGTGGTGATGTACAGCAAGCAGCCTTTTCTGCTCTATTTATTGCCGGTGGCGGGGCTGAGCACGGTGACGGACGGCCTGGTGTCCACCAAGTTTATCAGCCTCGAACGTCACCTGTCCATCGGACGCCTCACGGCGATCAATCTCGGGTCGGCGGTCTTCTCCCTCGCGGTCCGCATCGCGTGGGTGCTTCTATCCCCGACCGTCTGGGCGCTGATCGCGGGGGGCCTGTCCCAGTCGCTCATGCGCACGGTCCTGAGCCACGCCATCCTCCCGGGCGCGCTGAATCGCTTCCGCTGGGACCGGGAGTGCGCGCGTGAGCTGATGTCCTTCGGGCGCTGGGTCTTCGTCTCCACGCTGCTGACTTTCATCGCGATGCAGCTGGACAAGATCCTCTTCGTGAAATTCATCCCGCTGGCGATGCTCGGCATCTACAACATCGGATCCAACGTCTCGCGGATCCCGGCCGAGACGGTCCAGAAGATCATGGCGGGCGTGGCGTTTCCGGCGTTCAGCCGCCTGAAGGACCGCCAGGGGGAATTCTCGTCCGCGTACCGGCGGATCCGGGCGCCGCTGCTGGCGGGAAGCGGCGCGATCTTCGCGTTCCTCACGCTCGGCGGCCCCGTGGTGGCGCAGGTCCTGTATCCGGCCCTCTATCAGGACGCGGGCTGGGTCATCCAGATCGTCGCCGTCGCCTGCTGGTTCCAGGCGCTCGAATCCACCAACGTGACGACGCTGCTGGCCCTGGGGCAACCCAAGTGGCTGGCCGCCGGGAATTTCGTGAAAATCGTCGCCATGGCCATCGTGTTGCCGGTAGCCTTCTATAAATGGCAGTTCCCGGGAGCGCTCGTGGGGATGGCGCTCGTGGAGCTTCCCAAGTATCTTTTTGAGGCATGGCTGGTTCGACGACATCACCTGAGGGGATGGCGGGTGGAGCTCGCGACGACGGGCGCCGTCCTGGCCTCCGCGGCCGTCGCGTTCCAGCTGCATGTGCGGGCGTCCGACTGGGAGCACACCCGGACGAAGTTCCTGGTGGCCGGCGCCTGCTTCGCGATCATTTGGACGCCGTTCCTGCTCTGGGCCCGGAAGGTCGTCGGACAGGGCGGGGAAGCGCCCCTGGGAACGCAAGGGGCGCCGGCGCAGTGACGGCGCAGGGAAATAGGGGAGGACTGGCGGACCGGCGTCCGCCGCATTCATGAGGCCCACGGTCTACGTCGCGCTCTTCGGCTGGCCGCTGCTGGCGCTCGTCCTCTTTTCGCTGCTGCGGCCGCGCCGCGCCGTTCTCGCCAGCATGATCCTCGGCTGGCTCTTCCTTCCGGTCGCCAGCATCAAGTTCGCCTCCGGCATCCCCGAGTACAGCAAGATCATGGCGGTCTGCCTCGGGACGCTCCTGGGCGTCGTGGTCTTCGACCTGCGACGCCTGCTCGCGTTCCGTCCCCACTGGGCGGATCTTCCGATGGCGATCTGGTGCCTGAGCCCCTTCGCGTCGTCGATCACGAACGACCTGGGCCCTTACGACGGCATGAGCGCCATCTTCCTGCAGACGGTGGAATGGGGTCTGCCGTATCTGTTCGGCCGTCTCTATTGCTCGAACCTGCGAAGCATCGGGCTCCTGGCGTTCGCCGTCTTTCTCGGCGGCCTGATCTACATTCCCTTCTGCCTCTTTGAAATCCGGATGAGCCCGCAGCTGCACACCTGGCTGTACGGGTTCCACCAGCACTTCTTCAATCAGTCGTACCGCTTCGGCGGATGGCGGCCGACCGTCTTCATGCACCACGGCATCATGGTCGGTCTGTGGATGGCCATGGCGTCGCTGTCGGGCATCTGGCTGTGGATGGCCGGAGGCCTGCGCACGCTGTTCCGGATTCCCCTGCCGTGGTTCCTGGGTCCGCTGCTGGTGACGACCGTTCTCTGCAAGGCTCTCGGCGGACTCGTGCTTCTCGTGGTCGGTCTGGCGGTGCTGCTGTCGATACGCTGGGGGGCTCCGAGGGCGGCGATCCTGGCCCTGGCGCTCTTCGTGCCTCTCTACTGCGCGATCCGCATCCCGAGAGTCTGGTCGGGTTCCGAGCTCACCGACGTCTCGGCGCTGGTCAGCTCGGAACGGGCCAGCTCCCTGAAGTTCCGGCTGATGAACGAAGACATGCTGCTGGAACGAGCGAGCCTGCGGCCGGTCTTCGGCTGGGCGCGCTGGGGCCGCGCGCGGGTGCGCGACGACATGGGACGCGACATCTCCATCACGGACGGCCTCTGGATCATCGTCTTCGGCAACCAGGGCCTGGTCGGGCTCTTCGCGATGATGGGCGTCTTCCTCGCCCCCGTGGCGGGGCTCTGGCGCGCGATCCGGCCGTCCGCGTGGAAGCATCCCCTCGCCGCGCCGGCGGCGGCCATGTGCGTCATGGGCCTGCTCTTCTTCGTGGACAACATCTTCAACGACATGAATCACCCCGTCTATATGATCGCGATCGGAGGGCTGAGCTGTCTTACGGCCAAAGTGGTGCGGAAGCCCCGTCCCGTCCCGGCTCCGACCGAGAAGGCTGCATGGGCTCCCCAGTCCTGATCGTGATCGTGAACTACCGGACCTCGGATCTCGCCGTCGAGTGTCTGAGGTCGATCGCAGCCGAGGCCGGCGACCCGGCGGTCGCCCGCGTCGCGGTGGTCGACAACCACTCCAACGACGGGTCGGTCGATCGTCTTCGGTCGGCGATCGCGCAGAACGGATGGTCGCGCTGGGCGGAGCTGATCGCGTCGGACCGCAACGGCGGCTTCGCGGCGGGGAACAACCTGGCGATCCGCGCGGAGCTGGCCCGGCCGGCCGCCGAGCGGGCGGGCTTCGTCCTGCTCCTGAACCCCGACACGATGGTCCGGCCCGGAGCGCTCCGCGAGCTGCTCGCGTTCATGAAGGAGCATCCCGAGGCGGGCATCGCGGGCAGCCGCATCGAGGACGCCGAGGGCCGCTCGCAGGGATCGGCGCGGCGCTTCCCGTCGCCGCTCGGCGAGCTCGAATCCGCCGCGCGGCTCGGGCCCCTGACCCGCCTGCTCCGGCGCCACAGCGTTCCGATGAGGGAAGGCGAGCAGCCCATGCGCTGCGACTGGGTGTCCGGCGCGGCCATGATGATCCGCGCCGACGTCTTCTCGAAGATCGGCCTGCTCGACGAAGGCTACTTTCTCTACTATGAGGAGCTGGATTTCTGCCACCGCGCCGCGACGGCCGGCTGGCAGATCTGGTTCGTGCCGGGCTCGAGAGTCGTCCACTACGAAGGCGCCTCCACCGGCATCCGCAACCGCCGCCGCCGGCGGCCGGGCTATTGGTTCGAGTCGCGCCGGCGCTACTTCGTCAAGCTCCTGGGGGCGAAGGCGTGGCTGCTGGCCGACTGCTGCTGGGCCGCCGGGCGCCTGATCTGGACCGCCCAGAAGCTCTCGGGATTCGTCGCCTGCCGGGACGGCGACCCGATCGGATTCGCGGCCGACCTGATCGGCGGCGACTGGAAGGCCTGGACCAGCGGACGCTGGCGCGCGTTCCGGGAACTGCCGGCGCCCGAGCGCGGACCGGGGAACGCCGTCCCGAGCTTCCCGAGAAGCGCCGCGGGGGCGCGCGAACCCGAGGTGCGCCCGTGAGCGCATCGGCCCCGGCGCTGCGCGTGGGATACCTGGTCAACCGCTATCCCGCCGTCAGCCACACCTTCATCCGCCGCGAGATCGCGGGCGTCGAGGCCTCCGGGGTCGAGGTGAAGCGCTACTCGGTCCGCCCCACGGACGCGTCCGAGATCGTCGACGAGGCGGACCGCGCGGAGCGGGAGAAGACCGCCGTGCTCCTCCGGGGCGGCGTCCTCGGCCTGCTCGGCGCCCTGATCCTGTCGGCGCTCGGCCGGCCCTTCCGCTTCCTGCGCGCCCTGGGCCAGGCCTGGTCGATCGGCGGGCGCTCGGACCGCGGCCGTCTGCGCCACCTCGCGTACCTCGCGGAGGCCTGCCTGCTCCGCCGCTGGCTGGCGCGCGACGCGGTCACCCATCTCCACGCGCATTTCGGGACGAACCCCGCGACGGTCGCCTACCTGTGCCGCCTGCTCGGGGGGCCTCCGTACAGCTTCACCGTGCACGGCCCCGAGGAGTTCGACCGCCCCGAGGCTCTCGGGCTCCGCGAGAAGATCCGCCACGCGGAGTTCGTCGTCGCCATCAGCGACTACGGACGCAGCCAGCTGATGCGCTGGACCCAGACGTCGTCCTGGGCCAAGCTCCACGGCGTGCGCTGCGGCGTCGACGCGGAGTTTCTCGACGGCGTCCGCACGCCCGCGCCGGAGCGGCCGAGGCTGGTCTGCGTCGGCCGCCTCTGCGAGGACAAGGGCCAGCTGCTCCTGGTGGACGCGGCCGGCCGGCTGTCGCGCGAAGGGATTTCCTTCGAGCTGGTCTTCGTCGGCGACGGCGGGCTGCGTCCGGAGATCGAGGCGAAGATCCGCTCGCTGGGCCTGGAGGGCAAGATCCAGGTGCGGGGCTGGATGGACGGCGCGGGCGTGCGGCGCGAAGTGGCCGACGCGCGCGCCCTGGTGCTGCCGAGCTTCGCCGAAGGCCTGCCGGTCGTCATCATGGAGGCGCTCGCGCTGGGCCGCCCCGTCATCAGCACCTACGTGGCCGGGATCCCGGAGCTGGTGAGGCCCGGCGTCACCGGCTGGCTCGTGCCCGCGGGCTCGATCGACGCGCTCGTGGACTCGATCCGCGAGGTCCTCCAGGCGCCGCGGGAGCGGCTCGACGCGCTGGGCCGGGCGGGCCAGGAGGCCGTGAAGGCGCGGCATGATGCGAAGAAGGAGTCCGCTCGGCTGGCCGAGCTGTTCCGCCTCGGGGCGGGGAGCCGCGAGGCCCGATGACGAGAGCGATGCTCGAAGGGATCCTGATGGGCGTCGCCGCGCTCGTCAGCGTGCCGATCGTCATCTTCTTCCTGGAGTGCGTCGCGGCCCTCTGGCCGCGGCGGATGCCGGCAGGCCCGGCGGCGCCGCCGCAGGAGAAGCCGCTGGCGGTGCTCATCCCCGCGCACGACGAGGAGGCGGGCATCGCCGAGACGGTCCGCGGCATCCGCGCGCAGGCGAAGCCCGGGGACCGCGTGCTCGTCGTGGCGGACAACTGCGGCGACGCGACGGCCGCCCGGGCGAGGGAAGCGGGAGCGGAGGTCCTCGAGCGACGTGACCCGGAGCGCCGCGGAAAAGGCTATGCGCTGTCCTACGGGCTCAAGCATCTCGGGACGGCTCCCCCGGACGTCGTGGTCTTCGTGGACGCGGATACCCACGTCGAGTCCGGTTCGCTCGCCGCGCTGCGACGGACGGCCTCCTCGGAGCGGCGGCCCGTGCAGGCGGTCAACCTCCTGGATCCGCCGCTCGGCGCGAGCGGCACGCAGTTTGTTTCGGCCTTCGCCTTCCTCACGAAGAACATGGTGCGTCCGGCGGGCCTGTCCCGCCTGGGCATCCCCTGCCACCTGCTGGGGACCGGAATGGCGATCCCCTGGGAGTTGATCGACGTGGAGCGGCTTGCGACGGGCAACATCGTCGAGGACATGCAGATGGGGATCGACCTCGCGGTTGCCGGCACGCCGCCGCGCTTCTGCTTCGAGGCGCAGGTCAGAGGGAGTTTCCCCGGCGCCGCGAAGGCGGCGCTGGTCCAGCGGACCCGCTGGGAGCACGGCCACCTCGGCACGATCCTGACCCAATGCCCGCGCCTGGCCTGGCAGGCGCTGCGGCGGGGGAGGCCCTGGCTGCTGGGAATGGCCCTGGACCTCGCGGTGCCGCCGCTGGCCCTCCTCTGCCTGCTCTGGATCCTCGTCGCCGGCGGTGCGGCTTTCGTTGCGCTGCGCATCGGGCACCCGCTGACCGCGTTCATCTCCGGGGGCTCGGGAGCGCTGCTGTTCCTGGCGGTCTTCCTGGCCTGGGCGCGCCACGGCCGGCGCCTCGTGCCGGGCCACGTGCTCGTCTTCGCGCCGCTGTACGTCTTGTGGAAGATTCCGGTCTACGGGGCGTTCCTCTTCCGCCGGCAGAAGGAGTGGGTCCGGACCGACCGGGCAGAATCGTCCGGCAGCCTGCCGAAGCAGTCCCCGCCTCCGGGCGCGGTCTAGCCTCTGAAGAGAATCGCGAATCGCGGCAGAGGGATCTCCCCGAGGGGATAAAGAGGGGGGACGTTTCCTCCGCGATTCGCGATTCTCGTTCAGGGCCAAGCCCGCGAGCGCTATCGCAGGAGTTCGCGGAGCGGCGCCTCGATGCCGAGGCGGATGAGCTCCGCGCGGTCGCTGACGGGGCGCCAGCCGAGCGTCGCCTTCGCCCGCGAGCAATCGAACGTCGCGCGTTGCGTCCGGCTTTCCCAGTCCCGATAGCTCGGGCGCCGGCGCTCGGGATGGCCGACCAGGACCTTCACGATCCACTTGAACATGTCGACGGCGTAGAACTTGAAGATCGACGTCTCGATGCGGCGGAGGCGCAGGCCGCCGAGGCGGTCCAGTTCGTCGAGATACTCCTGGGCGCTCAGGCAGGGATCGGCGGCGAGGTTGAAGGAGCGGCCTTCCAGGCCGGGGAGCTCGCGCGCGGCCAGCAGGGCGCGGGCGACGTCCTCCACCAGCACCAGGGGCAGCTTGTTCCGGCCGTCGCCCCAGAGCTCGCAGACGCTGCCATGGGACCACATTCCCACGCCCCAGTGGAACGGGCTGCCCCCGCGCCCGATGACGATGCCGGGCCGGAAGATCACGAGCGGCAGCTTGCGCTCGCGATGCATCTGGAGCAGCAGCTCCTCGGACGCGGCCTTCGCGCGGGCGTAGAGATTCCGGCGCTCGATGTTCGGATCGAGCGGCGTGTCCTCCGTGATCGTGCCGGCGTGGACGCCGGCGTAGTAGGAGTCGATCGTGCCGGTGTAGATGAAGCGCTTCACGCCGGCCGCCAGGGCGGCGTCGGCGACACGGCGCGTGACGTCGATCTCGTCGCGCTGATAGTCGGCCCAGGTCTTCACGTTCGCCCGCGCCAGGTGGTAGACGCAGTCGATGCCTTTCATCGCCTCGCTCAGGTCGGCCTCGCGGGAAAGATCCCCGCGCGTGATTTCGACCTGCGGCGTCCGGAGGCTCAGCGGGAGCTTGTCGGGGCTCCGGAGGAGGAGCCTGGTCCGGAGCCCGCTGGCGTCGAGCTGCCGGAGCAGTTCGGCGCCGATGAATCCGGTGGCCCCGAGGACCAGGATCCGGGCCGGCGGAGCGCCCGAGTCGCTCCGGGCGGGCGGGGCGGCGGGAGCCGCCGGCCGTGCAGCACGGGCGGGCTGCGCGATCTGCTCGCAGATCCGGACGACGTCCGTTCCGGTCTGTCCCCGGAGGCGCTCGTCGAGCGGCCCGCCGAGGCCGCCGTAGAACGCCTCGAGGGTCCGGGCGATGCTGGACCCGTAGGGGGTTCCCGCGCGGCGCGAGCGGAATTTCGAGAAGATGTAGTCGCGAAGCGTCTGCCGGGCTTGGGCCGCCAGGCCGCGAGCCTCGTCCCGGATCATGTCGTGCCGGTCGAAGTCCTCGCTGCGGGGCAGGTGGCGGCGGAGGCTGTAGGTATTCCGATCGAGATCCGCGCTGGCCGAGCCGAGCAGGCCCCGCACGTCGATGCGGTGCTCGGCGAAGCCCGGGATGAACGAGAAGCGAAGCTCGGCCGCGACGCGACCCTTGAGCGCGTCGACGTGCCAGCGTCGGTAGAAGGTCCGGCCCGTCGGAAGCTCGATGGGGAGATCGTGCCGCACCTGCAGCGAGTCGGGCCGACCCACGAGGTCGAGCAGATGCGCCACGGAGTGGGATCCGATCTCCAGCATGACGTTGCCGGGATCCCTCAGCATCCAGGTGTCGAAGGGGCCGTGGGTCACCTGCGGCAGCTCCCGGTGCCAGGTGATGGCGACGTGGTCGAGCGGCCCCAGGAGGCCCGCGCGCACGTCGCGGCGCAGCTGTTCGTAGGGTCCGGAATACAGGAAGTTGTGCCCGACGCCGAGGCTCCGACCTTTTGATTCCGCGAGCCGCAGCAGCGCCTCCCCGTCCTCGGCGCGATCGCACATCGGCTTCTCCGTCAGCACGTGGACGCCCGCGTCGAGGGCCGTGCGGGCGGCCTGCACGTGCAGGTCCGGGGGCAGGAGGATGTGGACGGCGTCGAGCCCTCCGGCGGCGAGCATCTCTTCCAGGGACTCGTGGACCCGCGCGACGTGGAACTTGTCCGCGAAGGCCTGGGCTCGAGCCCGGGCCTTGTCGCAGACGGCGACCAGCTCGACGTCGGGCAGGGTGGCGAGGGCCTTGGCATGCCACTCGGCGATGTAGCCCGTGCCGACGAAGCCGGCACGGCGGCGCGACGGCGGGATGCGCGGACTCGCGCCCTGGTCGTTCGCCGCCGGCAGCGCCGGAGCCGTGGAGGTCGGGGGCGTCATACGGGAGTGCCCGCCTGCTTGTGCTCGATCAGGGTCACGGGTTTCCCTCGCCAGCGTCGCAGGTGGTACGACATCAACCCCGCCAATCCTGGAAACTTGGCCAGCACCGTGAAGAACGCGTTGAGCCGGGCGTCCCGGCCCGACCATCCGCGGCGGCGGCCGCCGCAGGTGACGCGGAGCACCTGGATCGGATAGAGAAGCAGGAGGGCGGCGCTGATGCCGCGCGTCGGCCAGATCGGCGCCAGGGAGAGGAGCGGCAGGACCAGGCCCCAGAACCAGATCCGCCGGCAGTCGCGGACGAAATGACGGTCCTCGCTGCTGCCGTGGAGCGCCGCGCCCTGTGCGTAGGCGTGCCCCGCGCGTCGGGCGCGCCGCCACCATTGCGAGAAGTGCTTCATGTCGGCGTCGTGCCGGGCCATGTCGGCGTCCAGGGAGGCGATCTTGCCGCCCTGGCGTCGCAGGCGCAGGCAGAGTTCGTCCTCTTCCGCCGCCACGACGTCCGCGCGGAAGCCTCCGACCGCGCGAAAGGCGGCCGCCCGCGCCATGAAGATGCCGCCGCAGGCGGCGATCTCTCCGAGCTCCTTCTGCCACTCCAGGGCGCAGAGGCGGTTGTAGATGGTCGCGTCCGGGTTTCTCTCCAGGACGCGGCCGCACACGATGACGAGCTCGGGCCTTGCCGTCAATTCCGCGACGCCGCGTTCCAGCCAGCCGGGGACGAGGTCGCAATCGCCGTCGACGAACTGGACCATCGAGAGGCCGGGAACGACGTCCCCGAGCCGCTGGAACCCCTCATTGCGGGCGCGGGCGGCGCTGAACTCCAGCGCCGGATCCAGTTCCAGGACGATCGCCCCCATCGACGCCGCCAGCGCGGAGCTGCCGTCGGTCGAGCCGGAATCGACGTAGACGACGGGGACGCCGGCGCCCGAAACGGAGCTCAGGCAGGCGCGCAGGCGTTCCCCTTCGTTCCGTCCGATGACGACGATTCCGAAGGAGCTCTTGTCCGGCATCAGGTGGCAGAACCTAACAGAGAGACGGGACGGATGCAACCCCGCGTTGCCGAGCCCTCCTCGATGATAAGCGGACGGGCCTGTGTCCGCTACTTGGAGCCGCGCAGCGCCGCGGTCTCCCAGATCCGGACGGTCCAGCTTCCGCCGCAGCCGATCAGGAGATCTCCCTTGCGCGAGAAGGCGGTGCCGTAGAACCCGGCGGGGTCCTTGAAGAGCGCGCGCGTCTCGCCGGAGGCCGCGTCCCAGACCCGCAGGGTTCCGTCGGGCGACGCGGTCGCAATCCACAGGCCGTCAGGCGAGCACGCGATCGACCGCACGTCCTTCGAGTGAGCCTCGAAGGAGCGGCTGCGGCCGGAATCGAGGTCCCAGAGGTAGACACGGCCGTCCTGGCCCGCGCCCACGACGGTCTTGGCGCCGAGGAAGCCGACCGATGCCGTCGGCCCTTCGCCGGCGTCGCTGAACGAGCGGCGCTCGCGGGCCGAGGGGAACTCCCAGACCTTCACCTGGCGCTCGGCGCAGCCCACCGCGATCAACTTGCCGTCGTGCGACCAGGCCACCGACATGGCGCCCTTGGGGTGGCCTTCGAGCGTCCCCTTGGCGGAACCGGCCGACGTGTCCCAGAGGCGGACCGTCCCGTCGGTGCTGGCCGACGCCAGCGTCTTCGAGTCGGGGGAGAAGGCGATGCCGGACGCCTGGAGCGAGTGTCCGGTCAGGGTACGGGCCTGGAGCTTCGCCGTGTCCCAGATCCGGACCGTCCCGTCGAAGAACCCGGCGGCGATCCATTTTCCGTCGGGCGAGAACGCCACCGACGGGACGATGATGCCCTCGGAAAGCTTCGCCCGCTCCGTGCGGCCCGCCAGCTCCCAGAGCCGCACGGTCTTGTCGAAGCCGCAGGAGACGAGCAGCTTGCCGTCGGGCGACAGCGCGGCCGCGCCGACGCCGGCCTCGTGCCCCTTCAGCATCCCCAGTTCGTTCAGGCTCGTCGCCGAGCGGGGCTCGGGCGGCGGCGGAGGCGGCGGCGTCGGGGTGACCTTGGCCAGCGCCTCGTCGAGCTCGGCGGCCAGCTCCGGCCATTTCCAGCCCTTCACGCGCGTCCGTGCCGCCTCGACGCCCTTGGAGTCGTCGCGGCGCCGGGATTCCAGCGCCTGATCCCGCAGCGGCGCGAAGGCCGTGAGCACCGATTTCCGGAGGGACTCCTGGCGCTCCTGGACCGCGCCGACCCAATCGGGATCGTCGTGGCGGCGGGAGGCTCCCGTCAGGGACTCGCGCGCGTGGCCGAAGCTTTCAGTCTCGCGGAACGCGTTGACGGTGCTGTCGATCTCGGAGAGCTCGTTCATCACGGCCTGGCGGCGGCGCGAGAGGGCGGCCTCGAGCTCGCGGGATGCCTGTTCCGCGAAGGGCGTGCCGGCGCCCGCCGCGCGGGCCTGCTCCCACATCCGGACCTGGCCCTCGAAATCCTTGGGATTGCTCCGCGTGAAGTCCGCCGCCGCCTTGGCCAGGGTCTGCGCCGAATTCTGCGGCGGAGGGGTCGGCGGCACGACCGGCGGCGGCGTCACGGGCGGCTCGCGCTTCGGATCGGGGGCGGGCCGGCTGGCGGCGGCGATCTTCCGTTCCGCCTCCTTGCGACCGGCGGCGGCCGCGTGGTTCTCGGGGTCCATCTCGGCGGCCTGTCCGAAGGCCACGAGGGCGTCGGCGTTGCGGCCCTGGGAGATCAGCCGCTGGCCCTGCACGACGAGCGCCTCGGCCCGGGCCCGCCGCTCCGCCGCCTTCTGCTCGGTCGACGGACCCGAGAAGAGGAAGAAGGCGGCCGCGATCATGGCCGCCGCTCCTCCGAGGCCCGCCGCCCAGAGCCCGATCGGGCGCTCGGCCTTCGGCGGCGCCTGCACGGCCACCGAATCGCCCCGCAGCCAGCGCGCGAGATCCTCCGCGAACGCCGCGGCGCTGGGGTAGCGGTGGCCCGGCTCCTTCGCCAGCGCCTTCATGCAGATGTTTTCGATGGCCTTGTCGAGCGGCCGCGCGGCCCCGCGAATGACGGAGGAGGGCAGGGGGGCGGGGTTCTTGACGATCTTCATCATGACGTCGACCGGCGTCTCGCCCCGGAAGGGCGGTCGGCCGGTGAGCACCTCGTAGAGCATGACCCCGAGGGCCCAGACGTCGGTGCGGCGGTCCACGTCCTTGCGCCCCGAGGCCTGCTCGGGGCTGATGTACGTCGGCGTTCCCATCACGCGGCCGCCGCCCGTCAGGGTGAGCGACGCGTCCTGGCGCACCTGCCGGGCCAGCCCGAAGTCGGTGACGTGCGGGCGTCCCTTGGTGTCGACGAGGATGTTCGCGGGCTTCAGGTCGCGGTGGATGATCCCGTGGCGGTGGGCGTGGTCGACCGCGAGGGCCGCGTCGCGCAGGATCGCGATCGGACCCTTCAGGGAGGCGGTGGTCTTGGTGATCCAGTCCGAGAAGATTTTGCCGTCGATGAACTCCATCGCGATGTAGCGGCGGCCTTCGAGGATGCCGGACTCGTAGACGCCCACGATGCCGGGGTGCTTCGGAAGGTTCGCGCTCAGGCGGGCCTCGCGGACGAAGCGCTCCTCGTCGATCGCAAGCTCCTTCGGGTCCCCCTGCTGGATGGTGAGCATCTTGAGCGCCACGGTGCGGCCGAGGTCGGCGTCGATGGCCTCGTAGACCACGCCCATGCCGCCGCGTCCGAGGACGCGGACGATGCGGTACTTGCCGAGCTTCTTCCGGATCGCGGAGGTGTCGGTGCTGAGGGCCTCGAGCTGCCGCTGCGTGATGAGACCCAGCTTGACGAGGGCCTGGCTGACCGTCTTGGGCTTGTCCGCGGGACCGGCGGGGTCCGCAATGCGGGCGAGGACATCCCGGAACTGCATCTCCGTGATCAGCCCGAGTTCGACGGCTTGCCGCCCGACATGCCCGTCCACCGGTTCGGGGGCGGTGTCCGCGGGAGTTCCCATTTTTCCTCCCTTTAGCCCTATGGGTCCCGTTCGAAAAGTTTAGCTTTCTTGAGCCACGGATGCGACTCTAAAGATTAAGCCCCCGGGTCGGCGGGCCCGGAGGTCGTTCAATTAGAAATGGTTCGCTAATGCGTTTTTGCCCTTGATACCATGGGGTATGCGCTGCGATACTGATAAGGATGCCGCACCGTGGGTAAGGCATAGCCTGGGAGGGAAGCGCCCGCGGCAAGGGGACTGATCATTCGGCGGCGAGGACGGTGGTCGTCCGGTCCCCCCCCCTTGATGATTCTCCGGTGAACCCCTCCCGAGGATGGCGCGAGGTCGCCGAGCGTGAAAGGCCGGATCGGGCCTCGCGATAGGGACACCAGCCCGTTCGTTATGGAGAGCACGAAGCCCGTCCAGGACCGACCGAAGCATCTGCTTACCGTTTCGGTCGAGGACTTTTTCCACAGCGGCTCCCTGGAAGGCGTCGTCGCGATCAAGCACTGGACCCGCATCGAATCCCGCCTCGAACGCAGCATCAAGCTGACCCTCGACCTCCTGGGCGAGCACGGCATCACCGCGACCTTCTTCGTGCTGGGCTGGACGGCGGAGCGGCAGCCCGAAATCGTTCGGATGATCCGCGCGGCGGGACACGAGATCGCCAGCCGCGGCTGGGGCAAGGGCACCATCCAGAGCCCCGAGGCGCTGCGCGAGGCCCTGCACCGGACCCGCGAGGCGCTGGAGTCCGCGGGGTCGAACCGGATCTACGGCTACCGGCACTGGCGCTGGATCACCCGGCCCGAGGAGCTGTCGATCATCAACATCATCGCGCAGGAGGGCTACGCCTACGACTCCAGCGTGAACCCGCTGCTGCGCCGCTTCGCGCACGACCCCCGCTGGTTCCAGGCGCACCCGCACCGCATGCTCGGCGCTCAGCCGTCGCTCTGGGAATTCCCGGTCTCGACCGTGGACGTCCTGGGCTACCGGATCCCGATCTCCGGCGGCAACTACCTGCGGCAGCTGCCGCACCGTCTCATGAGCCCCGGGATCGCCCAGCTGGACCGCTCCCGCAGGGGCCCGATCCTCTTCTACTTCTTCCCGTGGGAGATCGACACCGACCAGCCCCACGTGCAGGGGCTCTCGATGCTCCAGAGGATCCGGCACTACCGGCGGATCGGGAAGACCATCCATGTGCTGGCCAAGTATTTCAAACAGTACCCCTTCCAGCCCATCGGGGATTACCTGGGTCTCCCGTGGCGGACCGCCCCCGTGGAGCCGGCCCGGCCCCGGCTCCCCGTCGAAGTCGTGTCGTCGCCGGCGCCGGAAATTCCGGCCGACGCGCCGGCCGTCTCGGTCGTCATTCCGCTCTACAACGAGGAGAGCAACGTCGCGTACCTGCGCGGCAGCCTCGTCGACCTGCGGCAGCGCCTGGCCCGCCGCTACCGGGTCTCCTTCGTCCTCGTCGACGACGGGAGCAGCGACGCCACCTGGCCGCGGCTCGAGGAGCGCTTCCGGGATTTCCCCGACTGCCGCCTCCTCAAGCACGAGAAGAACTCCGGGGTGGCCGCCGCCATCCTGACGGGGATCCGGAACGCGTCGACGGAGATCGTCGCGTCGATGGACTGCGACTGCTCCTACGATCCCAACGAGCTGGAGCACATGATCCCCCTGATCGCGTCGGCGGACCTGGTGACGGCCTCCCCGTACCACCCGCAGGGCAAGGTGTTCAACGTCCCGCCGTGGAGGCTCTTCCTCTCCCGCACGTTGTCGGGGATGTACAGCAGCCTTCTCAAGTGCTCGATCCAGACCTACACGAGCTGCTTCCGCGTCTACCGCAAGAGCGCGATGGCCGGCCTGGAGATCAAGCAGGGCGGCTTCCTCGGCGTCGCCGAGATGCTCATCCGGCTCCGCCTCGCCGGCGGGCGGATCGTGGAGTACCCGACGACTCTCGAGTCGCGCCTCTTCGGCGAATCGAAGATGAAGATCATCCGGACCATCGGGAAGCACCTCGGCCTTCTACGGGAGCTGGCGGGCCTGCGGCTGCGGGGCGGGATCCCGGAGGATGTGGTTCCGGTCCCCGAGCCGGTGCTGCCGCCGTCGGGAACGCCGGCCCCGGCGCCCCACGCCCCGAGCGTGAAAATTCCATGAAGCCTCGCCGGCCGCTGCTCAGTCTCGGCCTGGATCTCGACAACCTCTGGTCCTACATGAAGATCCACGGGGACAGCGGCTGGGAGTCGCACCCCAGCTACCTGGACCAGCTCACGCCCCTCGTCCTCGACGTCATGAACCGGCACCGCCTGCGCCTGACCGTGTTCATCGTGGGGCAGGACGCGGTGCTCGACAAGAACCGCGCGGCGCTCGCGTCCCTCGCGGCGGGCGGCCACGAGATCGGCAACCACTCCTTCCGCCACGAGCCCTGGTTCCACCTCTACACCCGTTCGGAAATCGAGGAGGAGATCAAGGTCGCGGAAGAGGCCATCGAGCGGGCCACCGGGAAGCGGCCGATCGGGTTCCGCGGCCCCGGGTTCAGCCTGAGCACCGACACCCTCCGGGTCCTGAGCGGGCGCGGCTACCTCTACGATTGCAGCACGCTGCCGACGTTCCTGGGCCCGCTGGCCCGGGCCTACTACTTCTGGCAGGCCCGCGGCATGTCGGCCGAGGAACGCGAGAAGCGTTCGAAGCTCTACGGGACCTGGGCCCAGGGACTCCAGTCGATCCGGCCCTACTCGTGGTCCGTCGACGGGAAGAGGCTCGTGGAGCTCCCGGTGACGACGATGCCCGGGCTCCGCGTCCCGTTCCACCTGAGCTACCTGCTCTTCCTGCTCCGCTTCTCGAGGCCGCTGGCCTGGGCCTACTTCCGGACCTGCCTGGCCCTCTGCCGGATGACCGGCATTTCGCCGTCCTTCCTGCTTCATCCTCTCGATTTTCTCGGCGGCGACCGCGTGAAGGAGCTATCGTTCTTTCCGGGTATGGACCTGCCGACCGCCGCCAAGATCGATTTCATGGACGAGGTGCTCGAAGGCCTTCAGTCGTCCTTCGAGGTCGTCACGCTCGAAGAACACGCGCGCGCCGTGGAGGCGTCGTCTCTCCGCGGGTTCCGTCGCGTTCATGAAGGTCTTGCGCTTGGATAAGCCCCCGTTGATCCTGATCGTCCTGGGCACGCGGCCGGAAGCGATCAAGCTCCTGCCGGTCGTGCAGGCTCTCCGGGCGGAGCCCGGCCTGGCCGTCCAGGTTGTCGCCACCGGCCAGCACCGCGAGATGGTCGACCAGATCCTCGGCCCCTTCGGCCTGGTGCCCGACGTCGACCTCGACATCATGCGGCCCGACCAGACCATCAACGACATCGTCTCCCGCGTCGTCCCCCGGATCGACAAGCTCTACGCCGACCTCTCGCCCAAGATGGTCCTGGTCCAGGGCGACACGACGAGCGCGTTCGCGGCGGCGCTGGCGGCCTTCCATCGCAAGATCGACGTCGGCCACGTGGAAGCCGGCCTGCGCAGCTACGACCGCGCCCACCCGTTCCCGGAGGAGAGCAACCGGCGCATGATCTCGTCGGTCGCGGACCTCCACCTGGCCGCGACGCCGACGAGCGCGGCGAACCTGCTCCGCGAGGGCGTGCCGGCGCGCGACATCGTCACGACCGGCAACACGGTGATCGACAGCCTGCTGGCCACGCTTTCGCGCCCCGACCTGATTGCGCGCCACGCGATCCCGAACCTGCAAACGAACGCCGTGGACCCGCTCGTCGCGATCACGCTGCACCGGCGCGAGAATTGGATGGCCGGCCAGGATCCGTCGGGGCCCTCGCCGCTGGAGCAGATCTTCCAGGCGATCGCGACGGCGGCGGCGGAGTATCCTCGGGCCAGGTTCGTCTATCCCGTCCACCGGAATCCGCGGGTCGCGGAGCCCGCGCGGAAGATCCTCGGGGGCCGGCCCAACGTGATGCTGCTGGACCCGCTCCCGCACATCCCCTTCGTCGACCTGATGTCGCGCTCCACCGTGATCCTGACGGACTCCGGCGGGGTGCAGGAGGAGGCGCCGTCGCTGGGCGTGCCCGTGCTGGTGGCCCGCGAGACGACCGAGCGCCCGGAAGCGGTGGAGACCGGCGCGAACACCTTGGTGGGGACGGGCAGGGACGCGGTTCTGGCCGAGCTGCGCCGCCATCTCTCCGCGCCGGCCCGGCGGGAAGGGCGGCCGCCGTTCCCCAGCCCCTATGGCGACGGCCGCGCGTCCGTCCGGATCCGAGAAGCCATCCTGCACCGCCTGGGCCGCGGCGAGCGCCCGGCGGATTTTCGTCCCGAGGCCGGGCGCGTCCCGGTCGCGGTCGGTTCTCCGATGAAAAGCGAGGGAGCACGATGACGCAGCCCAAGACCAAGATGAGCCTGCCGTCCGAAGCCGACATCAGCGGCCGTTCGTTCGGGGAGGAAGAGCTGGCGCTGTTAAAGAAGGTGATCGCGTCCGGGACCCTGAACTGCACGAAGGGCACCGTGGTGCGAGAGTTCGAGACGAAGTTCGCCGCCTCGCTCGGAATGCCGTTCTGCCGGACCACGACGTCCGGCACCGCGGCCGTCCACACGGCGGTCGCCGCCGTCGACCCCGAACCCGGGGACGAGATCATTACGTCGCCCATCACCGACATGGGCGCCATCACGCCGATCCTCTATCAGACCGCGATTCCGGTCTTCGCCGACGTCGACCCGCTCACCTACAACGTGACCGCGGAGACGATCGAGCGGAAGATCACGCGCCGGACCCGGGCGGTGATCGTGACGCACCTCTTCGGCAATACCTGCGACATGGATCCGATCGTCGAGCTCTGCCGCAAGAAGAACATCCGCCTGATCGAGGACTGCGCGCAGGCGTTCGGCGCCACCTACAAGGGCAAGCCCGTGGGGACGCTGGGCGACATCGGCGCCTTCAGCCTCCAGCAGACCAAGCACATGACGGCGGGCGAGGGCGGCATGGTCGTGTCGCGGGACGAGGCCCTCTCGCGCCGCATGCGCCTCTTCATTGACAAGGCCTGGGGCTACGGCGATCCGAAGCCCGACCACTACTTCCTGGCGATGAACTACCGGATGACCGAGATCACCGGCGCCGTCGCGCTGGCCCAGTTCGAGAAGCTGCCCGGGATGGTGAAGGCTCGTGTCGCGATGGCCGAAAGTTTGACGCGTCAGATTGAGGGCGTGAAGGGAGTCCACCCGCCCCAGAAGACGCCCGGCTGCAACCCGGTCTACTGGCGCTACGCCCTGCGGGTCGACGCGGACGCGTTCAAGGGCCGGGCCGACGCCCTGGGGGCGAAGCTGAAGGAACAGGGAATCTTCTGCGCCCCGCGCTACGTTCAGAAGCTGGCCTTCGAGTGCGAGGTCCTGCGGGATCAGCGGACCTTCGGCAAGAGCCGCTTCCCGTACGTCGGGGAGCAGCGCAAGGGCGAGCCCGACGTCGTGTACCGCAAAGAAGACACGCCCGGCGCCATCGAGGCTCTTGCGGGAGTGGTGGTGCTTCCGTGGAACGAGAAATATACTGAAGAACACGTGTCCTTCATCGCCGGCGCGATCCGCCAGGGGGCGAAGGAGCTGTCGTAGGGTCCGAACACCGAGGAGAACTCGTGGGAAAACTGGGTAAGAGCGACGTCGTCCGTTTCGGAATCGTGGGCTGCGGCCGCATCGCGCAGACGCACCTGCAGGCCCTCGCGACACTGCCGGAAGCAAGGCTGACGGCGGCGGTGGAGAACCGGAGCGCCGCCGGCGAGGCGGTGGCCAACGACCACAAGTGCAAGCTCTTCGCCGACTACCGGGAGAGCGCGGTCCTGGACCTGGTGGACGCGGTGATCATCTGCGCTCCCCCCAACCTGCACCACGCGATGGCCCGGCACTTCCTGGAGCGCGGCATTCACGTCCTCTGCGAGAAGCCGCTGACCATCACCTCGACCGACGCGACGGACCTGGTGAAGCTCGCCGAGGAGAAGGACGCCCAGCTGATGATGGCGTCGAAGTTCCGCTACGTCGACGACATCATCAAGGCCAAGGCGATCATCGAGTCCGGCATCCTGGGCCGGATCATCCTGTACGAGAACAGCTTCTGCGCCAAGATCGGCATGGCGGACCGCTGGAACGCGACGCGCTCGGTGTCGGGCGGCGGCGTCCTCATCGACAACGGGTCGCACTCGGCGGACATCGCCCGCTACCTGCTCGGCCCGATCGTCCAGGTCCAGGCGCAACCCGGGATCACGACCCAGGGCCTGGAGGTGGAGGACACCGTCCGGGTCCAGTTCGTGACGCGTGGCGGCGTGCTCGGCACCTTCGATCTCTCCTGGAGCATCACCAAGGACTCGAAGAACTACATCCAGATCTTCGGGTCGGAGGGCACGCTCCAGGTCGGCTGGAAGGGCTCCCGCTACTGCCAGGACGGGTCCTCGAAGTGGATCCCCTTCGGCACCGGCTACGACAAGGTCAAGTCGTTCGCCAGCCAGCACGCGAACTTCATTGCCTGCATCAAGGGCAAGGACAAGCCGGTCATCACGCCGCAGGACTCGCTGGCGTCGGTGCAGGTGGTGGAGGCGGCCTACCGTTCCGCCGCGAACAACCACTGGCTCCGCATCGAGAGCGCTCCGTGAACGAATCGCGCCCGGCCTGGGTCCACCCGACCGCGCTGGTCGAGGAAGGCGTGTCCCTGGGGCTGAACACCCGCGTCTGGGACGGCGTCCACATCCGGCGCGAGGCGAAGATCGGCCACGACTGCATCGTGGGCGAGAAGACCTACGTCGCCTACGGGGTCGTGATCGGCAACTACGTGAAGATCAACGCCGTGGTCTACATCTGCGCCGAGGTGGAGATCGGCGATTTCTGCATGATCTCGGCCCACACGGTGTTCACCAACGACCGCTTCCCGCGCTCCGGGAACCGGGAGCTGACGGGGCTGGAGACGTCGGCCGTGACCGAGGAGACGCTCAAGACGCACGTGCGCCGCGGCGTCTCGATCGGCGCGAACGCCACGATCGGCCCCGGCCTGACGCTGGGCGAGTTCTCCATGGTGGGCATGGGCTCGGTGGTGACCCGCGACGTGCCGGCGCACGCGCTGGTCGTCGGAAATCCCGCGAAGGTCGTCGGCTGGCTCTGCGCGTGCGGCCACCCGATCTTCAAGGGCCGCGACAAGACGCCGCAGGGGAAGCTGTCCTGCGAGCGCTGCGGGCGCGAGTACGTCGGAGAGGGCGGGGGAGTGCGGCCGGTCAAGCCGATCGCCTCGGCTCCATGAAGGTCGCCGTCGTCGGCGGCGGAATCCTGGGGCTCACGCTGGCCTACCGGCTGTCCGCGCGCGGCCACGTGGTGGAGCTCCTCGAGGCCGAGCCGCAGCTCGGCGGCCTCGCCTGCGCCCACGACTACGGATCCTTCACCTGGGACCGCTTCTACCACTGCATCCTGCCGCAGGACGCGAACCTGCTCGCGCTGCTCGAGGAGCTCGGCCTGGGCTCCGAGCTGCGCTGGACGAAGACCGGCACCGGCTACTACGCCGAGCGCCAGTTCTTCTCCATGAGCAACAACAAGGACTTCCTCAAGTTCCCGCTCCTCACCTTCGTCGACAAGGCGCGCCTGGGGACCGCCGTCATCTGGGCGACGCGCTTCGCCGACCCCGACGCGCTCTACGGGATCAGCGCCCAGGAGTGGCTCACGAAGCTCTGCGGCGCGCGCGGCTACGGCCGCTTCTGGGAGCCGCTCCTCAAGGCGAAGTTCGGGCCCTTCCACGACAAGGTCGCCGCCGTGTTCATCTACGCCACGCTCAAGCGCCTCTTCGGCGCGCGCTCGGCGACGGCGGGGAAGGAGAGCCTGGGCTACGTCCGCGGGGGCTACGCCCGCATCCTGGCCCGCCTCTCGGAGAAACTCGTTGCCGCGGGCGCGAGCGTCCGCACCTCGACGGCGGTGCTGTCCGTCGAGCGGACGGCGGAGGGCGCCCGCGTGGTCCGCCGGGGGCCGGACGGGGCGACGGCAACGTCGGACGTCGACCAGGTCTTCTTCACCGCCCCCACGAGGCTGGCGCGCCGCGTGGCGTCCGCCGAGTTCCTCCCGCACGTCGAGGCCGTTGAGCGGGAGAATCCGACCGCGACGACCTACCTGGGCGTGGCCTGCCTCGTCCTGGCCCTCGAGCGTCCGCTGACGCCGTACTACGTGCTCAACATCGGGGAGCCTTCGGTGGAGCTGACGGGCCTCATTGAAATGACCAACCTGATCGACCCGAAATCGGAAACCGGGGGGCGCTCCCTGATCTACCTGCCTCGCTACATGGACAGCGAGTCCGCGGACTTCCAGCAGAGCGACGCGGCGCTGCGCGACGGGATGATCGACCGGGGGCTCAAGCGCCTCTTCCCGGATTTCGATGCCGCCCGGGCGGCCTACTGCGGGATCCACCGGGCGCGCTACGTCCAGCCGCTCCCGCTGGTCCGCGACGCGGCCGCCGCCGCGACCGCTCCGCCCGCCCCGTCGATCTCGAAGCCGTTCCAGATCGTCAACACGTCCATGCTCCGCTGCGCGACGCTCAACAACAACGAAGTGATCGGCCTGGCCGACCGCTACCTGGACAGCGTCGCGAACGGACGCTCCTGATCGGACGAGGGGACCCCGATTTCATCTTCCGGGTTTGGAATTCACTTTGTATCATGCATGGGGTCCGGGACGTAGGGAGAACTTTGGTGGACCGGGTGACGCAGACGCTTTGGGGGCAACCCCGCCGACGCTGGCTCGCGCTGCTCGCCTTCGTGCTCCTGGGCCCGGCCTGCGGCGGCGGTTCCAAGAAGACTCCCCCTTCAGCCCCTCCGACGCCCAACGCGTTTTCGGTCGCCGTGACCACTCCGAGCGGCGTCAAGTCGGGCCTCGTGACCCTCAACTACACGCTGGTCGACCCGACGGGCCTGACCTGCAGCATCAGCGTGGAAGTTTCCACGAACGGGGGGGCGACGTTCCTGCCCGCCACGAGCGGGGCGGGCGGGGAGGGCACGGGCGGCCTGAGCTCGGCGCCCTCGCCGGGGGTCGGCCACGTCTTCCAGTGGAACTCGCTGGCGGACGGGGTCGGGCTGGGCGGCTCCGCGACCGGCGTGGTGATCCGGATCACCGCGACGGAACTGACGGCCTCGGCGCCCGGGAGCACGGCGTCGTTCACGGTCGATAACTCCACCCACACCGCGCCGAGCGCGTCGCTGACGACGCCCGCCGGCACCCAGGGCGGTCTGGTGTCGATCGCCTACCAGCTGGTGGATGCCCAGGCGGATCCCTGCAGCATCACGGCGCTGTTCTCCATCGACGGCGGGACCTCGTTCTCGGCGGCGACGCCCGGTCCCGGTTCCGCGACCGCAAACCTGTCGTCGGCCCCGGGCGGCGGCAGCCCCCACACGTTCGTGTGGAACTCGGTGGCGGACGGCGTGGCCCCCGGCGGGCCCAACGCCACGGTGCAGTTCCGCCTGATCCCCGCGGACGGCATGACGGGAGCCCCGGCGACGACCCCGAACTTCAGCGTCGACAACGCCGGCCGCACGAGCGGGTCCTCCATCGGCGGCGCCTTCCCGATCCGGCACAACGCCTCGGCGTTCTCCGACTGGGCCGCCGCGACCGCGACGGACGGGCTGTCCCTCTTCGTCTTCGGGTTCGAAGGCTTCGAGTTCGAGGCGGGCGGCGGGGCCGACGCGACGTGGCGCCTGCAGAAGCGGACGCTGCCCGGCGGCGCGCTGGACGCCGGCTTCGGCGTCGGCGGCTCGATCGTCGAGAATCCCGGAGCCGGAGTCGACCTGCCGTTCAAGGTCGTGCTCGACGGCGGCTTCGTCTATCTCCTCGGCGCCCGCGAGAACGGCCTCCACGGCGGCGCCTTCGACGTCCGGCTCGAGAAGCGGAGCGCGAGCGACGGCGCCCTGGCAACCGGGTTCGCATCGGGGGGCATCCTGCAGGGGGCCGTCGCCTCCTCGCAGGACGGCATTCCGCTTCCGTGGTGCATGGCCGTGGATGCGTCGTTCCTCTACCTGGCCGGGGCCGTGCCGGAGGCGGCGGGCGACACGAAGTGGCGGATCGAGAAGCGCGACAAGCTTACGGGCGCGCTCGTGGCGAGCTTCGGCACCGCGGGCGCCGTCGAGGAAAACCCGACGGCGCTGGTCGACGGCTGCTTCGGGATCGTGACCGACGCGACGTCCCTCTGGCTCGTCGGGGCGGAGGGGGTCGACGCCGTTTCGGCGTCGAACGGCAAGATCCGGATCGAGAAGCGGAAGACCCTCGACGGGAGCCTGGTTGCCGGCTTCGGTACGGGCGGCATCATCACCGTCGACCCGGGCCCCGGGGACGATCTGGCGGAGGACGTGCTGAGCGACGGCACGTCGCTCTTCGTCTACTCGCGGGTGGAAACGTCCTTCTCGTCCGGCATCTTCGCGGCCCGGGTGGAGAAGCGGAGCCTGGTCGACGGGTCTCTCAGCCAGCCGGCCGTGACCGGCGGCGCGTCGGACCCCACCGGGGCGCTGCCCTGCGGCCACCTGGCCGTCGACGGCGCGTTTCTCTATGTCAGCGGGGCCGACAACACGGTGGACTGCCGCTGGCGGATCGAGAAACGGCTTCGTTCGGACCTTTCTCTCGTGTCCTCCTTCGGCAGCGCGGGGGTCCTGAGCATCAACCCCACGGTTGGCGCCGCGGATCGTCCTCTGGGCGTGACGGCCGCGGGCGGCGTGGTCTATGTCGTGGGCATGGATTCCGTCGACGGGGACGAGGGGTGGCGCATCGAAGGGCGCTGGAGATAGGATGAGGACGCTGCGGAGTCTCGGGATTGCGGCGTGCGCCGTGCTGCTCCTCGCGGACCGCAGCCCGCTGCCCGCGCAGACCTTCCAGGACTTCCAGAATCCGGGCGGCACGTCCTACCTGACGTCCGCCTGCGGCAGCGCGCCGGCCCCGTCGGTCCTGGCGGGCGGCCCGACGGGCGGAAACTTCATCCGCCTGCTCCGGAGCATCGACACCTCCAGCACCAACACGGTCGCGTTCGACCGCAGCGACGCGGGCGGCTTCACGCAGGCGACGATCGACTTCGACTTCCGCATGACGCTGGGCGGCGGCGGCCGCGGCGAGGGCTTCGGCGTCGCGTTGCTGAACACGGCGACCTACGGCAAGACGGGAGCGCTCTGCGGGGCCGCCGAGGAGCCGAACTTCACGGGATCGCTGGGCATCGGCTTCGACATCCACCAGGACGGCCCGCCCGACCTGAACTTGAACCACGTCTCGGTCCACTTCAACAACGTGCTGCTCCAGCAGGCCGACGCGACGCCCGTGATCGCGGACCTGGCGAACGGGCAGTGGCACCACGCCCGGATCGTCGTGCGGCCGGGCGGCGGCAACTCGGACGTGAGCGTCCTGCTGACGCCGAACGGCGGCGCGCAGACGCCGCTGATCAGCAATCTCGTCGTGTCCGGCCTGAACCCCTACGAGGCGCGGACGTATTTCGCCGCCCGCAACAGCGCCCTGACCGCCGATCACGACATCGCCAACGTGCAGGTGCAGTACGTTTCGGACCCGGCCGTCCTCGGGCAGTGGAGCGCGGTGTCGCCGCTGCCCATCGTCCCGATCCACTCGGCCTACCTGCCGAACGGGAAGGTGATCAGCTGGGATCGGAAGTGGGGCGTCGACTATACCAACCCCCAGTTGCTCGATCTCACGACGATGACCATGACTCCGACCCCGCACCCGGGGAAGGAGCTCTTCTGCTCCGGGCACACGCTGCTGGGCGACGGCAAGCTCTTCGTGGCGGGTGGGCACCTCGTGTCGGACTCGAACGGCCTCGATACGACCTTCACGTACGACCCGGTCAACAACCAGTGGTCCCAGCTGGCGAACATGAACGCCGGCCGCTGGTACCCCTCGGTCTGCCTGCTCGCCAACGGGGACGTGGTGGTGATGAGCGGCACCATCACGCCGGCGCTGGGCAACAACCAGATCCCGCAAGTCTTCGAGTTCTCCACCATGAACTGGCGGACCCTGAGCACGGCGGTTCGGAACATGTACTGCTTCCCGATGGTCCACCTGGCCCCGAACGGCAAGATCTTCGTCCCGGGTCCCGACGTCACCTCCCGCTACCTGGACACGTCGGGCACCGGGGCCTGGACCGACGTTGCCCTTGCGATCGAAGGCGGCCGCGATTACGGCTGCTCGGTGCTCTACGACGTCGGCAAGATCCTCATGGTCGGCGGCGCGGATCCTCCGAAGAAGACCGCGGAACGGATCGACCTGTTGGCTCCGACGCCGGCTTGGAGCGCCGCGGCGCCGATGTCGTTCGCCCGGCGGCAGATGAACGCCCTCCTGCTGCCGGACGGGACGGTCCTGGTCACCGGCGGCACGAGCAGCTCCACGTTCAACGAGCCGGCCGGAAGCGTGCTGGCGGCCGAGCTCTGGGATCCGCTGTCGAACTCCTGGCAGGTGCTGTCCGCGATGCAGGTTCCGCGGCTCTACCATTCCGAAACCGTCCTCCTCCCCGACGGCCGGGTCCTCTCGTCGGGGGGCGGGCACCCCGCGGGCAACGCGGACAACTTCAACGCCGAGGTGTATTCGCCCCCGTACCTGTTCAAGGGGCCGAGGCCCACGGTCACGTCCGCCCCCGCCCGCGCCTGCTACGGGCAGCAGTTCAGCGTGCCGACGCCCGACTGGAACTCGGTTGCCGGCGTATCGCTGGTCGCGCTCACGTCGGTGACTCATTCGACGAACATGAGCCAGCGCATCCTGCGCCCGACCTGGTCGGCCGGCGGGGGCGCCGTCAGCGTGACCGCGCCAGTGGATCCCAACATCTGCCCGCCCGGCGCCTATTTCCTCTTCCTGCTGAACGGGCTCGGCGTTCCCTCGGTGGGGAAGGTGATCTACCTGGGGCCGAACCTGGCGCCCGTGGCGGTGCCGCCCGCCCCGGTCGTCAATGCCGAAGCCGTCGGTCCGACGGGCGCGACCGTGACGCTCGACGCGTCCTTGTCGAATGATCCGGAGAACAACATCACGACGTACGACTGGTACGAAGGGATGACGCTTCTGGGCAGCGGGGTGAGCATCGCGCCGCTCCTCTCGATCGGCAGCCACGTGCTGACGCTGAAGGTGACCGACCAGGGATCGCTCACGAACAGCGTCAATTTCACCGTGAACGTGGTCGACACGACGCCTCCGGTCATCACGTCGTTGTCGGCCGCGCCCGACCTTCTGCGCTCCACGGGCAACCAGCTGCTGAGCGTCACGCTCTCAGCGGCCGCCACGGACGCCGTGACGGCCTCGCCGACCCTGCAGGTGCTCTCGGTGACGAGCACCGAGGCGGTTACCGGCCTGGGGGCGGGGGACCAGACCCCCGACTGGCAGATCACGCCTCCGATGACGTTGACGCTTCGTTCCGAGCGCTTCACCTACGTGAGGCGGTACACGGTTACCGTTCAGGCCCAGGACGCGGCCCTCAATACGTCCACCAAGACGGTCGACGTGAGAGTTCGAGGGAAGTGGTTCCCCTGACGTTCTCCCGTCTCGCGGCGCTGGCGCTCTGTCTCGGCGCGGGGGCCGTCACGCCCTCGCCGGCCGATGACGTCCCGGATGGCCGCTATCTCGAACACGGCATCGATCCGTCGAAGATCCTCGGCCGCCCCGAAGGTCGCCGTGCGCGAGAGACCCGGGGCGGCTACGACGCCGCCGGGACCCCGGTGTTCTTTCACCGCTTCGGGTCGTTGCGAAAGGATGGATTCCCCGCCGGCGCCGCGGACCGCTTCCGGGTCTTTGTATTTCCGCGCCGTCAGGGCCGTCCGCAGAGCCTGGCGCTCTCGGATCTCCGCCAGGACCCGCTCTTCGACACCACGCCGGGGATCCTGCGCCACAATCCTCTGGGGCTTTGGCGCTTGAGCTTCGTGCGCTTCACCCCCGGGGCGTTCTCCTCGTCGGATGGGCTCCGCCTTCTCGAGGAGCTGCGGAAAAGGAACGGCACCGACCTCGACGGCACGCCGCTCCTGAAGCATGTCTCTGAACTGCGCGACCTCGAGGTCCGGGGCTTCGCCGCCGTCGAGCCGCGGCCCGAGGACGGATCCCAGGGGGTGCCGTGGGTGATCTGGCGCCTCGTCGCGGACCCGCGCCGCGACGTCCTTCCGGCCGAGGCGCCCCTGATGCTCGTCGCCCGAGCCGACGGCATCCCGGCCGATCGTGAGATCGAGCAGCACTTCCTGTCGCTCCGCGAAGTGGGGGCCTTCTGCGCGCCTCCGATGCCGAAGCTGCCGCCCTTCGTCCAAGCCTTGCCGCTTCCCGCGCGGCAGCTGCCGGGAAAGCGGGTGGAGATGGTGGAGCGCGCCTTCCTCCATCGCTTCCATCCGGATCTTCCGCCGACGACCCTCTGGGGCTACGAGGGAACGATTCCGGGCCCGACGCTGACGTTGCGACGGGACGAGTCCGTCGTCATCCGAAGCCGGAACGACCTTCCGCTCGACGGGAACGGCGGATTCGGCCGGCCCTGGACGGCTTGCCGGGTGCGGCTGCCGGCGGGCCCCGCCGGGTATTCCGCGGCGCTTTGCGCTCCGGGGGAAAGCGCGGAGCAGGAGCTTCGCGCGCCGCAGGGAGGATCGGGGTGGTACGGGGACGCCGCCCTCGGATTCAGCGCGGCGAACCTGACGAAGGGACTGGCGGGCCTCGTGGAGGTCCGGGACGAGTTCGATTCCGGGGACGAGAATGACCCGAACCCGGCCGCATCGAGGCTACCGAGCGGCGCCTTCGACGTTCCGCTGTTGCTCGGCGAGCGCCGCTTTGATGTCACGCTGGATCACGCGCTGTCCTGGGACGCGTTCGAGGTCGACGGGGTGCCGGGCGAGTACACGACGGTCAACGGAGCCGTGCAGCCCTATTTCCGCGTGGCGCGCCGGAAGTACCGCTTCCGCGTCCTGAACGTCGGGCCCTCGCGATTCTACGAGCTGGCGCTGAGCAGCCGTCAGATGTTCCACGAGCTCGCCGCGACGCCGACGCGCCGGGTCGAGCTTCCGCTCTCGCCGGGGCGCCTCCTCGACGTGATCGTCGACTTCTCGGAGGTGGCCTTGGGCAGCGAGGTCGTGCTGGAGAACCGGCAGGCGCAGGAAAACGGCAAAGGGCCGATCGAGCGGCCGCTCACGCCCGAGCGGGACCGCCGCGTGCTGAAGTTCATCGTCGACCGTGACGCCCCCGACCCGAGCCGCATCCCCGCGCGCGGGGTTGGGGCGCCTGCGGAGGTCGCGGCGCCGACGCGGACCTTCGTGCTGGAGAATCGCCGCGGGGCCTGGACCGTCAACGGGAACGTCTTCGACGCGGAGCGCGTGGACGCCCGGGTGAAGCGCGGCGCGAGCGAGGTCTGGGTCCTGAAGAACGCCAGCAAGGAATGGACCCTCCCCATGCCGGGAGCCGCGGAGGACCTGCGGCCCGGGGGCGAGGTCCGGCTGCTCCTGCGCTTCGGCGACAAGCCCGGTCGCCGAATCTTCCCCTGTGGGAGCCCGATCCACGCGGATCTCGGCCTCCTGATCCAATGGGACGTCGAGCCATGATGCTGCGCGCGGGCCTCGTCGTGCTGCTGGCGGTCGCGCTGGCGCTGCTGGGGATCGTCGGGGTCGACGCCCCGGGCGCCGCCCGCGACGACGGGGCGGGGGCGCCCGCGTGGCGGGGCCGCTTTCCCAACGTCCTGCTTCAAGCGCACGACGGCCGCCGCGTGCGCTTCTACGACGACCTCGTCCGGGGGAGGACGGTCGCGCTCAACTTCATGTACGTCGAGTGCGAAGGCACCTGCCCGGGGGTGACCACCAACCTGGTCGAGGTGCAGCGGGAGCTGGGAAGCCGGGCGGGGCGCGACATCCTGCTGCTCTGCATGACGCTGCAGCCGGAGCGCGACACGCCCGAGCGCCTGCGGGACTACGCGCGGCGCTACGGCGCGGGACCGGGCCTGCTCTTCCTGACCGGACGTCCGGCGGACCTGGACCTGCTGCGCCACGCCCTCGGGTTCTCGACCCCGGGGGCGCCGGCCGGGGATGCGGACTGGAAGCAGCACACCGGATTGCTGAGGCTCGGCAACGACCGCTTCAACTGGTGGACCGCCTGCCCGTCGCTCTCCGCGCCCGCGGAAGTCTGCCGCCGGATCCGCTCGCTGGACGGCCCGCCGTCGCCGCCGCCCGCCGGGCCCCCGGAGTTCCCGATGGGCAACCCCTTCGCGCGCCTGGACGGAGTCCCCGCGAGGGACGCGATGGCGCTCGAAAAGTTCGGGGACGCGCTGGACCGCCTGCACCTGATCCGTTCGACCCTGGAGCTTCCGCAATACCAGGAGCAGCTCTACGCGAGGATCGCCCAGTTCCTCGACGTGAAGGGGGACGCTGCCGTCGCGCTGCGCGACGCGTTGCAGCGGGTGTCGGCGGACTGCGCCGAGGCCGCGGCGCCCGTGGAGCGAATTCGGGCCCAGCTCCGGGACAATGAAGACGACCCCCGGCTCCTCGAGGCCTACCGGGCGGCCTGGCAGACCTGCCTGGCGGAGCGCGCCCGCGCGTTCCGGAAGCTGGAGGGGGTCCTGGGCCCGGGGCCCCGGCAGCGCCTTTTCTTGGAGAACGCGTCCCGCTGGCTCTACTTCCTGGAAGGTCACTCCTGGGAGCGCTGATTCTGCCCCCAAGCCCCCTTCAAAGTGTATAGTGTTCCCCTGATGAAGGTTCTCGTGTCGGGCGGCGCCGGCTACATCGGCAGCGTGACGAGCGAGATCCTGCTCCAGGCCGGCCACCAGGTCGCCATCGTCGACAATCTGGTCCACGGCCACCGCGCGGCGCTGCCCGAGAAGGCCCAGTTCCTCCAGGCCGATCTCGACGATCTTCGGGCGGCCCGGGAGGCCGTCGCGGCCGCCAAGCCGGACGCCGTGATGCACTTCGCCGGACACATCCAGGTCGGCGAGTCGATGCGCGACCCGTTCAAGTACCTCCGCGACAACGCCGTGAGCGGGCTGCACCTCTTCCAGGCCGCCGTCGAGGCCGGGGTCCGGCGCGTGATCCTCTCGTCGACCGCGAACCTCTTCGACAAGCCCGTGCGGGTCCCGATCGACGAGTCCGCGGCGCTCATCCCGGGCAGCCCCTACGGGGAGTCGAAGCTCTACCTCGAGCGCGTGCTGTCCTGGCTCGAGACGACGCACGGCCTGCGCTCGGCGTCGCTGCGCTACTTCAACGCCGCGGGAGCGACCGACGAGCGGGGCGAGGATCACGACCCGGAGACGCACCTGATCCCGCTGGTCCTGCACGTCGCGCTCGGCCGCCGCCCGAACGTCTCGATCTTCGGCAGCGACTACGACACGCCCGACGGCACCTGCATCCGGGACTACATCCACGTGAGCGACCTGGCCGACGCTCACGTGCTGGCGCTGCAGCACCTGGACCGCGGGAGCCGGACCTACAACCTCGGGAACGGGACGGGCTTCAGCGTTCTGGAGGTCATCGAGGTGGCGCGGAAGATCACGGGCCATCCGATCCCCACGGTTCTGGCGCCGCGCCGGGAAGGGGACGTCGCGCGCCTGGTCGCCGACTCCGCGAAGATCAAGCGGGAGCTGGGCTGGAGCCCCCGGATTCCCGAGCTGGAGCGCATCGTCGACAGCGCCTGGCGCTGGCTCCAGCGGCATCCCCGCGGCTACGGCCGCTAAGACTGGCCACCGAGCCCTCCGAGCCCACAGAGCGGCTTTTCTCTGGGGGCTCCGTGGGCTCCGTGGCCAATCCAGAGGCGCGCACGTCGTTGCACAGCGACCCTCCGAATCCCCAGCGTTCCGTCTGGCACGCGACTTGCATTTGTCCAAGGATGAACTTCCTTGTAGGGTGACGGTCTGCGGGGTTATAAATTCTTGAACCGCCCAAGCGAGAGAGTGAGGGTCCAGGCGTGAATCGAGATGAACTCGTCCGCTCCCTGCTGCACTACTCCGCCGCCGGCAAGCTCGACCCCCGCGTGCTGCAGCCGGCCCTCCGCACGCTCGAGGGCGACGCGCCGACGCCGGCGACGACCGGGGCGCTGCTGCAGGCGCTCGAGGACCTGAACGACGTAGCGCTGCGCCCGCTCGCCGGGCAGCTCCGCGAGGCGCGCCGCAAGGACGCGCTCGCGTACCACGGCCACAAGACCCGGCGGCAGAACGTCCCCGAAGAGCTCCGCGCCAGCCTGCTCGACCTCCCGCTCGACGCCCGGGCGGGCTGGACCGTCCGCGACAGCGCGATGCCGCGGATCCAGTCGGTCCTCCGCCTGCTTGCCGACCGCTTCTTCCTGGCCCGCCATCGGGAGAAGGCCCCGGCGCTGGCCGCCGCGATCGAGAAGAAGGTCGAAGAGGAGGTCGGGGCGCTCCTCCAGAGCAGCTCCGCGTGGGAGATCGGCGGCCTGCTTTCCATGGTGGGCGACGTCGAACGCCAGGCCGCGACCGCGAAGCTCGACGTGGCGAAATTCCTGCCGCCGCTCAAGGCGGCCATCGAAGATCGGCGGCGCCGCTCGGCCGAGGCCGCCGAGCGGATCCTCTCCCAGCCCGGCGCGACGCCCGGTCCGGAGGTCGACCCGGAAGTCTTCCTGGCCGTGCTCAGCTCGCGCGTCGCGCGATCGCAGGATCGGGACGAGCGGGCCCGCCTGCTCGACCTCGCCTGCCAGTGGCCCACGGACCAGGCGGCGCCGTTCCTGATGGAGCTGCCCCAGTCGCCCGCGGAGCAGGACCGCGCCGCCATGATCCTGACGCTGCGCTTCGGCCAGCCTACCCACACGACGTGGGAAGCCTGGCGGACCTGGCTCCGGATCCAGGTGGGCGGGAAGGGGATCGCGGCCGAAGGCTCGCGCCTCATCGTCCGCAAGCGGCCGATGGCGATGCTTTATCTGTGGTACTCCCGCCAGGGCGACGCAGATCGCGAGGCGCTCGCGGCGCTGGAACAGGCTGTCGCGGCGCGCCTCGACCCGGTGAGCGCGGGCGACATCGTCGAGCGCTGGGCCGCGTCGATGTCCGCCTCGGAAATCCAGGCGCTGACCGGTCAGCCGGCGGCGTTCGTGACGATCGTCGAGGAGCCCAAGCCCGTCGCGCTGCCGGCGCCGCCGCCGGTCGCGAACCCGTATGTCCCGGAGGTCAAGAAGGTCGCGCCGCGCCGCGAGGTCCCGCCTCCGCCACCCCCGAAGCCGTCGGTCTGGGACGTCCACCTGAAGCCGTTCTTCCTCGAGAACTGGTACATGGTCGCCGGCGTCGCGATGGTGCTGGTGGGCAGCTCGCTCCTCGCGTACTACACCTGGGACAAGCACTGGCTGATCCGCTACACGCTCATGCCGGCGATCCTCGGGTGTTTCACCGGGGCGCTGTCCTGGATGGGCGGCTGGATCGAGCGCAAGGACGCGCAATTCAAGGGGACGGCGGCGGTGCTCCGCAGCGCCGCGATCGGGCTCCTCCCGGTCAACTTCATGGCGGTCGCGCTGCTGGCGAACGACACTCAAGTCACCAATAAGACTCTCGCGGTCCCCCTCATGGGGTTGCTGTACCTGGGTGTCTTCGGATGGGGCCTGCGGCGATGGTGCTCGGCGGTCCACCCGGGGCTGAGCCTGACGCTCGGGGGGACGCTGCTCTTCCTGAACGGCCTCGTCACGCTCGCGCCGCTCGCCCGCACCGTGAGCGGCGTCGGCTTCAAAGAGCTCCTCCCGGTCGTCGGGACCGGGTTCTACCTCGGCTTCTTTGCGCTCCTCGCGGCGGTGGTCCGCTTCTCGCGGCGCGTTCTGAACGCCGAGCTGGCGAAGGACAAGCGCGTCGTCTGGTTCTTCGGCGCGACGCTCGCGGTGACCTTCCTGCAGGTCTTCGCCTGGGTCCACGGGTCGCTGCACTACCTGCCGCAGGTCCAGACCTACGCTCCCATGGTGGTCCTGACGGGCTGGCTCGTGCTCTTCACGGAGCGGCGGACGCTGGAGCTCCGCGGGGAAGCGGAGAAGCACGGCGCCGAATCCTTCCTGGGCTTCGCGTTCATTCTTCTGGGTGTCCTGATGGGGATCGGCCACCAGCACCTGCGCATCGTGACGCTCGTGCTGGCGGGCCTGGTCTGGCTCTACCAGTCGCTGCCGCGGCGCCAGGCGCTCCATTACTGGATCGGCCTCACGTTCCTCGTGCTCGGAGGCGCCTCGGTCGGATGCCTCCACGGCTTCCCGCCGACCTGGTGGCCCACGCTCGGCATCGGGCTGGCGCTCGCGATGGGCGGCTTCATCTTGCTGGCCCGCTCCAACGAGGGGTTGAAGGAAGCCGCGGCGGGCATGCAGGGCGCCGTGCTGATCCTGACGGTCATCGTCACGATGCTCGCCCAGCAGGCTCTCGGGACGAGCCCCTTCGCGGCCGCGGGCCACCTCGCGGCGGTCTCCGCGCTCTTCGGCGTCCGGGCCTGGCGCGACCGCAAGATCCGCTGGGTGCAGACCTCGATGGTGGTCCTGGCGCTCGCGGTGCCGTACCTGGCCCAGGTCAATCTGGGCGTCGGCCTCTACCATTCCACGACGATCGTCTTCGGCCTCGCGGCCCTGTCGTTCTTCTGGATCGCGCTGACCCTGCTGCGGCCCTCGCCGCTGCTGCAGGGCGCCCGCTCGACGGTCCTGTGGATCTACGGGGCGCTGGCCATCGCGTGCATGGCGGTCCGCGGAACGATCGACCCGCATGCGGCCGCCGACGCCGCCTGGCTCGACCTGGGCGGGCCTTTGCTGATGATCGTTGCCCTCATCTGGGCGAGCTACTTCTCCCGCTCGATCATCCCGTCCGGCATGGCGATGCTCATCGGGCTCGTCCTCATGCCGGAGCTCAAGGACCACCTGGTAAAGGCCTATCCCGACCTCGGGTGGGGGACGGGCTTCGGCTCGTCGCTGACCGCGCTCGGGCTGATGCTGGGCTCGTTCTATCTGCGCCGCGCGCCGTGGCTGAGCACCCTGGGAGAGGGCGACAAGTACCTGGGGGAGACCCCGTACCCGCTGCGGCGGAACGACTCCACGCTGTTCACGCTGCCGATGGTCGCCAGCGCGATCTTCCTGGCCGTCAAGGTCGAGACCTGGAACCTGTTCCTGCACGGCACCCCGCTCCCGCTGAAGGTCTGGGGGGCGGTCTTCGTGTCCGGCGTGGTGTGGACGCTCGTCGCCGTCTTCCAGCGCAAGCACTCGTTCGCCGTCCTCGCGACGCTGTTCGGCATGTTCTGGCTGATCGTCGGGGTCGCCGGCGCCTGTCCCAAGGTGCTGAAGAATTCGGACGAGGCCCTCCTCGCGCTGGCGCCGCTTCTTGTTGTTCAGTCGCTGTATTTCGTCTACCGCTTCGCTCTGCAACCCCGCTTCGCCTGGGTCGAGGAGCTGCTGACCCGGCCGACGGTCTGGACGCTGCGCCTCGGCAGCCTGCTCCTGGCGATCCCCTGCATCCTGGGAGGCGTCTTCGGCGCCGATCCCCGGGGGACCTTCGGCACGCTCTCGGGCGTGGTCGCGCTGGAGCTGGCCTGGCACGGCCTGAAGTCGCGGCGCCTGATCTTCGGCTTCGTGCTCTTCGCGCTGGACCTCGCGACGCTCCTGGCCTGGACCCATCGGGTCTTCGACGAGCGCCGGCTCGTGGAAGCGGCGATGGCGCTGGTCATCGCGATCCAGGCGATCCAGATCGCCCTCGAGTTCCGCAAGCCCTTCTACGACTACCTCAAGCCCCTCATGGTGCCGTTCCAATCCGGGGCCCTCTTCCTCGTGTTCGCCATCGGGGTGGGCAGCGTCCTTATCGTCGAGCGCGGTCCGCTGCCGCCGCTGGGAGGCGGGCTGGTCCTGCTGGCGCTCCTGCTCTCGGCCCGGGCGGTCAGCTCGGGCCCCCTGGCGCTCCTCGCGGTGCTCGTCGGCTACGAGCTGCTCGAAGCGCACGCGTTGCAGCAGTCAGGGTGGCTGACGCTCGCGATGCCCTGGAAGGCGTCGTTCCTCGCGTTCACGATGGCGGTGCTCGGACACGCGGGCCGGAAGATCTACCGCGTGCATCCGCGGACCCTGTCGGGAACGTTTACGCCGGACAAACTCCGCTGGCCAGCCGTCCCGTGGATGTTCGGGCCGGCGGCTCTCATCGCGTGCATCGCGACCTTCACGCAAACCGGCGATCCGGCCTACCGGGACAGCGGCGCCCAGCTGCTCGCGCCGTACGTGGGGGCCGCCACGCTGGCGCTGATCGCGTTCTCGACGGGGCTCCTGCCGATCTGCCACGGCGCGGGGGCGCTGCTCACGTTCGGCAACGTCCACCTGGTCCGCTTCGTGCTCGGCAGCGCGCTGCGCGGCCAGGGGGTCAGCGAGGTCCACCTGGTGGGGCTGGGCATCGCGCTGACGCTGCTGCAGGGGACCCTGATCCGCCTGCTGCTCCGAAAGGAGGAAATCTCCCGGCTCATCCGGCGGTCGAGCCTCGTCTGGGCGGGCTTGATCCTCCTGCTGATCTCCGCGAACTACCTGGTCCATCCGAATCTGGCGGCGATCGGCTGGCCTCGCTTCGGAATCTCCGGCGCCATCGCGCTTCTCGCGGGCCTCTACTTCCGACGGGCCGCCCGGCATCCGGATCCGAGCGAGGAGCCCTACGCGCTCTGGTGCGAGGGCTTCTACCACTTCGGCGTGACGATGGCGTTCTGGTGCGCGGCTCTGATGCTGCCGCCGCTGCGCCATCCGGTCACCGCGCTCGTCGCGCTCTCGCTGCCGGCGCTCTACTTCTACGCGCGGGCGGAGAGCGGCTTCCGCCGCCGCGACGAGACCTACGCGCGGTACCGGATCTCGGCGGCGACGCTGGGCTTCGCCGTCCTCGCCCTGTACGTCTTCCGCGGCGCCGTCCAGCTGGTGATCTTCCCGGAGGCGCCGTTCGACACGGTGTCGTATCACGCGAACTCGCCGGTGATCTTCGTCCTCGGCCTGATGCTGCTGCGGCTGCACGCGCTGGGCGGCACGGGCTGGTTCGCCTTCTACGGCGGCCTGGCCGTGATGGCGAGCACCTACTTCGCGCTGACCGCGCTGCCGGGGCTGAGCCCGTTCAGCCACCCGGTGGCCTCGGCGTGGGCCGCGATCGGGATGGCGCACTTCTTCACGCTGGCGAGCGTGCAGCGCTCGCCGCTGCGCACCGCGATCCAGCGCCTGGCGGCGATCGACGCCCCGGGCTGGCAGGCCCTGCGCCGTCCCTGGGGGCTCTGCCTGCTCGCCGCGAGCCAGGCGATGGCGCTCTACGGGGTCCTCCTGAACGGGGGCCTCATGGTCGCGCCGCTCATCCTCGGCGCCGCGAGCGTGCTCGCGCATCAGGGCATCCTCCGCCAGTCCCGAGTCTACTCGATGCTGGCCCAGGCCGAGATCGCGATCGCGCTCCACGTCGGCTTCCTGGGCATCCCGAGCTATCTGCCGCCCGCGCACGTCGTCTGGGCGGTCCTCGGGCTCTGGGCGGCGCTGCTGGCGCTGAGGCCGTGGATCGCGCGGCTGGACCCGGGCTGGGAGATGGCGCATCACGCCGGGATCTTCGCGGCGCTGACGCTGGTGCACGTGGTCTACCATGGGCCGGGCTCGACGGCGGGACTCTGGGCCTTCGGGCTGGGAGCGCTCCTGGCCGCGCTCACCCCGCGCGCGTCGCGGACGCCGCAGAGCATCTGGGAACTGTCGACGGCGGCGCTGCTCCCCTGGGCGCCGGCCTGGCTCGTCTGGTTCAGTCAGTCTCGAGGATGGGAGGACCTGCTGCGTCCCTGGCCGGCTCTGGCGACGCTGGCGGCGCTGCTGGCGACGGGCGTGCTCGCCCTGCAGCTCCAGCGCGGCTGGGCGGGGCAGTACCTGGGGGCGGCGACGCTGCGGCCGCGGCTCTTCGATCAGACGATCGCCTGGCTGGGCAAAACGGGCGAGGCCCACTACCGGACGCTGCTGGCCGTGACGTTCGTGGGCACGGGGCTCGTCCAGGCCGTCCACTGGAACCAGCGCTACCAGGCGCACGAGCTCGCGCTGCTCGAGGGCCTCGGCGCCGCGTTCGCGGTGGCCTGGGCCTTCGAAGGGAAGGCCCGGAAGGCCCCGGCGCCGTACTTCCTGGTCGAGCTCTGCGTGCTGGGGATGTTCCTGGCGGCGCGGCAGCAGATCGACGCGACCCGCGGCGCCTGGAAGTACGAGTACGACATCTGGGCGTCGCTCGTGGCGTTCTTCGCCGTCGTCGGGGCGAAGCAGCTCCTGGAGCGTCCGTCGCGCGAAATCCAGGTCCCGCTCCAGTCGACCCTGCTGGCGCTGCCCCTCTTCTCGGTCACCTGGATCGCCTGGCACCATCTCGGGACGGACCTGGGGCTGCTCGTCGTCGGCCTCCACAGCGCGGCGTTCACCTATCTGGGCAAGGACGACCGCGAGTCCCCGTACCACCTGGTGGCGATCGGCGGCTTCGTCTCGTTCGTCATCCTGCTCTTCTGGAGCAAGCTGCACCTGGAGCTGGTCTACGCGTACGTGATCCCCGTGGGGCTGGGCGTGCTGGTGCTGCTCCAGCTTTTCAAGGCGCGGGTGCCGGAGGAGGCGCGCAACGGCGTCCGGGCCGTGACGGTGCTGGCGATGCTGGCGAGCGCGGGCTGGTCGGCCCTGCTGAGCCGCGACATTCCCCTGGGCCACAATGTCGTCCTGCTGGCGCTCTGCCTGGCCTCGATGGCGCTGGGGGGCTTCCTGCGGATCCGGATGTACGTGGCGCTCGGCTTCGGCGCGCTGATGCTCGATCTGCTGGCGCTCTTCGTGAAGGCGGTGGGGCACATGGAGCGCTCGCTGCGGATGACGATGGTGGGCTCGCTGGTCCTGCTCGTCGGCGCGGCGCTCGTCTTCGGCGCGATCTACTACAAGACCCACAAGGCGGAGATCGGCGCGCTGCTCGACCGCTGGCGCCTGCGCTTCGCGGGATGGGAGTGAACGATTCCGTCAGGGCGTTCCCAGGAGGCCCAAGACCCGCTCGGCCTCCTGGATGTAAAGGTCGAGCGTCTGGAGATCCTCCGCCGGCGGGCTGTAGGGACGATCGTAGTGAGTCGAGAGGATTCCCAGCATCCGGCCGTTCCGCCCGCGCAGCGGAGTCGCCTGGACGGCCGTGAAGCCAAAGCTCTCGCAGACCGTGCCCCCCAGCTTCGCAAAATCGGGGTCGCGGTGAATGTCCTCGACGACGACGCGCTCCTGTCCCCGGAACGCACGGGCGCAGGCCGTGGGAGCGTCCGTCTGGATCGTGGGATAGCGCTCCATGAATTCCTGGGGAAAGCCGATGGCGATCGCATTCCGCAGCAGGTTCTCCGCTTCCTCGAACAGCAGGACGTTGCCCCGGTCCGCCCCGAGGACGGCGACCGCGACCTCGAGCACCTTGCGAAGCGCGCGGGTGAAATCCTTTTCACGCAGCAGCTGGGCGCTGAGTTCCAAGACCCTGGCCCGGCTCGCCAGCCGCTCCATGCCTCCGACCTCATCGGCCCGATTGCCGGCGACCTGCAGGATCGAGCGCGCCAGGTCATCCAATTCGGTCTTGAAGAGGTAATCCGACGCGCCGGATCGGAGGGCGGCCCGCACCGTCTTGGCGTCTTCATTCCCCGAAAGGATGATGAAGGGAATCAGCGGGTAGTTCGTGCGCGCAAAGTCCAGGGCAGCGAGACCATCGAAGAAGGGCATGGAGAGGTCCGACAGAATGACCTGGACTCCCTTCTCCGCCAACGCCCGCTTGAATTCCGACTCCGTGGCTGCCCAGAGGACAGGAACTTCCGGCAGGTCGATCCGAAGCCGCCGCCGCACCAGGAGAGCATCCGAGGAGCTGTCTTCCAGATGAAGGATGGTGAAGGGGCGCTGGTCGGCAGCGTAAGCCAACGGAAATCCTCCTCTCGATGCTGTCTGGGCGTAGATCGTACTGAGAATCCTGAAGGTCCTTCAACCAGAAAGTTCAGGGAAGTCACGAACCTCGGCTGAACCTGGAGCGGTGGTGGTTCAGAATGGAATTCGCTCGCCCGCCGCAGTGGCCGATCCGTCCGGCTAGGACTTGGCCTTGACGTTCTGGCGCGCGACCTCGAGCAGGTGCTCGACCCGCTCGCGGTGCTTCCAGCCCGACGGCGCGGCTTTGAGGGCGGCTTCCAGGTCGGAGACGGTGCCGTTCACGTCGCCGCCGGCCTGGCGGGCGGTCGCCCGGTTCGCGAAGGCCTCGGGGTAGTCGGGGCGCAGTTGCAGCGCGCGATCGAAGTCGGAGAGCGCCGCGGCCACTTCGCCGACCTTCATTCTCGCGATGGCCCTCTTGTGGTAGACCTCGGCCTGGGCCCGGGGAGACTCGATGGGCGCGGCCTCGGCCGTCCCGGCCGGGTCCTCGACGAGGCGGAATTCGGACGCCGGCTTGGGGGGTGGGGTCGTCCCGTTCGACGGGGAGAGCCCGAGGGGCGCCATGATCCGCAACTGCTCGGGCGTCAGCACCTCGAGTTTCTTCCGCAGTTCGTCCTTGGAGAGGAAGATCTCCTCGCGGCGGTCGTCGCCCACGAGGCGCTTCAGCACGAATTCGTTGGGGGAGGGCGAGCGCCGCCCGATCTCCTGGACGATCGGCCCCATCCGGGCCATCATCCGCTCGACGAGCAGGGAGGGCCGCTCGTGGTCCTTCAGCACCCGGCCGTCCATCGTGAAGAGGAGCAGGACCTTGCGGGCCTTCAGGATCTCGGCCGTGCCGGCGCCCAGCGCGTCCCAGAGCGCGATGTACTTGGGGACTTCACTGCTCTTCATCTCGAGGGGCTGCTCGCCGGTCTTGGGCGGGTCGTCCACCCGGAAGACCAGCGCCTGCGCGGGATTCCGCCGCAGGCGGATGTCGAAGCCCCGCCCGTTGCCCTCCGCGCCCTGGCGCAGTTTCAGGGTCGCCTGATCGGGCGCCAGGGAGAGCTCCGAGACGTAGTACTTGTCCAGGCGATGGGGGCGGAGCTTCGTTTCCTTGGTGAGCCAGCCGCCCTCGGGCGTCTCGAGCTCGAGGTTCTCGACGAACTGGTCCAGGCGGACGGGCTTGGCGAACGCGTGCGTCCCGGGCACGTCCAGCTCGATCGCGCCCTCGACCCCGTAGGGCGCGGCGAACGACAGGCGCGCCTCGAAGCGGCCGCCCCGCAGCTGAAGGTTGAGCACCGTCCGCGCGTCGACGAGGTCCTGCTTGAGCACCAGCTTCTCGAGCGCCTTCTGGCAGGACTCGCGCAGCTTGGCGACCTGGGCTTCGAGCCGGGACAGGACCTCGCTGAACGCCGCCTTCGAGCGCTCGGACTCTCCCCGGGACAGCTCGATGGCGGACTTGATGATCGCGGAAGCGGCCCGTCCGGCGGGGGACTCGGAGGCGCTGCGGGCGGCCTCGTCCAGCGCGCGCTGGACGAGCACGGGGAGGCCCTCGACCCGGGCGAGTTCGGCATCCGCGGCGCGGCGGCGCTCGGCGGAGCGGCCCAGCTCGGCCTGCATCTGTTGTTCGGTCTGGAGGACGACGACCGCGAAGTCGACGGTCTCCCGGATGGTCTGGATGAAGTTGACGTCCAGGGGGGAGGGGCTCGAATCGCCGTAGAGGTATTTCATCGGATCCTTCCCATCAAAGGGGCCGCGAGGGGAAGGGATGGAATTTAAGAGAATCCCCTATTCCCCACCGACCCACAAAGATATCAATAGCCCATTTTTGATGGGAGTCAATGGCGTCAGCGGATTTCGGAAGGCTAGGGCGACAAAATGGACCGTTTCGTTTGTCACCCTGGGGGCTGAGTGCCGCTTCAGCGGCGGGACGAGCGGCTCCGACGGCTCATCGAGGCCAGCGGCAGCTCCTCCGCCTCCTCGGGCTCGCCCTCCACCCGGCGGCGGATCATGCGCGCGAGCTTCTTCAGGTCCTCGAAGTCGGACGGCTTGATGCAGTAGGCCCGGATGCCCAGCCGCAGCGCCTCCTCGATGTTCTCGGGGGCGGCGGAAGAGGTGATCATCAGGACCGGCAGGGGGCGGGTGTTGATGCGCGAGCGGAGCCAGGACAGGATCTCGAGGCCCGAGCGCCGCGGAAGTTTCAGGTCGAGGAGGAGCAGGCAGGGCTGGGGATTCTCGTCGGCGTTCTCGAAGGGAGGGGCGCCCGAGAGGTAGGCGACGGCCGCATCGCCGTCGGAGAGGATCCGCAGCGGCCGGCGCAGGCCCGCTTTCTTGAGGGCGAGGCGGAGCAGTTCGGCGGCTTCGGGGTCGTCCTCGATGAGCAGAATCGGGCGGTTGTCCGGGTGCATGTTCCCATCCCTCGTTAAATCGTTCCATAAAGAGCCAAACGAGGCCGGAGTGTTACGGGGCTTGGAACGGATCACGACAACCGGAATCCCCGGCGCCGGGTTTAAAAAGTGAATGCGAGCGCTGCTCCTGCTGGCCGCCCTGGCGTGGCTTGTTCCCCAGGATGAGGGCCGATCCGCCGCCTCCGGCTTTGCCATCCCGACCTTCCACTGCCTGGGCCTCTACTGGTCCCCGCCGGGAGGTGCCGCGGACAAGGACGTCACGGTGCGCTACCGCAAGGCCGGCGCTTCCGCCTGGAAGGACGGCCTCTCGATGCGCTACAACCCCATCCCGAACACCGAGGAGGCCCTCGCGGACTACCGCGGGAGCATCGTCGACCTTCAGCCCGCGACCTCGTACGAAGTCCAGCTGACCCTGACCGGCGGCACGACCACGACGACCCTGACGGCGGCGACGTGGAGCGAAGCATTCCCGACCGGGGAGGTCGTCAAGGTCGGCGACGGCGACAAGACGCTCGCGATCACCGAGTCCGGCACGCCGACCGCGTATCGGGTCTACGATGGGCGCGGCGCGACGATCGACGTCCGCCACCAGCACGATTCCTGCGTGACCATCGACGCCTCGTACGTGATCCTGCGGGGCGTCACGCTGAAGGGGGCGGGGGCGTCCGACAATCGGAAGCCGACCGGCGCCGTCATGATCCTCGGCGGGCGGAACATCGTCATCGAAGACTGCGACATCTCCGGCTGGGGCCGGCAGAACCCGAAGACCGGCTTCGGGGTCGACTACGAGTCGGCGATCCTCTCGCGCTGCGAGACGCTGACGCGGCTGGTGGTGCAGCGCTGCAAGCTTCACCACCCGGCGACCGATTCAAACAACTGGTATGAGCCCAAGCGCCCCACGCATCCCACCGGCCCGCAGGCGATCAGCCTCTTCAACACGGCGGGGAACCACGTGATCCGCTACAACGAGTGCTGGTCCGACCTGGAGCACATGTTCAACGACGTCATCGGCGGCGGCTCCAACGGGAGCCATCGCGGGGCGCCGGGGCCGGACTCCGATCTCTACGGGAACGTCGTGAGCCATTGCTGGGACGACGGCCTGGAGGTGGAAGGCGGGAACCGGAACACGCGGGTCTGGGGCAACTACATCTTCCAGACGTTCATGGGGATCGGGAACGCGGCGACGTCGATCGGGCCGCTCTACGTCTGGCGCAACGTCATGACCCACAGCCAGACGACGCCCGACGGCGGCGGCGGGAACTTCCTCAAGATGGGCTTCGCGAGCAGCGAAGAGTGGATGACCGGACACATTTACGTCTTCCACAACACGATGTACCGCTCCGACGAGTGGCTGCCGCTCGGCGGCCTGGGCGGCGACCGCCTCGTGAAGCACGTCGTGTCGCGGAACAACATCCTGCAGGTGCGCACGACGCGGAACCAGAGCCTGAGCCGCAATCGCGAGAACGTCGACACCAGCTACGACCACGACCTCTTCAACGGCCGGATCCCGGAGGGCGTCGAGCCGCACGGCATGCGGGGCGAGCCGGTCTACGTCGAGGGCTCGGGCTTCGATCCGGCGACGGGCAGCGGGCTGTTCCGCCTGGCTCCCGGCAGCCCCGGCGCCGCGGCCGGCGAGGTGATCCCGAACTTCAGCGACGGCTACTCCGGGAAGGCGCCGGACGTCGGGGCCCACTACCGCGACGAGGCCCGGATCCAGTACGGGGTCAGGGCGAAGTAGGTCCGGGCGCCTGCTCGTCGAGCGACTGCCGGTACTTCACGCAGCCCCGCATGAACTCCGGCCAGTCGGGCACGGCGGGGAGGGGGTCGCTCTTCTCCGGAAGCAGCCCCCAGAGTGCGGGATGGTGCCAGCAGAGGTCCTGCCCGCTGCTGTCCCGATGGGTCCGGATGCCCTGTCGCAGCCTCTTCACTTCGGCGAGCAGATCGTCCCGGGTCATCGCCTCGAGATCATCGTCCATTCATTCACGATACCGGCGCCCCGGAGTCCCCGCCAGCGGGCCAACGATTGATCATTTTTCTGTCCTGTCGTCTGGCGACGCGGACACAAACGAAGGATTGAACACTGCAGGCATTCGATGCAGGGCTCCTCACCCCTTCCAGCTTGCGGTTTGGTGCTGCATGGATTATGGTTGCTTTGAGGCCAAGGCTTCCTTATGAAGAACCACCGCTGGGGTCTGACGCTCGTGGCCGTTCTGGTCTGCGGAGCTCTGCCGCCCCTGTCCGCCCAGAACGCGCCGGCCAAGGGGAACGATAAGGCCCCGCTCGGGTCGCCGGACTTCTACCCCAGCCCGTCGCACCCGGTCGGCTGGCGCGGCGACGGCACGGGGCACTTTCCCGGCGCGTCGCCGCCGACCACCTGGTCCCGGGGCGCGAACGGCGAGCGGAAGAACATCCTCTGGGAGACCAAGCTCCCGTGCTACTCCTGGGCCACGCCGATCGTGGTCGGCGACAAGGTGATCACCCGCTCGGAGCCGTACGACCTGATCTGCCTCGACAAGATGAGCGGCCGGATCCTCTGGATCCGCTCGCACCCGCCCTTCATTGCCGTGACGGAGGCCGAGAAGAAGGCCAACCCGGCGTTCCGGGAGATCGAGCCGCTCGTGGCCGAGCTTCAGAAGCTCAACGACGCCTTCGCGGCCGCGGGCTGGAGCAAGGAGCTCTACAAGCGGAAGCACGAGCTTCAGAAGCAGATCGACGACCTCACCGCCAAGGCCGACAAGAAGTACAAGCTGCCTCCGGACATGTACGTCGAGAGCTGGTCCGGCTATACCGGCGCGACCCCCTGCTCGGACGGGCAGTCCATCTTCGTCTCCTCGGGCTGCGGGATCACCGCCTGTTACGATCTGAACGGCAAGCGCAAGTGGGAGCGCTTCGAGAACGTCCGGAACGTCTGGGGCGAGCACGGCGTGGCGTGTTCGCCGTGGGTCTGGGGCGACAAGCTCTACGTCCACACGGTCGGCCTCTCCGCGCTGGACAAGGCGACCGGCAAGACGCTCTTCGCGCTCGAAGGCGCCGCCCCGTGGGGTCCCTTCGCGTTCACGCCGCTCGAGATCGGGGGCGTCGCGTACGTCATGATCTCGGGCACCATCTACCGCGCGTCGGACGGCAAGATCGCCGTGCGCCGGCCGGGGGACCTGGCCAGCGACCGGGGCGTGGTCCACGGCAACATGGCCTACTTCACGGCCGGGCGTGCCGCCTACTACAAGTTGGATCCCCGGTCGGACGGGGGGCTCAACTCCACGCCCCTGATCAAGGAGGAGTACGAGCGCATCGAGTTCCCCAAGGGCGACAACCCCAAGTACAAGAACGATCCCTCGATCTCCGACTTTTACACGGCCTCGCCGCTGTACCACAACGGCCTGCTCTATTGCGTGAGCAACTGGGGCCGCCTGGTGATCGTCGATACGGCGAAGTACACCTCGAAGGACGCCGTGGTCCATACCTCCTTCCTGCCCTTCGATCTGAAGAATCCGCAGCAGCGCAAGACCATCGGCATGGGGGTCTGCGCCAGCCCGGCCCTGGCGGGGAAGTACATCTACATGATCGACTCCGCCGGCTGCGTGCTCGTGATGGAGCCCGGCCGCGAGTACAAGCAGGTGGCCAAGAACTGCATCGAGGAGATCGTGCCCGAAGGCTGGGAGGAGAAGTACTGGATGGGTGCGCACCACGAGCAGACCGAAGCCGCCCTGACCTTCGACGGCAACCGCATCTACATCCGCGGCGAGCAAAACCTGTACTGCGTGGGAAAGAAGTAAGAAGTAAGAAGCTAGAGATCCCGCGCTCGCGTCGACTAGGCAAGATCCGGCGGCTTCCGTCGCAAAGTCCTCTTCGCTTTGGCCGCTGCCCGCGCCTTTCCCGCGTAGAGCGGCGCGCCGAGCG
>Ga0310810_10000202_pt1 | contig 60862 bp, 52 predicted proteins | sample NCmetagenome_FD_207641 | JGI IMG/M metagenome (GOLD analysis project Ga0310810, IMG submission 207641) | Soil microbial communities from experimental microcosm in Duke University, North Carolina, United States - NC | ecosystem: Engineered > Artificial ecosystem > Soil microcosm > Unclassified ...
GCCCCCGGTGCGGCCGAAGGTTGCCGGAGCTATGGTCTACCTGCGCGCAGATCAATGTGCAGTTGGTGCCCGACCAAGTTCATATTTTGCAGAGTTGCGACAGCGTATTGGTTACTAATCGTACATCTCCCTGCCAGCCGCTCATCTTTCACGGCGATAACTCTCTGGTGACTACCATGAGTCCGGGAAAACAGGGGGAGACGCTCGTGGCGTACGCCGTCGGCATGGGCATCGCGGGCACAGGATCGGCGAACGGCCCCATGCCGCTGCAAGATGTGATCGTGGGGTTTGGTTTCGCGGAACCCGGACGATTCGGACCGGCAGTCCTGACGGCGCCAAACATCGCTGCCGCCGCCGTGAAACCTGTGTATGCCGGCATGGTCGCCGGATATTCGGGTCTCTATCAGGTGAACTTCAAGATTCCTAAACTGCCTTCAGATATTTCCCGATCTTGCAACCTCTCTGTGGATTTCCCAACCGGAGGTTCGGCCAATGTGAATCTCATAGCCAGCATTGCGCGCCAGCAGCAGGGTCTGGTTTCCTCTTATGATTACGCAGGAATCTGCGTGAGTTTCCCGCACTGACGTGTCTTCCGCGATATAGAACTTCGCCGCCTTTGACTCAGTACGGATCTACTGCGCGGTCGATATAGATCCAGACGACTCTCGAAAGCCGCACTACAAACGGGACGAATGGCAGATACGCTACAAACGCCCCGAAGACGGCCGAGCCGAACGACCAGCCAGCGAGCCGCCAGAGAATGACCACCAGCGCGAGCACCGGCGGAATGGAGAGCAGATAGCTCACGTACATGGCCCCGATGAAGTAGCCCTGTTCGCGATCGAACTTCATGTGACAGACGGGACAGGTCTCGTACATCGAGAGCCAGCCGCGGAAGGTGAACGGTCGAAACATGTGCCCCTGACGGCACCGCGGACACATCTGGCGCAGAATTCCCTCCACAGCTGACATCCACTTCATCATAGTCCTGGAGCCGCCATATACTGGATGACTGATGATTCCCGTATGTCGTGTGCTCGCCGTCCTGGCGGTTTCAGCGTCGCTCTTCGCTCAGGCGCCCGTCGCGCCTTATCTGCAAGGCCACTCCTTCCATGGAGAGTCGTTCGACAGCGGTCCGCGCCAGAAGCCGTGGGAAATCGCCGGCATCGGTGAGGCCCATTTTGCCATCACCACGAAAAATCCAGAGGTGCAGAAATGGTTCGATCAGGGCAATGCCTTGTTGCATTCGTTCTGGTTTTACGAGGCCGAGCGGGCCTTCCGCTGGTGCCTCAAGCTCGAACCGGACAATGCTATGGCGTACTGGGGGCTCGCCCGGTCCGCGGAGGGAAGCGACCGCTCGGCTGACTTTATCCGCGAAGCCGCACGGCGCAAAGATCGCGTGAGCGAGCGTGAGCGGCTCTACATCGACGCGTCGGCCGCATATCTGCTGCCCGACCCATTGCGCGACAAGGATGGCGCTCCAAACTACGAAGAGCACAACCGCCGCTACAAGAAGGTCCTCGAGACCCTCTGTGTCCGGTACCCTGACGACATGGAGGCGCGGTCCCTGCTGGCGCTGGTCAACATGGGCGCTGACCGCTACGGAACCGAGCTGATGCTGCGGGAAATTCTGGCGCGGCAGCCCAACCATCCGGGCGCGCACCACTATCGCATCCACAACTGGGATTACAACGAGCCTGAGCAGGCGCTGGAAAGTTGCCGCCGCTATACGGAGCTCGTGCCGGGCATCGGACACGCGCAACACATGCCGGGTCACATATACAGCATCGTAGGCATGTGGCATGAGGCGGCTATCTCGATGGATGCGGCCACGCGGGTCGAGAAGCGCTACATGAAAGAAAGCCTCACGTTTCCGTTTAATAACTGGAACTATGGCCACAATTTGAATTATCTGGGTTACATTCAGGAGCAGCTTGGCATGCCGCGGGCGGCGATTTTCGGGGCGCGGCAGCTCATCGATGCGCCGCTCGATCCGAAGCATAACGGTGACGAGACGTATTCGGCTCACTCCGTTGGAATCCGCGCCATGGCGCGCGCGCTGACGAAATACGAACGCTGGGATGAATTGCTCGCCCCCAAAACCATTCCGTGGCGCGACATTTTTCTCGACAAAATCAACAAGGCATACTTCGAGGCGCGCGCGTATTTGGGAAAGGGCGACCTGCAAAAAGCGGAGAAGAGCATCGCTGCGCACGCAGAGCTGAAGAAAGAAATAGAGAAGAATAAGGACCAGCAGGAGTACTACGAGATTCAGTCGCAAGAGCTGAAAGGGCGCTACGCTCTGGCTCGGGGCGAAACTATCGAGGGTCTGGGATTGCTGGCCGAGGCCGCCAAGCGCGAGTTCGACATGCAGCGCGGATACGCCGATCCGCCTTTCTATCCGCAGGCTCTTTACAACAGTCTGGGCGAGGCGTATCTGGATGCCAAAGCGGCGGGTCTGGCCGCGCAGGCGTTTGAGAAGGCACTCGAGCTTACGCACAACGATCTGTTCGCGCTCTCGGGACTGGTGCGGGCGCGTGCGGCGCTGGGCGAAAAAGCCAAGGCTGCCGACGCCATGGCGCGGCTGCTGTTCGTGGCTTCCGATGCCGATCCCGAGTTGCGGATCGTTCAGCAAGCCAAGGCAACCGGCATCACCGCGGCGCCGCGCGACTCATCGCCCGCGCCGCAACGAAACTACGCGTTGACTTCGCTCGAGCGCTTCGGGCCGAACCGTTGGGAACCCTACGGCGCGCCGAAGCTGGATGTGCGCGACGCCGCGGGCAAACGTGTCAGCCTGGAGGACTATCGCGGCAAAAACGTGTTGCTGGTCTTTTACCTGGGGAGGGAGTGCCCGCACTGCATGCGGCAACTGCACGAAATCGGCTCGAAGAAGGGCGACTGGGCCAGGCTCAACACGGTGGTGCTGGCGGTGAGCAGCGCGTCACCCGCCCAGAATGCGGCTGCCATCAAAGAGTTCGGCGACTTGCCCGTGCGCGTCTTGTCCGACGACAAATTCGATAACGCGCGCCGCTTCCATTCGTATGACGATTTCGAAGACATCGAGCTGCACTCGACCATCCTGATCGACGCCAAGGGCCGCGTGGGTTGGGCACGGATGGGAGGCGATCCGTTCTCCGACACCGCGTTCCTCATCAAGCAACTCGAGCGGATGGAGGAAAGCAGCAGTCAGAAGGCGGAAGTCCGAAGTCAGAAGAATCCGGATGCCCGCGCGGCACTCTAACTGTCTTCCTCTTTCACGCCTGTTCCGGCTCCGGATGCACCCACGGCGCGCGGTACGGCCGGCGCAGCAGTTGATTGGCTTCTTCGTCGCCGGCGATGCGCTGTTTCTCCGCGTCCCAGGTGAGCGTGCGGCCGGTCTGCAACGCCAGGTTGGCCAGGATGCAGCTGGTTGTCGAGATGTAGCCCTGCTCGATGTCGGCCACCGGTTTGCTTCGTTTGTCGATGGCCGCAAGCAAATCCATCATGTGGTGGCGGATGGCTGGCGCGACGTGGCGCTCCAGATCCTTCTCGGTCTTGTCCTCGGGATATTTTTCGAATTCATAAGTCACGTCGCGGTGGATAGCCTTGCCCTTGCCACCCTCCGGAACAAAATCGTAGCCGTACACGCTGGCCTTGAGTGTGCCTTTGTCGCCATAGAATGTGGCGCCCCAGGCGTACTTGGGATCGGGCGGGTCGCCCCACGAGCGGTGCTCCCACACGACCTTCAGGTCGTCGTAGTCGAACGTGACGGTCTGCGTGTCGGTGATGTTCGCCTTGCTGGCCTTGTCCATCAAGATGCCGCCGGTTGATGCGACGCGTTTCGGCCAGCCGAGATCCAGCATCCAGCGCGTCATATCAAACATGTGGATACACATGTCGCCCACAATGCCGTTGCCATACTCCATAAACGCGCGCCAGCTGCGCGGGTGCACCAGCTTGTTGTAAGGGCGCATGGGCGCGGGGCCGGTCCACATTTCGTAGTCGAGATTGGGCGGCGGAGCGGTGTCGGGGGGATTTTCGGTGGCGCGCATGTGGTAGTAGCAATAGATCTCGACCAGGCCGACCTTTCCCAGCAACCCGGGCTTGATGACGCGGTCGATGGCTTCGACCAGATGCGGCGTGCTGCGCCGTTGCGTACCTACCTGAACCACGCGCTGTTGCTTGCGCGCGGCGGCCAGCATGGCCTGGCCTTCGATGATGTCGACGCTGATGGGCTTCTGCACGTAGACATCGGCCCCGGCTTCGACCGCGGCGATCATGGCCAGAGCGTGCCAGTGATCCGGCGTGGCGACCTCAACGATGTCCAGGTCTTTCTCCTTGAGCATTTCGCGATAGTCGTGATAGAGGCGCGGTTTCTTCTTCGAGCGCTGGCGCGATGCGACCAGATCGGCGGCTTCGGCCAACATTTGTTTATCCACGTCGCACAGCGAGATGATTTCGACCGGCGCGACCTGCACGAGGCGCAAGATATCACTCTTGCCGTACCAGCCCGAGCCGATCAGACCGACGCGGCGCGGCTTCTGGTCGGCATAGGGAACAGCGAGCCCACGGCTGGCGGAAAGGGCGAGTCCAGTGGCGGCGGATGTCAGGAATTGGCGGCGGTTCATGGTTGGCTCCTGTCAGAGGCGAACGATCGGTGCAAAGGAAAGTATAGTGAGGTTTGGTCTGGGTTGGAAAGTCGAACACTTTCGGCGGAAACTGCTACCAGATATAGGTAAGGGAGACAAGATAAGATTGTCTGCATACGACCATGAGTGGTGCGCAAAAGGCGTCCGTCGAAGAAATCCGTGAACGGTTCGATCGCGATGTAGACCGCTTTTCTAATCTGGAGACCGGCCAGATCGCGACGGTCGACGCCGCGCTCGCGCTCGATCTGATCGCACGCAGTGCCGCTGCCGCCACGCCGGCTGCTCGTGCGATGCTCGACATCAGCTGCGGGGCCGGCAACTTCACGCTGAAGGTGCTTGAGCGCCTCCCTAATCTCGATTGCACGCTCATCGACCTCAGCGCCAACATGCTCGCCCGCGCCAACGCGCGGGTGACCGCCGCCACCGCCGGCCTTGTCAGGACGATCCAGGATGACGTCCGCTCGGTAGACTTGGCCGAGGATAGCTTCGATGTGATCGTTGCGGCCGCCGTGCTCCATCATTTGCGCGACGTGAGCGAATGGCCGGCGCTTTTCCGTAAGCTCTACCGCTGGCTGCGGCCGGGCGGTTCTCTTTGGATCTTCGATCTGGTATCGCATGAAATAGATGCTGTGCAGGTCATCATGTGGGAGCGCTATGGCGACTATCTTACTGCCTTCACGGGCGAGCAATACCGCGACCACGTATTCGCCTATGTCGATCATGAAGATTCGCCCCGGCCCGTCCTGTTCCAGTGCGAGCTACTACGGAAAGCGGGTTTCCGCGAAATCGATATCCTGCACAAGAATACCTGCTTTGCAGCACTCGGGGCGTGGAAACTCTGATGACTGCCGATCTGGCAGAATCCCCACCGGTGCGGCTCATCAACAACGACCAGGCTGCGTAACGGTGTTCCCGTGTTGGGCGGTCACAGTCAATCGCCGGAACGCAGCCTGAGGTTCTGGGGCATGAATCGGAGATACTCCCGAATCACCTGCTCTTTTTGTGATTGCGCGCCCATTACTTCATAGACGTGCGCGAGTGAAACATACGCGTCGAGTTGCGATGGGTCCAGGTGGATACTGCGCCGCAATTCCTCGATGGCGCTAAACAGATTACCGGCGCGCTCCTGCGCCTCGCCGAGACAATACGCGTAACGCGCGTTGGTGGGTTCGGCATGGGCAGCTTTAACGAAGAGTTGCACCGCCAGGCCGTGCTGCCCCTGCTGCAACAGAATGGACGCCAGGTCGGCCAGAACCGATGGATCGCGCGCGCCGGGTAGCAGGCGCGACAGCAGTTCATAGGCGCGTGCCAGCTTATCCGCCTCGGGGTGTTTCGCGGTCCATGCGAAGTAGGCAAGACCGAGGTCGCGCTGGGCAACTGTCGAATCCGGTTCGCGCCAGGGCCGCAGAGTAACCTTCGAAAGAGGTGCCGGGGGGATCTGAGGCGTTGGCGTCCGGACGATGCGATGATCGGTGACGGTCGAATGCGCCACATCAACGGGCCGCAAATGCGGCATGTGGCAAGTCACGCACTCATCGGCGGGTGCGTGTTTCGCGCCGCCAAAGAGAGACTGATGGCAAGATAGGCACACCTGACGCACTTGCGCGGCACGGTCGATTCTACTGCTGTGCGGGTTGTGGCAACTCCCGCACCAGAGCTGGCCGCCGCTGGCACGGGCGCAACGGCTTTGCGCAAGTTGCTCACTATGACTCACGGCGCGAACAGTTGAGCCTGCCAAAGCCTCCAAGTACGTTACGAAGACTTTCTCAAGCCGATCGCCGGGTTTATAATCCCACCAGTCAAGGCCGGGGTTTAAAATGCGGGCCACTCCTTCGAGGTGACACTGCTCGCACACGCTGTCACGCTCGCGCGCCGGGAGCTTCGCGGGATTCACAATCGAGCCCGGTACGGGCTTCAGTAAATGCCCGCCTGATGGCCCATGGCAGCGTTCACAGGAAATCGCGGTGAATGCCGGATCTTCGAATTGATTGGTTGTGCCGGCGACCAGGTGGAGAGAACCGGTGTGGCAGAACAGACATCCGCTCGCGATCTGGTGTGTGAAATCCAGGTATTTCTACGCCTCGTAACCGGGCGTGACATCCCAGGTGCCGGTCTGGGTATAGAAAGAAACCGGCGATTTGAAGAGGTATTTTCCGATGCGTACGAGATAAGTGTGGCCGCTGAGGCCCGCGCCTACCGAATACGCGATCCTGTAACTCGCCGATACACCCCGGCGCTCAACGTGGTGCTCCATTTCCGAGCCGCGTCGCCGAATGATGACGGTACTGTTCGAAGCCTTGTGATAGAGCCGGCCGGTGGTCACGACATTGGGCTTTCCGATAGAGGTTCCCATCGGGGAAGCCTCGAAAGCAGCAACCTCGCGTGGATGACTGCTCCTGTGCCCGGCAGGCGAATGCGCCGGCAACCAACACGGCAACGCCCATCGGGATCATTCGCGTCACCCTTACGCTGAGAAGCCTCATGTGTGCAACAGCCGATATTACTCCACATGGACGAGGCTGCATCTCGGTCCGCAGGTTGTGCAAAAAGTCGCACTTGCGGCGGCCGGAGTTGGAATCTCGTATCGGGCGGGGGGATTGGCGCGCGAATTGTTTTCGCGTATACTCCACAGCATCGAATCAGGCGCGTGTTCATGCAGCACGCGCCAAACAAGGGCTACGAGTCGGAGCAGTAAGCGAAGTTCGCGAGAAGAGGCACCATGACGTGCGTAACCGGCCCACTCACTCCCATGCAGTTATTGGAAGAAGTTCCCGAAATTGTGAAATTGCTGGCATCCAGTGGAATTGACAACCTCGTCGTGGAATACGGATGGGGGTGCAAGCTGGAGCCGGGCGAACTCTGGCAGGACATTGAGGTCCGTCTGCCGGACCTGCCAGCTTTCATTCAGGGCAGCATCGAAAAGGGAATCTACTCGCCTGGCCAGGCGGATCTGGTTTTACAGGATCGCGACCGGACCTTCGAATGCCTGTTTTGCCATGAATCGGACATCCACCTGGTGACCGATCACGATGGGCTCATCACCGAGGCCACGCGGCGTTGGATGGACAAGGGCTACGGAGGCTTCCGGGCGGCGGCGAACGAAAACTGGGAACCGATTTAAGACGACGCCGGTGGCCAGGGCGGTAGTGTCCTAAATCTGCGGTGCTAGCTGGAAAGTTTAGGACACTACCGCCAGGGCCGCGGCGCTCGTGTTGTATCATATTTTCCGATGATGAGAAGTCTGCTGGCCGTGGCGCTTGGGTACGTGGTGATGCTGGTGGCCTTCATCGGCGCCGAGACGGCCTTAACTGCGATTGCGCCGGAGCTCATGCCGCAAACGGGTCAGCCAACGGATCCCCTCTACTTTGTGTTTAAGCTAACTACAGGGTTCTTCTTTATCAGCATCGGGGGATATGCCACGGCGATGCTGGCGGGCCGTTCGGAAACGAAACATGCGCTCGGCTTGGGTGCGCTATCGATCGCCATGAGCATCGTCTCCAGGCTTCAGTATCCCGGTGACGAGCCGTTGTGGTATTCCATCGCGTTGATGTTTCTCGCGATTCCGGCCGCGCTGGTTGGCGGACATTTTCGGGCGCGCCAGGTGGAAGAGGAAAGGACCCACGCCGCCGCGGGCGATTGAGTGTGCCGGCGATGGCGTGCAGGGCGGCGGGGGTTATCTATACTGGATCGATGCATACTGGGTTGACGCAGCCGCCGCACCTCTCAGACACGCTACGCTGTTCTTAGCCAGATGCCTTCACTCGAATTGCCCCCGGAGTCTGTCCGTCAGCGCCTGACCGATCTACGCAACGGTCTGCTCCATCTGCATAAGATTCTTCTGGATTCCGAGACCGCGGTGTACGACCATGACATTGCGCGCATCCAATCGAAAGGCCAATTGCTGGAACTGGTGCTGCACGATCCATGGTTCGCCTGGCTGCATGAGCTGTCGCAACTGGTAGTGCTAATCGACGAGCTGCTGGACGCCAAAGAGCCAGCGACTCCAGCGGACGCTAAGCGGCTGATTGCGCAGGCGCGGGAACTGGTGGCACCCCCAGGAGAGGGCGGCGCGTTCCGAAAACACTATCTGGAGGCATTGCAGCGCGACCCAGACGTGGTGATGGCGCATTCGCAGACCATGAAGGTGCTCGCCGGTCTGGGGTGAACGGGTGTGTGATTCATAACCGTCCAAACGCGTCGCGCCGGGCGGTTCTGGCATCTCATTCAAGGCGAGGAGACACGAAGATGAAGCGGACTGATATGGAACGGCGCAAATTCATGGCGGGTATGGCGGCGCTGTCGGCGGGAGGCGCGTTGCGGGCAGCGTCCTCAGACGGCATGATCTACCGGACGCTGGGCACAACCGGCGAAAAAGTCTCGGCGATCGGGCTCGGCGGCCACCACATCGGGCGGCCCAAGGACGCAAGCGAAGGCATCCGCATCATTCGGAGCGCGCTCGATCGCGGCATGAACTTTCTCGACAACTGCTGGGACTATCACGACGGCGAGAGTGAAATTCGCATGGGCAAGGCGTTGCTCGACGGTTATCGCCAGAAGGCGTTCCTCATGACCAAGTTCGACGGGCGAACCAAGGAATCGACCGCCCGGCAGATTGACGAATCCCTGCGCCGCTTGCAGACCGACCGCATCGATCTGATGCAGTACCACGAAAACATTCGCATGGAGGACCCCGACCGGTTCTTCGCTTCGGGCGGCGCGCTCGAAGCGCTGCTCGAAGCGAAGAAGGCGGGCAAAATTCGGTACATCGGCTTCACCGGACACAAAGATCCCGCCGTGCACCTACGCATGCTCGACGTTGCCGCGCAGCACAAGTTCCATTTCGACGCCTGCCAGATGCCGCTCAACGTGATGGACGCGCACTTCCGCAGTTTCGGCCATCAGGTAGTGCCCCGTCTGGTCAAAGAAGGAATCGCGGTCCTGGGGATGAAGCCCATGGGCGACGGCAATGTCTTGAAGAGCGGCACTGCCACGCCCCTCGAATGCCTGTACTATGCGTTGACGCTGCCTACGTCGGTCGTGATTAACGGCTGCGAGTCGATGGAGCGCCTGGAACAGGCCTTCGAAGCCGCGCGCACGTTCAAGCCGATGAGCCAGGCGGCCGTTTCCACGCTGCTCGCCAAGACCGCGCAGGCGGCCATGACCGGACAATACGAACCGTTCAAGACCACCGCGCAATTCGATGGCACCGCGAGTCATCCCGAGTGGATGGGGTGAGCGGGGAACCGCGTTGCTCCTTGCGTCGCCTCGCGAGGTGTTAGGTTCCAGGTTTTAGGTGCCAGCAAACTAACACCTAACCGGAGCCGTGCGGCTTTGTTTGCGGCCTGCGCATCTAACGAGTAAACTGGTTGAATTCTCATGGGATTAGGGAAGCTGGGCCAGGCTCTGACGGCGCGTGAAGTATTCGAGCTTGTCCGGGACGACCTCGTGCTCGTCGAGAAGGAGATCCACCGGGAATCGGTGGCCTCTGTCGATGCCATCACGGCGATCGGCCAGTATCTGCAAGAGGCCGGCGGAAAACGCCTGCGTCCCTCGCTGCTGTTGCTTTCCTCCAAACTCATCGGCGACGGCGGGGAGAGCGCTATCCGCATGGGGGCCGTGGTCGAGCTGATTCACGCGGCGACGCTGGTGCACGACGACGTAATCGACGCCGCGCAGACCCGCCGCGGCCGTCCCTCTACCAACGTGCAATGGGGTAATCATACGTGCGTGCTGGCCGGTGACTGGCTGTACATGCAGGCTTTCCAGATCGCGCTGCGCGAGCGCAATTTTCACGTTCTCGATCTGCTGATCGGCCTGACGCAAATGATGGTGGAGGGCGAACTATTGCAGCTCGAGCGTATCGGGCGCATCGACGTCACCGAGGCCGACTGCATGGAGCTGGTGGACCGGAAAACCGCCTGCCTGTTTACAGTGTGCGCGAAGTTGGGAGCGCTGGTGGCGGGCGCCGATTCGCAAACCGAAGAGAAGCTCGGCGAATACGCCTGGAATCTGGGGATGGCATTCCAGTTAGTGGACGACGTGCTCGATTTCACCGCGCGCGAGAAGACGCTTGGCAAGCCTGTGGGCGGCGATCTACGCGAAGGAAAGGTCACGCTGCCCCTGGTGTACGCGCTCGAGCGCGCGTCGACTGACGAGCGCCGTTTCGTGGAACGCGTGCTGGCCGACCGCCATTACGAGAACGTACCGCTTCAGCAGGTACTTGGGCTGATCGAGAAATATAACGGCATCGAGCGCGTCCGCGAGCGGGCGCAGGCGTTCACCGACAAAGCGCGGCAGGTGATCGGAGAGTTTCCAGAATCGCCGTATCAACGTGCGTTGCACGGGATTACCGATCTGGTGACGGACCGGGACCACTAAGCGGCGATTAAGCACTCCCTACGGTCATGGCTCGGAAAGCATCCGTGGACTCCAGGGCTCTCACCGACGCCCTCAGCACGCGGTCTCCAGGAACGTTTTTCAACAAGCTACTAAAGTAAGCGCCGGCATTTCAGTCAATACAAACGCACAGGCAAAATGCCGCACCGCGCCCGTCAGTGTTTCCCGCTGCCCTTATCTGATCCATCCGAAACTTTCGCGGGCGCGGGATCAGGCCCTTTCGAGGGCGGTACGGCAGCTTGCGGGGGCGGTGCGGCGACATGCGGAGATGGTGCAGCAACGTGGGGTGGCGGCGCGGGAGCCGGTTGTGGCGCATCGCGGTGCTCGCGGACGATTTCTCCGCGCGGCATCCCTAAGCCCGGCGGCTCGATAGTTCCGGGCGGCGCGGACGCGTGCACGGGCTGGGCTGGAGCGGGCGGCGGCTCGGTGGGACGGGCCGGCGTTTCGGCGCGATGCACGGGCGGCGTGTCCCGATGTTCACGGTCGTTCTCTCCTCGAGGCATTCCCAGCCCCGGCGTCGGTTTCTTTGTCGAGCCGGCTTCGCGGCGTCCATGGTGGCCGTCGTCCTGCTCCGGCGGATTAATCACCACAATGCCGGTATAAACCGCGGCAGGATAGTACACGTCGGGGGGCTCGGGCACTGGCTGTGGCGGCAGCGGTCCCGCGGAAGGCGAAATCGTCGGATCGGGCGGCGCTTGCGGGACGGGTGCCTGCGGCGGTTCGAGTGAACGCGGGGGCTCGGGAGGAGCCGACGCCATCTCAGTCGGCGGTTCGCTGCCTGCATACGTCACGCCCGGCACCATGGGAACGATACGCGTGCTGCCGGCGCGCAGCTCGGGCCGGAAGGCATCCAACCGGGCGCTGTCGAAGGCCGGTGATGGCGGAGCGATCACGAAGATGGCACCGCTCGTGGTGAGTTTCTCGGCGGCATCCACCGGATTGAGCACCCGCGCATCCTGCGCCCACCGCGCGAGCGTGGTATTGCGCCGCAGGTACAACCGCGGAACGCTGGCCGCGGCCCAGGTTTCGCCGGGCCCAAGCGGTCCCCAGCCGACCAGGTTGGCTTCACGGAGCCAGTAGACTTCGCCGGGTTTGAATGCGGCTGGTTTTCCCGGCGACCACACCCAACCGAGGCCGCTCGCGTCCATCCAACGCCCGTAGTGGAACGGCAGCCAGCCCCAGGATTCATTGGCGATCCAGGTGTAGCCCAACTCGTCGTACCACAGCCACTGGCCGTCGCGATAGGGCGTCCAAGCGGCGGTCACTTTCGGCTTCCAGACGACGCCCAGATCGCCGGTCTGCATCCACGATCCGCCGGCGTCGAGGTCCGCCAGAGCATAGCGCAGACCAGGCGCGTGTCCGGCCGAGCCTGTCGACGCCAGTGCCTTGTCGCGCTGTTCGTTCCACCGGTCGCTCTCGAGCGGCGCGATTTCGCGGTAGAGGAAAAATCGCGCGCGGCTGGCATTTTCGACCCGCGCCGTTTCGCCCTCGGAGAGGTCCATTTCGGCAACCGGGGAGGAGAACCGGACTTTGCCTTCTAGAACCGAGATCTGGCTCGCATCGTCGCGCGCCTCCAGGCGCAGGCGAGTGCCGGTGTGGACGGTGGCTTGCGCGCCGGGCACGACCAGAATTACCGCATCGCGGCGCTCCGGCTCTCCGGTGAAATACGCCACGCCGTGATCGATGGATAAGACCGAGACGCGCTGGCCGATGGAGAGCCGTGTATAGTCCGAAAGTTCGCAGAGAGCATCGCTTGCGAGGCGCAGCACGCTGCCGTCGTCAAGCTCCATTTCGATGCGCGCAGTATTTGCGGTTCGCACCCACGTGCGCTCGACCAGCGGCATGTTGCGCGCTGCCGGACGCCAGGCGTCGGCGGCGTGAAGTTGTACCTCGACTTTGCCGTCGAGTTCGCCCACGCGCGCCACGCGTACAGGGGCGGCTACCAGTGCAGCCGGAACCGGCGCCAGGAGCAACCAGCAAGCCAGCTTATTCATCGCGTGACCTCGCCGCTCATTTGACGAACAGCATACACCCGGCGTTGCATCGAAATCTTGCTTTTCCCGGGGTATATGACCGACGGGGCGTTGCTGGAAAACATATCGTGTGGCCGCAAAGCAACGATGGAGAGCCGGGCATGTTCAGCGGGTGGAGGATATCGGAGTTGAGTGTTTAGAATTTCTCTTAAGTTCGTGCTCATGTTCCATCTGAATCCCTTGTGGATCAACGTTGTGATTGAGCAGTTGCCCCGCGAGACTCAGGCCCGAGAGGCTGATTCCCACCAAAAGACCGGCCAACGTCCAACCCTCCCCACCATGGCCATGTCGAAGTAATTCGATGGCTACGAACATGGCCGCTAGAGTCAAGAGCACCAGAGAGATTCCACGCTGTAGGCGCGCAGCCGCCGAACGTACCCAGGGATCAAGCGGCATCGAAATGGTACGGCCGCGTTCGGAATCCGTGCAATGCGCTTTGATGGAACAGACGTTGCACGTGTCGGCTGGTGCCCGGTACTGGATAACCCGCAGCTTGTGATCTATTTCGCTCCGTTCGAGCCTTGCGCCTTGCGGACATTCCCACGCATCGCGATCATGATGGAAGCGAAAACCGGCCGTATCGTATTGATCGGAGCGTTTTTGTGATTGCCGCGCCAGCCATTCCAGCAACAGGGCGATGAGAACCAACAGGATGGCGTAGCCGCCTGCCATCAGTGGCTCAACGTGATACTCCTTCATTTCACGCCTTCGACGGTCTCTGTGATCTCTGCAAAGAGAATCGCCTCAGGCTCTTCGAACGTTGTGAGAGAGCCAGTGTGCCGGATGCCAAGCCAGGTCAAATAAAGCAACGGCAAAATACCGCCGATAATGAATACCGCGTCTCCCGGTAACCGCATCCACTCGATGAACGCATTCACAGGGTTCCCCAGGAACTTCAGGGTGCGCGCTTCGAAATATCCGTGATGGACGGATTCATAGAGCTGGAGGATTCCCAGCGGGAACAGGGTTGCGAAAACCATCCATGCGAGCCCCACATTTAATGACCAGAAGCTGAGCCTGGCGGCGCGATCGGACCAGCGATTTTCAGGAATCAAATATCGCAGGCAGAACAGTGCCAGTCCAACCGCTAACATGCCGTAAACCCCCATCATGGCGGCGTGTCCATGATTCGTGGTCAACGCTGTTCCAATTTCGTAGTAGGAAACGACCGGTAGATTGATGAGGAACCCAAACACGCCGGCGCCAAGGAAGTTCCAGAACCCGACTGCAACCAGAAACATCACCGCCCAATAGTGGGGAAAAGAAGTGCGCGACTTGGATTCCTGACGCGCTCCAAGTTGCAGGAAACTCCACGCCTCAACAGTGAGGAACGTCAGCGGAATCACCTCGCCGGCCGAGAAAAACGCGCCGAGCGCCATGTGTTCCGCTGGGGTGCCAGAAAAATAGACGTGATGCATGGTGCCCACCACGCCGCCGGCGGAGTAAAGCAGGATGTCGAGATAGATCACCGTCAGTGCCACGCGCTCCGCAACCACTCCGAGCAACACGAATATGCAGGCGACCATGACAGTCGTAAAGAGTTCGAGGAAATCTTCAACCCACAGATGCACAACCCAAAAGCGCCAGAAATCCGTTGTGGTGAAGTGCGCCTCCGGCCGGGCCAGCAGACCAACGGCATAGAAGGCCGGAATCGCAAGTGCGGAGAAGAAAAACAGCCACGGCATATTGCCTTTGTGTTCCGTGCGCAGCCGGCCGCGCAATCCGAAATACAGCATGGCTACCCAGAACGAGAGGCCGATGGTGAGCAGGACTTGCCAGAACCGGCCGAGATCGAGGTACTCGAAACCCTGATTTCCGAACCAGGTCCATCCTTTCTGAATCCAGCCATGAATCCCGGCAAACTCGCCGGCCAAACTGCCGAAGACGACGATGGCCAGCGCGGCGAGCAGTCCGAAAGCGAGCCACCTTTGCGCCTTCGGTTCGCGGCCACTCAGCATCGGCGTCAGGAAGATGCCAGCGGCAAGAAAAGACGTGGATACCCAGAAGATCGCCAGTTGCAGGTGCCAGGTGCGTGCCAGATTAAACGGCAAAATGCGGGCCAGGTCGATTCCGAAGAAGTCTTGAAGGTCCGCTCGATAATGCTGGGAAGCGCCCCCAACCAGCGACTGGATCAGGAACAACAGGGCCATTACGAAGAAGAACCAAGCCGTCATGCGCTGCGCCGGAGTCAGGCCCACTTCGCTGGGTGGGCGAAATGTGAGCGTCTGGCGCTCCCGTCCTTGCCAGCCCAGGATATTCCAGCGGCCAAACGCCGCGAACAACAGGCCGATTCCTCCCAATAACGCAATGAGAGAGAGCACGCTCCAGACAACTGTGTCCGCCGTCACCGTGTTGGCGACTAACGGCTCGGGGGGCCAATTGTTGGTAAAGGAATAATCGTGTCCCGGACGCAACGCGGCTGCGGTCCATGCCGACCAGCTGAAGAACGCGGTCAATTGGTGGGCATCTCGCGGGTCACTGATCGCGTTTGGCCGGAGTCCATTGCGGGTCGACGGCTCGGAAAAGAACTCGCGGTAATAATTCTCAAGCTGGGCATACGCGGCCGACTGCGCCGCCGTGAACGCAAGCGTGTCGTTCGCCGGATCATAGCGGTTGACCTTGAATTCCTGAATGGTCTGGCCCCTCGCTTGATCCGATTGCGGGCCGCCGTGAGAATCGAGAACGCTGGTTGCCGCGCGGCGCAAATAGTCAGCCGTGAAGTCCGGCCCAAGGTAGGCGCCATGGCCAAAAATTGAGCCGTACTCCATCAGTCCGTTGCGAAGAAACACCTGCTGACCGCCGAGGATGTCATCACGCGTGAACAGCACTGCTCCGGCGGGATCAACCACGCGAGCCGGGATGGGCGCTTCTCCGGTATAGGTCCGGTATGCCAGAAAACCCAAAATGAAGAAGCCAAAAAGAATGACTATGGCAACGGCTTGGAGCCATGCCTTGGAAACCAGCAAATCGCGCTTCATCGCCTGTGGGCTATTCTCACCAGCCATGTGTATCTCGTTGAGCCTTAACTTCTCACTGAACGTGCGGCTTCGTCGGCCACACCCCTCGGCGATGAAATGTCATTCAAGGCGAGACGCGGTCGGCTTCTCTGAATCCAGTCGTGAACCGGCATTTCCATTCTTGTTCCCGATTGGCAGTCAGTATACCCCCAATTGCCTCCGGTCGATCCTTTCCAGTGAGTCAGAATCCGCAGAAAAGTGAGGAGTTCTGGAGTCGCGAGAGTGTGCGATCGGCTGCATACTATTCCAAGCGTTGTACCGGGTTGCACGGGGCGAGGACGCGAGTACCATGGGGTATATGACCGAGCCGGCGCTACTGGAACACATTTCGCGGTTGCCGCACGGCAAGGCTAACCTCAAGCAGCTCCTTCGCGAACTAGGTAGCCGGGTTTCGGACCGGCAAGAGCTGGAGACGCTGCTGGCGCGCCTGGCGGCCCACGGCGACTTGATCGAGACACGCGCCGGCCACTATGTTGCCACCCGCGGCAATCGGGAATTCAGCGTAGGCCGGCTCTCGATGCACCGTGATGGCTACGGTTTCCTGATTGCGGACCAGCCGGTCGAAGGCGTTACGGGAGACATTTACATCCCAGCCGACGCCGCCCGCAATGCCATGCACGGCGACCGTGTGGTGGTGCGCATTGCCCGCATCGAGGCAGGCGGCCGTGCGGATGGTGAGATTGTCAAGATTCTCAAGCGGGCGCACCCGACGGTTGTTGGCGAGTTCCAGGTGCGGCGCAGCGGGTTTCTCGTGGTTCCGCACGACGACCGTTTGCACGACTGGATCCAGATTCCGGAAGATCTAGCGATCCCTGCTCCGGCTGAACGGATCGACCGCATCGGCCCCAAGCCGCTCGCGGTCACCGATCCGGCGAAGCTCGACGGCATGATCGTGAACGTCGAGTTGCTCGAGTTTCCGCACAACGGCGAGCGCGCGGTGGGGCGTGTGATCGAGATTCTGGGCTCACCGGGCGATTTCGGCATCGACGTAGAGATCGTCATCCGCAAGCATCATCTGCCGCACCGCTTCCCGCCCGAGGTGGTGGAGCAGGCCGAAGCGGTACCGGGCGTGATCGCGGCCTGGGAACTGGCGGACCGGGAGGATTTCCGCGCGCTGGATATCGTTACCATCGACGGCGAGACGGCGCGCGATTTTGATGACGCTGTATGGGTGGACCGGCGGCCCCACGGCCACTTTGCGCTCCAGGTGCACATCGCCGACGTGAGCCACTATGTCAAGCCGGGAACGCCCATCGACGCCGAAGCGCGGCTGCGCGGGACCAGCGTTTACTTCCCCGATCGCGCGGTGCCCATGCTGCCCTTCGAGCTTTCGACCAATCTCTGCTCGCTCAATCCGCATGTGGACCGGTTGGTGCTATCGGCGGTGATGGAGTTCGACCATGCGGGCGACATGGTGGCGCAGCGGTTCGTCCGCGGCGTGATTCGCAGCGCCGAGCGCATGACCTACACCAGCGTACACTTATTGCTCGAGGGCGATGCCGGGCTGCGGGAACGTTACCGCCCGTTGATCGAGCGTTTCGAGCTGATGCGCGAGCTGGCCGAGATTTTGAACCGCAAGCGCGTACGCCGCGGCTCCATCGATTTCGATCTGCCCGAGCCGCTCATCGAATTCGACCAATTTGGCGAAATGACCGGCGTGATCCGCGCGCCGCGAAACATCGCGCACCGCCTTATCGAAGAATTCATGCTGGCGGCCAATGAAGCCGTGGCTTCGCATTTGCAAAACGGCGGGCTGCCCAGCATCTATCGCATCCACGAACAGCCCAATCCCAAGCGCGTCATGGAATTTGAAGAGGTGGCGGCGCATTTCGGATATTCGCTCGGCGTAGGCGCGATTCCCGTGCAGCGATTTGCTTATGCGGATAAGGGCCGCGATGGACACAAAGCGCGCCGCGAGATCGTGCTGCCGGGCGCGGTTAAGATTTCGCCGCGCAATTATCAGAAATTGGTGGCCAAGATCGAAGGCAAGCCCGAAGAGCGCATTCTGAGCTACCTCATGCTGCGCTCTCTGAAACAGGCGCGGTACTCGGCCGATAACGTGGGGCACTTCGCTCTGGCGGCCGACACTTACACGCATTTCACTTCGCCCATCCGCCGTTATCCCGACCTGATCGTGCATCGCCTGCTGGCGGCGTCGCTCGATGGATGGGTTTATTCGTCGCTCCCGGAACTCAGCGCGATCGCGGACGAATCTTCGGAATCCGAGCGCCGTGCCGCGGACGCCGAGCGCGAACTGGTCGAGTGGAAAAAAACCAAGTTCATGGAAGATCGCGTGGGCGAAGAGTTCGATGCGCTGATTATCAGCGCGACCAAGTACGGCCTGTTCGTGGAGCTGGCCGACCTGTTCATCGAAGGTCTGGTACCGATCGATTCGCTGCCGGGCGACCGTTATACGTACCACGAAAACGTGCGCAAGATCATTGGGCAGCGCTCGCGGCGCGAGTTTTCGATCGGGGATCGCGGCCGCGTGCTGCTGGAGCGCGTGGATACTACTGAGCGCAAACTGCAGTTCTCGCTGGTAGAAGAGCGCCGGGTGAGAGCAGGGAAGCGCCGGAAGTGAACTGGTTGCATAAATCCCGGCTACCTCACTGACCGCGACACAGGCAGTGACTTCGCCCTACTTCGCGGCTTTCTTTTCGCTGGCCGGGATCAGTTTCAACGGCGCGCTCTCGTGGCTGTTCTCGCGGATGACGACAGCCTCGCCGAGCGCCTCAAATCTCTTGATGAATTCCGGATCCTGATAGGCGCCCTCTTCCACGTCTTCCCAGGCAAACAGCTTGTACCGGCCCGGCGCGATGCCCTTAATCGTGAAGCGGCCGTATTGGTCGGTGTGATCGTCTTTATAGAATCGCAACTGGGTGCGCCGCAGCTCGTCCGGCACCGCGACCACGCTGGCTTCGGTTGCCGGCTGCTGATCCGCGTTCAACACCACGCCTTCGACCTGGCCGCCAGTGCTGGACAGGACAATCTCGATGGCCCCGCTGGTTCCCGGCGTGAAATTGAGGCCTGAGTCCAGAACATCTTTGCCGCCCAGTACCGCAGACTTGATGTAGTAGTCGTCGGGAAAACCGTGTACATTCAGCTCGTAGCGAGTGGGAGTGACATTCAGAATCGTGAAGCTCCCATCGGGCTTCACTGGGGCTCCGGGCCAGCCTGCGTAATTCGGGCCATCCGGCTGCAGATAGACCTGGAGGTCCGCCACATTTGTTGGCGCGCGACCCTCGATGCGCAAATATCCCTTCAGCTCCGCCGCCGGAGCCAGCTCCAGGACGATATTCTCGACGTCGTTTCCGCGCGCGTCCACCGCTTGCGTCGCCGCAAACATCTTATTAGCGCCGCCGTGCTGGAAAGCCTGAACTAAGTAAGCACCGGGTACGACGCTTGGAAACTCGAAGTTGCCCTGGGAGTCGATGTTTGCACCTAATTGGCGCCCAAACATGGATTCCGCATCCTCCCGCGGCGTCAGCATTACATTCACGCCCGCAGTAGCAGTGCCCGCGGGGTCTACCACGCGACCGCGCACGCGCACGGTTCGGGTTTTCGTGAGTGTGATCTCGACGCCGCGCAGGAACATGCCCGGCTGCAGTTCGAGCGCGGTCGCACCGGCGGGATCGCTGGTTCCCGGATAGTACGTAGGAGCATAGCCCTGCCTACCGGTCTCCAGGCGCGGGCCCTCGTTGAGCGTCGCACTCAGATAATATTTCCCTGGGGATAGTCCGAAGAGGCGGTACTCGCCCAAGTCGTTGGTACCCGAATTATCCCAGGGCTCAAGCTTCCGTTTGCCCTTGCGGTAACTGTAATGCAGCAACTGCAGTTGGATATTCGGCACCGGGTCGCCATCTTCGTCGACCACGCGTCCCGCAATCACCGCTTGTGGCGACATACGCAGCGTGATGTTCTCCAAGTGTTGACCGGGATCAAGTGAAAGTGCTGTGCCCTGCCGGACTGGTCCGCGAGCGCCATACACCAGGCGCGCATAGCCGCGCTTGGTCACCGTCAGGCTGTAACTGCCGGATTCGACGTCCTGCATGGCAAACCAGCCGCTAGAGGAAGTGGTGGTGGAATAACTCTGAGCTTGCTGGGATTCCCTCCGCGCGAGCACGATATCCGCCTTCTTAACCGGCTCGCCCGTGACGGCGCTGACAACACGCCCCTGGATCGAACTGCTCTCCTGTTTCGCAGGTCCCTGGCGCTTCACCGGAGCGCTCTGCTGCGCATTCAGCGATGCGGCCGTGAAAAACAACGAAGCCATCCAGGATGTACGCACCAGAGTTTAGTTCCCCGCGCTTTTTGGCGGCGCGTCCGAAACCGAAATGACTTTCAGCTGCGCGGTCTCGCGGCTACCTTCGCGAATGGTGATGCCTTGCCCCTGGTTCTCGTACGCCTTCAGAAACTCCGGATCTTGATAGGCGCCCTCTTCAATTTGTTCCCAAGCGAATAGTTTGTATTCACCCGGTGCGATTCCTGTGATGCTGAAGTGCCCCATGGTGTCGGTCATGGTTGTTTTGAACAGCATCAATCGCTCGCGACGCGGAGCGTCGGGCACCAATGCGACCACCGCGCCGGACGGGGGTTTCTGTTTTGAATCGGCGGCAGTGCCTTCGATCTGGCCGCTATTACTGCTGATGGTGATTTCCAGCGTTCCAGCAGCGCGTTGTGACGTGTCTAGTCCGGACTCCATCGCATCCGCATCGCCCATGCGGACCGATTTCACATAGTATGCCGGCAGCAAGCCATACACGTTCACCCAGTAATGATCGGCGGACACGTTCTGGATGGCAAAAGTGCCGTCGTCATTCGCCTTGGCGCCCTGCCCGCCCCGCATAGCCGCCTCTTTGGGCTCCAGACGGATGCTGAGGCTACCCAGGTTCACGTCACCCTGCCCTTCGCTGTGTACCTTGCCCTTCAGCTCCACACCTGGAGAGAGCAAGACGGTGACATCATCCAGATTGTTGTTGCCGACATCCACCGGCTGCATGACGCTGTAACCTTTTCCCTCATCTGACCATTGCGCCCACACCAGGTAGGCCCCTGGTGCGACGCCGCGAAACTCGAATGTACCTCCCTGGTTCCGTATCGCCTGCGTCCACGTTTGTAGGAAGAACCCGCCGAATGACGTGTTCCTGGGCACCAGCCGTAGCATGGTACGCGACGGAAGCCCATCGCCGGTGACGTTCGCTACATGGCCGCGAATCCGCACCGTGCGAGTCTTTCGCAGGGCGAGATCCGTGCCGCCCACCATGCTGCCGGCAGACACCTGGATCGCGACCGCGCCAGCAGGATCGGTGGTGCCGGGAAAATACGTCGGCGCATAGCCTTCTTCGGGCGCGCCACCAGGCGTGCGGTCTTGCGCCATCGCCAAGTTCCAGCGGCGGTAATTTGCGCTGAGATAGTATTTACCGGGTTCGAGACCAAAGATGCGGTACTCGCCTAAGTCGTCCGTGCCGCTTCCTCCGGATGGCACCAGCTGCCGTTTCCCCCGGAAGAAGCGATAGCGCAAGACGTTAACCTGCACGTTCTGCACCGGCTCGCCATCTTCATCGAGGACGCGCCCGGTGATCACGCCGTGCGGTACAAGCCGGAACACGATGTCGCTGGTATGCTGGCCGGGATTGAGGGTAAGCGTGGGAACTCGCCGTCCGCCGCCCCATCCCGGGGATTGGCCGTCGGTGAAGCCGTTCCGCTCGGCAGCCATGCTATAAACCCCGGACTCGATATCCTGAATAGCGAATCGTCCGCCGGCGTCGGTGACGGCGCCATAGGTCAAAGGGATGGCGGCGCCCAGGCTATTTGGAGCGCCCATGCCGTTCAGGGTGACGTGGGCCTTCCTGACCGGCTCGCCGGTGAGGGAGTTCATCACCTGACCTTCAACCGAGCACCGATCTCTCGGCTGCGCCGGTTGGGTATTGCCCGGCTGAGAATTCGCGGGCTGCGGCTGGTTGGAACTTGACCCGACCACACCCGGCTGCTGTGCGGCGACGAGCGCCGGTAGCGCAATGAGAGCGAAGCGGAACCAGTTCATGCACGGCTCCCAGGATCGAGTATATGACGTACGGAACCGCCGCAGGGTTTACTTACAGTTTACGTCCGCCACTCATCCAGGTGCTGGCGCACAAAGTCGTCATCGTTCAGATGAGGATAGGCGGCGTAGACGCGGTCGATTTCCGCCATCTGGCCGGATGACAAGTCTTCAGCTGGATTCAGGCACCAGCGGCCCGCGAGCAGCCCTTGCCGCCGCAGCACCTCGTGAATACCGGCGATACAGCCGGCGAACTGGTTGGCTACATCGAACAACGCCGCGTTGGCGTCGGTGATTTCGACGGCCAGCGTAAGCCAGCCGGGCCACGCGGGTTCTTTGCGGACACGATCGAGCAGTTCCACTACACGCCGCGTCCATACCGCCCAATGGCCCAGCAACCCGCCGGCGATACGCACGGTTTGGTTGCCGAAGCGGAATGGCGTGAGCAGGTCCACCACGATGCTGTCGTCGTTGCCGGTGTAGAGCGCGATCTCGCCCGCACGGCCAGATTCCGCCAGTGCCCGCACCACGTCGAGCGTCTGGTATCGGTTGAATGGGGCCATTTTAATTGCCACGACATTTTCGATTTCGACGAACTTGCGCCAGAATTCATAGGGCAGTACGCGCCCGCCTACCGCCGGCTGCAGATAGAAACCGAACAGGGGGATCACGGATGCCACGGCGCGCGCGTGAGCGATTAGCTCCTCGACACTGGCGTTGCGCAGCGCACTGAGGCTCAGCAGACCGGCGTGATAACCGCAGCGCGCCGCGTATTCCGCTTCCTTCACGGCTTGTGCCGTAGGTCCGACAATGCCAGCGACGCGGATGGCGTCGGTCTTCCTCAGTTCCTCCATGGCCAGCGCGAGTACCGGCTGGTAGAGGCCCACATGCGGATCACGGATTTCGAATTGCGTGGTGTGAACCCCCACCGCCACGCCTCCTGCGCCCGCGGCCAGGTAATAGCGCGTAAGCGCGCGCTGGCGGCGTTCATCCAGCTTGCGATTGGCATCGAGCGCCAGCGGATGCGCGGGAATCGCCACACCGGAGCGTAGCTTTTCGCGCCAGGCACTCCCGCGGATATCAACCATCAGAAACGGCCGTCCCGCGTTTCGAAGTGCGTGGGCTTGGAGTGAGTCGCCCCGCCCATCCCGATCCACTCCGCCACCCACTCGATCATCTGCTCGATCGTAACCGATGGGTAGCCGAACAGCTTGTGGCAGCGTGCGGCGTTACTGAGCAGCGCGGTTTCGGATTCGGTGCCCGTCACGATCGGCTCGACGCCAAAACGCTCGCCAAACCTGCGCGCGAGCCAGCGGACGGCGACCGTTTCAGGCCCCGTCACATTGAGTACGGCCGGCGGCGACTGGCACAGCGCAAACGAGCGCAGCGCGACGGAGTTGGCATCGCCCTGCCAGATTACGTTGACGTGGCCCATGCTCACGTCGACTGGCCGCCGCTCGAAAACTCTCTGGCCGATGTCCAGCAGGACGCCATAGCGCAGGTCGATGGCATAGTTCAGGCGCAGAAACATCATGGGTGTCTGATTGCGCTGCGAGAAATATTCGAAGATGCGCTCGCGGCCGAGTGCCGATTGCGCATACTCGCCGACGGGGCCGGTGGGCATGTCTTCGCTCGCGCCGCCCTGCGCCACGGGGACCAGTGGATACACATTGCCCGTGGAGAACGCGACGATGCGCGACGCGACGTAGCGATCGGCCACGAGAGCGGGGAGCAGCGTGTTCATGGCCCACGTCAGGTGCTCGGCGCCGGTCGAGCCGAATTTGCGCGCCGCCATGTAGAGCACGTTCGGCGCATCCGGAAGAGTGGCCATGGCGCCAGGCGCGAGCAGGTCGGCGCTTACGGTTTCAATGCCCCCGGCTTGCAGTTCCTGCTGCACGCGCGGGTCGGAAAAGCGGGCCACGCCGATGATGCGCTTCGGCAACTTGGCGCGCTCGCATGCCCGCCGCGCGCGCTTGGCCAGGCTCGGACCCATCTTGCCGGCGACGCCCAGGATGAGCAGATCGCCCTCCATCTCCGCCATGGCGCGCGCGTCGGCTTGCGATGGTTGTGCGAGGAGATCCTCCAACTGCTGTTCGTTCGCGATCATCAGCGCTTGTATCCGATCTTGCGGATAAAATCCCGGCGATTGGCCGCGTCTTCGGCGGTTTCCACACCCTTGGGCGATGCGCCGTCGATCACGCCCAGCACGCCCCGGCCCTGCTCGTTCTCGGCCACAATCACGCTGACAGGGTTGGCCGTCGCGCAAAAAATGGAACAGACTTCCGGGACGTCCTTGATGCGACCGAGTACGTTGATGGGATAACCGTCCCGCATGGCGATGACGAAGATGTGGCCCGCGCCCACCGAACTGGCATTACGCGCAGCCAGGGACTTGAGCGCTTCGTCGTTGCCATCCACGCGCGTGAGGCACGGCCCGGAGGCTTCGTTGAACGCCACGCCGAATTTCATCTGCGGCACCGTGTTCACGAGGGCTTCGTAGAGGTCTTCCACGCTCTTGATGAAGTGTGTTTGGCCCAGAATGACGTTGCCGCCCTCTGGAATTTCGAGCGGTATGGATTTCAACTCCATGGGAACTATCTAGAATACAACGTGCGACGATGGAAATATGGCCGATCGCCGCCGCGCCGTAGCCGAAAATGTTCCCGGCGATTTCTTTGTGGACGAGACCTGCATCGATTGCGATGCCTGCCGGCAGCTGGCTCCTGAAGTCTTTCGGGATGCGGGCGATCATTCTTTCGTACATCTGCAGCCAGAGACGTCGTCGGCCGAGCGAAACGCGTTGCGGGCGCTGCTGGCGTGCCCTACGGGCTCGATCGGCACGCTGCATCCTGACCGGACGCGGGCTGTGCGGGCCGATTTCCCCATGCTGCTCGAAGGCGGCGTTTCGTACTGCGGTTTCAATTCGCCGAAATCTTTCGGCGGCAACAGCTACTTTGTCGAGCGTGTGGGCGGCAACTGGCTGATCGATTCTCCGAAGTACCTGCCGCACCTGGTCGAGCAGTTCGAAAAACGGGGCGGCATCGGGCAGATTTTTCTGACGCACCGCGACGATGTGGCCGAGGCGGAAAAGTACGCCGCGCGATTTTCCTGTCCGCGCATCATTCACCGGCTGGAGTTGGCGTCTCAGCCCGCGGCCGAAGTCGTGATCGACGGTTTTGATCCGGTGGAACTGACCCCGAACTTCGTGGCCATTCCGACGCCCGGCCACACCCGCGGCCACATGTGCCTGCTGCTTGAGAATCGCTTCCTTTTCACCGGCGATCACCTGTGGTGGAGCCGCGCCCTTCGCAGCCTCAACGCGGGACGCGACGTCTGCTGGCATTCGTGGGAGGAGCAGACGCGCTCCATGGCTGCTCTCGCGGCGTTTACCTTCGAGTGGGTGTTGCCGGGGCACGGCGAACGTGTCAAGCGGGCGCCAAAGCAGATGCAGGCCGAGCTCGGCCAACTTGTGGCACGAATGCGGCGGCCGCGCCGTTAACCACAGGCTCTCCACTTCCTGCTTTAGCCATTTGATAGCATCAGAACCGAAAACCCGACCATGATGAAAATTCCCTATCCGTCGCGCCGTGAGTTTCTCGGAGCCGTCAGCGCCTCGGCTCTGCTCGGTGATCAGCACACCGAACCCGATCTCGTCTTGTACAACGCCAATATCCTCACGGTGGATGCAGCACAACCGCGCGCACAGGCCGTGGCCATCGCGAGTCGGCGATTTTTCGCAGTGGGTTCGAATGATGATGTCCGCCGCCTGGCGAAAGCCGGCACGCGCCAGGTCGATATCGGCGGCAAAACTGTCGTGCCCGGCTTCATCGATGCGCACACGCACCCTTCGTACGCGGGAATCCGGCACCTGCGCTGGGTGGATTGCGATCTTCGCTCCATCGCCGATATTCAGAAGGTCATTCGCGAGCGGGCGGCCAAAACGCCAGCCGGAGATTGGGTCATCGGTTCAAGTACGACGACACCAAAACCAAGGAAGGACGTAAGCTGACGCGTGCGGATCTGGACGCCGCCGCTCCCGCGCATCCCGTGTTCATCGAGCACCGCGGCGGTCACACGGCATACGTCAACTCTCTCGCTCTGCGACGGGCTGAAGTCAGCGACGCGACTGCCGATCCCGAGGGCGGTAAGTTTGATCGTGATCCGGCGACCAGTCGCTTAACCGGTGGCCTGCGCGAAAACGCCACAGCTCCTTTCCGGAAACTGATCCCGACGACATTTACGCGCGACGAAATGCGCCAGGGCGTGAAACTGATATCGCAAATGATGGTGCGCACGGGCGTGACGTCGGTACACGACGCCCAGGCGGCTCCCGAAGACCTGCTCGCCTACCAGGACGCGCGCGAGGCGGGCGAACTATCCTTCCGCGTCTATTGCCTGATGCAGTACGAGTGCCTGGATCGCATGATGGCCGCGGGAATCCGGACTGGACTCGGCGACGATTGGCTCCGGGTGGGCGCGGTGAAACTGGTTTGTGACGGCTCAATCTCCGAGCGCACCGCACGGCTGACCCAGCCCTACGTGGGACGGCCCAACGATTACGGCATCCTGGTGAACAGCGAGGAGGAACTCTACGCGAATGCGCGCAAAGCGCACGAGGCCGGGTGGCAGATCGGCACGCACGCCAATGGCGATGCTGCCATCGACATCATGCTCCGGATTTACGAGCGCCTCCAGCGCGAGATGCCGCGCAAAGACCCGCGCTATCGCCTGGAGCATTGCACGGTGGTAAATCCGTCGCTCGTCGGACGCATCCGCGCTCTTGGCGCCATCCCGACGCCTTTTTCCACCTACGTTTATTATCACGGCGAGAAAATGCGCGAGTACGGCGCCGAGCGGCTCGATTGGATGTTTGCCGTGCGCAGCTTTCTGGACGCTGGCATTCGTGTTACGCAGGCGTCGGACTACCCACCTGGGCCTTTTGAGCCGATGATGGCGCTGCAATCGGAAGTCACGCGCACTGATAGCCACGGTAATGTCTGGGGCGCCCGCCAGCGTGTTACCGTCGAAGAAGCGCTGCGCGTGGGCACGCTCAATGGTGCATACGCTTCGTTCGAGGAAGACCGCAAAGGCAGTATCACCGCGGGGAAACTGGCCGACCTGGTCGTGCTGGGCCGCGATCCTACGCGCGTGGACCCGATGTCGCTCGTCGAGATCCCGATCGAGCGCACCATGGCCGGTGGGCGGTGGGTTTACGAATCGTAGCGTCCTGCCGGCTGGCCGCGATCGCTCAGCGCGACGCAATGCCATAAAATAGAAGCTCCGGCACGCCATGAACCTATCTAACGGAACCGCTGTCTGTTTCACGCGCGCGATGCTCGTAGCGTGCATCGTGCTGGCCACGAGTTTTCGAGCCGCGGCCGGTTCCCCCACCGTCGATTTCGCAACTGAGATTCAGCCCCTCTTCAGTGCCGCGTGCTACACCTGTCATCAGGGCGACAAAGCGGCCGCCGGCCTTCATCTCGATTCTCGAGCGGCGCTGGGCGGAGGTATTTCCGGGAAAGCGATTGTTCCGGGGCGCAGCAAAGACAGCCTGATCGTGACACGCCTGCTGGCGACCGATCCCCGTGCGCGGATGCCGCTTGGAACGGCCCCGCTGGCGCCGGAGAAGATCGCGCTCATTCGCGCGTGGATCGATCAGGGCGCCGTATGGCCGGAGCAGGCTGCCGCGGTGAAGCATTGGGCTTACGTGAAACCGGCACGCCCTGCGATTCCCAAACTGAAAAACGCAGCGTGGGTGCGCAACCCGATCGATGTCTTCGTGCTGGCGCGTCTCGAGAAGGAGGGCCTGACACCATCGCCCGAAGCCGCCAGGGAAACGCTGATCCGCCGCGTCAGTCTGGACTTGGTTGGCCTCCCGCCGTCGATCGACGAAGTAGACCAGTTCGTGGCTGACAAAAGTCCTGATGCATACGAAAAGCTGGTAGATCGCTTGCTGGCGTCACCGCACTATGGCGAGCGCTGGGCGCGTCCGTGGCTCGATCTGGCTCGCTATGCCGACACCAACGGGTTTGAAGCGGATCAACGCCGCTCGATCTGGAAATATCGCGACTGGGTAATCGACGCATTGAACCGTGATATTCCGTACGACCAGTTCACCATCGAGCAACTAGCGGGAGACATGCTTCCCAACGCCACAACCGAGCAGCGCATCGCCACCGGGTTCCACCGCAACACCATGTTTAACGAGGAGGGCGGCGTCGACAAAGAGGAGGCGCACTGGGAGAATCTCATCGACCGCGTCAACACCACGGCCACCGTATGGCTGGGCTCGACGCTCGGCTGCGCGCAGTGCCATAACCATAAGTACGACCCCTTCACGCAAAAGGAGTACTACCAGTTCCTGGCTTTCTTTAACAATTCGGCCAAGACCAGCTTCCACGATTACGGCGATACGTCGGAACGGTTTCTTGAGCCGAAACTCGAAATGCCGACTGAGGAGCAGGAGGCGCGACGCAAGGGTCTTCAGAAGGAAATCGAAGAGCTGGAGCAGAAACTAGGAAAGCCCACGCCGGAACTCGCGGCCGAGCAGTCCGATTGGGAGCGGTCCGTCAACGCCGCCCGGGAAAGTTGGAAGATACTGGTTCCGGCAAGTATGAAAACCACCGGTGGCGCCACGCTTTCACTCGAAAAGGACGGCTCGATTCTCGTCTCTGGAGTCAATCCCAGCCATGAAACCTACGTGATCGAAGCCACGAGCAGCCTGAGCGGCATCACCGGTATTCGCCTGGAAGCGCTGCCGCACGCCAGCCTGCCACGAGGCGGACCCGGCCGTGACGCCTACGGCAATTTCTTTCTGAGCGCGCTTGAGGTTGAAGCCGCACCGGCCGCCGCGCCGGACCATTTCCAAAAAATCGGCTTTGAGGAGATCATCGCGGACAGTGGAAAAATCAACGACAAGAAGTTCAGCCAGCTCTGGACGGTGGATGCGTCGCGCGAGGATAAGCGGCTGCCCCGGCAGATCGTGTTCGTCAGCACGAATGCGTTCGGCTCCGGCGAGACTAGGCTGCGCATCCGCGTACGGCAAGACTCCCAATTCAGCGGCCAAAGCATCGGCCACTTCCGATTGTCGGTGACTGCGGCGCCTGATCCCACCACTATCGTGACCGTTTCCCACAAGCAGCGGGCCGTGATGGAACTCGCTGAAAGCGTGCGGACCAAAGAGCAGAAGGAAGCACTGGCGGACTTCTACCGTTCCACCGCGCCCTCTCTCACACCGGCTCGCCGGCGGCTTGAGGACGCGCGCAAGGAACTGGACGATCTGGGTATTACCAGTACGCTGGTGTTAAAGGAGCAGCCTTCTTTCGATCGGCCGTCGGCGCACCTGCGCGTGCGCGGCAGTTTCATGAGCAAGGGCGATCTGGTCTATGCGAGCGTTCCTTCAATCCTGCCCGCGCTGGCCGAGGATGCGCTACCCAACAGGCTCGGCCTCGCGCGATGGCTGGTGAGCAAGGAAAATCCGCTCACCGCGCGCGTAGCCGTGAACCGGTTCTGGGAACAGTTGTTTGGACGCGGCCTCGTCGAGACCGCCGAAGATTTTGGCTCGCAGGGCGCGCGACCGACGCATCCGGATTTGCTCGACTGGCTGGCGGTGGAATTCATGGAGCCGTCTGTTGACGCGCACAACACATCCGCAGCGCGCACTCCGTGGAGCATGAAAGCCATCCAGCGCCTCATCGTGACGTCCGCGGCGTACCGGCAGTCGTCCGTTGTGACGCCGCAACTCGAAGAACGCGATCCCCTGAACCAACTGCTCGCCCGCGGTCCGCGCTTCCGACTGGAGGCCGAGATGATCCGCGACGTGGCGCTGGCGGCTAGTGGACTGCTCAGTTCCAAGATTGGCGGCCCGAGCGTGTTTCCACCGCAGCCGGAAGGAATCTGGGATTTGCCGTACAACGACGACAAGTGGGAAGAGAGCCAAGGCGAGGACCGTCACCGTCGCGGGGTGTATACGTTTATCCGGCGTACCGCGCCTTACCCCAGCATGCTCAACTTCGATTCCACCAGCCGCGAAGTTTGCACGGTGCGGCGCGTGCGGACCAACACGCCGCTACAGGCACTGACGGGCTTGAACGATCCGGCGTTCTTCGAGAGCGCCCAAGCGCTTGCGCGGCGTATCGCATCGGAAGGCGGCTCGCAGGCGAGCACGCGCGCGACTCTGGCCCTTCGTCTTTGTGTGGCGCGCAATCCAAAACCCGGCGAACTGGACCGGATGCTGAGCTGGGAAGAGCAAGAGCGGCATTACTTCGAACAACACCGTGAAGACGCCAAGCGGATGACCGGCACGGACGATCCGGATCTGGCGGCCTGGACTATGCTCTCCAACGTGCTGCTCAACCTCGATGAGACCTTGACCAAGGAATAATAGAAATGCAGCCTAAAGAGCTCCTGTTTCAGACACGGCGTCACTTCTTCCAGCAGGCCGGCTTCGGCATCGGTTCACTGGCGCTCGGCTCGCTGCTCGACCGCGGCCTGCTGGCACAGGCGACGGCCAATCCCATGGCGGTAAGACCGCCGCACTTTGCGCCGAAAGCCAAAAAGATTATCTTCCTCTTCATGGCCGGCGCGCCCTCGCAGCTCGACCTGTTCGATTACAAGGCGAAGCTCAATCAGTTTGACGGTCAGCCGGTTCCGCAGGATGTCATCAAGGGCGAGCGCTTCGCGTTCATCAAAGGGACGCCGAAACTGCTGGGCTCGCCGCATACCTTCGCGCGTCACGGCCAATGCGGCGCGGAGCTCTCGAACCTGCTGCCGCACTTGGCGACGATGGTCGACGACATCGCCATCGTCAAGTCGATGCAAACCACGCAATTCAACCACGCGCCCGGGCAGATCTTCATGAGCACCGGCCACCAGATCCCGGGACGTCCCAGCATGGGGTCCTGGCTCACCTACGGGCTCGGCAGCGAGTGCAGCAACCTGCCGGGATTCGTGGTGCTGCTCTCCGGCACCAACCAGCCTGACGGTGGAAAATCCTGCTGGGGTAACGGTTTTCTTCCCAGCAGCTACCAGGGCGTGCAATTCCGTTCCAAGGGCGATCCGGTGCTGTTCCTTTCGAACCCCGAGGGCGTGAGCGCCGAAACGCGCCGGCGCTCGCTCGACTTGCTGCGCGACCTCAACAGCGCGCATCAGACCGACGTTGGCGATCCGGAAATTGCCACACGCATTGCCAGCTACGAGATGGCGTACCGGATGCAAACCAGCGTTCCGGAGCTGGCGGATTTATCGAGCGAGCCGCAGTCTATCCACGAAATGTATGGCACCGAGCCGGGCAAAGCATCATTTGCAAACAATTGTCTGCTGGCGCGCCGCTTAGTCGAGCGTGGCGTGCGTTTCGTGCAGCTGTATCACCGTGGCTGGGACACACACGGGGCCAGCAACAACGAAGACATCGTCAACAAGCTGGCCTGGTTGTGCCGCGAGACCGATCGCGCGTCGGTGGCGCTGGTGAAGGACCTGAAGCAGCGCGGCCTGCTCGATGAAACCCTGGTAGTCTGGGGCGGGGAATTCGGCCGCACCCCCATGAACGAGGCCCGCAATGGCTCGAAGTTCCTGGGCCGCGACCACCACCCGCGCGCCTTCACCATGTGGCTGGCGGGCGGCGGCATCAAGCCGGGAGTGAGTTACGGCCGGACTGACGATATCGGCTATAACGTGGCGGAAAATCCGGTTGGCGTTCACGACCTACACGCTACGATTCTCCACCTGATGGGCATCGACCATACGCGCCTCACCTACAAATTTCAGGGCCGCGATTTCCGGCTTACGGATGTCAGCGGCGAAGTCGTGAAGAAGATTCTGGCGTAGCCGGCCGCTGCCTGCGCATGCAAGCCTTCCTTAACGGAACCGTCATCACCGATAGCGGCGTGATTATGGACGGCATGGTGCTGGTTCAGGCCGACCGCATCGATTACGTGGGCCCCCGGCGCGCCGCTCCGGCCGGTGCCGAGGTGATCGACGCGCGCGGCCGATACATATCGCCCGGGTTCGTCGACATTCACATCCACGGCGGCGCCGGTAGCGACTTCATGGACGCCACAACTCCGGACATCGAGGCTGTCTTTCGCTATCACGCGGCACACGGGACCACCAGTCTCTGCCCGACCACGGCCACCGCGTCGCTCGCAGAGATTCTTACGGCCCTCGAAGCGTTGGAGCACTATCGCAAGGGTCAACAACCATTCGGCCGCGCGCTCGGCGCGCACATCGAAGGCCCGTATCTCGCCATGACCAAGCGTGGCTGCCACCTTCCGGAGTTCGTCCGCAATCCCGAAGAGCGAGAATGGAAGCAGATTCTGGAACGCGGTCCGGTCGCGTCCATGACGCTCGCGCCCGAGTTGCCCGGCGCCCGCGCGCTGGTGGAAGCGCTGCACCGCGGCGGCGCCATTGCCAGTGCGGGCCACAGCGAGGCGCTCTATCGGGAAGTGGAAGAGGCGGCCGATTGGGGCGTCCGGCATGTGACGCATCTTTACTGCGCCATGACCGACGCCATGAATAATCGCTGGCGCGGTACGCCCAACCCGCGCAGCGGAGGCATCGTCGAGGCCGTCTATCTCGACGACCGCCTCTCCTCTGAGCTCATCACCGACGGGAAGCACCTTTCGCGCGAAATGCTGCAGCTGGCGTTCCGCAACAAAGGCTACGAGAAACTGGCGATAGTCACCGATGCCATGCGTGGCGCCGGCATGCCCGATGGCGAATACACGTTCGGCCCGCACCACGGCATGCGGGCCGTCGTGAAAAATGGCGAAGCGCGCATTCCGGACGGCACGGCGCTCGCGTCATCCGTGTTTCCCATGAACGATATGATTCGCGTATTTCGCGATCTGGTGGACTGCCCGCTATGGCAGGCTGTGCGCATGGCATCGCTCACGCCCGCCGAAATCGTACACCGCGCGGGTGAGATTGGCAGCCTCGCTCCGGGCAAGTTGGCGGACATTGTGCTGATCGACGAGCAAGTGAACGTTCACGCCACCTACGTGGGTGCGCGTCGCGTATCGTAACGCGGATCTTGCACCTTGCGCGCCGTTTCGGCTCCGCGGACCGGCAGCGTGGGATCGGTCAGCAGGCCGATCTGCTTGAGCACCGACGCTTGGTCCCAGTAGATATGCTCGTGGGCCAGCTTGCCCTTGCGGAACTTCACAATCACCACGAGCGGCACCTCGACGTGCCTGTTCGTAGGCGCGACTCCCGGCAGCATCCACGGCATTTCTTGCGTATGCGTGAAGGAGAAGATGATCTCGTCCACCAGCTGGTCTTCGCCGGCCGTACGCGAGACCGGAGTCAGCCTGGTATCCGGCGGCATCGCGGGAATAAAATCCGTCGAGTAGAACCTGCGCAGCTCTTGTTTGCCGTGCCCGCCAGTCATGACGGGCACGTGGTTGACGTAAGCATCGTCCACCATGGTGTCGAGCGTACGCTCGGTATCGCGCGTTGCAAATTCATGCGCTGTGTGCTCTTCCCAAAGTTCGCTGAGCGTGCGTTGGGCCATTCGGATGACGCCTTTCAGATGGAGAAACCTGGCTGACGCGGCCAGGCATCCAGTAATTTCCGCAGCAGAACCAGTTGGCCAATGTGATACGCGTTGTGGTCGGCCACTAGAAGCGTCTCCCGCAAGATCGTTTGACCGTCACCGTGAGGGATGCGCGCGAACAGATCGGTTTTTGGATTGGAGACCAACCGGATCATGGCTCGAAGATCCTTTTGGAATGTCCGCACGCTCTCGCTCCACGCGCGGGCGCTGGGTGGTGAGTCTGTGTGTAGCCAATAGCCGTCAGGGAATTTGGGCGATACATGCGCGGAATTGCGGCTGAACTCTAGAATGTCCCATTGCGCGATTCGCAGGTGTTCCAGTAGCTGCCACGCGGTGTGCGGCGCGCCCGCGATTCTGGCGCCCCTCTGTGCAGCCGGGAATCGCGCGATGGCGGCATCAAAGTCCACGTGTGCGCCGCCATCGCGCAGTAGATAAACGAGATGCTTACGCAATGATGGGCCGATTCCGATTTTGGAACGTTTCATTGGCAGCAGGGCAGTTTATCACATCGGGTATTCTCCCGATTCTGGTGTGGGGACTCCGCAAGTTACACTGCGATGGAGGCCCCCGAATCGTGGAATGGAGCAGCTCACAACGGTTCACATTAGACAGGACCAGTGTGCTACGCAACGCGCCGGAGGCGTCCGGCGTTTATGGCATGTGCAACGGGGATCAGTGGGTGTACATAGGCCACACCTCCAGCGTTCGCAAGGCGCTGCTTGAATATCTCCGGGGCCAGATGCCCTACGTGCTGCAATGGCAGCCGAGGCATTTCATGTTCGAGATCCTGCCGTACAAAGAGCGCATCTCCAGGCAAAAGGCGCTGCTTGCGCACTACCAGCCTACTTGCAACCGCAAGATCAACTCTGCCGCACGCTCGTCTTAATCAGTCGGGAGTTTTCCCGATTTTCACCATTAGCACAAACTGTTATCTTTCTTTCATCTGCCACTGTTCTCTTTGGCCCGGCGACACGCAGCCGGGCCATTTTTTTACGACGGTCGCTTTTTCCGGGGTCACGCGGCAAGCCCGATATACTGGGTATGAATGACCCGTCGAAACTACCTGGCCCTTCTGGCGGCTTCCGCTCTGCGCGCGCGGGCGCAAGGCATTTCTTCCCGTGGCGTTAAGGCCATGCCGCGAGGCAAACCCTCTGGCCTGCCCTTCAACGCGCACTTTGTGGACATCGCGGAACAGGCCGGACTGCGCCAACCGGTGATCTACGGCGGTGTGGATCACAAGCAATACATCATAGAGACCGTGGGTTGTGGCGTGGCGTTCGTCGACTACGATAACGATGGCTGGCTGGATATTTTCCTTTTGAGCGGCACGCGCCTCGAAGGCGCACCTGAAGGTTGCACCAACCGATTGTACAAGAATAACCGCGACGGCACGTTTACGGATGTAACGGAGAAGTCGGGCCTCCACCGCACGGGTTGGGCATCGGCGGTGTGTGTGGGCGACTACAACAACGACGGTTTCGAAGATTTGTTCGTCACTTATTGGGGCCAGAACGTCCTTTACCGCAATAACGGCAACGGCACGTTCACCGACATCACCGAGAAGGCCGGCCTGCTGCGTAAGGACAAGCGCTGGGGGTCCGGCTGCACGTTTGTGGATTACGACCGTAATGGCCATCTCGATCTGTTCGTCTCGAATTATCTCGACTTCGATTTCCAATCCACTCCCCGTCCGGGCCAGAACAGCAATTGCAACTGGAAGGGCGTGCCCGTCAATTGCGGCCCGCGCGGGCTTCCGCCGGAAGTGCCCGCGCTCTACCACAACAATGGCGACGGTACGTTTACGGATGTAAGCGATGCGTCAGGCGTGAGCAAAGCCAAGGGAAGCTATGGGATGACCGCCACCGCCGCCGACTTCGATAACGATGGCTGGCCCGACATCTACGTGGCGTGCGACTCCACCCCCAGCTTCCTGCTCAAGAATAATCACAACGGCACATTCACGGACATTGGTCTCGAATCCGGCGTGGCGCTCAATGAGGACGGCATGGAGCAGGCCGGCATGGGAATCGGCGTCGGGGATTACAATCTTGACGGCAATCTGGACATTTTCAAGACTCATTTCGCCGACGACACCAACATCCTCTATCGCAACGAAGGCAAGGGAAATTTCGAAGACGTGACGATACGGGCGGGGCTGGGCGTCGAGACGCGCTACATCGGCTGGGGCGCGGGCATCGTCGATCTGGATAACGACGGTTTGCCGGATCTGTTCCTGGTCACCGGAAACGTGTATCCGGAAGTGGAGGCGAAGCTGCCGAGTTATCCGCTGCGCACGCCGCGTATTGTGTTCCGCGCGCTGGGCGGCGGGAAGTTCGAGGAACTGATTGACCAGGCCGGGCCCGGCGTCGCCACCCCGCACGCTAGCCGCGGCTGTGCCTTCGGCGATTTCGACAATGACGGTGATATCGACATTCTGATCGTCAATATGAACGAGCCGCCATCACTGTTGCGCAATGACATGAGCGGCAACAATCACTGGCTGAAAGTGAAGTTGATTGGCGTCAAATCCAATCGCAGCGCCATCGGAGCCCGCGTGAGCGCGCGCTACGGCGGAAAAATCCAGGCGCAGGAGGTAATGAGCCAGTCCAGTTTCTATTCCGCGAGCGATCTCCGCCTGCACTTCGGTTTGGGAGCGGTCACGACGGCCGATCTGGAGATCCGCTGGCCCAACGGCGACAAGGAAGTTGTCTCCAAGGTTGCCGCTGATCAATTGGTGGTGATCAAGGAAGGGTCGGGCGTGGCTAAGACGGAGGTCTTTGGAAAACCCGTGCGCGGCCCGGAAGTGGCATCCGGCGTTAAAAGGCGCGTGCCCGCTGCCGGATCTCCAAAATTCGCGAAGTGATAATCGGCCGCTCGTAACCCGGGTGGCGGAATTCCAGGTGCATGCCGCGGCCGACAAATGACGGCTTCAGCATCGAGCCACCCCAGTTGGACCCCTCGATCTTGACGCGCACCGGCTCTGGGCAAAACTCTGGATGCCCCGAAATCAGCGCCTCGCCTTTGCCGCAATGCACGATGGTGTACGAGCGGTTCTGCGTCTCCACCTCGAGCGTGCTTTCGCGCGGCAGATCTCCCAGGTAGACGCCGCCTTCGATTTCCGATTGCACGATATTGTGGTTCACCCGATCGCTCAGATTGGGATGGGGGAACGATGTGCAGGTTCGACCGTCCAAGTTCCGGTGCCTCTCTATTGAGAGTATAAGCCGCAAATTGGCAAGTTGTCCCCCTCCCCTGTAATAAATGGGACGAATTTGCAGGTATTACCGCCCGGAACTAGAATGTTTCGCAACCAGAGCACTTTCATGGTAGCGGCCCGCTCGGTCTTACTGAGGTCGATTGGGGCGCCCCACCGTTGCGCGCACGAACCAATCCCACATACGCGGCTCGCCCGAGAAGTTGAACCAGGCGTGGTCTTCGGTCCACGGATAGAGCACTTTTCCGAACTGGATGTTCTTGAAGCCCGCGGCTTGCAGCCGGCGGCGCAACTCGAAGGAGTAGTAGAATTTCTGCCGGTCGTCGCCCGCCGTGAAGAGTCCCGAGACGAAGTCGTAACGGCGGGGCCCAATCAGGCGGCTCACACGCTTCAGGGCTTTCTCCTCCGATTCGGCTTGCTCGCGCTCTTTCTCAAGAATCAGTACGCCTTCGTATAGAACCGATTCCATCGACGGAAATATACCGGCGAATGTCCGGCCCGATTTGAGCGTACCGGCGATCTGGCGCAGAATCAGGTCCACTTCGCCAGGCTTTGGCGAGAGCACGGAATTGACCGCGACCGCGACATCGAACTGCCTGCGGAAATGCGAAAGATTGGCCAGGCTGCGGCGGTAAAACACGAGGTTCTCTCGCTGGCATCGCGCGCGCATGCCGCTCGAGAAGTCCACGGCCACTACTTTCCGGAAGTGCTCGGCGAGAAATGGCAGTAAATTGCCGATGCCGCACCCCAGGTCGGCCACCGTCAGGTCTTCCCGCCCTGGCATCGCATCCAAAAATGTCAGCAGAGGATTGACCACCTCCTCTTCAAAAGGGCTGCTAATCTATTCAAAATATGTGTTGGAGAGCTGATCCCAGGTTTGCGCGTCCATCGAACATGATCCTATTCAGCACTATAAACGGCCTGGGCGCGCGGCCGATACATTCGGCAGGTATGTTTCGCTTGATAACTCCCGATAGCATGGCCGGCGCGAGCTTCGGATAATCGGCTGCGGATGGCGTGATCAGAGAGTGGATCGGGTCCGCCCATTTTGCTTCGGCTGATTTGCGGCTCGCGCTTCCCTGATTCAGCGCGCCGCTCTACGGTCGGCACGCAGGGTGGTCAAATATTCGACCACGTCCACAAGCTGCTGCTCGGTCATATAGTTCATGAGGTCTTCCGGCATGAGCGAAAGATGGCTGCGGCGGCGTGATTTGATCTCGGTGGGCGTCAAGCGCACTTCGGCTGTCGCATCGGTCTTCACCACTACGCGCTGTGGCGTGTCTTCGCTGATGATGCCGATGATGTCACCCTGCTTTTTGGTTTCGAGCACCCACAGGTAAAAGTCGGGCGCGATGCCGGCGCTGGGGTTCAGAATCGAATCGTAGAGGCCATCCTTGCCTAGCTTCGCGCCGATACTAGCCAGATCGGGGCCGACCTTTTTCTTCCCGCCGACACTGTGGCAGCCGCCGCATTTCGGGCCAGTCTCGGCGTTGAAAACCTTGCGCCCGCGCTCCGCATCGCCCGCGCGCCACATCAGTTCCTGGATGGGAGGAATGCGCTTTTTGTTACTGCTGATGAGCGGCGGAAGCAGTGTCTCCGCGCGCTTGTGAATTTCCGGATCGCGGCTTGCGTTGACCAACGTGGTGGCTAGGTTCTTGAGCTCGGCGGGTAATTGTTGCTTCTGCTGCAGGTCGAGCAGCACGTTGAGTCCGGGCTTGAAGCGCGCCAGCACGCGAACGGCGGCACTGCGCACTTCGTTTGGCTCTTGGCTCAGAATGAGCTGCTTGCACACGGCATCGAATCCTGGCGGCCCGATTTCGCCCGTGGCGCGAACGGCGGCAGCGCGAAGGGAGAGTGGCCCCGCGCTGTAGAGCCTTTCGAGTTCGGTGACATGAGAACGATCGCGCGTGCGGCCCAGCGCTTCAACCGCCGTCACACGGAGTTTCTCGGGGTCGCTCGCCGATTTTGCGACGGCCAGCAGCTCTTTCCCGTAGGCCGGATCGCCGAGGTCGTCGGCCAGCTCCACAGCTTTAACGTGCAGTTTGGGCGAATCGAACGCCCCTCGGATAGCCGCCTGGACCGCGGGGCTCGAGCGCAGGTCGATCCACTCGCTGAATAACTGATGGCTGAGATGGGCGAAGGCTCCTTCTGCCAGTTCCGGCGACGGGTTGCCGCTCGTAATAAACGTGGCCACGGCATTGCCCGCTTCCGGCGCCGCCATCGCCGCCAGCGCGTCCAGGGCTTCGCCTCGTTGCTGCTCGGTCAACCCGGCATCATTGAGGCTCTCCACCAGGTAGGGCAGGGCATCGGATGGACGATACTCCCACAACAGCTGGCCGAGTTTAGTATTCCATTTCTCGGGAAACGCCTCGCGCAGTTTTGCATAGAGCGCATTTTCGCGGCCGCGCGCCCCGATACCCAGCGCTTCGAGATACCAGCGGTCGTGGCCGTCATACTGCTTCGACAGCTCGACCAGCGGCTGGACCGCGCCATCGGACTTCACGTCCTGGAGCATGAGGCCCACTTCGCGGCGCACCGCGGGCGAAGGGTCGTCGAGCAGCGTCTTCGTCGTTGCGAGCATGTCCGCGCCGTAGAGCCGCAACACTCGCAGGGCAAGGACACGGAAATTCGCGTCACTGGCATGCAAAGCTTCCTGAACCGGCGCCGTGCCTTCCGCGCCCAGGCCGCCGATCAGCCAAAGAGCGCGAGCTTTCAGGATGGGATCGTCCTGCTTCCACATGGCCATCAGCGCCGGTAGCGCGGACGGCCCCTGTTCCTTGAGCTTCATCCAGGCGAGATAGCGAACCGATTGCGCCGGCGAGCGTAATGCCGCGGCGAGGCCATCCGAAGTTTCGAGGTCGATCTTCGGAACTACCGGCTTGAAGCCCACGGGCGCGAGCCGGTAAATACGGCCGCGCGCGATATCCTTCATCTCGTGACCGCCGACCGCCGGGTCGTACCAATCCGCAAAAAATACCGAGCCGTCCGGCGCCACCGCGACATCGGTCGGGCGGAACCAGCCATCGGGCGACGTAACCGTTTCTCCGGTCGTCTCCGCGTAACCCGCGCCCGCGTGCTCGATAAAATACGTGTTCACCACACGCTTTCCGGCTTCGGCGTGCAGCAGTTGCCCCCAGTATTTTTTCGGCAGCAGCGTGCCTTCATAGACCACGATGCCGCAGGGCGCACCCGCGCCCATCCGCGCGATGTTCGGCACAACACCGGGTAGTTCATTGTGGAAGTGCGTCCCTTTGTCTTCCTGCCAGCGGCGGCCGCCCGGTCCCCAATATCCATAGTTGCCGCCCTCCATGACGTAGTTGAGCCGGGTCCATGCGTTGCCGTCATCATCATTGTCGCTCTGCCAGATGTTGCCGTAAGAATCGAGCGCCAGCTCGTAAGGATTGCGAAAATCGTGGCCCAGCACGGTCAGATCGGTGCCGTCGGGATTCACACGCAGCGCGCAGCCGGCATAGTAGGGTCCGGAGCGCGCGCTGACGAAATGATGGCCGGATTTGTCGGTGATATCGAAACCGGGATCGCCGTTGTTCAGGTAGTACCGGCCATCGGGCCCGAAAACGACGGCGTGCACGCCATGATCGTGATCCACGCCGCGCCAGCCCGTCAGCAGAACCTCCTTCTTGACGATGTGGTCCTGATCGTCCTTGGTGTAGACGATGACGTCCGGCGATTGCGAAATGATCACTTTGTTGCCCAGTACGGCTATGCCGAGCGGCGAGCGCAGCGCCGGGTTCTGATCGAAGACCGTCACCTTATCCGCTTTGCCGTCGCCATCGGTATCCTCCAGAATCAGGATGCGGTCGCCATTGGGACGGTAGTCCTTCAAATGTTTCAACTGGCGGCGGTAATTAACGGCTTCCAGCACCCAGATGCGGCCGCGCTCGTCGATATCAATATTGGGGGGGTTCTCCAGCATCGGCTCGGCTGCCCAGAGCTTCACGTCCAAGCCGGGCGCGGCTTTGAAGTGGTGGGTGGCTTGCTGAGGTGTTACCTGAGCCAGGAGAAGAACGCCGGCAAAGAGGAACGGCACGATGAGTTTCATTGAGTCGATTCCACATCATAGACCAACCTGCCTATATCCGAGGGTGTGGAGGCGCTGGGTGTGGGAGTGTCGTATAATTGCGCCAAATCGCTCAGTTAGGGGTTAACTTATGCGCATTTTGCACCTGATCGCCATTGCGTCGGTAACGCTTGTTGAAGCTTCGGCCGCCTCGATTTTTGAAGCCGATGCGCGGCGGGGCGCGGAGCTCTTCGGCAGCGAGATGTGCCTGCGCTGCCACAGCATTAACGGACAAGGTGGCCGTGTCGGACCGGATCTAGGCCGCCACAACGACCGGGATTACACGCCCGCTCTGCTGGCCAGCCTCATGTGGAATCACGCGCCGTCCATGTGGAAGGCGGCGCGCGCGGACCAGCTTCAGCTGCCGCCGCTCAGTGAGAATCAAGCGGCCGATTTATTCGCCTATTTCTATTCGGTGCGCTTTTTCGAAAAGCCGGGCGATGCCGGGCGCGGCAAGCGGATCTTTAACCAGAAGCATTGCGCGCAGTGCCATGCCATGTCAGGCGGCGGACCGGGTACGCCGGTCAATGCCTGGGAATCGTTGAGTGACCCGATCATGCTGCTCACCAGGATCTGGAATCACACGTCGCAGATGCACAAGGCATTTGCGGAGAAAAAGATTGCATGGCCCCGCATCGAGGCGCAGGACATGGCGGATCTGCTCGTATATCTGCAAAACCTGCCTCACTCCCGCCAGACGACGATGCAGTTCTCACTCGCCCCGGCGGATAGCGGCAAAGATCTCTTTTCGACTAAGGGGTGCGCCGATTGCCATCACGGGAAACTCGCGCTCGAGGGCAGATTAGCGCATACCAGTCTCACCGGTGTGGCCGCCGCCATGTGGAACCACGCGCCCGAGATGCTGCAGATGCCGCCGGCGGTCAGTGAGGACGAAATGCGCCGCATTGTCAGCTATGCCTGGGCGAAGCAGTTCTTCGCCAATCAGGGTGATGCCGGGCGCGGCAAGCGCCTGTTTGCCCAGAAGAACTGCGCCGGTTGCCACAACGACCCCGCTTCCGGCGCGCCCTCGCTGGCGCACGGTAAAGATGCTTACTCGCCGGTCGTCATGGTGGCCGCGCTCTGGAAGCACGGACCCCGAATGCTCGAACGCATCGAACAGAAGAATCTCCCGTGGCCGCGCTTCACGAGCGTGGAGATGTCGGACCTTGTGGCGTACTTGAATTCACTCTAGGGCGCACGCTCCACGGCGCGAGAGTCGCGGCGCAAGGTGCGAAAATCATGAGCTGGCCCTAATCCGGCAGGATCTGGATGAGCGTTTCCTGGCGGTCGCCCGCCTTGCCGATGAAATAGCCGGCTACCGGAAGCCCGACTACCGCCACCACGATCAATGCGTTGACCCCGTTGCCACCGGAGAACAAATGCGTCGCGGCAATGCCTCCTGCGATGGCGAGACCGCCAAACACTCCAGCCACGGTCCCGATAATTCGTCCGCGCGCCCGCATGTGCACCAGTCGCAACTCGCGAATCGAATTTCGTGACACCTTCTGATCGTGCCCCTTGAGCACGAGGCCCTCCGGCTGCACAGAGGCCACGCGGCCATTCAAGCGCCCTCCACCATCAAGCTGCACGATGACCTTCTCCCCGGTCAACAATGGCGCCATTTGGTTCCACTTGAGCGGCAGGGTTCGTTCACCTGCGAAAACGGCGACGGAACCAAAAAGAAACAGGGAGCTGAATGCAGAAAGCTGGCGTGACGACGTGGACATAAGACAACCCCCAGCAAACGGGCTACGCGTGCTGCGCCTATGATGCGCGTTCTAAGCCGGAGACGCAAGCCTCATCCGGCCACATGTTCGCTTCAGCAGTGTAGAATCTAGTTTCATGGAAGGAGATATGCAACATGGGTTTCGCAAGCAGCCGGCGCGGCTTCCTGCTGGGGGCCGGGGCTCTCGGCCTGGCTCCACTTCAGGGAGAAACTACCAACAACGGGCGCGACGACATCAAGCTGGCCGTGGCGACTTATTCCCTGCGCGGGTACCAGCGCGACCTTGCCATCAAAATGATCAAGGAGCTCAATGTCCGCTACGCTAGTGTCAAGGAATATCACCTGCCGTATAACGACACGCCGGAGCAACTGGCCCACGGCCGGAAAAAATTTCAGGATGCGGGCATCGAGATTGTAGCCGGCGGCGTGATCTACCTGACCAAGGACGACGACGCTGATATTCGCCGCTATTTCGATTACGCCAAGGCCTGCGGCATGCCCATGATGGCCATCGGGCCTACCGCCGAGACCATGCCGCGCATCGAGCGATTCGTGAAGGAGTACAACATCAAGGTCGCGATTCACAACCACGGGCCGGAGGACAAGCATTTTCCGACTCCGCAGAGCGCGCTGCGCGTGGTAAAGGACATGGACACGCGTTGCGGCATCTGCATCGATGCCGGGCACGCTGCCCGCGCGGGCGCCGATGTCGTCGAATCCATCCGCGAGGCCGGAGCGCGCCTGTTCGACATGCATATCAAGGATCTGCGCGCCATAGACAAAGGCAGCGGCTGCGCGGTAGGTGAGGGCGTGCTGCCCATCACCGCCATGTTCAAAGAGCTCAAGAGAACGAACTACGCGGGCACGGTGTCGCTCGAATATGAAATTGAAGAGGACAATCCGTTCACCGGAATGAAGGCCTCGTTCGCCTACATGCGCGGCGTCCTCGCCGGTCTCCGGGGTTAGCGCCGTGGCTGACATTCCCGTCGGGACCCGTCACGAAGAGAAGCTCGTCGTCACGCCGGACGTCGCCATCGATTTCATGGGCGTGAAAGACGCTCGCGTGCTTTCCACGCCGAACATGATCCTGGGGCTCGAGCGCGCATCACGCAACGCCGTATTGCCGCTGCTCGATCCGGGTTATGACACCGTCGGCACCCACGTGAATGTGTATCACTTGGCGGCCACGCCGGTCGGCCTGACCGTAACTTTCAGGACCCAGGTGACATCGGTCGAAGACCGCCGCGTGAATTTCAAGGTGGAAGCGTTCGACGAAAAGGAAAAAATTGCAGAAGGTACGCACCAGCGGTTCATCGTGAATGTGGTGCGGTTCGCGGCCAGAGTGCAGGAGAAGGGGAAGTAAGGACGGCAGCCGGTCCGAGCCTGTCCGCCGATGGTGATCGCGGATTCCGACCGGCCGGTATTCCGGTCATTAGCAGCCGGGCGCCATTACAGTTCGAGCTTGCCCTGGTAGTTCATGTCATCCACGTAGAACGACTGCGCGAACTGAAGCCGGCCGATCTGCGCGTCGAACTCGATCCGTTTGTCTTGCCGCGTGATTTCCTTCGACCGGGGAAACAGATACACAATCACCGGCCCATCATCCCGCTGTAATACCTCGACGCTCGAAGGCTTCAGATTCTTCTTGCCGTCGCGCTTGATAGCGGCTTGTTTCTTGAGTTGATTAGCCAGACTCTTAGTGTCGCCACCAGCCATACGGCTGGGAACGCCATAGACGGCGATCGCATAGTGGTCCGCATCTAACGTCGGTGCGCTCGTGTCGCGCGCCTTCAGTTCTGCTTCCCGGATCGGAAGTGCACTCTCCCAGCGAAGCTTCAGGTCCAGTGCCTCGTTGTAATCCGTACTAGAGCTGTCATCCGTCCCGCCGCGCCGCCCGCAACCGGGGTAGCCTCCACCGCCTGGCTCACCCATTCCGCCGCGCCGCCCACCGCCCATGCCAATACCGCCACCGCGGCCCGTGCCGCCCCCCGATCGGCGTTGACTATTCTGCGCCGATTTGCCGATGGTTGGCTTGACGGTTTTGGCCCAGGGAGAGTCGGTCAGCACCTGCTTGGCATCGTCCGCATTCCATTCGGCGACCTGCTTGTCCTTCCAAGGTTGATCCGCAGCAAACACCAGAGTCACAGTAATCGGCACTAGCGCGAGCTGCCATTTGCGATCCATAAGACTTTGCCTTTGTATTGGGCTATCCAAACGTCACCTTGTATTGCGTTTCAGGTTCAAAAAGTTCCCACGCGTTTGAAGTTTCTCCCAAGGCTGGATTCCTTTTGAATCAAGAACCGGGAACTAATAAGATCCTATAGTTATTAACGGTAACGTCAGGACACAACACGGCACCTTATCATAATATTACCTACACCCGGACAAAGGTCAATGGTACTAGCCGTCGATGATGAACCTGCCGTACTCCAACTGGTCAAGTTGATAGTGGAGGCCGCCGGCTACGCTGTGTTGGCAGCCCACAGTGGTCAACAGGCGCCGGCATTTTGTGAAAATCGATACGGCGCGATTAATGTGTTACTAACGGATATCGACATGCCCGACATTAGTGGTCCGGAACTGATATGCCGGGTTTCTGAGATCGCACCGCACTTGCCTGTGATATTTATGACGGCCTGCCGTGTAGATACTTCCGGTATCGAGTGTTTGCGGAGAGAGAAACCTTTCAGCGATTGCGAGTTGATAAGTAAGCCGTTCAATTCTCTTGCACGTCTCGGCGAAGTTGACCGGCATTGTTTCAATAACTCTACATTAAGCGCGTGGGGACCGGTCGTGCTGATGATCGCGGGCGGCTTGCTGGATTTCGCCGCTGCAATTTGAAACCCGCCACCCGGTAAGTGCGTCGTACCTGGTATCACAGGACATGTTGCACCACTGACTGTTGTTGCTTGAGACATATCACCTCAAGAGAGCAATGTGTTCTTGAGAGAGTTCTAAAGGAGAGTGTTGATGAGACGAATATGTCGTTATCTTCCCTTGCTTACTCTGCCGCTCTATTTTGCATCATCGGCCAGCGCGCAGAGCTCATTCGATGTCAACATCGGTCTCGGAACCGCCCACATTGGATCCAACGGTGCCGGCATCGACAATTCACTATCAAGTAATGCTTTTGGAAGCTGCTCGCCCTCATCGGGGGACACGTTTGCCAAAAGACGTCGGGCCTGGGCGGATTTTTCTTGGGCTTAGGTGGAGACGTGATGTTTCAAAAGCATTTCGGTGTTGGAGCAGAGGTCAAGGTGCAGCCCACAAAGAGCGACTATGGCCCCTTGCAATACCGGCAAACGTTCTACGATTTCAATGGTATTTACGCCCCGGTAAACGAGAAGCGTGTCGCCCTGCAGTTACAGGGTGGAATTGGCGGCGCCAGAACCGGTTTCTCCTTTGCGGAGAATTCTTGCGTGGGGACTGCCGTGTGCTCCAACGTGTCCCAACCTGTGGGCAATTCCAGCCATTTTCAGGTGCACACGGGTGTCGGTGTTCAGTTCTTTCTCACGCAGCACTTGTTCATCCGGCCGCAGTTCGACCTGTACTTCGTGCCCGGTCTCACGCAGCAGTTCGGCAGCAACGCAGTGCCAGAGGGCACCATTTGGGTCGGCTACAACTTTGGCGAGCGGTAGGCCTGTCCCGTTAAAACACGTAACTCACGCCCACCAGGGGGACGGAATCATTCAGCCAGCCGCGGATTTTTGCTCCGGGCGCGGTGGCAAACAGGTTTTCCGGAAACGGCGAGATGTAGTCCCGGAAATCCACGCGTACAGCGGTGTGATTGGTTAGACTCACTTTTACCCCGCCGCCCACGCTGATGAGCGGCTTGCCCTGCGTGGTCCTAGTGAGGAGCGCGAAATCGCCGAATGGCTGGTTGGTATATTCATGCCCCGTCCCGCCGAACAGGCGGATGCCGCCACCGGCCGCCGCGAAGGGCCTGAAGCGGGAATTTTTGCCGAGGGCGTAAAACAGCAGGTCGTAGTGGATGAGGTGGGAATTCCCGTCCATGTTCACCTTTTGGCTCGCGCCTTTCAGCACCAGGTCGTCATCGCGAAATGTGTACCGGACCTCGCCGCCGAAGTGCTGGTAGAGATTCTGCCCAATGACTACGCCTGCCGCGAAGCGGTTGTCGAACCCGGCGCTAATGCTACCGGTAGGATTGTTGATCGTGGCGTTGCGCATGAAGCCGAATCCGCCCGCCGCGCCCACTTCCCATTCATGCTCCTGGCCCATGCACGATCGCCAAGGTTCTTTCCAGATCCTCTTTAGTTAACACTCGTCCGGTGCCGTTTTCTGATGAGGCGGCTTGAGGACAGACAGGGACGGCAACGCATCTCTCAAAGCCAAGCGACATGTTTCCAGCTTAACCGAGGACCGGTGGCCGGCCGGAACGGGCGGGGGCGCGTCAAACGCCTGCGCGTTGATAGATCGGTCTTCGGGCGTCCAGGACTTCTCGCACCTTGGCGAGTAGGTCTGTTGGCGAGAACGGCTTCTGGATGAGGATCGTGCCAGGCGACAGCGTGCCATGGTAAGCGAGCACATCGTCGGCGTAGCCTGACATGTAGATCACCTCGAGCTGCGGCGCAATTGAAGTCAGGTGCTTGGCCAACTCGCGCCCGTTGAGCAATGGCATCACGACGTCGGTGAGCAACAGATCGATAGAAGACGCCTGCTGCTCCCATCTGCTAAGTGCGTCGGCGCCATCGCTGGCTTCGAGAACGAGGTAGCCCGCATGCGAGAGCGACTCGCGCAGCATTTTCCGCAGGGGCGCCTCATCTTCTACCAGCAGGATGGTCTCGTTCCCGCGATGAATGCCGTTGGGCCTTGCCTCGGCTTCCGCCACCTCAGCCGGCTCACGGAGCAGCGGCAGGTAGATGCGGAACGCAGCGCCGCTGCCACGTTCGCTCCACACCACGATGCCGCCTCCGTTTTGCCGTACGCTACCGTACACGCTGGAAAGGCCTAGTCCCGTGCCTTTCCCGCGTTCTTTGGTGGTGAAAAAGGGCTCGAAAAGATGGCTTCTGGTTTCGGCGTCCATGCCCTCGCCAGTATCGGAAACCGCAATCTCGACATAAGAGCCGGGCGGGAGGTCGCCGCCTTCACAGCGTAGACCCTCGTCCAGCCTTATGTTCTCCGTGGCGATGGTCAGCACCCCGCCTTGCGGCATGGCGTCGCGCGCGTTGGCGGCGAGATTGATCAGCACCTGTTCCATCTGGTTGGGATCGGCCTTGACGGGATTGAGATTCGGGCTCAACAAAGTGTAAAGCGCAATGTCCTCGCCGATCACGCGCCGCAGCATTTTCTCGAGATTTGTGATGACGTGGTTCAGATCCACCTGCTTGGGCTGGATCATCTGCCTGCGGCTGAATGCCAGCAACTGGGTGGTCAGGGCGGCCGCCTGATTGCCTGCCTTCAGGATCTGCTCGGCATGCGACCGCAGGCGATCCCCTGCGTTCAGCGAACCGAGCATCATGTGTCCATAGCCGTTGATGATGGTGAGCAGATTATTGAAGTCGTGTGCCACGCCGCCCGCCAGCCGGCCCACCGCTTCCATCTTTTGTGAATGCCGGAGCTGTTCTTCCAGTTTCTTGCGCTCGCTGATATCCGTAATGGCCATGACGATGCCGGCCACTGACCCGGCTGCGTCTCGTAGTGGGGCCGCCCAGATGGCCACATCAACCGAGCTTCCGCTCTTGCAGCGGCGCGTCCGTTCAAGACCGGCGATCAGCTCGCCGCGGCCTGTGCGCTCAATCTTCTCCCGGTACTCCTCTATCTGCGTACCCGTAATGAACGGTGGCGGCTGGTCGAGGACTTCATCACCGGTCCACCCGAAAATGCGTTCGGCGGCCGCGTTCCAGCTCTTGACGTTACCGATGAGATCCGTTGCGACGATGGCGAATGGAGAAGCCTGGATCACGGTTTCGAGCCGCTCATTGGTCTCCCGCAAGTGTTCCTTTTGCGTTGCCATCTGGTGCCGGGCCCATTCTACGGTGCGGGCTCTGCGCCGCGCGGCCACCGCCAGCGCGCCGCTCGTATAGATCAGCAGACCGATTATCAGGCTGAGGGCGAACAGAATGTTGCGCGATTCGGTCCACTCATCGGGCGTCGGCCAGACGCGCACCACCCACGGCATCCCGTAGAAATTCATACTGGCTTCGGACAGGTGCTGAGCCGCGCGAAACTCGGCGGCCGTATCGCGCACATAAAGTTGCGCACCGCGATGCCAGACGGAGGCGGCATACCCTCTCGGAACCTCCGAATCCACCACCGAATGTAGCCAGTTCTCGGTTCCCAGCGTGGCGATTACGCATCCGTTGTAGTTCCCATTTCGAAAAATGGGGATGAGTACCAGGAGCGGCTTGTTGCCGTCGCCCGTGCCGACCGCTGGCGCGACAGTGGTTTTACGGCTTTCGCGCGCGGCGTCCATTGCCGAGCGCACCGATTCAGGGTGAACCAGCGGTGACGGGATACCCCAGCGCTCGCTGTAGGGAGCATCCACCCAGTGGATGGACTCCAGGGCCGGATACCTCTGTTGAAGCTGGCGCGCTTCGGACTCCCACTCGGCCTCCCAGGGATCGGCGTCGGCTCCCCAACGCGCCACCAAAGCTTCGAGAGGCGCGACATGCGTGCTGATACTCGAGGTAATCTTGCTTTGGATATTTCGCGTGGCCAGCGCAGCTGTCTGCGTCACCTGCACGCTTTCTCGCGAAAGCATGACGCGGCATAACAATAAAGTTGTGCACCAACCGCAGACGGCGATCATCAGCGGAAGCAGGTTCCATGGCCCACGTCCGAGACGTTGGTACGCGGCGTCGTGACGCGTCTCGTATGCCGTACGAGAACGGTTATGGTACTTCTCTCCCACGGTTCAATTATAAGGATGTGAACTGAGTACGTTAATACTGTAAGTGGTTAGTAAGATCGGCTAACTATTGGTCAGTTTACTTTGGATAACTACTAGCTAGGCAAGCATGGATCTGGTTAAAGCAGCCCGAAGCGGCGTGGAAGCGGCTTCGCTGCAACTGTTCGATGAGCATCAAGTGCCTTTGTTCCGTTTTGGTTTCGCGATTTGCTAATGCCCTCGACCGCGATACAATTCCCCAGGAGGTCCGCATGCGTACCCTTACCTGCCTGGCTTTTCTGTCCGCGAGCATTGGCACGGCACAGCAACTGCCCGTGATTGAAAAGGCCGATTATCAGCCATTCGCCGCGCAAGTGTCGCGGTTGCTTGAAGCGCTCGAAGTCCTGGGCGATCCCCTGCCTGCCGAGGACACCACGGAACTGAAACGGCTGGCGGGCGCGCCCTCCGACCGGGGGCAAGTCGTCACACAGATTCAAAAGATTCTGGACCGACACTGCCTTGTGGGCGTCGAAATCAATCCGGAAAGCCGCGTGAAAGTGCAGGAGGGCCCAGCCAAAGCGGAGTTGGTCGAGCAGGGCTGGCGCACATTTCTGGTGAAAGTGATCAACCAGGCTGGCATCACGCCGATGCTCGCCGCCGAAAGTCCCAACGCCGGAATGCTGGCGGGCAGTGAAAGCTATGCCGTATCGCGCCGCTGGCTCGATATCCGCATGTTCGACAAGCAGCCGATGAGGCCGCGGCTTTCAGGCCTCGAAGTCGAGTACCGCATTTTGCAGCTTTTTTCGCGCGACGCCGGCAAGCGCGAGGCGCGTCTCGAATTCAACGTGGGGCAGGGCACGCAGGATCTGGGATTCCGCAGCCAGGTCGATCTGCTCTTCAACGCCCGCCCCGCCACGAAAGTGACGCTGCGCGTCCTCGATACCGATGACCGTCCGACCACAGCTTCGTTCCTGGTGCATGACGCCGAAAACCGCGTATATCCATCGCAGGCTAAGCGGCTGGCTCCCGACCTCGCGTTTCAACCGCAGGTCTATCGGGCTAATGGCGACTATCTGCTGCTGCCGCCCGGCGACTACTCGGTCGACTACACGCGCGGCCCCGAATATCGCAAGAAGACGCAGGGCATTCACGTCGGTGAGCAGCCGATGGAGCTGGTGTTCCGCCTGGAGCGCTGGATCGACCCCGCGAAAGTGGGCTGGTATTCGGGCGACCACCACATCCACGCCGCCGGCTGCGCGCACTACGAGAAGCCCACCGAAGGTGTCTATCCGGCCGACATGATGCGCTACATCCTGGGCGAAGACTTAAAGACCGGCAGCGTGCTGAGTTGGGGCCCCGGCTGGTACTTCCAGAAGACGTTTTTCGAAGGTAAGGATAATAGGCTGTCAACCGGGGAAAACCTGATGCGCTATGACGTCGAGGTCTCCGGATTTCCGTCGAGCCACACCGGACACATTGTTTTGCTGAACCTCACTGAGCAGGATTATCCCGGTACCAAACGCATTGAAGACTGGCCTAGCTGGGGCATTCCGATCTTCCAGTGGGCCAAGAAGCAAAATGCCGTTGCCGGTTTCGCGCATTCCGGCTGGGGGCTCGCGCTGAAGAAGGAAAAACTTCCCACCGATGAGATTCCGCCGTTCGATGGCATCGGCGCCAATGAGTTCATCGTCGCCGTGACGCAAAACCTGGTGGATTTCATCTCCACGGTGGACACGCCTTATGCGTACGAGTTGAACATCTGGTATCACACCCTCAACGTGGGCTACCGCGCGCGCATCAGCGGCGAAACGGATTTTCCCTGCATCTATGGCGAGCGCGTAGGCCTGGGCCGCAGCTATGTACGCCAGCGCGAGAGGCACGATTACCGCGATTGGGCCGATGGCATCCGCGAAGGGCGCAATTATGTTTCCGACGGAAAGAGCCATCTGATTGATTTCCGCGTGAACGGTCAGGAAATGGGCGCCGGCGCGAGCGAAGTCCGGCTGGACGCGCCCGCCAAGGTGCACGTGACGGCGAACGTTGCGGCTCTTCTCAACGACGCTCCGGACGAGGCAGTGCGCAATCGGCCCTACGATCAGAAGCCTTACTGGGAGCTGGAGCGCGCCCGCATTGGCAGCTCGCACAAGGTACCGCTGGAACTCATCGTGAATGGCGAGCCGGTGGCGCGGCAGGAAATCGATGCCGATGGCGCGGAGCGGCCGGTTACGTTTGACTACCATATCGACCGCAGCAGTTGGGTGGCGTTGCGCATTCTGCCGTCCTCACACACCAACCCGATTTTCGTTCTGGTGAACAATAAACCCATCCGCGCCTCGCGGCAGAGCGCCGAGTGGTGTCTGAAGGCCGTGGACCAGTGCTGGTCGCAGAAAAGCCCGCACATTCGCCTGGAAGAGCGCGGCGAAGCCCAGCGCGCATACGACGCCGCCCGCGAGGCATACCGGCAGCGGTTGAACGGGGGCACGCCCGCGAACTAATGCTGCGGACCGTTTCGCTTGCGCCCGGACTGCCTGAGGTGTGCCGCCTTGGGCTGGCCACGCGCGGCAATACGCACCTGAAGGTTGAGGACGTCGAGCACGCTCTCGAGCGCGGAGTGAATTATCTGAACTGGTGCGGTCATCCAGATGGATTGAGCCGTGCTGTCGCGCGCTTGGATAAGGCGCCCCGCGGTCGGATTGTGATTGCAGCGCAGTTCCAGGCCAGGTCCGCACGCGATGCCGCGTGCGAGTTGGCTTCCATGCTCGGTGAGCTCAATACCAGTTATATCGATGTGCTCACGCTCTATTACGTCGAATCGCAGAACGAATGGGACGAGATCACCGCGCCGGGTGGGGCGTGGGAATATCTGGCGGCACAAAAACGGCAGGGACGTTTGAAACTAATTGGCCTTACCAGTCACCAGCGCCCGCTCGCCGCCCGCTGGGCGCAAACCGGGAAGCTCGATCTTCTGATGATCCGATACAACGCTGCGCACCGTGGCGCCGAGCGCGACGTGTTCCCTGTGGCGCACGATAGGCGGATTCCCGTCGTCACTTTCACCGGCTTGCGCTGGAAAGCTCTCCTGGCGCACACGCCCGAAGATCCGCCGGAATTCACACCGCCCTCCGCCGTGGAGTGCTATCGTTTTTGCCTGGCCAATCCCGTCGTGGCCGTAGCGCTGGCCGCGCCGGGAAATCGGAGCGAGCTCGATCAGGATCTCGCGTTACTAGACGACTGGCGCCCCCAGGAAGATGGTCTGCGCGAAAGTCTGCTGGCCCACGGCGATCGCGTGCGCCGGACGGCGGGCGAATTCTGGTAGGTGGTGACTACTCTACGTCAGCCGTACTAATGCAAGGCGGCTCTTAAGTACTTGCCTGCTTGCTATAATCATAAATCGCATAAATTAGACTTATTTTCTGGCACCTGGCAGCGCATGATTTTGGCCGCGCTTGACGGTCCGCGCAGCCGCGAGCCGGCCGCTTATCATGTCGAGACGCTTCACGCTCGAGGAGGCAGAGAGCCTTCTCCCCGAAATCGAGAAGAGCATCCGTGAGGCGATTGCGTCGAAATCCGAATTGGAACAAGCGGAGACCGCGCTCCAGGCCATCAACCAGCGCGTGATCATGCTGGGCGGCGTGCTGGTGGACCGTTCAGCGGTCTATCAAGACAGGTTGCGCCGTGACCAGAGCGCCGAGCGCATGAAGGCGGCTATCCAGAAAATCCAGGAATCCGGTTGCCTCATCAAAGATTTAGACGTCGGTCTGGTGGATTTCCCGACCCTATTCCGTGGCGACGAAGTGTATCTCTGCTGGAAGCTCGGTGAGGAAGGTATCGGCTTCTGGCACGGAACGCAGGAAGGGTTTTCCGGCCGCAAGCCCATTGACGCAGAGTTCCGCGCGCATCACCGCGGGGATACAGCCAATTAGACTGAGCCCGTGTTTTTCCTGAGACCAAAATGATAAACGGCAGCGCCCAGCGCAATCGTCGCGGCGGCAGTCAGCGAGGCTTTCGGCTGCCAGATCAATCCGTAGACGATCATGCCCGCACCTACCAGAATGTAAGCCGCTGGGATCAGAGGGAATGCGAAGTTCACCGGTCCAAGGCGTTGCCACCCGAGTGTGCGGCGGAAAATAAACAGGCTGGCTACTGACATCACGGTAAAAAACGTCAGGCTGAAACCGATGTAAATCACAAGCTGCGGGAACGGTGTCAGGGTCATGAGCATTGCGCAGATGCCCTGCGCGACAATGGCCGCCACAGGCGTGTGCCACTTGGGATTGACGATAGCAGCTGTCTTGAAAAATGCGCGGTTCTTCGCCATGGCATAGTAGACGCGCGGCCCGATCGTGACCATGGCGTTGACGGTCGACGTAATCGAAATGGCCATCAGCGCCGCGAATGCGCCCGCTACCTGCGGTCCGAACAGATTCGACGCAGCCAGTGATCCGATCGCCAGTACGCCTTTCATCTGCTCGAGAGGCGTCGAATAGATGAAAATCAGGTTCAGCCCGACGTAGAGCGCGGTCACCAGCGCCGTGCCGGTGGCCAGGGCGAGTGGCAGCGTCCGGTCCGGCTGCTTCAGTTCTTCGGCCACGTACGTCGCGGCATTCCAGCCGCTATAGCCGACCATCACCCAGAGCAGGCTGATCATGAACTGCACTGGAATTGAAACGGTCGACGTACGCACCGCCGGCTGAGAAAAGTGTTCCCAGCTCCCCGACCCGGCGATGAATCCGAGAATCACGAATGAGGCGATCACCACCAGCTTGGTACCGGTGAGTACGTTCTGCACTTTAGCGGTCCGTCCTACGCCAAAGCAGTTCAGGATCGTGAATGCGCCGATCAGCGCCGAGGCCAGCAGTTGCGCGCCGCCGAACTTTAACGAGAAGGCTCCCGTGCCAATCGTAAACTGAGCGTTAGCCTGCTTGAAGACAGGGAAGAAATAGCCGACGTAATCGGCGAAGGCCAGCGCCGCCAAAGCGATGGGCGCGGAAAAACCCGCGAAGAACGACACCCAGCCGGTCATGAATCCCCAGGTGGGTCCGAAAGCGCGCGTCAAATAAACGTACTCGCCACCCGAACTCGGAAAGTTGATCCCCAGCTCGGAGTAACTTAGCGCACCGCACAGCGCGAACACGGCGCCCACGAACCAGGCCAGCAGAATCAGCCTGGCGCTGCCCAGATCACCCGCCATGAATCCAGTGGTGGCGAAAATGCCGGTACCCACCATGTTGGAAATCACCAGCGCGGTAGCGCTGAAAAAGCCGAGCTGGCGAAGCAGTCCCGCCGGCTTAGTGGCGTGGGTCACGGTGGCCACGGAGTAGTCTCTGTTGGCCATTGTGGCATAGTGCGGAACACCGATGGCTTTAAGAGTTTTCCAGTTTACGCAGAACCTGCCGCACCAACTCGATGGGTAACCCAACTACGTTCGTGTAGGAGCCTTCGATGCGCTCAATGAATTTGGAAGCCAAACCCTGAATCGCGTAGGCGCCGGCTTTATCCATCGGCTCGTCGCTCGCCACATACTCCGCAATCTGTTTGCTCGTCAGCGGCGTGAACCACACGCGCGTTCGCGCGCAGTCGATAACACTCTCGACACCGCGCCGCAGGCAGATGCCGGTCAGCACCTGATGCTCGCGGCCCGCCAGCAAGCCCAGCATGCGCGCAGCGTCAGCGCTGTCGGCGGGTTTTCCTAGAATCCCGCCGTCGATGACGACCACGGTATCGGCGCCCAGCACAATCTCGTCGGGCGCGCCGCCGGCCGCCATCGCCTTATCGCGTGCCACGCGCTCGACGTAATCCTCGGGGCTTTCGCCGGGCCGCGCAGTCTCATCCACATTTGCCGGCCTCGCCACGAACGGAATCCCTGCCTGCCGCAGAATCTCGCTCCGGCGCGGTGACTGCGAAGCGAGCACGAGCATGCCAACGATCAGTGCGCCGCGGCGCCGTGTGCCGGCTTCCGCTCCCCCGCCGTGACTGCCACCGGCAGATGGTTCTGTTTGGGCGGCAGCGGGCAGGTTGCAAATGCCGTGAACGCGCAGGGCGGATTCTCCGCCTTGTTGAAATCCAGAATCAGTTTGCCGTCTTTGGGCATGCCGGTGTAAAGAAATCGCCCGGCGGCGTAAGTCTCTTTGCCGCTAGTGAGGTCCTTGAGGATGAAAAACAGATGGTCGCCTTCGAGGAGAGGTTCGAGACGGCACGTCTTGCTTTCCAGTTTGAACGTAGCGTATCCGGGGCTCGGATTCTGCTCCGTATCGCCCAGGACATTCAGAATCGGAATCATTTTCGGTTGCGGGTACGAAGTGAATTGCGCCGTCACGCGAAACACCTCATGGACCGGAAACCATTGCGAGCCCGGAAAATCGCGCCGCACTGCGCTGTCGTTGTCCCACAACCGGATGCCAAAGCGGCTGCCACGCTGGATCACGATCATGCTCAGATGCCCGGTTGTGACGCGGTCGGGTGCGCCAGTTGCATCCGGTTTGAGACCCGTTTCGACGTTTGCCGGTTTCCCGTTGATCATGAAGGCCGTGCCGCTGCTCAGCGCGAGCCGCGTTTTTCCGTCGTGAAACAGAAAAGCGCCCGCCTTCTCAGGTGCTGAACCAGGCGGCAACACGATGTCGTTCTCCGCGCTAGTGCCAAACGTGTTACGGCCTTCCTTCAGCCAGAAAAGTCCGGCCAGCGTGAGCCACCCGTTATCTCTTTTGAGATCCGCCTCGTAACCTGCGCGCCATGTTTGTATTTCCGCGCGGTAGCCACCGCCGCCCGTCTCCGCTGTCGCCAGCGAAAACGCCGCAAGCCACCAGCAGATGTGAGAGAGATCACGCACGGCGCATCGATGCAAAGAATCAGAAAAATTCGCCGACCAGTCTAGCACAGGCCCCATGCTAGAATGATTCCTTCCGGTCAACATGGAACGCGCCAGCAAGGTCCTCGGGAAGTTGAACCTTCCCGCAGGGACTGTCACTCAGGAAGCTCTCGTGTGCTCTGCCTGGGCGGGCGCGGTCGGCAAGAAAATCGCCGCGCATTCCCGCGCCGCAAAACTCGTGCGGTCGCACCTGGTCATCGAAGTGGAAGACGCCATTTGGCAGCGGCAGCTTTTCGCGTTGCGCGGGCAGATCGTGCGCAAGATCGAGGAAAGCGTGGGCGCCGGTTTGGTCGAAGACATCGAATTTCGGGTGGCGCCCCGGCGGCTGGGCCCGCAACGCGCCCAGCGCTCCATGCCGAGTGCCGACGAGGCCAATGACATCGCCGATCCGGTCCTCCGTAACATCTATAGAGCTTCCCGCAAGAGGGGATTGGCTTGAAGATCACAGAGGACGAAGTCCGTTACGTGGCCGACCTGGCCAATCTGAAGCTCACCGAAGATGAAGTGCGCAAGTTTCAGGCCGATCTGGACGAGATTCTGGTCCACATGGACCGGCTGAACGAAATCGATACCTCGCAAGTGGAGCCCATGTCACAGGTACTTTACGAGGCCGAAGAGACCGCGACCTTACGGCCGGACCGCGAGCGCCCGGGCCTGGGCAGCCAGCTGGCGCTCGCCAACGCGCCCCTCGCCAGCTCAGGGTATTTCAAAGTTCCCGAAGTGATCAAGCGCTGACAAAGCTAATGGATATTGCTTCGCTGACTATCGATCAAGTCCGTGACGGCCTGCGCGCGCGCGAATTTTCGAGCGTGGAGCTGACTACCGAGGCGCTGCGTTTCGCCGCCGCCGAAAATTCGAAGACCAACGCTTACATCAGTTTTGCCGAAGATCGCGCGCTCGCAGCGGCACGTCGCATGGACGAAAAGCTTGCGCGCGGCGAAGACCCGGGTCCGCTCGGCGGCGTGCCGGTGGCGGTGAAGGACGTGATCGTCACCAAGGGCGTACGCACGACTTGCGGTTCGAAACTGCTGTCGCATTACATTCCACCGTATGACGCCACCGCCGTCGAGCGTCTGGAAAGCGCCGGTGGCATCATTCTGGGTAAAACCAATTGCGATGAATTTGCCATGGGCTCGTCGAATGAAAATTCGGCGTACGGGCCGGTACGCAATCCGCACGCGCCCGATCGCGTTCCCGGCGGGTCAAGTGGCGGCTCGGCGGCGGCAGTAGCGCAGGGCACGGCCGTTGTCGCGCTCGGCTCCGATACAGGCGGTTCAGTCCGCCAACCGGCTTCATTCTGCGGTGTCGTCGGAGTCACGCCGACCTACGGCCGCGTGTCACGCTATGGACTGACGGCGTTTGCTAGTTCGCTCGACCATATCGGTCCGCTGGCCCGCAGCGTTCGCGACGCCGCCCGTCTGCTCGGCGTGGTCGCCGGCCGCGATCCGCTCGATTCCACTTCCGCCGAAGCTCCCGTTCCGGACTATCTCGCACATCTTACGGGCGACATAAAAGGTCTGAAGCTTGGGCTGCCCCGCGAGTATCTAAAGGATTTGACGAGCGAAACCGGTGCCCTGATCGCCAAGGCCGTCGACAAGCTGAAGAAGCTGGGCTGCGAGGTGCAGGACATCAGCCTGCCTGCTACCGATTACGCCATCGCGAGTTACTACGTCATTGCTACAGCGGAAGCTAGCTCAAATCTTGCGCGCTACGACGGCGCGCGCTACACGTTCCGCTCGCGGTCGAGCGACACGCTAAGCGAGATGTACCGCAACACACGCGGAGAGGGTTTCGGCGCTGAGTGCAAACGCCGCATCATGCTAGGGACATACGTGCTCAGCTCGGGATATTATGACGCCTACTACCTGAAGGCGCAGAAAGTGCGGAGCCTGATTGCGCGGGATTTCACCAACGCATTCGCGCAGGTCGACGCTATCGTGGCTGCCGTCTCGCCCTTCCCGGCTTTCAAGATCGGTGAAAAAGTGGACGACCCGATGGCCATGTATCTTTCCGACATCTACACCATCACCGGAGATCTGGCGGGCATTCCCTGCATGAGCGTGCCCTGCGGAAAAACGGCCGAGGGTCTTCCGGTGGGGATGCAAATTCTTGCCAGGCATTTTGACGAACAGCGAATGTTCCGCCTGGCCGACGCTTTTGAACGTTCCGGTGGCGCCAATTAATGGCGCTACGGGTGAATCTATCTCAAAGGAGGCAATATGCCATTTTCACTGCCACCACTGCCATACGCTACTGACGCGCTGGAGCCTCATATCGACAAGATGACCATGGAGATCCATCACGGCAAGCACCACAATGCCTACGTGACGAATCTCAACAAGGCGCTCGAGTCCGCGCCCAACCTGGCCAGTAAGACAATCGAGGAATTGCTGGCCAATAATTGCGCCATCGTGCCCGACAATATCAAAACTGCCGTGCGCAACAATGGCGGCGGCCACATCAACCATTCCATGTTTTGGACCATCATGGGAACGAAAGGCGGACAGCCCTCTGGCGCGCTTGCGGATGCCATCAAGAGCACGTTCGGCGGCTTCGATCAGTTCAAGGAAAAAATGAACGCCGCCGGCGCCACCCGTTTCGGTTCCGGCTGGGCCTGGCTGGTCAAGGACGGTTCTAAGCTGGATGTAATCTCCACCGCTAATCAGGACAGCCCGGTCATGGAAGGCAAATTCCCTGTGATGGGCGTCGACGTCTGGGAACACGCCTATTATCTGAAATACCAGAACCGCCGTCCCGATTACCTCGCTGCCTGGTGGAACGTGGTGAACTGGGCCGAAGTCGAGAAAAGATTCGCGTCCAAGTAGTATTCTTGTCTTTTTTTGACGACCGCAGGGCGGACAGGCCACTGCGCCTGTCCTGCCTAAGCGAGCAGGCCGGAAAAAAGGCGACTTAGCCGCCGATGCACGCAGACAAACATCGATAGGATCAGGCTTTGTTTTCAATCGGCGTTTATCCGCGGCCCCCGCTCTTAAACGCATTTTTGTGCAGCCTGCCTAAATCTCATATCGAGAGCCATTAGTTCTCGTCGCGTGATCAAGGAACGCCACAACATTCGCGCGCCATCATGAAACGCTCACATCGGCGTGCGCCCGGGCCAGTACGTACGGCCCTTCCGGAATCACCGCCACCATGGCGTCAGCCGGGAGCGAGGCCGTAAGCGCCTCGATCGCCGCCGCCGCCGTGGCGAACGCCCGTCCCCAAAGCGACCCGTGATATTCGCGCGGCAGCCCCGGAACGTAGAACAGGACTTCCGCCTTCTCCGTCACCAGCGCCAGTTTCTCCATCTGCCATTGATCGATCGTGACCGGAGCCTCCGCGATTCGCTTCAGAAACTCGCGGTCCGACGGGTTCTCGCGCAGCATGCGGCTGAACTCCGGCGCGCCAGCGCCCTCTTCGCACATCGCGAGCAGTAGAATCTTGCCACCCGGTTTTACGATGTGCGCCGCCGCTGTCACGCCTTTGATGGCCTGGTAGAACGTCAGATCGAGCGGATAGCCTGCCGACGTGGTGATCACGGCATCCACCGGCTCATCCAGAGTCTCCAGCATGACTTCGGAAACGAATTCGACCCCGCGCCGATGCGCCGCGACCGGATCACCCGCGAACACCCCACAGATCGGCCGGGCATTACCGGATGACCCTGGCCCCCCGCGTCCCAACGCTACGTCCACCACGAAATCGTGCCGCGCCATGCGGGCGATTTCTAACAGTTCACGGTGCAGCGGGTTATCTTCGATCGATCCCTCCACTGCCCGCGCCTCACGCATAAATTTCGGACTGTGCAGAACTTTAATCGTTTCTTGCGCGGCCAGCCCCGGCGCGATCAACTTGCGCGCGCCCGAGTAGCCCAGCATCAGGTGTGGCTCGATGAACCCCAGGGTGACGTGCAGACCCGCCGAAACGAATCGTTCATCGATGTAAACCGGCGTCCCCGACGCCGTCGTTCCCAGGTGACGGTGCTCCGCCAGCGCGCGGGCGTCATGGTTCACCACGCGGTAGCGGCCGGCCACTTCTTCACCGCAGATCTCGCGGATCTCGGCTTCGGTGGCGGGCCGGTGGAGGCCCGTAGCGACCAGAATCGTGATGCGGTCGGACGGGATTCCCGCGCGTTCCAGGCGGCTCAGTACCGGCGGCAGCACCAGACGGTTGGGAGCCGGCCGCGTGATATCGCAGACCGAAATCGCCGCGCTTCCGCGCCCACGCGCCAGTTCCTCCAGAGGCGCGGCACCGATCGGCGAATCGAGCGCAGTTTCGACGGCTTCCACGGCGTTCGCCAGCGGCCGCGCCGAACGCGTCTCCAGAATTTGGTAGCGAAAACCTGCCGGAAGATCGATAATCAGCCCGGTTCTTCCAAAAGCAAAATCCACCCGCATAGCGAGAACGTACCATAACCAAGGTGGTCAGAGGGTTTGCCACTTCGGAATGCAAATTGCACCAAGTAGCAGC
>Ga0310810_10000203_pt1 | contig 60653 bp, 50 predicted proteins | sample NCmetagenome_FD_207641 | JGI IMG/M metagenome (GOLD analysis project Ga0310810, IMG submission 207641) | Soil microbial communities from experimental microcosm in Duke University, North Carolina, United States - NC | ecosystem: Engineered > Artificial ecosystem > Soil microcosm > Unclassified ...
GGAGAAACCAGCCGATGAAATCGTTTGAAAAATCTCTTTTTGTCGTGGGCGCCCTGCTCGCAGCTCTTGTTTTGCTGCCCGATTCCCGCGCCGATGCAGCCGGCGCACCGGCGCGCCTTGTGATCGGCTATGCCTCGACCACGCCGCGGCTGATGCCGCTCTGGGTGGCGCGCGATCAGGGATTCTTCGCCAAGTACGGCATTGAATCCGAGCCGGTACTGCTTCGCAGCGGCGCCACCCTCGTGACCGGCATGGCTTCGGGCGATATTCAGATCGGCCGTACTGCGGGTGCTGCAGTTTTGTCGGCGGTTGCGGCGGGTCACGACATCAAAATGCTCGCGACCTTTTCCAGCCGCAATTCCTACGACGTGGTTGCCCGGCCGAATATCAAAAGGCCCGAAGACTTCCGCGGCAAAAAGCTTGCGATCAACAGCGTCGGCGGCGGCACATGGATCGGCGCGATGCTGTGGCTGGAGAGCTTCGGCCTCGACGTGCAGCGCGACAACATTCTGCTGCAATCCACCGGCGACCAGGGCGTGCAATCCCAGGCCCTCGAGACCGGCACCGTCGACGTGGTTTTCGTCGACAGCGTCTACAGCAAACTATTGAAGCAGAAAGGCATGAACATCATCGCCGAATCCCAGGAGTTGAAGCAGCCGCTGGTGAGCCAATCGACCATTACCCCCGGCATTTTCTTGCAGAAGTATCCCGACGTGGCCGAAGGCTATTTGAAAGGCGAGATTGAGGGCATCGCTTTCGCGGTTGCGCCGAAAAACAAACCGGCGGTGATCAAGATCTTGATGCGCCGCCTGCGCGTCGATGCCGCCGCGGCGGAGGAAGGTTACTCGGATATGCTGCGCGGTATCGATCGCAAACCGTTCGCCTCCCTCGAAGGCATGCGCAACCTGCATCGGCTGCTGAAGCCGAGAAATCCCAAGATCGCAGATGTCAAAGTCGAAGACGTGGTCGACAACCGCATCATGAAAAAACTCGACGAGAGCGGATTCATCGACCGCGCCTTCGCCGCCCAGGGAGCGAGCTTCAAATGACCGGGAAGGAGTTATTCTTGATGTCCGTTCATCATCGACAGAGAAGCATCATCGTGACCGTGGCCCTTCTCGCGGCTTTGTTGCTGCCGCTCGCACCGGCGCCGGCCGCAACCAAACTCACCATCGGCTATGCGACCGTCACGGCGCGATTGATGCCGCTTTGGATCGCCGACGAACAAGGCATTTTTTTAAAGTACGGCATCGACGCTCAGCCGATCTTGATTCGCGGCGCGCCGACTCTCGTGGCCGGCCTCGCCTCGGGTGATTTGCAAATTGGCCGCACTGGGGGCAGCGCCATGCTGTCTGCCGTGGCTGCCGGCCATGACTTCAAATTTCTCGCGAGCTTTTCCAGCCGCAACACCTACGATCTGGTGGTGCGTCCTAACATCAAACGCGGCGAGGACCTCCGTGGTAAGCGGTTCGCCGTCACCAGCATCGGCGGCACCACCTGGATGGGCGTGCTGCTCTGGCTCGAGCATTTGGGCCTCGACGAACAGCGTGACAAAATCCAGATGCAGGTGGTCGGCGACCAGGGCATTCAGGTCCAGGCGATCGAAAACGGTCTCTGTGATGCCGGCGTGCTCGACGGCGCTTTCAGCCGCAAGCTCAAACAGAAAGGCATGAATATTCTGGCCGAATACTCAGAGTTGACCAAACTTCTCGCCGGACAATCGCTGGTTGTGCATCAGAGTTTTCTCCGACAACACCCCGACCTGACCGAGAATTATCTGAAAGCGGAGATCGAAGGACTGGCGTTTTCTTTGGCGCCGAAAAACAAACCGACGGTACTGAAAGCGATGATGAAATACCTGCGCACCGACGCCGCCGGTGCCGAGGACGGCTATCTCGACCTGCTGCGCGGCGTCGACCGAAAGCCCTTGCCGTCGGTCGAAGGCCTGCGCAACGTGCAGCGGTTGCTCAAACTACGGACACCCAAGGTCGGCGACCTCAAAGTCGAGGACGTGATCGACAGCCGCATCGCGCGCCGCCTCGACGAGAGCGGTTTCATTGACAAAACCTTCGCTGCCTACGGCGCCAGTCTGAAATAGAAAGGCGAGGCGCGGTTAATCGCGCCTCGGAAAAGAACCATGCCAAATCTGAAACTATCGGATACCGAAATCTACTACGAAGTTCACGGCGACGGCCCGCCGTTTTTGTTTTGCAGCGTCACCGGCCTCGACCATCAAGCCTGGAACTTTCATCAGGTGCCGGAATTTTCCCGCGATCATAAAGTTATCGTCTTCGACTACCGCGGCACGGGCAAATCGAGCAAGGCGATCCAGAAATATTCGATCAAGATGTTCACCGACGACGCGGCCGCGCTGCTCGATCATTTGAATGTCGAGCAAGCGATCGTCTGCGGCCACTCCATGGGCGGCGTGGTGGCGCAGCTTCTGGCGCTCGACTATCCGCGTAAAGTGAAGAAACTAATCCTCGCCTCGAGCGGCGCCGCTCATCCCGGCGCCGAAGGCATTCCCCTCGCCATGTGCCGCGACATGGTGCGTCAAGGTTTCGAAGGCTACATCCGCGAGCACACCATCGAAACCGGCTGGACCAAGGAATTCGTCGCTGCAAATCCCGATTTGATCGAAAAATTCCTGCAAGTCCGAATGTCCGGCATTGCGCCGCTGGAGAACTATCTTTATTTCGTCCTCGCGCGCCAAGGGCACGATCACACCGATCGCCTGAAAGATATTCGCGTGCCGACTCTGGTGTTCGCCGGCGACGATGAAAATCACGGCGCCACCGACCGCACCCACTGGGCCGCCGCGCATCACCTCGCGCAGGACATTCCCAACTCCAAGCTCGTCATCCTCAAGGGCGAAGGGCATCATTATTTGGCGACGAATCCGAAGGAAGCGCACGCCGCGATCAGAGAATTCATCAAATCGTAGGGCGGCCCTACGACCGGAGGCAACCATGCTCAAGGCGAATTCAAATGTAAGCAGACGCGACTTTCTCAAGTTCACCGCAAAAACCGCTGTTGTCTCGTCCGGTTTGCTATCCGGCTGTGCCTCGATGTCTTCTGGCGGCGCCGGTCAAACCGGCAGCGCCATCGATATTCATCACCACTACATCCCGCCGGAGCTCATCGAGGAAGTTAAGAAAAACGGCAAGACGCTCGGCGTCGAATATTTTCCGCCCAAGGACGCTAAGGACAATCCACTGCAGATCCGATTTCCCAAAGGGAACCGGCTCAATCCCGATCCGCGCATGGCCGAGGTCAACAATCGCCTCGACGTCATGACCAAGGGAAATATCAGTATCGCAACAGTCGAAACGCACACCGCCTGCGTCGGTTACGAACTCGACGGCAACAAGGGTGAAACCTGGTCGAAGCTCTACAACGAAGGCATCATGAATCTAGTGAAGCGCCATCCCGACCGCTTCGTCGGCATCGCCACCGTGCCGCTGCAGGATCCGCCGCGCGCCGCAAAAGTATTGGAATACGCGATCCGCGATCTCAAGATGTCTGGCGTGACTATCGCTTCCAACGTCGTCGGCAAATATTACGAGAGCAAAGATTTCGATCCCTTCTGGGCCAAAGCCCAGGAACTAGACGTGATGATGATCATGCATCCCGAATGGATCGTCGGCGGCGACAAGATGGGCGCCTACGGTCTGCGCACCGTGTGCGGCAATCCGGCGGACACGACGCTTTCTGTCGGCTACATGATTTACAGCGGGGTCTTCGATCGCTTTCCGAATTTGAAGCTTGCGCTGCTTCACGGCGGCGGTTTCTTTCCCTATCACCTCGGCCGCTTCGACAGCGGCTTCAGCGGCGGCACCGGCTCCTCGCGCATTCCCGCCAAGCAGCCGCCGAGTAAATATTTGAAGAACCTTTACTTCGACAACCTCGTCTACCGCGTAGAGACCGTGGAATATCTCAAACGCATGGTGGGCGCAGAGCACGTCATGGTCGGGACCGATTATCCTTTCGATCTGGGCGATTGGAAAGCCGCTGAGAAAATCCAGACGATGGACTGCACCGCGAGCGAACGCGAAGCGATGATGTCCGGTAATGCGCGAAAACTCCTGAGGATCTGATTCTTCTACACGAGGCTCCGGTGCCGGTTCTTTCCGCCTACGGTTCCTGGAAGTCGCCGATCACTGCCGAGCTGGTCGCGAGCAGCGAGATCAGTCTGGAACAAATCCGCCTCGACGGCGACGATATTTACTGGACCGAACGCCGCGCCCAGGAAGGCGGGCGAAAAGTCATCGTCCAACGAAAGCCGGACGGTAGTGTCGCCGATATTACGCCTACGGGCTTCAACGCGCGCACGCGCGTGCACGAATACGGCGGCGGCGACTACGCCGTTGCCGATGGCATAGTTATTTTCTCCAACTTCACCGACCAGAGGCTGTACCGCCAGGAACGCACCACTGCGCCAAAGCCGCTGACGGCCGAAGGCGCGCTTCGCTACGCCGATGGGCAGATCGATCGGCAACGGAAATTCTTTTACTGCGTGCGTGAAGACCACACCGGCGACGGCGAAGCGGTCAACACGATCATGCAGATCGATTTGACCAGTGGCGCCAGCAGGATCGCTGCGGCAGGAAATGATTTCTACTCGTCACCGCGATTGAGCCCGGATAGTTCTCGCCTCGCCTGGCTTTCTTGGAACCATCCCAACATGCCCTGGGATGGAACCGAATTGTGGATCGGTAAACTCGGCGCCGATGGTATGGTTACGAGCGCAGAAAAAATTGCCGGCGGCACGGACGAATCGATTTTTCAGCCCGAATGGTCGCCGGACGGCGTTCTCCATTTCGTCTCTGACCGCACCGGCTGGTGGAATCTCTATCGCTGGAACGACAATAAGGTCGAGCCGCTCTGCCCGATGGAAGCCGAGTTCGGCCAGCCGCAATGGGTTTTTGGCGCGAGCCTCTATGATTTTGTAACCCCCGATCAAATCGTCTGCAGCTACACGAAAAATGGCTGCGACTACTTGACGACGCTGGATACTGCAACCGAGAGGCTCGACACGATTACGCTTCCGTTCACTGCGATTTCGCACCTTCGTACCGCGGCCAATCGCGTGGTTTTCATCGGCTCCTCTCCCACCGAAGCGTCGGCTATCATTTCGCTCGATCTCACAAGCAAAGAGCTCCAAACTCTGCGCCGCTCGCGCGAGACCGCCGTGGACGCCGGATATCTGTCCGCCCCGCGCGCCGTCGAATTCGCTACCGCCGACGGTCTGACCGCGCACGCGAATTTCTATCCGCCAAAAAACCGCGATTACGCCGCGCCACTGGATGAAAAGCCGCCGCTGCTCGTCGTCATCCACGGCGGCCCGACTTCGTCGAGCTCGTCGTCGCTCAAATATTCGATCCAGTATTGGACCAGCCGCGGCATCACCGTCCTCGACGTCAACTACGGCGGCAGCTCGGGCTACGGCCGCGCCTATAGAGAACGGCTGAACGGACGCTGGGGCATCGTCGATGTCAATGACTGCGTCAAGGGCGCGCGCTATCTCGCGGAGCGCGGCGAAGTTGACGGCGATCGGCTGGCCATACGCGGCGGCAGCGCCGGCGGCTACACGACGCTCTGCGCGCTCACATTTCGCGACGTCTTCAGAGCCGGTGCCAGCCACTACGGCATCAGCGATCTCGAAGCGCTGGCCAAGGATACGCACAAATTCGAGTCACGCTACATGGACCGCCTGATCGGCCCTTATCCTGAACGCCGCGATCTCTACATTGAGCGTTCGCCAATTCACTTCACCGAGCGTTTGAACTGCGCGATGATCCTATTTCAAGGCCTTGAAGACAAAGTCGTTCCACCCAATCAGGCCGAGCAAATGGTTCAAGCTGTGCGCGCCAAAAAATTGCCGGTCGCCTATCTCGCCTTCGAAGGCGAGCAGCACGGCTTTCGCAAAGCGGAAAACATCCGGCGCGTACTCGAAGCCGAGCTGTACTTCTACTCTAAAGTGTTTGGTTTCGAATTGGCCGACCCGGCTGCACCCGTCAAAATCGAAAACCTGTAGCTCATCGGCCGTGCCGGCGGAAATCTGTATCCGATCTGGTCCCGTGACGCCGCATCCATGAAAATTATTCACCACAAAACCGCCGCAGAATTCGAGCGTGCACGTGCATGGCTCGAATTAGCAGAGGTGGAGAACAATCTCATTCTTGGCATTGTGTCGTACTATGCATCGTATAGCGGGGAGCTGAAGACGCAGCCCTATTTTCTTACCGTCGAAGACGAGGGAGGCATCCTAGGCGCCGCGCTCATGGCTCCGCCACGGCAACTCTTGACTACCTTCATGCCAGACGGTGCAGTTATTGAATTAGCCGACTATCTGCTCTCTCTATCGGCACCAATGCCGGGCTGGTTTGGCCCTTCTTCCCAAGCCGAGCTTTTTGCAAAATATTGGATCGGCCGCACTGGACAAGCCTGCCGACTCAGAAGAACGCATCGGCTCTACGCTTGCACCGCCGTTCTGCCACTGACCTACTTGCCTGGCCGACTACGACCGGCAACTGCCGATGACCAAACACTGCTTTCCGAGTGGTGTGTGCAATTCTGTCTGGACGCCGGGATCGAGGATGAAATTACCTTTTTCAAGGCGCGGCTCTCCCACAAACTTGCTGACAGTTCATTATTCGTATGGGAGACCGATAAAGTGCTTTCCATGGCCGGCTTGGAGCGTCAGCAGCCTCGTGGTGTCGCCATTTCCTGGGTGTTTACGCCGTCGCTTTTGCGGAGCCAGGGTTACGCTACGTCCTGCGTTGCGGCTCTAACCAAACATATGCTGGATACGGGTAAACACTTTTGCTGTCTGTATGCCGATCTTGCAAATCCAACTTCGACAATATCTACCGAAGAGTTGGCTACCGCGAGATCTGCGAAGTTCAGCACTGGGTAATCGAATGAGCGCTTTTACCGGGGTTATTTTCGATCTCTTCGGCACTTTGGTGGGAGATTTTGTAGCCGGCCTATCGCCGACAGATCGGGATCTTTCTTCCATCCTGAATGCGCCTCGCGAATCCTTCCAGCAGCTCTGGCGCCAGACGGCGAAGTTGCGCATCGACGGGACCTTTCAGTCCGTGGAAGCAAGCATCGCGCACGTGTGCGACATGATCGGCGTGAAGCCGACGAAAGAGCAAATCGACGAGGCGGCGGATTTTCGCCTCGAGCAGATTCGACGCGCGCTCAACCCCAAGCCCGACGCCGCGCCGACTCTCGCGCAATTGAAACGATCCGGCTACAAGCTCGGGCTCCTCAGCAATTGCTCCATCGAAATTCCTACTCTCTGGCCTGAAATTCCCTTGGCACCCTTCTTCGAGACCACGGTTTTTTCCAGCCGCGATCGTCTTTCCAAGCCCGACTCTCGAATTTTTCAACTCGCGTGCGAGCGGCTCGGGGTCGAGCCGAACTCCTGCGTCTATATTGCCGACGGGGAAAACCACGAACTGGCCGCCGCCACGAAACTCGGAATGCGTGCCGTCCTGATCCGAAACCCGGCGGCAAAGAAACGCCCGGACCTGTTTCGAGAAGCCGCCGAGTGGCAAGGCGATAGCGTCTCAGAATTAACAGACTTACTGACAATCCTTGCTGCTAAGCACCCATGACCAACAGACCCAAAGTCCGGCGCGCCTCCTTGGATGATGTGCCGGCAATCTCATCTTGCATCGCAGCGGCCTACGCTCCTTACGTCGCACGGATAGGCAAGCCGCCCGCACCCATGTTGGAGGATTACAGTGAAATTGTCGCTGCTCACGATGTCTTCGTGCTCACACTCGAAAACAAAATCATCGGAACACTGCTCCTCATCAATCGAAGGCCAATTTTTCTGCTCGACAATGTGGCCGTGCATCCCGATTACCAAGGCCGGGGTTTTGGTCGAATGCTGATTACATTCGCCGAGACACAAGCAAAGAACGCCGGGTTCGATTTCATTACCCTGTACACCAATGAGCAGATGACTGAAAACTTACAACTTTATAAGAAACTCGGATTTGTGGAGACCGAGAGACGAACCGAGCAAGGGTATCGACGCGTGTACATGCAAAAAATCTTGTGAACCTGTGAAGGCTCAAACCTCGATCTTTTTCGATCTCGACGGGACGCTGTCTGATCCACGCGATGGTATTTGTCGCAGTCTTCAGTCTGCGCTTGAGGAACTAAGACATGCCTGCCCACCGGACGAGCAACTCGCCCGCTATATTGGCCCGCCGCTTCATGAAAGCTTCGCGCAACTGCTCGAGTCGAATGATGCCGCGCTTATTGGTCGTGCGCTTGAATTGTACTGGGCACGTTTCGCATCGCAGGGAATTTTCGAGAACACCGTTTATACCGGGATCCCGGAGCTGATGGAGGCGCTGCAAGAGCATTGCGAGCTCTACGTCGTCACGACCAAACCTACGCTGTTTGCCCGCCGGATTGTCGATCACTTCGCATTGGAAAAATATTTCCGGAATGTTCACGGCAGCGAGCTTGATGGCACCAGGGCCGATAAGACAGAGTTAATCATGCCTGTTATCGGCCAGGAGCAAATTAATCCTGGCGACGCCCTGATGATCGGCGATCGCGGGCACGACATCCGAGGCGCTCTGGCAAACGGAGTCTATCCAATCGGAGTGCTGTGGGGATACGACGAGCGGCTTCTTTCATTCGCCGCCAGCCGTGGTTGAACACGCCGGGGAAATCGGCCACCTCCAAGCGGTCGAGGAAATGCGGGCACCAAACTGCTTTTCCGCGATTCCGATTTTCGCCACTCGTGTGCTAGACTGCGCGCCAAAGTAAATTTCCGGGAGCGGTTGGACCAGTGAGCAACGACGCAACGCAAACAGACTTTCATCACCCTCAAGGTTTTCTTTCGCTGGCTAAAAACGTCGGCATCAAGGATTCGACCCTTGATCTCACCGTGATTTATTCCAACGCGCGCGCTCGCGCGGCCGCGATGTTCACGCGCAATCGTTTTCCCGGCGCGCCGGTGATCGTCGGGCGCAAGCACATCGCCGATGGTTTCGCGCAGGCGTTGGTCATCAACAGCAAGAACGCCAACGTGGCGATGGGTCAAACCGGCATCGATAATGCCATCGAGACCTGCCGCATCGTCGGCGAAGAGCTGGGTGTGGATTCCTACGACGTGCTGCCCTTTTCCACGGGCGTGATCGGGCGGCCGCTTCCCATGGACAAGATCCGCGCAGGACTGCGCGGCATTCGCGCTGAACTGAAGCCCGACAATTTCAAGCTTGCCGCCGAAGCGATCATGACCACCGACATGTACCCGAAATATTTCTCGGTCAAAGTCGGCAAGGCGATCATCGCCGGGATCGCCAAAGGCGCCGGGATGATCGAACCGAACATGGCGACCATGCTGGTCTACCTGATGACCGATGCGGAATTGCCGAAGCCTGCGATGAAGCCGATGTTGCGCCGCGTGGTCGATCGGACTTTCAATTCCATGAGCATCGACACCGACACCAGCACCAGCGACACGGTCGTGCTGATGGCCAACGGCCTCGCCGGTAAAGTGAATTTGGGAGCATTCGAAAAAGGCTTGTTGACAGTCTGCGAGTATCTCACCCGCGAGATCGCGCGCAACGGCGAGGGCGTGACGAAATTGATTACTGTCGATGTCAAAGGAGCGAAAAGCGAAGCACAGGCTAAACGGGTCGCGAAATCGGTGGCGAACTCACCATTGGTGAAGACCGCCGTTTACGGCTGCGATCCCAACTGGGGCCGGATCATCATGGCCGTCGGCAAAACCTTCGATCCAAGCATTCAGCCGGCGAAAGCGAGCATCCGCTTCGGCGATACGTACGTGTTCAAGAAAGGCTCACCTGTTGACTGTGATCTTGAAGCGCTGCGTCGATATCTCGGTCAAGGCGAAGTTTCCATCGGCGTCGAGCTCGGCATCGGCCGGGCGTCGGCGCGTGTCTGGGGCTGCGACTTGACCGAAGGCTACGTCAAAGAAAACGCGTACTACACGACGTGAATCGTGATCGTAGAACGTGTTTGTCAAATCCGAAAATGAATCACGAGCACGAACACAATCACGTAAGCAATGCAATGAACCGGCAGTCAACTCATTTCGTCATCAAAGGCGGCCGCCTGATCGACCCCGCGAACAATCGGAATGGCATCTTCGACATCCGCGTGCGCGACGGCAAGGTTGACGACATCGATGTGAATCTCGAGTCCGATGGCGCAACCGTCATCGACGCCAAAGACCACATCGTTACTCCCGGGCTGATCGACGTTCATCTGCATCTGATGAAGGGTCTCGGCTCCTTCGGCGTCGATCCGGATATCTTCGGCGTCGGTTCCGGCGTGACGACCGTCGTCGATGCCGGTAGCGCCGGCCACACACTGCTGAATGTCTTTCGCAATTACGTGACCGACAACGCGAAGACGCGGGTGCTCAACTACATCAATCTATCGACTCTCGGTGGAGTGAGCGGACCTGGCTACAGCATCCTCGCAGATCCACGTCTCATCGACGAGGCAAAGATCGAACAAGCCGTGGAGGCGAACCGCGACATCATCGTCGGCATCAAGATCATGGCCACCGGTGGCGCGCTCGGCGCGCAGGGCTTGAAGCCGCTGGAGCGCGCGCGCCGGCTCGGCGATCAGCTGAAATTGCCGCTGCTCGTGCATATCGGCGAGAGCTGGACCAAAGACACCGCGCCGGTGCACGTCGGCGATGTGCTCAAGTATCTGCGCACCGGCGACATCGTCACGCATATGTTTACAGTCCATCCCGGCGGTTTGCTCGACGGCAACGGCAAGCTCTGGCCGCAGGTGCGCGACGCCAAGGAATCCGGCGTGCTGATGGACGTCGGGCATGGACTGCATAATTTGAACTTCGACGTGGCGCGCAGAGTCCTCGACCAGGGACTTCACCCCGATGGCGTTTCCACGGATGGTCACCGCGGCAACCGCGCCGGACCGGTGTATGATTTGGCGACCACGATGGCGAAACTGATGGCGCTGGGCTTTTCGCTGAATCAGGTGATTGAAATGGCGACGGCGAACGCCGCCAAACTTTTGGGTCGACCGAACGAGCTGGGAACGCTACGCGTCGGCGAACCCGCGGATATTTCTATCTTGAAAATCGAAGACCGCGATTGGCAGGCAGTCGATTCACAGAAGGGAACTATTCCCGCGCATCAAGCGATTTTACCGGTGTACGCAATTCGCGGCGATGTGATTTACGAACCGCTGCTCGTGGAGAGACCGTGATTTTGCAGAAAACCAGAGGGCGACCACAGGGGGTTGCCCCTACAACATGCGGAACTCTAGCCAAAACCTTTTTGCGCCCTTGCGCTCTTTGGGGTTAAAATTCCTTGTCCTACCGTCTTCTTCGTGTCGTCGTTGATCCGAAGATCGATCCCAGCACACCACGGATGATTTCCCGGCCGAGTTGCGTGCCCATGGCGCGAACCGCGCTTTTACCCGCCGCTTCCAGCAGACTCCCCGCTTCGGACTGCCAAGCCGAGCCGCCCGCTGTCGGAGCGGGAGCGGCTCCTGCTTGAGGAGCGCGGCCTTTCAGCATCTCGTAGGCCGATTCCCGGTCGACAACTTTTTCATAGTGACCGTAAAGCGCCGATTGTTTGACCACCTGATCCAGTTGCTCGGGCGTCAGCGGCGGCAACTGGCTCTGCGGCGGATAGATGAGCGCGCGATCGACGACGCTGGGCTGGCCTTTTTCCGTAAGCAATGAAACAAGCGCTTCGCCGACGCCGAGCTCGGTAATGGCGGATTCGATATCCAGATCCTTGTTCTGCCGAAACGTTTGCGCCGCGGCTTTGACGGCTTTCTGATCGCGCGGCGTGAATGCTCGAAGCGCGTGCTGCACCCGATTGCCGAGCTGGCCGAGCACCGCGTCGGGCACATCGAGCGGATTCTGCGTGACGAAGAAAACGCCGACGCCCTTGGAACGGATCAGGCGAATCACCTGTTCGATTTTTTCCAGCAGGGCATCGGGCGCTTCGTTGAAAAGCAGATGCGCCTCGTCGAAGAAAAACACCAGCTTCGGTTTCTCCGGATCGCCCACTTCGGGGAGCCGCTCGAACAATTCCGACAGGAGCCAGAGCAAAAACGTCGCATAGAGCTTGGGCGCGTTGATGAGTTTGTCGGCGACGAGAACGTTGATCACGCCCCGCCCACTGTTGTCGGTCTGAAGAAAATCGTCCAGGTCGAGGGCGGGTTCACCGAAGAAGCGATCCCCGCCCTGGCCTTCGAGTTCCAACAGCCCGCGCTGGATCGCGCCGATGCTGGCCGCCGAGACGTTGCCGTACTGGGTTTTGAACTGCGCCGCGTTGTCACCCACGTGTTGGAGCATGGCGCGGAGATCTTTGAGATCGAGCAGCAGCATGCCGTTGTCATCGGCGATCTTGAACACCAGATGAAGCACGCCGCCCTGCGTCTCGTTGAGATTGAGCAGACGCGTCATGAGCAGCGGCCCCATATCCGAAATGGTCGTTCGCACCGGGTGACCGCGCTCGCCGTAGAGGTCCCAGAAAACGGCGGGACAGCCGGAGAAGTGGAAATCCTCCATGCCGAGCTTCTTGACTCGCTCGGCGATCTTTGGATTTTCCTGCCCGGGACGTGCGATCCCCGATAAATCCCCCTTCACGTCGGCCATGAAAACCGGCACCCCGATGCTGCTGAATTTTTCAGCAATCACGCGCAACGTGACGGTCTTACCGGTGCCGGTCGCGCCGGCAACCAGACCGTGCCGATTGGCCAGCGCAGGCAAAAGCTGATGGAGATCACTGCCTTTAGCAATCGTTAGTGCTTCCGCCATTTGCTGAGCCCTCCTTATTTATCGCCTACTTAACCTATCACGGCGGCAAATTTTGCTTGAGAGAATAAGGCCTTTCATATATAACCCACATCCGGCGTGAATGAAAAGTAACGGTCACGCGTCCAAGTCACCAGAGCGGAAAAATCGAGGCTGTATCGAGCGGAGGGCGATACAAAGGCTTTTTCGTTCCAACAGAAACAACAAAACTCCACGAAGGGGGATCTCGAATGAAACGTTTTCTTGGTGTATTGATCGCTTCTATGTTCCTCGCTTCTGCAGCGTATGCCGCGGACGCCATGAAAGATGAGAAAGCCAAATCCGAGAAGTCGGAAAAGGCCGAGAAGGGCGAAAAGGCCAAAGGCGAAAAGGCCAAGGCCGAGAAGGGCGAAAAGGCCAAGGGCGAAAAGGCCAAAGACATGAAGGAAGAAAAGAAGTAAATTCCGATCCAGTTCGGGCGAGCAAGGCGGCCCTCCCCGCCTTGCTCGCGAAACTGCAGCCCAGCTTCCAAATTTTCCGTTCACGAATCAATCTCCAAACTCCCCAAAGCCACTGCGTTCCACCTCCCATTGCCGGCCCGTTCAGCGTCATTATCGATCTCTTGCAGAGATAACCGTTCCAAATTTTCGCTTTGTGTGCGAATTTTAGCGCCATCCGCAGCGTCTAAATCAGCAGATCGACGCCGCCACAGGGGCGGAATCGATAAATCTAATCAACCTCTCTCAACCCAAGGAGGTTTTATGAAAGCAGTGCTCGGAATGTTCGCGGCGGCTCTTATCTTGGGCGCCGTGTCGCTCGCGCAGGCGAAGGATTACCAGGTCACGGGCCCGGTGGTCGACGTGAAAGACGACGCGATCACCGTCAAGAAAGGCACGGAAAACTGGGAGATCGCCCGCGACAAGGACACCAAAACCACCGGTGAAATCAAAAAAGGCGACAAGGTCATGATCAAGTACAAAATGACCGCCACCAGCATCGAAGGCAAAGAAGCGCCGAAGGCAAAAACCGACACCAAGACCGATACCAAAGCGAAAACGAAGTAGTTTTTTCACCGCTCGATTCGCTTCGACAACGGGCCGCCAAGCGCGGCCCGTTGTTTTTCGCGCCGCGACTTTCCTTTTTACCGAGCTTTTGTTAGGTTTCAGTTCGTTGGAGTCGCGCCCATGCAAGCACACCCGGAAGCCATTATCGTTCACAGTTCGGATCTCCACCTCGGCACCGACGACAGCTTCAGCGACCGCGACCGTCTCGCCGTTCTGCCCAAGGTTCTAGCCGCCGGGCACGAAGTCCAGGCGAATGTCGTTCTGCTCGCCGGCGATTCCTTTGACAACCACCGCCAGCCTGCGGATATTCTCGAGCGCGCGGGGCAGATGCTCAGCGACTATGGCAAGCCGGTGGTCATTCTCCCCGGCAATCACGATCCGCTTACACCGGATTCGGTTTATCGACGCGCCGGCCTCGGCGAGATCGCCAACGTCCGCATTCTCGGCCTGAACGTCGACCAAGCCGTACTGTTCCCCGAGCTGGAATTGGAAATCTGGGGCCACGCGCATTTCGACTACACCGACATGTCGCCTCTCGCCAATCCGCGGCCGCGCAGCACGCGCTGGCAGCTTGCCGCCGCCCACGGCCACTACGTCGATGCAGAGCGCGACCCCAATCGCTTGCTCGGCTCCTGGCTAATTCACCGCGAGGAGCTGATCGCGACCCGCGCAGACTACATCGCACTCGGCCATTGGAACCAGTCCACGCCGGTGGGCGGCGAAGAAATCACTGCGCATTATTCCGGCTCGCCGGAATACACCGGAACGGTAAACGTCGTGCGGCTACACGCCGACGGCACGGTGGAAGTCGGCAAAGGCGCGCTGCGATAAAGTTAATCGCCGAAAGTTCGGCGCATTGCCAGTTCTCGGTACCGGTTTTCCCTCGACAACATCTCCAACCTGAGCGGTGCGATCGACCTGCGAGAGCCTATAGAGTTCTTCCCAACTCTCGGTGACATCAAGGCGGCCGACGAGCGAAAGAATGCATTAGCGCTTTGATCGAAGGCACCCGTGACTCGCCTGCGCTCAACGATCCGCCTCCTCCTGGTTCTCGCGGTTTTTACGTCAACCGACTCGGGCCTTTCCATGCAGAGCCCGCCGGCCCGCCGCGACGAGCGCGTGGTCGACTTTGCCGGGAAAGCGGTGCGCATCGTCGTCGGTTTCCCGCCGGGTGGCGGGGCCGATGTGTATACGCGTCTGATTGGGCGCCATCTCGGCCGCTTCATTCCCGGCCATCCCATAGTCGTCGTCAACAATATGCCCGGCGCCGGCAGCATTGTCGCCGGCAATTACATTTTCAACAGCGGCGCCAGGGACGGCACCGAGATCGGCATGCTCAACGGCGCCGTCATTCTCGAGCAGCTGTTCCGCAGTCCGGGCGTCCGCTTCGACATGGCGAAGTTTCGTTATCTGGCCGTGCCGGTAAATGAAACCTACGTGCTGATCGTCGCGCGCCGCTCGGGCATTCGCCAATTCGCCGAGTTGCTTGGGCACGGCGGCAAGCAGGTTGCTTTAGGGGCGATTCCCAATTCGACCTTGGAGCACGCGGCGATTCTTTTGCGCGATGCTCTCAACGCCAAGGTCAAAATAGTTTCGGGTTACAAGGGCAGTGCGGACATCCGGTTAGCCATCGACTCGGGCGAGATCGACGGATTCTTCAATCCCTGGAGCACGATCAAACCAACGGCCCGGGACAAATTCAAATCCGGCGAATGGTCGGTAATTGCTCAGTTAACCGACCAGCCGCTACGGGATCTTCCGTCGAGCGGTATTCCGACCATCGCTGAGCTGACCCAAGACGAGACCCAGCGGCTGCTCCTTCGCTACGGGACAAACGCGCCGAATCAATTCGGCAAAGTGTATGTTCTACCCGGTGGCGTTCCGGCGGAGCGCGCCGCCGTTTTGGAAGCGGCTTTCGTCAAAACTTTCAGCGACACGAACTTTTTGATCGACGCCGAAAAGAGCAACCTTGAGATCACGCCGATCTTCGGTACCGCCATTCAGACGATTGTGACCGAGTTCTTAAACATGCCGGCGGCGGTCAAGGAGAGCCTGAACCGCCTGATCAAGAGGTGAGCGCGTCTGCTCACGCCGGCAAGAGCAACCGCGCCTCGTCGGCGTCGACCACCGGATTTTTCGGCCGCTTGCTTTCCAGTACCCGGATGACTTCGTGAGCGGCCCCCCACTCGCCTCGCTCCGAGGCTTCCAACGTCACCGCGCCGAGGTGTGGCGTCCAGAGCACGTTGTCCAGCTTCATCAGCGGATGGTCCTTCGCCGGCGGCTCCTCGGCGATCACGTCCAGGGCCGCGCCGGCGATTTTCTTCTGCTGTAGCGCGGCGCACAGCGCGGCTTCATCGACGATGCCGCCGCGCGCGGCGTTGACGAGAAACGCGGACGCTTTCATCAAAGCCAACTCTCTCGCGCCGATCATGCCGCATGTCTCGCGGTTGAGCGGGCAGTGGATGGTCGCGAAATCCGCCTCGCTGAGTAGCTCGTCCAATTCCACCCATTTGCCTCCCAGCGCCGTAACGTGCGACTCGGGAATGTAGGGATCGCAGATAAGCAAATCCATTTCGAAGGCGCGGGCGCGGAGCGCGACTCGGGCGCCAATGTTCCCCATGCCGACGATGCCAATCGTTTTGCCGGCGAGCTCGGTGCCGATGAATTTGAGATAATCGCTCCAGCGATTTTCCTTGACGGCGCGATTGGCCGCGTGGGTGTGGCGCACCAGCGCGATCATCTGGCCGAAAACTAGCTCGGCCACAGACACCGCGTTGCTGCCCGGTTGATTGGTCACCCAGATTTTACAATCCTTCGCCGCTTCGAGATCGACCCGCGACGGGTCGACACCGACACCGGTACGCGCGATGATCTTCAATCGCCCGGCGCTGCGCTGCATCTGATCGCGGGCAATCCTGCCTTTGCGGCTGATCACGGCGTCAACGCGTACGGTCTCTAATTCCCAACGCTGCGGTTCGACCCACGGGTTCACGACCACGAGGTCGACCCGCTCACGCAGCCATTTGAGCACTTCCGGTTGAAACTCTTCGACCAAAACTCGGCCAAGTGACATGATTTCGCCTCCTGTTGCCTCGATTGACGAATCGAGATCGATGCTCGGGCTATTATAGCCTCTCCGCTGCTGCTTGTCCTTGACGGAATGCACGCTTGTCTTTATATGCTTGAGCGGCAATATCGAATCGAGCGTATGAAAATTTCGCAGAGTGGAACCAAACCGCCGATGAATCGGCTTTTTCGCGGCGCCGTAATTCTCCTGGCTTTGGTGACAGTGAAAAACGCCGGCGCGGAGCTCGTGCGCACGGTAGTTCCGCGCGCGACTCTGAATTACCTGAGTGTGCCCGTCGCAGAAGTGAAGGGTTATTTTCGCGACCAGGGACTGGAGAACCAGACCGTCGTCATCCCCGGCAGCACCGCGATCGCCGCGCTCGTCAGCGGCAACGTCGAATACAGCGGCGCCGGCGGCACTGGCATGCGCGCCGCTCTGCGCGGCGCGCCGATCAAGGCCGTCATGTTCCAGACCGAAAAAGTCACCTGGTATCTACTCGCGGCGGCGGACGTGCAAAAGATCACCGATCTTCGCGGCAAGCGCATCGCCGTCGGCACCGTCGGCGACACCCAGGATACTCTCATCACCATGCTGGCCGAGCGCGAAGGCGTGTCCGGCCGCGAGATCACCAGGATCGCCATGCCTTCGCGCAACACTACGAACACGATTCTGTCGCTGAAATCGGGCGCCTTCAGCGCCGCGGTGGTGAACGCCGACGAATCGCTCCTCGGCGAGAAAGAGGGTCTGCGCACCTTGGCCTTCGTCGGTGATTTGTTTCCGTATCCGTTTCAAGGCTTCGTCGCCGCTGACAAGACCATCGCCGAACGGCCCAACGACATCAAGCGTTGGCTTCGCGCCATGGCGCGGGCGCTGATTTTCATTCGCGATAAGCCCGAGGAAGCCGCCGACATCGCCATGAAAAAAATCCCCATGGGCAATGTCACCCGGCCCATCGTGATCGAAGGCATCCGTCGCTTCGCGAAAGCGCTGCCGGACGGCGTGCCCGGCATGCCGTCGGCGCAGGGCATCAAGAATGTGATGGAGTTCGACGTTAAGCTGCCGCTCAAAATCAAGGAAGACATCGCGCCGGAAAAAGTGATGAGCCTCAGACTCATGCGCGAAGTGAAAGAAGAGCTGGAAGCGAAGCGTTGAGCCCAGAGGCCGAAAGGAAGCAGCATGCAATCCAAACTGATCGCCGCCGCGTTCCTATTCTTTTCTTTCAGCACCGTTAGCGCGGCGCGCGCGGCGAAAGTTTCCGTGCTGATCGATCTCGACCCGAACAGCGCTGCGCAGACTGTTGTCGTCGAGAGCATCGCCGCCGATCCGCGCGGCAATCTCTACGTCTGCGATCGGGTCAGCGGCAATGTCTGGCGCATCGATCCGAAAAACCCCAAGCTCGTGATCGTCGGCCGCGTGGAGGAGCGCGACATCGGCGGCAAGAAAGTGCGCGCCGACGTTTCAGGCATTGTCTTCAACTCGGTCGGTGACCTTTATCTGACCGCCGGCGGCTTCAAGGAAGTGCTGCGCATTCGCGGCCGCAATCTCGATCCCGATGAGCCCGGGGTCGCGCAAACCTTCGCCATCGAGACGGAAGGCGCCAACGGCATCGCCTTCGACAAAAACAACAACCTCTACGTCAGCGGCGGACGCAATGGCAGAATTTATCGCACCGGCCCGGAAGGCGGCCGCGCGCAAGTGTTCGCGCAAATCGCGCCGCACACGCGCATTCTTCCCGACGGCAAAACCGAGCAGTCGCTCACGGCGAACGGCATCGTCTTCGACAAGGCGGGCACCACGCTTTACATCACCGACACGGCGCGGGGCGCGATCTGGAAACTTGCCGTCGGCACTGACGGCAAGGCCGCCCAACCAGCGCTCCTTACTCAGAGTATTTTGCTCGAGGGCGCCGATGGCCCTGATTTCGATCCGCAGGGCAACCTCTGGGTCGCCGCCAACGAGCGCAACGCGGTGGTGCTGGTGCAGCCGGACGGCCGGGTTTTCGAAATTCACAAGAACGACAGCAAAGGACCGCTGGAGTTTCCCACTGCGGTCGTGTTTGTCGAAGCCACGGCTTACGTGAGCAACTTCGACACGCCGCGGCGCGATAATCTCGCCGCCGACGGCAAAACTTCCATCGACGGTATCGGCGCATCGATCGTCAAAATCGAGCCCTAGGCAATTGCTCATGAACCGAATCCAGCTGGTCGCGTTGGCTATCGTTCTCTACTTCCCAATCGTCGTATGTTTTTCTTCTCCTGCCGCCGCGCAGGAAAAGAAAAACATTCGCATCGTCTTCGTCAGCCTCTCCTGGAACAACCAGCTGCCGATCCGCGTCGCCATGGCCAAGGGATTTTTCAAAGATCAAGGGCTTACGTTAGAACCGATCTTCGTGCGCGGCGGCCCCATAGCGATCACCGCACTGATTTCGGGCAACGTCGACTTCGCCAGCGTCGGCGGCGCCCAGGCGCCGATTCGCAGCAACGCCCGTGGCCTCGATTTGCACATCATCTCGTCGCTGTCGAATTACACGAACTACACCTTGCTCGGCAGCAAGGATGCCAAAAACGTCGAAGACCTGCGCGGCAAAGTGATCGGCGTCACGGGCGCCGGAGCTTTTTCCGATTTTGCGATCAGAATCTATTTGAAGCGCAACAATCTCGACCCCGACAAGGACACAACCCTGCGTGCCATCGGCCCCACGGCGCTGCGCGCCATCGCGCTCGAAAAAGGGCTGATCGCCGCCGCGCCTTTCTCGGCAGAAGATACGATCCGATTGCTCGACAAAGGTTTTCCGATGATCGTCAATTTGAACGAAGCACTGCGCATCCCGCAGAGCATCTTCGTTACCCGCGGCGAGGTGCTCCAGAAATATCCCGAGACCACGAAACGATTCCTGAAGGCTGTGATCCTCGGCATGCAGTTTTCCAAGCAGAACAAACTGGAAGCGATCAAGACCGGCTTTGGCGCGGGGCTCAAAGGCGAACCCGATGTGGTCAATCGATCCTACGACCTTTTCAGCCCGGGCTGGGCAACGGATCTCTCGGTCGCCCACGACGGCATCCAGATCATGCTCGACGAAGACATTCGAGCCGGTGTCGTCGATAAGAATTACACTTTGGACCGGGTCATCGACGATCGACTGCTCAAACAGGCACAGCAGGAACTGCGCAAGGAAGGGCGGCTAAAGTAATTACGCGGAAAACATCCAAGCAAGTTACGATAAGCCAATGACCTCACTTCAAAAAGAATACAATAAAAGAAAGAATACTAGCCTAGCTCTGATGGACTCTTCTATGCCGTTCTTCTTATCTTGATTTATCTCACTCCAAAGGGGCAGCGTCCGGCAACGACTCTCGAGCTCGTGCTATTTGGAACACTCATATTGACAATCATCGCCATACGAATAGTTCTCAGATGTCCGAACTGCAAGAGCGCCGCGGGACTGCAATACACTTTGTCATGGAGAAAGCCGACCTATTGCTCTCGATGCGGCGAAGAGTTAGTCGAGCGGAAAAAGTAAATTTCTGTTCCTTTGTACTTTTGAATGAGCAAATCTACCCATTGACCGTTAATAACCCCGATTGATAAAGTACAATCGATTCAAGCGGCCAATCTGAAAAACCAGCGGGAGGTGGCTTATGGCGATCGGACTTTCCCACGGCGGCACCAATGTTTATTCAGCAACTGAGCGTTCCCATCAACTTTGGGCGGGCACACAGGACGGGCTGGTGCTGCTCGAGCGCGATGGAGGCAAATGGCGCGAAGCGCAGCGGGTTCTCCGCGGCCAGCACATCAGCTCGATTATCTTCGAGCGCACCACTGGCACCATGTTCGCCGGCGCTTTTTTCGGATCGATCCATGCTAGTGCCGACGGCGGAAAAACGTGGGAGCGACGCGACAACGGGATGCCGATCCATGATGTCTATAGCCTGGGCTCAACCGTGGTTGGCGGCAAAGTTCGTGTCTACGTGGGCACCCAGCCGGCGCACCTATTTGTCAGCGAAGATCTCGGGTTGCACTGGAATGAACTTCCGTCGTTCCGAAAAGTGCCGACGGTCGAGCAGTGGTCTTTCCCTGCGCCGCCGCATGTCGCTCATACAAAATTCATCACCTTTGATCCGCTCGATGAGAAAACAATTTACGCGTGCGTCGAACAAGGCGCTTTCTTAAAGAGCAGCGATGAAGGGCGGAGTTGGCACGAGCTGAATACGGTGGGCCTTTACAAAGACAAAAACCGCCCGGTGGAACATTTTTACGATGTGCACCGGTGTCTGATCGATCCGCATAACTCGCAAAATATTTTTGTCACCGGCGGCGCCGGTCTCTATGTAACTAGCACCGGTGGCGGCAGCTGGGAGCGCTGGACGAGTTCGGATTGGGCCGCCGATGTCTATCCCGACGGATTTACCTGGAACCCAAAAAATCCCGATCTAATGTTCGTCGCTGCGGCCGAGCACAATCCCGCGACCTGGCGCAAAGCCGGGCCTCAGGCGCGTGCCGAGGGGAAAATCTATCGCAGCCGCGACCGCGGCAAAAATTGGCAAAAGCTCGGCGGCGGATTGCCGCCAAGTCTGAAGCATGAGTTCGGCGCGCTTTGCTTGGAAGAAGCAAACGGCGCCTGCGCGATTTTTGGCGGCACCACCGGCGGTGAGATTTTCTGCAGCGAGGACGACGGCGAAACTTGGACTTTGATCACCGCTGACCTGGCGCCGATTTCCAAGAAGGGCCACGAGCGTCTGCTGGCGGCGAGCTGAACCTATCGAGCCGCGAGCGCACAAAGCGCCGCCTTCAGATCAGCGAGATGTTTTCACCACCGCCATGATATTGGATTGCCTTGGCGCCACACTAACCAGACCGGCTCCTCGCCGAGAGCGAGCGGAAAGCATCGGTCATACCGTTGGATACCGTGCTCGACGCGGGGCGCAGTAATTTGCTCTATTAAGTTCGCATCGTCGAGAGTCTCTGTATTGCGTGCGGCCTTTGCCGCAAAGCTTGCCCTGAGACTCGCTGACAATTCCCCGAACCCAAACAGATTCAGCTAGCGAATTTACAGGAGCCCCGCCATGCTTGAATTCGAAGGCCGACAAATACCGACAGAACTGAAGGAGATCGCCGACCCCAAACGTAGCGCGCTCCTGGTTTGGGATATGCAGAACGACCAGGCCGGCGGCTCGTTCAATAAAGATGCGTTGATCCGTAACGCGCCGTCGCTGATCGATACGGCGGCCAAAGCAGGAATCAAAACCATTTACACGCGCCAGACGCCATTTCTCTGGAAGGAAGAAGCCGCCGTGTGGATTCGCCGCGGCATGAAGGACCAGAAAGTCGATCATCCCAGCAAGCTCAAACCGCGCCGCCTGCGCGGCAGCAGTGGGTGGAATTTGATGGAGCCGTTCCAACCGCGTGCCGAAGACGTAATCATCGACAAGCGCCGCCCGACCATGTTCATCGGCAACGAGTTCGAAACGATCCTGAGCAATCTCGGCCTCACCACCATCGTCATGATCGGCTGCACCACTGACGGCGGCGTCGAAGCCACCGTGCGCGAAGGCTTCAACCGCAGCTACTTCATGGTCATCGTCCGCGACTGCGTCGGCACTTACACCGAAGAAGGCCACAACGCCGCGCTAAAGCGCATGGAGCGCTTTGCGGAAATCGTCGACTCGAAGGAACTGTTAGAGATTTGGCGCTAGCCCGATTGAAGTGACAACTGCAATTGAGGCCGCGATCGAAAAATTTCGCTGCGGCGATAAAGAAAACGCCTTTTTCGATTTGATCGAAGTACCCGGTGATGCAATCTCCGGCATCATCGACGCATTCCGCGTCGAGGCGCGATCAGACATTCGCGCGTTTTTGGTCAAAGCCGCGTGGGAACGCCGTGATCCGGCTGTCCTGCCGTTTTTGGCTCAGGCACTAACCGACGATGCCGAGGAAGTTTGGCAGGAAGCCCTCGATGGTCTTGTTGCGCATCTTCCGAAGAGTCATTGAAAATTTTGCAATCGGCTCGTTCGCGTAAATTTGTTGCGGAGAGTGTCGCCAAACGTTTTCATCTCTGGCTGGAGGAGCGATCCAACAGGTCGAATCTGAGCTGCGATCGCTCTAATTTGCCGGTCCGTTGCCTTGAAATCTCCGGCATTAGAATAGGGTGGAGATCCACCCACGCCACGCGTTCTCCCAAGCGTAGGTCGGGTTAGCCAGGCGTAACCCGACAGTTTCCGCGGTATGCCGCGATTCTTTCATGTGAGCATCGGACATTGGGTTACGCTGCACTAGCCCAATCTACACCCTTACCGTTATCTATCCTCTCCTCTCCCGTCGAGGGAGAGGAGTCGGAAACCAGTCACCGCAACTGCTACTTTCGGCTTCAAGTCCTCAGATCAACTTGCGTGATACGCGCTGAACAAGTTAATACTGTGGCTGAGCGCGTCCCGTTGTAAAGGAGAATCACCATGCCAGGAACGAGCAAGAAGGCTCTCCACGTCGCCACCTTTTCCGGTTGGTATCGCTTCGAGCAGGACGGCAAAGAATTTCGCCAGACCAAGCGCGATCTCACCTACTGGACGCTCACCTGCATGTCGGTCGATCCGGACAATCCGGAGAAAATCTATGCGGGCAGCGAGCACTCGGGGCTGTTCTACACGGAGAACGGCGGGAGAAATTGGAAACGCAGCGAGCCCAACACGCCCAAGATGATGCTTTTCTCGGCGCTGGCGCTGAACGGCGGTGTGTTGGTGGGCTCCATCCCGTCTGCGGTTTACCGCAGCAAAAACGGCGGCTGGGAAGAACTCGAAGGCGTGCGCAAGAACAGCGCGAACGCTAATTTTCCACCGAGTCCCGAGCTCCAATCCCGGGCGCGTTACCTCGCTTACGATCCAGTCACTCCGACGCGGCTCTATGCCGGCATCGAGGTGGGCGGCATGCTGATCAGCGACGACAACGGTAATAGCTGGCAGCCCGCGAACGAAGGCCTGACCGACATGGACGTGCACGAGGTTGTCCCCAGCGCGGCCAACCCCGGCATGGTCTACGCCGCCTGTGGTGAAGCATCGTTTCGCAGCCGCGACCGAGCCGCGCGCTGGGAGAACAACTCGATTCCTACGCACGACTACGGCACATCGGTCGCCGAAGACGAAAAAGGCGTCGTCTATTTCGGGGCCGCCATGGGACGGCCGAATCTCTGGATTCGCGAAGAAGGCGCGCTGGCCGCGATCTTTCGCAGCGCCGACAAAGGCGCAACCTGGGAAAAGATCGCTGACAATTTGAAAGGTGGCGTGATGCACCTGTGCCAGGCTCCCGACGGACGCGGCATGGTCGCCGGAACTTCCGATGGCAGCCTGCTGCTGATAGACGACGGCGGCATGCGCGAAGTCGCGAGCGGGTTGCCGTTCGTCACCTCGGTCGAATTGGGAGCATAGCTGAAAGGGATGAAGGCGAAGGGATAAAGGATAAAAAAGTTCGATGAAACTATACTCGTTTTTCCGTAGCTCAGCTTCCTATCGCGTGCGCATTGCGCTCAACTTGAAGGGCATCGCTTACGAGCAGGCGCCGATCCACTTGCGGCGCGGCGGCGGCGAGCAATTCGGCGCCGCGTACCGCGCGTTGAACCCGCAAGCTCTGGTGCCGACCTTGGAGGATGGCGGAAAAATTCTCACCCAGTCGCTGGCGATTATCGAGTATCTCGAAGAGAAACAGCCGCAGCCGCCGCTGCTTCCCAAAGATCCGGCGGACAAAGCGCTGGTGCGCAGCATGGCGATGATCGTCGCCTGCGAAGTTCACCCGATTCAAAACCTGCGCGTGTTGAATTACGTGAAGAAGGAATACAATCAGACCGACGAGCAGGTAAATCGCTGGGCGCAGCACTGGATCGACCTCGGCCTCTCGGCGCTGGAAGAAATGCTCGCCGCTCAGCAGCAGCGCGGAAAATTCTGCTGGGGCGCCGCGTCGACTTTGGCCGACATTTGTCTGGTGCCGCAGCTCGGCAACGCGCGCCGCTACGGCTGCGATCTATCGCGCTATCCGAATATTCTGGCCGTCGAGAAAAATTGCATGGCCCTTCCCGCCTTCATCGACGCCGCGCCCGAAAAACAGCCCGACGCGGAATAACACTAGACGCTTTCTGGTCTCTGGTTTCCAGTTTCTAGTTATCAGCTTCAATTCGAATTGAGATTTCTAAACTAGAAACCAAAAACTGGCAACCAGGAACTTGCTATCCCATGTTCGTTCTCAAGCAATTTCTAAAGGCGCTGCTGCTGCCGCCGATGCCGTGGCTGCTCATGCTGTTGGCGGTGCTGATTTTTTGGCGGCGCGCCTGGGCGCGTCGACTCCTGGCGTGTACGTTACTATTGATCGTCGCTCTGCACAGCGGACCAGTGAATTATCTTTTGCGCTATCCTCTGGAGTCGCGCTATCCGCCGCTGATCGATCCCGACCGCGCCGGCAGCTACGATGCGATCGTGGTGTTGACCGGCGGCAGCGTTCCTGCCGACGGGCTGATTCCCTTTCCGTCGGTCGACGAGCGGATGTTTCGCCGCCTCGACGAAGCCTGGCGCCTGTATCGCATCCGCCACAAGCCGATCATCATTTCCGGCGGCCACGTTAACCCGTTCACGCCGGCCAAGGATGAAAATCGCATCGCGCGGGAGTTTCTAATCCGCTGGGGCATACCGGAGAAAGACGTGATCGGCGAGGGCAATTCGCGCGACACCTTCGAGAGCGCCGAGGAATGCCGCAAGATACTCGCGCAGCGTGGCTGGAAACGCTACCTGCTGGTCACCTCTGCGCTGCATATGCCACGCAGCGTGCTGGTTTTCTCCCAAGTCGCGCCCGAGCCGGTGCCGGCTCCAGGCGACTTCTCGCTCGGCAAGGTCGAGCTTTCACCCTTTCTAATTTTTCCTAACGAAGGCGTGGCGCCGAAAACCTTTGCCACCCTCCATGAATATGCCGGATTGCTGAACTATTACTGGCGCCTTCATTTCTCAAACTCCTAGCTCCAGATGGGGGTGCAGTTCGATTCCGATGAGCATTAACACAATTGGGAAAGATTCCTCGCATATGCTCGGAATGACAGTTGTAACTATTTGTCATCTCGAACGTAGTGAGAGATCTTTCCCCCCTAACTGCACCACCACTTAGCTCCAATCAGGTTGCAAATTACCGGCGCTGAGATATAAAAACTGCGGCTGAATTCGTGCCGCCGACTCATGATCTCGATCAGAAACCTTCTGAAAATTTACAAATCCGGAACGGACGCTGTGCGCGCCGTGGATGACGTGACCATCGAAGTGGCGGAACGGGAGTTCTTCGTGCTGCTCGGGCTGAGCGGCTCGGGAAAAACCACCCTGCTCCGCTGCGTCGCCGGCCTGGAGAAGCCAGACGGCGGCGACATCGCCATCCATCAGCATCTGGTCAGCTCCGCCGCGCGCAACCTTTTCATCGGCCCGGAAGCGCGCGGCCTCGGCATGGTGTTTCAATCCTATGCCGTCTGGCCGCACATGACGGTTTTTCAAAACGTCGCCTTTCCGCTGCTCAATGGGCCGCACAAATTTCCCCGCGACGAAATCAAGAAAAAAGTCATGACCGCCCTCGAGATGGTGCAGCTCGCCGCTCTCGCGGAGCGGCCCGCGCCTTTTTTGAGCGGCGGTCAGCAGCAGCGCGTCGCTCTGGCGCGCGCCCTCGCGGTGGAGCCGAAAGTGCTACTCATGGACGAGCCGCTCAGCAACCTCGATGCGCGCTTGCGTGAAGAAGTGCGCGACGAAATCAAAAGCCTGGCGAACAAATTCGGCATGGCGGTGCTGTACGTTACCCACGACCAGGTCGAGGCGATGGCGCTGGCGGACCGGGTCGCGGTGATGAGCAAAGGCAAAGTGCTGCAATGCGCCGCGCCGCGCCAACTCTACGAGTGCCCGGCGAGTCGCGAGGTGTGCGAATTTCTCGGCACCACCAACCTGCTCGACGGCGTGGTCAAAAACGGCGGAGTCATCGAAACCGAACTCGGGCCCATCGCCTGCGCAATTCCGGACCCCGCTTTCAGGAACGTCAGTGTCGCCATCCGCCCGGAAGAAATCCAACTCTCGCCGGCTTCCACCGGCCTCGAAAATGAGTTCGCCGCCGAGGTGGTGTCGTCGACATTTCTCGGTGAGCTCACCGTGTGCGATCTTCTGGTCAACGGCCGCAAGCTTCGCTTCAAGACCACCCAGAGCGCCGCGCCGACTCAGCGTTTCTTTGTCCGTCTACCGGCCGATAAACTGAAGCTTTTTGCACGTACGTGAAGCGCTGAAACAATCCGAGGGAAAACCATGCTGCCGCGAGAAGAAAACGAACTGCTAACCCAAATCGGCGCGGACAAACCGTTGGGCCAAATGATGCGCTGCTACTGGATTCCGGCATTGCTATCCGAGGAACTTCCCGAGCCCGACTGTCCGCCGGTGCGAGTCCGTCTGCTCGGCGAAGACCTGGTCGCTTTTCGCGATAGCCGCGGCTGGGTTGGCCTCCTCGAGGAACATTGCGCTCATCGCGGCACCTCGCTGTTTTTCGGCAGAAATGAAGAGTGCGGTCTGCGCTGCATTTATCACGGCTGGAAATACGACGTCGACGGCAAGGTGCTGGAGACTCCCGCGGAGCCGGCCGGCAGCACATTGAAAGACAAGGTGCGCCAGACCGCATATCCGTGCAAAGAAGCCGCCGGCATTATCTGGAGTTACCTCGGGCCAAGAGAAAAGCAGCCGCTGCTGCCGAATTATGAATGGCTGAAATTGCCGGCGGAGAATTTGTACGTCAGCAAATCCATCCAGGACTGCAGTTGGCTGCAGGGCCTCGAGGGCGAGTGTGACTCGTCCCATCTTTCATTCCTGCATAAAAATTTTACCGGCGAGCGACCGCGCGGCGGCGGCGACGGCGCGCTGTACGCGGCGGACTCGGCGCCTACGCTCGAAGGCATCGAGATGGACTACGGCGTACGCATGCTCTCCTGCCGCAGGATCGATGCCTCAACCGTTTACTTACGCGTCTCCAACATCGTTCTGCCCTGCCACGGCTTTATTCCGACCGGCGGCGTGAAGGGCAATCCCGAAGGCTACACGATCCATTCGCACGTGCCGATCGACGATACTCACAGCATGCGCTACAACATTCACTTTCGTCGCGGCCGTTCGATCGATGCGGACGAGCGCCAGCACGACGACGAGATCGGTCCCGACTACCGCAAGCTGCGCAACCTGGAAAACAATTATTTGCAGGATCGCGAGCGTCAGCGGCGCGATAACTTCACGGGCATGGGATCAATATTTCTCGTCCACGATTCCTGCGCCACGGAAACCATGGGAGCGATCTACGACCGTTCACGGGAACACCTCGGCGTGAGCGACATGACCGTGATCGCGGTGCGGAAATTTTTCCTGCGCGCAGTGCATGCCGTCGCCGACGGCCAGGAGCCGCCTCACGTCATCCGCACCGAGGCTGCGAACGACGTGCGCCACGTCGCCTGCATTGCGACGAAAATCCCGGCAAGTGTGGATCCAAAACAGTACGTCACCGAGCAGTTAAAAAAGGACAAATACTGGGAACCGTAGAAATGTCTCATTGAGACATCATCTGCGAATTTGTTGCAGGGGCGGGTGTCAAACCCGCCCCTGTCATTGTCGCAAACGCGGACAAACGGAGGCGCCATGAAGGTCGTCGATGCGATCGCAGAAATTCTCAAGCGAGAAGGCGTGGAATTCCTCTCCTGCTATCCAACCAACACGATGATCGAAGCTGCAGCGTCGGCGGGCATCCGGCCCATCGTATGCCGCCAGGAGCGGGTCGGCGTCGGCATCGCCGACGGCTTCACCCGTGTCCACAACGGCAAGCGGATCGGCGTTTTCAGCATGCAGGGCGGGCCCGGCGCGGAGAACGCCTATTCGGGTATTACGACCGCTTATTCGGATTCCGTGCCGATCCTGTTGCTGCCGGTCGGCCATGCACGCAACACTTCCCAGGTCTTTCATTTTTTCCGTTCGGTGCAGGCCTATGCGTCAGTAACTAAATGGACCGAAGAAATCACTCTCGCGGATCAAATACCGGAGATCCTGCGGCGCGCCTTTAGTTACTTGAAGATGGGCCGGCTTGGCCCGGTGCTGGTGGAAATACCCAACGATGCCGCCGTAGAAGAATTTCCTGGGGCCAAAATCGATTACACGCCGGTCAAGCGTACGGTGAGCAGCGCCAACCCCACCGACGTTGCGGCGGCTGCCAGAGTCTTGTTAGAGGCTCAGTCGCCGTGTATCGTCGCCGGCCAGGGCGTACTCTACGCCGAAGCTTCGGCGGAACTGGTTGAGCTCGCCGAACTGCTGCAGGCGCCGGTCACCACCCCGCTCGAAGGCAAGAGCGCGTTTCCCGAGCATCATCCGCTTTCGCTCGGCACCGGCGCGGGAGTCATGCCGCGGACGGTGCATGCTTTCTTGCAGAAGGCCGACGTGATTTTCGCCGTCGGCGCGAGCCTCACCAAACACAGCATCGTCGCCGCGCCGATCCCAGCGGGAAAAAAGATCATCCACGCGACCAACGACGAGCGCGACATCAACAAACACTATCCCGCCGATTATCCGATCCTGGGTGACGCCAAACCGGTGCTGCGTCAGTTCATCGAAGCGGTCAAAGACATCCTCGGCAGCAAGAAGCGCGAAGCCGGCGCGGTCACCGCGGAGATCAAAAAAATCCGCGACGAATGGCTGGCGGAGTGGATGCCGAAACTTCAATCCGATGAGAAGCCGATCAATCCCTACCGCGTCATGTGGGAGTTCATGAATCTGTTCGATCGCAAAGACTGCATCGTCACCCATGACGCCGGCAGCCCGCGCAACCAGCTCGTGCCGTTTTATCAAGCGCCCGTACCACGCAGCTATCTCGGCTGGGGAAAATCCCACGCGCTCGGCACGGGACTCGGGCTGATCATGGGCGCCAAGCTCGCCGCGCCGGAAAAATTCTGCGTCAACTTCATGGGTGACGCCGCCTTCGGCATGACCGGCTTGGATTTCGAAACGGCCGTGCGCAATAACATTCCGATCCTGACGATCGTGCTGAACAACAACTTCATGGCCGCCGAGACCCACAGCATGCAGGCCTCCCACGCGCGCTACGGCACGATGAATATCCTGGGCAACTACGCCGACCTGGCAAAATCCCTCGGCGGCTGGTCCGAGCGCGTGGAAGATCCGCAACAGATCGTGCCGGCGCTGCAGCGCGCGCGCAAAGTGACCGATGACGGCAAAGCCGCGCTGCTCGAATTCATCACCAGCCGGGAAATCAGCTACTCGCGCGGCAAAAGCTAAAAACACGATCCCGGAAAGCGCGAAGACCGACCCCGGTTCCACCAATCCGGCCGCAGAGCGCTCGGATTGATTTAAGGGTTTTCACTTGCTACCCGTGAACGCCATGAATCGGTCTGTCGTCGGCTCGCTGCTGATATTTCTCGTGCTTTTTGGCAGCACGACTATTCATGCTGTCCGCGTTCAACCCGTCTTCGCCGGTGCAGACGAGGATGCTTCATCGCAAGAGCGAGCCGAAGAGTCGTGTCGAGCCGCTGCGACAAAACGTATTCGCCGGCCGCACATGTTGTGCGCGGAGGTTTCATTCGCGGCCATCGCGCTCCGATCTTTGTGCCAACCGACTCGCTCAATCCTTCATGTAAAAACTCCTAGGATCGATCCGCACGAATTTTTGCGGGTCCTCCGCATTTAACATTTCCTCCGAGCAATCTTTGTCTAGCGCCAAGTGCGATACCGCGCTGTTTTTGTAAATCGAAGGGAATAACCAATGGATTCGGATCGGCTGCTTCTTTGGATCGCTTTCAACGTTTTTGTCCTCGGCATGCTGGCGGTGGATCTCGGCATTTTTCACCGCAAGGCCCATGCGGTGTCTATCAAAGAGGCAACAACCTGGAGCGTGGTTTGGATCGCGCTCGCGATGATTTTCAACCTGGGCATCTACTACACCTGGGGCCAGGAAAAAGCGCTGGAGTTTTTGACCGGCTATGTGATCGAGAAATCACTCAGTGTCGACAACCTGTTCGTCTTCCTGATGATCTTTCAATACTTCGCCACGCCGGCGGAATATCAGCATCGCGTGCTTTTCTGGGGCATACTCGGCGCCCTCGTGCTGCGCGCAATCTTCATCGCCACGGGCTCGGCCCTGATCAGCAACTTTCATTGGATGATTTATGTTTTCGGCGCGTTTCTGGTGCTGACCGGCATCAAAATGTTTTTGCAGGGCGACGAGAAAATCGAGCCGGAAAGAAATCCCGTAGTCCGGCTCTTCGAGCGACTGGTGCCGATCGTCAAGGAATATCAGGGGCAGCGATTTTTTACCCGCCGCGACGGCAAGACCCATGCGACCTTGTTGATGCTGGTGCTCTTCGTCGTCGAAACCACCGACGTGATTTTCGCCGTGGACTCGATCCCGGCGATCTTCGCGATCACTCAGGACCCGTTCATCGTCTACACGTCCAACGTCTTCGCGATTCTCGGCCTGCGTGCGCTTTATTTCATGCTCGCCGGGGTGATGGAGATGTTCATCTATCTCAAAGTCGGCCTGTCATTTGTTCTCTGTTTCGTCGGCGCCAAGATGATGATGGTCGATCTCTATAAGATACCGATCGGCGCGTCTCTCGGCGTCATCGCCGCGGTCCTGCTGATCTCGATTGCCGCGTCCTGCCTGGTGAAGAAAAAAGAACCGGCCGAATCGAGCTAACGAACCGGCAGGATCATCGGAAGCCGAAAATCTGCTGATATTGCTCCAAGCGCTTCTTGTAGAGCGGCGCGAGAGTGTCTGCCGGCACGACGAGATATTTCGGGTGATCGAGCCGACCGTATTTGGATTTCACGCCTTTGCGCACCGGACCGCGGCCGAACTCCTGGGCGATGATCGTTTGCGCTTCCTGGCCGATGATCCAGTCAAGAAATAAGATTGCCGCGTGCGGATGCTGCGCCCGGCTCGCCAGCGCGGACATGCGCGGCTTGGTAATCACTGGATCGATCATGGCGAAATCCACCGGCGCGCCCTCGGCCATCATCTGAGCCACCCGGTAGCCGTAGAGAATCGGCGAAAGGCTATACTCGCCGGCTGCGAGGAGCTGCGATTCCAAGGTATGGCCCGTGCGCATTTCCGGGCCGAGTGCAGCCAGCCGCTTCATGAAGCTCAATCCTTTTTCCTCGCCGAAATATTCGAGCAAGGTGTGAAACCAGTCCGCGTCCTGGGTATCGAGGACCATCTTGCCTTTCCAACGCGGATTGAGCAGGTCGTCGTAGCTCTTCGGCACGTCGTCTTTGCGCACGAGCTTGGTGTTATAGCCGAACACCACGACTACGTGATAACCGGCGGTCCAATAGCCGTCTTTGTCCATCATTTCTTCCCGGATGAAACGGCGATTGGGTGAGAGATACTTCTCGATCAGCTTGAGCCGCGCCATTTCATAAATGCTGCCGGGCTCCTGATCGACGGCGTCGAAATCATAGCGGCCGGCTCGGGTCTCCGTGAGAATTTTGCTCAGGAGCGCCGTCGATCCCGAACGGTAGTGATTGATCTTCAGAAACGGATAGCGCGCGCGAAACGCATTCAGCAGACGCGTCGAGTGATCCGTCGACATGGTGCCGTAGAACGAGAACACGCCTTCCTTTTTCGCCTCTTCCTCGAGATACGTCTGGCGCTGCGCTTCGGGCATCTTTTGGAGTTTGGCGACGACGTCGGCGCTGCTCGCAGCCGGCGCCGCAGTTGCACCCAAGCCAATAACAGTCGCTGTAATCACCGCTGCAACAATTTTTCGCGCGAACATAACCACTCCTGTCATCTCCGAAAAAACCTTATTCCGGCTTGCGCCAAAACTCGGGATTGTTCTTGAAAATATTCTTGGGAATTTTGGCGTAAACGAGGTTGACGATATCCACCGCCTCGCCGATGCCGAGATCGACCGCCAAACTTGAAAGCGCATAGGCGTCGGCAGCGCTCATTCCTCTTTCCGTCTGCAGAAAATCTACCGCTTCCTGAAGTGCGATGCGCGTGGCTTCGTTCAGATCCGTGCTCAAGCCCGTGGTCAGATAGTCCGTCGCGGTTTCGACCCGAGGCTGCTTGATCAATTTTTTCTTGTGGACGATGAACTGCAAGGTCGGCTTGAGCGAAATCTCGATGGCGCCGCCGTCGACTTCGCCGTCGCCCTGCACCGCGTGTCCGTCGCCGGTAAAAAATTGCCCGCCCCGGTTGAAGACCGGTAAAAACAGCGAGGAGCCAATGCCGGTGAATTTGAGATCGATGTTGCCGCCCCAGGCGCCCGGCGGCGTCGACGCCACCATGCCGAGACTCGTTGGCGGCGATACGGCCATGATGCCCATGAAGGGATTGAGTGGAATCTGAATTTCGTCCGAAAAAAGCGCGACCCGCCGCTCCAGGTCGAGACGAATGAGCTTCGCCGCCGGCGCCTGCAGCAGCTTCGGCAACACACCTTTTCCGGGACCGGTATTGTTGACGCCGTAGGGCACACGGAATTTGATGTCGAGCACGCGCACTTCGAGGGTGTCACCCGGCTCTGCGCCTTCGATGTAAATCGGCCCGGTGAGAATATGAACACTCGCACCCTTCGGCCGCTTCACTTCGGCATAGATTGATTTCGCGTCGGCGAGCACTTCACCGGCCGGTATGCCGTAACCGGCGAAGAAATTTTCCGGATCTTTCGCGGTCGTCAAGCCCTGATGCGACAGTGCTTCGATCTCGACGACCTGACCGGACTGGATTGTCAGCGCGGGCGGTAGATTGGCGGCGATGTAGCCCCACAGAACCGTGTCCGGGGTCGAACGTAATGTGGCGTCCGGCGTGATCGGCGAAGGGACCGGCCGATTGCGCGAGCCCGAGGCGATTTCCGTCATGGTCGAAATCCTTTCAGCATGTGATCACTGTAAAAAAGGGCAGTGAAGATTCTGCTTTTCTTCACTGCCCTCGGCAATCGCAATTCGATCGCGCGTTAATCGCGAATCGCCAGTGCCCCGCCGTCCACCGGCAGATCGACAGCGTAGATGAAATCGGATTCGTCGCAAGCAAGAAATACCGCGGCTTTGGCGATATCCATCGGCACGCCGCGCCGACTGGCGAGATTTTTGACGAAACGATTTTCCGGAATATCCTGCTGTCCCACCGGCGAGCCGATGCGGTTGGGCGAGATCGAATTGACCCGAATCCCCTCGGGCGCAAGTTGCACCGCGATGGATCGAGTCAGATTCAATACTCCGGCTTTGGCCGTGGTGTAGGCGGTCGCTTCTTTGCGGCCCCAATGGCCGGAGGTGGAAGCGATGTTGATGATCTTGCCCTTGCGTTTCTGATCGATCATCGCCTTTGCCGCAGCCCGGGTGCAATACCACACGCTGCGCAGGCAGACGTTCATCACTCGGTCCCACTCTTCTTCGCTGATATCGAAGATCGTCTTGTGGTCGGTCCAGGCCGCGTTGTTGACCAGAATGTCGACGCCGCCGAATTGCTTGACCACGGTCTGCACCATGCTGTCCACCGACGGCGGCGACGCGACGTCGCAAACGACCGAAATCGCCTTCCCCGGATTCTTCGCGTTGATCGCGTTGGCGACGCTGCTGCCGCGTCCCGGGTCCAGATCGACCACGGCGACCTTGGCGCCCTCTTCAACAAACAATCTACTGATATCCTCGCCGATGTTTCGTCCTGCCCCGGTGACGATAGCGACTTGATCCTTGAGTCTCATAGATTCCTCCGCTTGAGTTGCTTTTTCTCGGTGCATAGCAGATGCATCATCAAAGTTCTACCCGCGCGGATTCGTGCCGATGGCACACGCATCCTTAAAAGGCGGACCACGTGTCCGCCGTCCCGACATTGAAACAACGTCCCGCTGGGAAGAAAAACTACAGACTAACTTTTTCGGTGTAGAGATCTTTCAGGAACTGGCTGTTTTTGAGCTCGTCGAAGAAACGCGGCTCGATGATGTCCGCCGGCTTGAGATTCTTCGTGCGCTGGTCCACCGCCGCGCCGACGTCGACGAGCGCCTGAATCGCCTCACTATTCAACTCCGGCAAAGGCCGAAGCTGCGCTGAGAACGCTTCATACATGGCATCCACGCTGAGACCTTGATTGCCGGGGAAATATTTTTTGAGAATGTTCACGCTGTCCTCGCGCTTGCTGACGAAATATTGAATCGCTGCGGCATAGCCCTGCATGAACCGGCGCACCGTGGTTTCTTCGCGCTTGATGTAAGAACGGGTGGTAATCAGCAGATCCGTCACCACGGGCACCGACTTCATCTCGATCACCTTGATGCCTAGCTTCTGAGCCTGCGCCGCCACGTCCTGGCTGAGCGGCACGCCCTGCACCAGATTCTTCGAGAGCGCCAGAGTTCTGGCCGGCGCCAAACCAGCTGCGACCATCTCCACGTCTTTGGCCGGGTCCAGACCGGCGCGCCGCAACATGACCCGCGCGATCAGATCCGAGCGCGCGCCGAGCGCCGATACGCCCACCTTCTTGCCTTTGAGATCTTTCAAAGCTCCGATAGCGGTGTTGACCCCCATCCCGTATTGATCGAAGCTCACATGGGAACCGATTACGGTGACATCGGAACCGCCGGCCACCGGCTGCAAAAGCGCCAGAGGGTTGCCGAAGCCGATCAACAGGTCGACACCGATCAACGATTGCACGCCGGCGGTGAGGGTATCCCGGATCGGCAGTTCTTCGATGTCGACACCGTGCTTTTTGAAAAGTCCCGAGTCGACCCCGACGTAAGCGACCGCTGTGCCGATTTCCCAGCCAGCGTACGCGAGCCGCAACTTTTTCGGACTCTCCGCGGCGCCGGCCGAGCCGAACCAGATCATCGCCAAAACGGCAGCGCCACAGAACGCAGCGAAAAATTTCCCACGCATAAAAAATCGCGGCTGAATCATGGCCAAATCATAGCCCACATTACGGGGCGCGCCAAGAGCCGTTTGGCTGCCGAAACCGTCCCGCCGGTCACTCATACAGTTTGCCATTTCTTGCGGATTCTCCTTCGACAGGTTAGCGTGGGCAGATACAGAAAATTTTGATCGAGGTATCATTTTGAGCACCGAACCCAACAAAATCATTTACTCCATGGTCGGCGTCGGCAAGTATTACGACAAGCGCGCCGTTTTGAAAGACATCTATCTCTCTTACTTTTACGGCGCCAAGATCGGCGTGATCGGCCTCAATGGCTCGGGCAAATCATCGCTGCTGCGGATCATGGCAGGCGTCGACAAGGAGATTCAGGGCGAAGCGCTGCTCTCGCCGGGCTACAGCGTCGGCTATTTGGAGCAGGAACCTTTGATTGACGATTCCCGCACCGTGCGTCAGGTCGTCGAGGAGGCGGTTCAGGAAACCGTCGATCTCTTGAAAGAGTTCGAGTCGATCAACGCCAAATTCGCCGAAGGACTGTCCGACGACGAGATGAACAAGCTGCTCGAGCGCCAAGGCGAAGTGCAGGAGAAGCTCGATCACCAGGAAGCCTGGGATCTCGACGCCCGCCTGGAAATGGCCATGGACGCGCTCCGCTGCCCGCCGCCCGAAACGTCGGTGAACATCCTGTCAGGCGGCGAACGCCGTCGGGTCGCGCTTTGCCGGCTGCTGCTGCAAAAGCCCGACATTCTTCTGCTCGACGAGCCGACGAACCACCTGGATGCCGAGTCGGTGGCCTGGCTTGAGCAACATCTGCAAACCTACCCGGGCACGGTCATCGCCGTGACCCACGATCGCTATTTTCTCGACAACGTCGCCGGCTGGATTCTGGAGCTCGACCGCGGTCAGGGCATTCCGTTCAAAGGCAATTACACCGCCTGGCTCGAACAGAAACAGGAGCGTCTGCGCCGCGAGGAAAAATCCGAAAGCGAACGGCAGAAGACTCTGCAGCGCGAGCTCGAATGGATTCGCATGGCGCCCAAGGCGCGCCGCGCCAAAGGCAAGGCGCGCATTACGGCCTACGAAGCGCTGCTGGACCAGGAGGCGCAGAAGCGCCGCGAAGATCTGGAAATACCGATTCCGCCCGGCCCGCGCTTAGGTAACGTCGTTATCGAATCCGAAGGCGTGAGCAAAGCCTACGGCGATCGCCTGCTGGTCGATGACATGACTTTCAAGCTGCCCCCCGGCGGCATCGTCGGTGTCATCGGCCCCAACGGTGCCGGCAAGACGACTCTGTTTCGCATGATCATCGGCCAGGACCAGCCCGACAAGGGCAAAATTCGCATCGGCGAAACCGCCGTACTTGGTTACGTGGACCAGAGCCGAATGCTCGATGCCAAGAAATCGATTTGGGAAGAAATCAGCGGCGGCGCCGATGCCCTGAAGATCGGCCCGAGAGAAGTCAACTCGCGCGCCTACGTGGCGCGCTTCAATTTCTCCGGCACCGATCAGCAAAAGAAAGTCGGCGCGTTATCAGGCGGCGAGAGAAACCGGGTTCATTTAGCCAAGATGCTCAAAGAAGGCGCCAATGTTCTGCTGCTCGACGAGCCGACCAACGATCTCGACGTGAACACTCTGCGCGCGCTCGAGGAAGCGCTGGAAAATTTCGCAGGGTGCGCCGTGGTGATCTCCCACGACCGCTGGTTCCTCGACCGCATTGCCACGCACATCCTCGCTTTCGAAGGCGACAGCAAGGTCGTCTGGTTCGACGGCAATTACTCGGAATACGAAGCCGATCGGAAGGGCCGGCTCGGCGCTGCAGCCGAGCAACCACACCGGATCAAGTACAGACCGCTGACCCGGAACTAACCGGATCTGCGAATTAGAGGCGAACGGGCGGAATCGGATTAGTTTTCGTTCTGGAGGTCTTTTTTGCGTTTGGCCTCGGCTTCTCGCTGACGCTGCAACATGCGGCGGCGAGAGCGCGCCTGCTCTTCGGCGATGAGAGCCAACTCGCAATCCTGGATCGCTTTGAATTTCGCCAGACAGTCCTCACCCTCACACTCCCGGGACCGGAGATGATCGCAGGCCGCGGCGGCAAAGGTGATTCCCGGCGCCGAAAAAAAGCCTCCGGCAATGAGCAGGCTGATCGCGATTGTTTTCTTCATGTGAAAACCTGGACCGCGATTGTAGCACAACTCAGACAAAAGCTCAGCCTGCGGAGGATCGCGTAGTCGGCGGAATCTTTTCGGAAAGATTTCTTCACCACGGAGGTCACGAAGGTCGGTCAGAGAGCGGGAAAGAAATTAAAAAGTCAAAATTAAAACTTAAAAAATGGGAGCGGGGACATCGAACTTTTTTCCTTTTTACTTTTTAATTTTCACTTCTAAATTTGCGGCCGTTCTTAAGCTCACGCACCACGGAGAATCGCCATGCCGTGGCCGGGAAGCGGCACGCGGACCGCGCGGCGGTTGCCGGAGGTCTCCACGTCGAGGCGCGTCTTGGGATCGAGCAGGTTGATCAATTTGGCACCGGGCGCGTTCAGGTTGCTGTCTACGGTTACATAATCGTTTCGCGGCGCGGCCTCCAGATTCAATGCGACGAGAACTTCTACATCATCGAGAATGCGCGAATACGCGAGCGTGCAGCGGCCATCCAGCGGATAACCGAAATCGATGCCGTTGCCGGAGATCTCACGAAAATACTGGCGGCCGTAGCGCAGCGCCGGCTCGGCCCGGCGCACCGCGGCGATTTCCGCGATGCGTTTATAGATCGGATTTCCCGGCTTAAAAAAGTGACGCTGGCGGCTGTCGAAGGCACCCCACTCACCGCCGAACATGCACTCACGCACGTAGCTGTCGTTATCACCACCTCCATCGAAGCCCTGCTCCGTGCCGTAATAGAGGCACGGCACGCCCGGGCTCGTGAGCAGGTAACCGGCGGCCAGCGCCGCCTGCTCCGGAAACGGATTACCGTGCATGAAGCGCCGGTAGGGTCGCACCATCTGATCGTGGTTGTCGACGAAGGTGACGAAATACTGTCCGGCCTCGCCGTGGTCGGCATATTCGGTTTTAAAGCGCTCGTAGCGTTCACGCAAAAGAGCGGGATTCAAAAAGCCTTTGAGGGTTTCTTCCAGAATGAAATACAGCGGGAAATCCAGCGCGGCATCGAGCGACGGGAAGCGCTCGTTGGTGCCCTCGATGCGGCTGTTGCGCCCAAGATAGCGTTGCAAGGTCGCATCGTCGGCGACGATCTCGCCGAAGATAAAAAAATTCTGCTTGCCGATGCGCCGGGCGTACTCCCGAATCGCATTGCAAAAGATCGCCGTGGCGCTCGACTCCATGTGTTTGACTGTGTCCACGCGAAAACCGTCGATGTCGGCGACGGCGATCCAATGCTTGTAGGCTTTGATCAAGGTGTCGAGCACGTCCGGACGGCGGATGTCGAGCTCCTTCAGGCTGAGAAAATCGCCGTTGATCGCCTGCTCCGAATCGTTCCAGTCGACGATCTGGCCGCGCCGTTTGTAGCCCTCGGGCCGTTGCAGTTCGATCGGCCACACCGCGCGGTTCGCCTGGGCGTTCGCCGCCGCGCCGCTCTCACGCCAGAAGCCGAAATCGAACGGACCGTTTGCCTGTGAGGAATAAAAGTACGGAAAATCTCCGGGGTACGCCCAGTTGTCGCCGGTGTGATTGAGGATGATGTCGAGGATCACGTACATGTCGCGCGCGTGCGCTTCGTGCACGAGTTTCTGCAGGTCTTCCCGCGTGCCGAAGCGCGGATCGACTTCGAGAAAGTTTTGTATGCCGTAGCCGTGATAGCTGTCGGATTTTTCCGCGCGGTTTTTGAGAATCGGGCTCAGCCAGATCGCGTCGGCGCCGAGGCCCTTGATGTAGTTGAGGCGGCGCGTGACCCCTTTGAGATTGCCGCCCTGAAAAAGTTTTCCCTGCGCCGGATCGCAGCCCTGGGGCGCCGAGTTGCCGTAGGGCCGCAGCCCTTTGCTGTTGTTGTCGAAGCGATCCACCAGCAAAAAATAAACGAACACATCGCGCCAGTCTGCGGGCGAAGGAAAAACGTCATCCTGCGGGGTGAAATCCAACTGCTGTACGGATTGAAGCGCACCGGCCATCGCGGTCTCCTGCGATTTTTTTCTTCAATGATACAACCTGAAGATCACGAAACAACCGCGCGGCGGGGAGAATGCTCACGCCCCCGCGCTGTGCAGCGTTAATTTTTCATGAAATGCGCGGAATTTTGGCGAGCGGGAATGAAGCCTGGGGCGCGCGAGCCGATTTTCAAGTGGAGGCGGCCACGTGCTGCTGCTTGCGCGCGTAGATCCAGAAGCTCGTGACCAGCGGCGACATCACCGCGATCATGACGATGGCGATCGCCGCGGCATCGCCCAGCCCACCGCCATGCCATTGGCCCCAGATGTAAGTGGAGAGCACCTGACTTTTCGGCGAAGCGAGAAACACCGCCATGGTCAGCTCACGATAGGCCGAGAGCGAGGTCCAGATCCAGGCGTAAACCAGACCCGGTTTGATCAGCGGCACGATGACTTTGGTCAAAACGCGAAACGTCGAAGCGCCGCCGACCTGCGCGGCCTCTTCGAGCTCTCGGTGCACCTGGATCATGCTGTTGTTGAGGACCCGCGTGCCGAAACTGATCCAGCACACCACGTAAACCGCGGCCAGCACGAAAATCGTGCCGTAGAGCGGCACCACATTGGAAATCAGCAGCGCGAGATAGGCAATCGCCAGCGCAAACAGCAGGTGCGGCACCGGGTGTGGCAAAAACGCCACGGCATCGAGCGCGACGCGCCAGCGCATGCGCGAGCGCGTGACGATCCAGGAGATCGCAGAACAGATGACCACGATAGCCGTGGGCACAAAGATCATCAGCAGCAGCGTATTCCAGGCGGCCTCTAGTAGCGCGCTGTCGAAGGCAATCTGCGTGTAGCGCTCGAACGAGGCCGAGGCCAGCGCCTGCCACGACGGCACCTGCACGTAGGGCAACAGCGAGACCCAGAAGATCGCCAAGAGCGGCAGCACGAAAGCGAGCAAAAAATAAGAGCCGAGCATGCCCCACGCAAGCCACCACCAGCGACCGAGCGCCACCGGCCGCGACTGGTAGGATTTGCCGGAAATAATCTGGTAGCGATGACTTTGCTTGAGCGCCCGGAAATACGGAATCATCAGGATCAACGAAAAGATCACCATGAGGCTGCCGTAGGCGCCGCTCAGGCCGTAGCGCGGCAGGCCCTCGTTGGGATTGATCATAAAGTAGATGGCCGTGCTGAAGGTGAAAATGTTGTTGGCCATGCCGATCACGCCCGGCACGTCGAACGCCGCGATCGCCACCGTGAGCATCCAGATCACCGCCGAAAAAAGCGCCGGCCAGATGAGCGGCAGCTCGATGCGCACGAGGGTGCGCCACTGGCTCACGCCGTGCACGCTCGCTGCCTCGACCAGCGCCGGGTTCATGCTGCGCAACGCCGCCGAAATCATCACATAGGCCAGCGGGGTGAGCGTCATGCCCTGCACGAAGCCGATGCCGCCGAGAGTCGCGATGTTGAGCGGCGCTTGGCTTAGCCCGAAAAGCTGCATCAGAAAGATGTTGATCACGCCGATGCGTGGATGGAGCAGAAACACCCAGCCCATCGCCTTCAGAAAAGTCGGAAACAGAATGCCGATGCTGAGCACGCTCATCGCCACCGCTTTGTAGGGAATGTCGGTGCGCTCGATGAACCAGGCGAAGATGAATCCCAGCGGCACCGAAACGCTGATCGTGATCGCGGCAAAGATCAGGGTCGTCGTCATCACTCGATAAGTGTAGGAGTCGCCGAGCAGCGCCGCGTAATTCTTCAAGGTGTAAGCCGAGTCCTGGCCGGGCACACCGCTCCGAAGACTCATCCAGATGATCATCGCCAGCAGAATCAGAATCGCGAGCGCGGCAAAGCCGGCGACGGCGATTAACGCCAGCCGCGACCAATTGATCGCGGCCCGCGGCTCTTCGATGGCAATAACTTGGGTGGACATGCAGGTTAGCTCGATCGCGCGCACATTTTGTGGCCGGTCAGCGGGCCGGAAAAAATCTTTTCACCACGGAGGACACGGAGCGCACGGAGATTAAGAATTTGGGGTTCCGAACCCTCCGTGATCTCCGTGGTTGATCAACAGAATCAAATTATCACAACTGTTTACTTCAGGAGAATCTTCGTCAGCTCTTCCTCGAGTCCGGTGTCTTCCTTCTGAAACACTTCGTTGAGCTCACGTGGGTCTTGCAGCTTGATCTTGTTGGCCTTGACGTATTTCGCCATCAAGGTTCCCTCGACCAGGTGCGAGCTGCGCATGTCGTACTTTTCCAGCACCGCCTGCGCCTCGCGGGTCGGCATCAGCGCGATGAACAGCTTGGCCATATTCGGATGGACGGAATTTTTCGGGACGGACAATTGGTAGTACGAGCACGTCGCCGGCGACGATCCCGGCAGGCCGACCAGGGGCGCGCCCTTGGGCTGCCACTTCCACATCGCTTCGAGCGGCCCGCCGGTGCTGGCCATGATCGGAAACTCACCGCTCACAATCCGCTCTTCCTCACCCTGGCGCAGCCGCCCCCCAACCAGCGGCGCGAGTTTCCGCGCGAAGGACAAAACCTTCTCTTTTCCCCAGATCGGCGAGACCCGGATCAGCCAGTGAATGTAGGACGGGATGGCGATCTTGCCCGCCCAGGTCGGCGACAGCGCCGGATCGACCAGATCATCGTAGCTCTTCGGCGCTTTGTTCTTGGGAATCGAGTTGGAGTTATAAATGATGCCGTGAAACGACGTGTAAACCAGCAGCGACTGCTGGGGAAAAATTTCCATCGGCTTGGTCACCCACGGAAAAATCCCCGACCAGTTCACTTTTTCCAACGCCTTTTCCTGATCCATGGTCACGTAGGTGCCGTCCGAGCCCAGGTAAAGATCGGTGGACGACTTGGCGCCGGCCTTTTGTTCGGAGATAACTCGCGCAGCGACCTGCGGAAAGCTCGGTCCGCCAGTGAGATTGACCTTGGCTTTGAAGCCGTATTTTTTTGCGAAGAGATTTTCCAGCTCGGCAAATCCTTTTTTGCCGCCGAAGGTCGAAGCGCTTGCGACAAGGGTGACTTCAGCTTCTTTCTTCGCTTCGGCGACGATCTGCTCGAGCTTCTGCGCCTGCGCGGTTCCGGTGAAGAGGAGCGTCGTCAAACAGAATAGGAAAACAACAACTGCACTAGGCATCTAGACTCCTTTTACAAAAACCGAAGGTGGAATATGGAGCATCGAAGACCACGATCCTCAATCCTCCATCCTCGATCCTCTATTTTCTAAACCAGCGCTTCCACCGCGTCGCGGCTGGAATCGAACGTGAACGGTCCATTGCGCTGCGGATCGCGAACCACGCCCATCGGATCGCGACCCTGCTGCACGGCGTCGATGGAATCGCGGATCATCTTGCGCAGCATCAAAATTCCCTGATCGGAAGTCGCCAGGTGTTCCTTGGTACGGTCGGCGATCAAGCCCTGAGTTTCCTGGGCGACGCGGTCCTGCTCGCGGTTCGGAAGATTCCACCAGCCGTCTTCCACGCGCTGATAAACCCCGGGCTCGTTCTGGCGAAATCCTTTGACGGTCAACGGCTCGGGCCGCGCGGGCTGGCCGTTTTTGTGCGGATAAAAATCGATCCAGTAGGTCGTGGTCGTAATGTCGTCGGTAGGGACGCGAAAGCGGATCACCTGGCGCGGCTGCTCGCCGACTCGCGCCGCCGAGTGGCGCACATGCGAAGGAAAAACGTAATGCGAAATGCGCGGCTTCGCCACGCCATCGACCCAGGTCGTCTCTTTGAGACCGAAGGGCGTCGGTTCCCAGGTGATGGTGGGCCGCTTGAGCGCCATGTTGGGATAACCCGCGGCGTGGAGCGCGATGGAATGCGTGCCGTCGGCCGAATTCTCCGCGCGTTGAAGCCAGTTGCAATTTTCCTCGTCGCCGCCGATGACCCGGCAGCCGTCCTCGCGCACGAGCAAATCGTAGCCGGGCAACATAGGCGTGGGCTCCGGCCCAACGTAGGCGAAGACCAAACCGGCGGCGTCCCCGGCGTGAAACGCGGGGTGTTTGACCCGATCCCTGAAGGTGCTCTCGGCGGGCTCCGCCGGCTGTTCGAGACAATTGCCGCGAATATCGTAGAGCCAGCCGTGATAACAGCAGCGAATGCCGCGGTCTTCGACTCGACCAAACTCAAGCGAAGTGCCGCGATGCGAACAGTGAAGCGCGACAAGTCCAAGCTGCCCCGCGCCGTCGCGAAACAGGGCGAATTCTTCTCCGAGAAGCTTTGCCTTGATCGGCGCTGCCTTGGCCTTCACCTCTTCGCTGAAGGCGATCGGCCACCAGTAGCGCCGCAGCATCGCACCCGCCGGAGTGCCCGGCCCGACCCGGGTCATCAGTTCGTTTTCTTCTTTTGATAACATGATGGTCTCCTCGGAAATGGAGTATTGGAGTGATGGAGTAATGGATTTAACCCCAACACTCCAGTACTCCAATACTCCAATACTCCATTATTCCAGGTTTATTGTTTCAGCATCTTGGTCAATTCTTCTTTGAATTCCAAACCGCTATCTTCACCCTGCAGATAGAACGCGATCGAATCCTTCGCTTCCTGCAGCCGCAGTTTGTTCTGTTTCAAATACTTTTCCATGATCGTGCCTTCGACCAGATGCGAGGTGCGGAAATCATTTTTCTCCAGAATCGCCTGGGCCTCTTTGGACGCCATGAAACCGGTGAACAGCTTGGCAAGATTCGGATGCGCCGAATTTTTCGGCACACCGAGCTGAAAGTAGGACGGCAACACCGGCGTCGAGCCCATGACCGCGACCAGCGGCGCGGCTTTGGCTTGCCACTGCCACATCTGTTCGGTGGCGCCGCCCATGTTGGCGGCGATAGGGAATTCCCCGCTCACCACCCGCTCCTCTTCGCTGTAGCGGAGCCGTCCGCCGCTTAATGACACGAGCTTGCGGGTGAAGTCCTTGACCTTTTCTTCCTTCCAGATCATCGACAGCTCGACCAGCCACGATACGTACGGCGGGATCGCCATCTTGCCGGCCCACGCGAGGCTCAGTTTGGGATCGACGAGATCTTCGTAGCTTTTCGGCGCCTTGTCCTTGGGAATGATTTTCGAATTGTAGATGATGCCGCGAAGCGAAGTAAAAATCAGCAATCCCTCGCCTGGAAAGATCTCCATCTCTTTTTTGATCCACGGAAAAATCCCTGCGTAATTCACGGTCTCGAGCGCTTTCTCTTTGTGCAGCAACGAGAAATGCGACTGGGAGCCGTGGTAGAGATCGCTGGAAGCTTTGGCGCCGCTCCTGACTTCGGTGATCATGCGCGCGGCCATGGCGTTCATCTCCGGCCCGGCGCTGAAGCGGATTTTCGAATTGAGGCTGAACCTCTTATTGAAGGCTGATTCCAGCAGCGCCAGCGTCTTCGGGCCGCCGAAGGTCTGCGCACCGGCGATAAAAGTTAGCTCGGTTTCCTTCTTGGCGCCGGCAATCAAAGAATCCAAACTCTCGGCGGCCGGCAAGGTGCTGACCGAAACCAGCACAAACAAAACCGCTGCGATCAGCCTAATGATCTTCATGCCTGCGAGCTTTTTGAATTGGCCCAACTTCTCGAACGTTTGAGCCGATGCCTAGTCGAGCAGATCCTCGTGCGGCATCAGCCGGATCAATTCGTTCTTTGCGGGATCGCGAATCACTCCGATGGGATCGCCTCCCTGTTTGACAGCCTCGATGGATTCTTTGTAAAGGCGGCGCAAAAGAATCACGCCGCGGTCGGTGTATGCGAGATGCTCTGTGGTGCGATCGTAGATCGGTCCCTGGCTTTCCTGCGCCACGCGATCCTGATCGCCCCGGGCGAACCAGCCGATCGACTCGTCCCATTTGTAGACGCCGAACTTGCTTTCAATGAGGCCAGCCGCAGACTCGTCTTTCATGATTTTGGTCACGGGCTCGCCGTCGACGACGGCGCCGAACTCCACCGTGAAGTGCATCGTATGCGTGTCGTCGATGGGCACGCGCCAGCGCATTACTTCGCCGGCACTGCTCGCGCGGTGCTCGGTCGGATGGCCTTCCTCCACATTGCCGGTCTTGTTCATGGTCGGCATGACGAAGAAATTGCAGTGCGACCACTTCTTGCCCGCCACGCGACGCGTGTAGGTGTTGAGAATGCCCAGATCGAAAGGCTGCGGATCGATCTCGCCGTCGTCCCAGTCCGGTGTTTTCGCCGTGCGATGCAGCCACTTGAGATGATTTTGATCGACGGAGTTCTCGATCATCTGGAAAAAATTACAGTTGACCGTGCGCGCCCGGCGCGCACGCACGCCGTTCTCCCAGACCAGAACGTCGTAGCGCGGCAACAGTGGCGCCGGTTCCGGGCCCATGTAGACGAAAATCACCCCGCCGAGTTCCTGCGTTTTGTAAGACGGTTGGCGCACCTTGTCTCTAAAAATGCTCTCCGGCGGCTCGCCCGGCGTATCCAACACTTTGCCGTCAACATCGTAAAGCCAGCCGTGATAGCAGCAGCGCAGTCCGCCGTCTTCGATGTGGCCGAATTCGAGCGAGGTGCCACGGTGAGTGCAGCGCAGCGACAGCACGCCCGTGCGGCCGCGGTCGTCGCGAAACAGCACCACGTCTTCGCCGAGGATTCTCCGCCGCAGCGGTTTGTCGCCGAGCTCGGCGGCAAATCCGATCGGATGCCAGTAGCGTCGCAGCATCGTCCCGGCCGCCGTGCCCGGCCCCACCCGGGTCAACGTTTCGTTTTCTTCTTTGCTCAACGCCATAAAAAGTCCCCGAATACGCGCATCGCCACCGAATCTTCGCGCGATCCTGGCCGCGATCAGAAATATCCGAGTTGATCTTTGAGTGTCAAGACGAGGCGGAGCGTTGGATTTTGTGCTGTGTTGGTTCAGCGGGCGACTGCCGGTCGCCCCTACGATTTGCGATGGTGTGGCGCGAACGCTTGCAGCTCCTTCTACGGTTTGCCCGGTCCCTCCTTTGCGTTCTTTGCGGTTAGTTCTCTTCTTTCTCTCGGCTAAAGGCTCAATTGATTTTGTATCCCAGCTCCTTCGCCACTTCCTTGGCAAGCCGGTCGTCGGCGACTTCTTCGAAGGCAACCTTGCGGTCGGTGAACTGCCCGGCCATTTGCAGCGACTTCATGATTTGATCGATGCCGTCATGTGACGGCACGCCGCTGCCGCTCACCGTCTTGCCATAAACCGCATAGGTGTTCTCCGCGGCGTCGCGATCGACCTTCAGAAAGCTGGAAATCAGCCCCACGGTTTTTTCCTTGGACTTGAGCATCTCCTGCTTGGCGACCTGCATGGCGCGCATCACCTTCTTTATTCGTCGGCGCGGCTGCGCAACGTCGAGGTCATCACCGTCAACCCGCCGAACGGCATGCGCGCGTAGGAGCCGACATTGAGCACTTCGCGAAAGCCCTTCTTCTTGGCGTAAAAATCGTAGGGCGGACTCATCAGCGCCGCGTCGATCACGCCCGTCTCCAGCGCCGCCATGAGCTGCGCCGCGGTGATCGAAACGTAGAGAAAATTTTTGGGATTTTCGCGCACGGCTTCCAGAGCAATTTGCAAGGCCACGTGGGCGGTGCCGCCCAGGCCCGTGATGCCGACCTTCTTTTGCCGGAGATTTTGGATGTTCGAAAATTCCGGCCGCGCCAGCAGCACATAAATAATTTCATCGCTGGCGAACCACACCGCGCGCGATTGCAGCCCGCGCAAGGTCGCGCTGACGGAAGCCGGTCCGACTCCCGCAAAATAGCCGATCTCGCCGCTCGCCAGCGCCGCGTTGGCTACCTGAGAGCGCGCTTGAATAATCTCGGCTTGGAGATCGTTGTCCTCGAAGGTCTTCCATCGATACGCGGCAAAGAGCGGCAGGACGGCGATCGACTCCGTCGGATAGGTAATGCGAATTTTCTTGAGCCGCTCCTGCGCACGCGAGACACCGGCAAAGATTACCAAGCTCAGCATCGCAAACACGCTCAATGACTTAGCGGCTTTCATGAGGTTCTCCTCTAGTGCAGAGGCACGCGCCCGTGCGTGCCATGATCGGGCGGGCGGCCACAGGGGCCGCCCCTACAAACAAATCGTGGCAAAACTGAACCGCTACATTGTCCGTGCCGTTTGGCGCTGAAGAAAGCTTCTCTAATCGGTTTTCGTTCCGAGCTCCCGCGCAACCTGCTGCGCGAAGCGCGGATCGGCCACATCCTCGAAAGAAATCTTTCTGTCCGCGAAGCGTCCTTGGGACTGGATTCCTCTGACGATATTTTCCATGCCCGTCCGCGTCGGCGCGCCGATACCGGCCCAGGCGCCGGTCATGATTTCGCAGGTTCGAAGCGCCGTGTCACGGTCCATCTTCATCGTCTTCATTGCGAAATCGACGGCGCGCTCGCGCGAGTTGAGCAGCGTTTCTTTGGCTTCCTGGAGAGCGCGGATAACGCGGCGCACCTGATCGGGCTTGCCGGTGATCGTTTTGGTCAACGTCGTCAGGCCGCCCACCGGCATTTCCACTACCGAGCCAAGATCGACGATGCGATTGAAGCCTTTCTTGATAACCAGTAGGAGCAGCGGCGGGTCGATGGTCGCCGCGTCCACGGCTTTTGATTCTAGCGCGCGCAGATACTGCTGCGGACCGAGCGACACGACGACAAATTCCTTGGGATTGGCGCCGGCCTTCTCGATCGCGATCATCAGCGACGTATGCGTCGTGCCGCCCAGACCGGTGACACCGATTTTTTTGCCGCGCAGATCGTGCAGCGATTTCAATTCGGGCTGAGCGACGACGGAGTGGAGAATGCGATTGGACACGACCCAGACAGCGCGCGAGGGAATACCGGCCAGCGTCCCGCTTACCGAGCCCGGACCGACGCCGGCGACGTATTCCAGTTCCCCGGCGCCGAGCGCCACGGCGGAAAGCTGCGACGTGAGAAGAAGGATTTCCGCGTCCAGGCCCTGGCGCGCGAATGTGCCCATCTGCTTGGCCGCGAGCAGCGGCAAATTGCTGAGCGACGGCCCGACGTAGGCAATGCGAATTTTTTCCTGGGCGAAAACGCGGTGTCCGCCATAGAGCGTAAGAACCAATGCCCACGAAAGAACAAATGTCGCACGCACAACCGCTCACTCCGAAAGATCTTCAATCGATCTTGTAACCCAACTCCTTGGCCACTTCCCGCGAAACCCGGGCGTCGGCGATTTCCTCAAAGGGAATTTTCTTACCGGTGAATTGGCCGAGCATCTGCAGCGACTTGACAATCTGCTCCATGCCTTCGCGGCTCGGCACACCATTGCCCGCCGCCGCCCGGCGATTGTCCGCGAACATGTCCTCGGCCACTTCGCGATCGACGCGGATCGTGCGCATGATGAGATCGATCGCCTTTTCCTTCGATTGCAGCAAAGTCCGCTTGGCGAGTTGTAGCGAGCGGATTACGCGTCGAAGCTCACCGTAGCGGTTTTGGATCGAGCTCATGGAGGCCGTGAGCCCGCCGAGCGGCATTTGCACGTGCGCGCTGATATCGAGCAATTCGCGGAAGCCCTTTTTCTTGGCGTGATAATTGAGCGGTGAATTGAGCTGCGCCGCTTCGATGGTGCCGTTTTCCAGGCCGCTCATGAGCTGCGGCGCGCCCAGCGCGACAATGGTGAAGTCCTTGGGGTTTTCGCCCACGGCTTCGAGCGCGATGCGCAGCGCCACGTCCGAAGTGCCGCCGAGTCCGGTGAGACCGATGCGTTTGCCGCGCAGATCTTTGAGCGATTTGAACTCGGGGCGCGCAAGCACCGTGTAAATCAGCGCCTCGGAAGCGAACCACACCGCTTTGGAAGGCAGGCCGCGCAAAGTGGCAGCCACCGAATTGGGACCGACGCCGGCAACGTAGTGGATGTCGCCGCTAGCCAGAGCAGAATTCGCCGCCTGCGAGCGCATCTGAATGATTTCCACGTCGAGGCCGTTCTGATCGAAGATCTTCCACTGCTGCGCGGCGAAGAGCGCCAGGCAGCAGATAGAAATGTTCGGATAGGAGATGCGGATCTTGGTTCTGGCCTCCTGAGCGACAGCTTGCGATGCTAGGAAAGCGCACAATGCCGCCGCGATGAGTCCTGAAATTCGCCCTTGTCTTCTCTTCACTGACTCCGCGCCTCCTCTAGTAAGGTTTAATACCAAGATCCCTCACATTCGTTCGGGATGACAGATTGCTGAATTGTCATTCCGAGCGCAGCGAGGAATCTTTCTCGTATCCTGGCAATCGTAGCAGTTCTTGCATCGCTACAGATCCAATTCGAACTTGCGTCCGTTTTGTCGAATCGCAATTCCGTAGTCGCGCCGCGCCGCTTCCACCGACAAGTAACCCGCGCGCACGTCGGCGAGCACGCGGTCGGGATCGCGTTCTGAAGAATCCGAGAATCCACCGCCGCCTCCCACTTCGACGAGAAAGCCGTCACCGGCTTGCAATAAAGCATGGCCGGCGGTTTTCCCAGTCGGCAAGGTTTCCATCGCACCGTCCTTGCGCATAATGCTGAAACGATTGGCCAGCGCGTCTTTGCCGCCGTGCAGTCCCCACGGTGCGCAGCGCGTGCGCTCCATCGCCGACTGCACGCTGGCCGGCGCGAGCATGCGCACTTCCTGAGCGACGCCGAGGCCGCCGCGAAACTTTCCCGCTCCGCCGGAGTCCTGGCGCAGTTTGCGGTAGGCGATGAAGATCGGTCCCTTTCCTTCCGCCGCTTCGACCGGCGTGTTGTGCGTATCGCCGTCGTTGATGCAAAACGTCGCGTTCTGACCGTCGCGATCATGCAGCGCGCCCCAACCGCCGCCGGAAAGTGTCTGAGGAAAGTGGAACGCCCGGCCGGTCTTCGGATCGACACCGAAAGTTCGCGGCGCGGCGAGATCGGCGTGATGGCCGGCGAGCACGCGCTCCGGGCACGCCGACGCGAGCGCCTTGAAAATCGTATCCGTCACCGTCATCGGCACGGTCATCCAGGTGCGCACGGGAGCCGGCTTGGTCGCGCTGACGATGCGGCCCGGCGGCAGAATCACTTTCAGCGGCCGAAACGAGCCGTGATTGATCGGCAACAGCAACGGCGTGGTGAGAAATTTGAAAGCGACTTCCGATGCCGAACGGCCAGCCGTGGCGCCGGAATTATACGGCCCGGCAACCTGCGGGCTCACGCCGCTCAAGTCGACGCTCATCTCATCGCCGGCGATTTCGACCCGCACTTTGATCGGCACGGCCTTGCCGAGATTCACCCCGTCATCGTCCATGAACGACTCGGCTTCGTAGACGCCGTCGGGAATTTTCTCCACGGCGGCGCGCGCCAGCTTTTCGCTCTGGTCGAAGATCCGTTGCACACTCTGCTTGAAATTTTCCGCGCCGTAGCGCTTGAGCAACTGGGTCAGGCGCCGCTCGCCGGTGCGGATGGCGGCGATCTGCGCGCGAAAATCGCCCATGGCAAATTCCGGCAGGCGACAGTTGGTGCGAATGATCGCCGTCAGCTCGTCGTCCTGCTTGCCGGCCTTGAATATTTTTACGAAAGGCATCTGCAAGCCTTCAGAAAAGATATCCCGGGTCACCGCCCCGAGCACGCCGCCCACGTCCTGCCAGTGGCCCATGGAAGAAGAAAAAGCGATCAGCTCGCCGTCGTGAAACACCGGCAAAGTGAAAATCATGTGATTCAAATGGCTGCCCATCACCTGCGGGTCATTGGTGAGAAGAATGTCGCCGGGAAGAATATTTTCCTTTCCCCAATGCGCGATCTTTGCCTTCACGGCGTCGGACAATCCCCGGATGAACATCGGCAGGCCGAGGCCGATGGAAATCGTATTGCCGTCGGTATCGAACAGTCCGACTGTGAAATCTTCCGCCTCGTAGATGATCATGTTGTAAGCGGTGCGCATGAGATTGGTTTTCATCTCATCCGTGATCGCCACCAACGTGCTGCGAATTACTTCCGCAGTGAAGGCGTCGACCGTGCCACTACCGGTGTCTTTTTCGCTTCTCATGATTGACCATTTGAACGGCTTGAACGATTTGAACGGTTTGAACACGCTAAGCTTTGGCGTGAATTCCGGCCCCGATCAGAAAATCGTAAAGGTTGACGATATTCAGGCGCATCACGTGCGGCGCCATTTCGTCCTGGCCGACGTCCATCGGATATCTATCCGTCAATGCCGTCAAATCGGCAGCGCACTGATCTTTTGTCATGCCCCACCCGATACCACCGCGCACGTACTCGACCCATTCCTGAATAAACGCGCCCTGCTCGCTTAAATATCGCCTATCGCACACTGGTCCGTGACCGGGAACAAACGTCTCTTCGCGCAGTGCGCGCAACGATTCGAGCGCCTTCAGCCAGTGATCCGGATTGGCTTCTTGCAACCAGGTCTGCACCTTGCAGAAAATATTGTCGCTGGTGAACACCACACCCTCCTCTTCCACGATCACCGCCGCCTGATAGGGCGTGTGCCCCGGCATGTGAATCATCCGAAAGGTATGATTGCCGACATGCAAAGTCATCTCGCTTTGAAACGTGATCACCGGCAGATTCGCCCTGTAATTTTCTAAGAGTTTTGGCTCTTCGGGTCCGAAAGACGCCACGCGCGCGACGTGCGCGGCCAAGTCCGTGCCGAGAATTCGAGCTCGCACTCCTTGCTGCGCAACCACCGGAACGTCGAAGAAAGCGTTGCCGGTCCAGTGATCGCCGTGGGGTTCGGTATTGATGATGTAGCGCAGCCGTCCGTAGCGCTCGATCTCACCTTTGAGCCGCAATGCGTCGCTCGGCCTGTGCGGCGTGTCGATCAGCACGATTCCGTCCGAGGTGATTACGATGCCGTGATTCGCACCCTTCAACCCGGTCTCGACGAAAACGTTGGCTGTCAGCTGTTTCACCTGTTCTCCGCTTTGCAGCCTACTTGATTGCGCTTTCTATTCTCACCACGAAGGACAGGAAGGGTTCAGACAAAAATTATGTTCTAACTTCGTGCTCTTCGTGTCCTTCGTGGTGAAATGATGTTTTCACGCGTTGGCAGCGCTTTGCCTGAGCACCGCCGTCGCCGCGCGGTCAAGTTCGAAACGCCGTCCGTGCTGCTGAATCACGACGCCGTAATCGCGGCGCGCCGCTTCCAGCGAAACGTAGCCGGCGCGCACGTCATCGAGCACGCGCTCGGGATTGCGTTCCAGAGGGTCCCAAAACCCGCCGCCGCCGGCGGTTTCGATCAAGAACGAATCCCCCGCGTCGATTTCCGTCGGCTTGATCTTTCCGGTGGGAAATTTTTCCACTTCGCCGTTTGTGCGTTCAATTGAAATACGATTGGCCAGTGCGTCTTTGCCGCCGTGCAGTCCCCACGGCGCGCAGATCGTACGCTCCACGTGGGCGTGGATCGTCGCCGTCCGGCGCATGCGCACCTCGTTGGCCACGCCGAGACCGCCGCGGAATTTCCCCGGACCGCCGGAGTCCTGTCGCAAGGTTCTTTTCTCGACGATAATCGGACTCTTGGCTTCGGTCGCTTCCACCGGCGAATTGTGCGTGTCGCCGTCGTTGAGGCAGACCGTCGCGCTCACGCCGTCCTCGTCGTGTTTCGCGCCCCAGCCGCCGCCCGGATGGCCGATGTGCGACCAGAAAAAACGTCCGGTACTGGCGTCGAAGCCGTGCGGATTCACCGTGCACAGATCGGCATAATGACCGGCGATCGTTCGGTCAGGACAAGCCGGCGCCAAGGCGCGAAAGAGCGTGTCGCACACGGTCATTGGCACGGTCATCCAGACGCGCACCGGCGCCGGCTTGACGGCGCTCACCACTCGCCCTGGCGGAAGAATGATCTTCAGCGGCCGGAACGAACCGTCGTTGATCGGGAGAAGCAGCGGCGCCGTGACGCACTTGAAGACCACTTCCGCGGCCGAACGCCCGGCGGTGATGCCTGAATTGTAGTATCCCGCCACCTGGGGACTGACGTTGCTCAGATCGATGGTCATTTTATCGCCGCTGACCTCGACCCGCACTTTGATCGGAATGTGCTTGAGCAAGTTGACGCCGTCGTCGTCCATGAACGATTCGGCTTCGTAGACACCGTCGGGAATTTTTTCCACTGCTGCGCGCGCGACTTTTTCGCTCTGTTCGTAGATCAGCCGGATGCTCTCTTTGAACGCCGCATTGCCGTAGCGCTGCAACAGATTCATCACGCGCCGCTCGCCGGTGCGGATCGAGGCGAGCTGCGCGCGCATGTCGCCCATCGCCCGCTCGGGCACGCGCACGTTGGCCTTGAGAATCGAAGTGATCTCGGAGTTCTCCTCACCGGCGCGAAAAATTTTTACGAAGGGAATCTGTAGTCCCTCGGAGAAAATATCACGGGTCACGCCGCCGAGCTGTCCGCCCACGTCCTGCCAGTGCGCCATGGACGACGAGAACGCCACCAGCTCACCGTCGTTGAAAATCGGCAAGGTGAAAATCAGGTGATTCAGGTGGCTGCCCATGGTGTAGCTGTCGTTGGTGAGGAGAATATCGCCGGGCTCGATCTTGTCCTTGCCCCAGTGCGCGATCTTCGCCTTGATCGCGTCGGACAAACCGCGGATGAACATCGGCAGGCCGAGCCCGATGGAAATCGTATTGCCGTCGCCATCGAACAACCCGACAGTAAAATCCTCAGCCTCGTAGATGATCGTGTGATACGCAGTGCGCATCAGGTTGGTCTTCATCTCGCCGGTGATCGCCACCAAGGCGCTGCGAATCACTTCGGCGGTGAAGGCGTCGACACTGCTTTTTTCAGCTCTTGATACAGATGTCATGTTTGTGCGCTCGTCTTAATCCTTCCCTTGATGAGAGAGGAATGAGGTGAGGGTGAGCCTGACGTTCCCCTCACCCCTCCCCTCCCGCAAGGAGAGAGGGAATCGTCCAATACTTGCATCATTGCGGGCTTCTGAGTTCCATCACCAGAAGTCCAAACGCATTCACAGTCACTACATCCCCTGGCTCGACTATCGTCGTCGATGCCGTCTCCTCGATCACCGCGGGGCCTTCGATCACGTTGTTTTGCAGCAGTTTGGTGCGGTCGAAGACCGGCGCCTCGACCGCGCCCGCGCCTTCGAAAATTACCGTGCGCGTGCCGCGTCTTGAATTAGCCGGCGGCGTCTTGTCGCCCTTGGCAATTTCGGCGACCTGCGGCTTCCCCAGTCGGCCCATCGCCGACACGCGCAGGCTCACAATATCGGCGGACTCCGCCGGCGCGCTGTGGCTGTAGCGAAGATCGTGTGCCTCGTCGAAAAGCCGCTTGATCTCAGCGCGGGCGCTTTCGTCGCCGACATTCGCCGGCACACGCACGGCCACCGCGTGTTCCTGACCGACGTAACGCATATCGGCGGCGCGCTCAAAGACGATCCGGTCGGTGGGAATGCCGGACACTTCAAGTGCTGCGCGGCCTTCGTCTTCGAGCTTTTTAAACTGATCTTCCAGCGCGAACATCTCGATATCGTCCATGCGCTGAAACAAGGTCTGCACGTAGTCGCGGCGCAAGTCGGCCATCAGCATGCCCATGGCGGAGAAATGGCCAGGCGCCTGGGGAATGATGATTTTACCGATCGAAAGTTCCTTCGCGACCGATGCGGCGTGTAGCGGCCCGCCGCCGCCGTAAGCGACCAAAGTGAAATCGCGCGGATCGAGACCCCGTTCCAGGGTCACATGTCGCACCGCGTTGGCCATGGCGGAAGTCGCGACCTGGAGCATGCCCGATGCCGTGCGCTCGAGGCTCACGTTCAACGGCTTGGCCAAGCACTCGCGCAACGATCTTTCCGCGGCGCTGCGGTCCAAACGCATTTCGCCGCCGAGAAAGCGCTCGGGCGAAAGACGTCCGAGAATCACGTTAGCGTCGGTGACCGTGGGTTCCGTACCACCGCGGCCGTAACTCGCGGGACCAGGTTCGGCGCCGGAGCTGCGCGGGCCAACGTGCAGCCCGCCGCCTTCGTCGAGCCAGGCGATACTGCCGCCGCCGGTACCGACTTCGACGATATCGAGCACGGGGATCCGAATCGCCAACCCTTCGTTGTAGCCGCCGATGAAATAATCCGGCGACAGACTCGGCTCGCCGCGCCGGATCACGCAGGCCTTCGCCGTCGTGCCGCCCATGTCGAACGCGATCGCCGCTTCGAGATCGAGCAACTCGCAGAGCGCCATGGTGCCGACCACGCCGCCCGCCGGTCCCGACTCCATCATTTGAATGCACTGGCGGCGCGCCATCTCGACGTCGGACAGGCCGCCGTTGGACTGCATGATCATGAGATTGCCGGCGAATTGGTGATCGCCGAGCCGCTTTTCGAGATCCGTGAGATACTGGCTCACTTTCGGACCCACGTAGGCGTTGGCCGCGACGGTGGAAGTCCGCTCGTACTCGCGATACTCGCGCGAGAGCTCGTGCGAAGCGCTTAAGAAAAGTTTCGGCTCGGTCTCGCGCAGAATTTCGCACATGCGGATTTCATGCTCGGGCGCGCGATAGGAATGGAGAAACAGCACCGCCACGGCCTCAAAGCCTTCTTCCTTTATAATCCGCGCCACCTCGCGCGCTTCGTTTTCATCGAACGGCGTGCGCACCGAGCCGTCGGCGAGCATGCGCTCGGTCACTTCGAAAATATCTTCGCGCGGCACCAGCGGACGATGCTTGCGAAAACGCGGATTGAAGGATTCAGGGCGATTAATGCGGCCAATCTCGTAGACGTCGCGAAATCCCTTGGTCGTCACCAGCGCCGTCTTGGCGCCCTGGCGCTCGATAATTGCGTTGATCACCACGGTGGAGCCGTGAATCAACGTCGAGACTTCACGGAATCGCACCGCGGCCTTGGTCAGTCCGTCGAGCACACCGCGCGCCAGCTCCGCCGGCGTCGAAAGCGTCTTGGCTAACGCCAGCGACTCATTCGCCTCGTCGAACACCACCACGTCTGTAAAGGTACCACCGATATCGACTGCTGCGCGCAACTCAAACCCCCATAATAATTTTGGATTTTAGATTTTCGATTGTGGATTGAAGAGAGCTTCGCCGAAGTTCAGGCTTATTGCATTTACCGCACTCCGACAATCCAAAATCCAAAATCGGAAATCCAAAATGGGTCTATCCGCATCGATGATTGGCGAGATATTCGCTCAACCACTTGTTCCAGGTTTCATCGATGGCGCGGATCGCGCTCATTTGCGGATCTTCGCCGGCGCGGCTTTCCACCAGCGCCACGACCCGCAGGTCGGCGCCGGCGAGATGTGGATCGGCGCAGAAATTGGCACGGACCATAACTGCGCCCCGACCCTCGAGTTCGGCGAGAGCGCGATCGGTATCTGCCGCGGGAATCTTGAAACGTTCCAACGCGGCGTACACTTCGGTCATGAAGCGAGCTTTTTTGTTTTGCCCGCGGAGCAACTCGATGAGCCGCTCACACGCCGCTTTTGCATCCGTAGTTTCGGTTTCCATGCGGGTCATCGTGAATTCATGATGCTCGATGCTGCGCCGAACTCTATGGAAGGGCTCTGTGCTTGTCAAACCTGCTCCCGGTCGAAGACGGAAATGCAGGATTAACCACGGAGACACGGAGAACATATTTTTTCTCCGACCTTCGTGTCCTCCGTTCCTCCGTGGTGAGAAAGAATTTCACGGGCCATCCCGCGATGTCCGTGCGCCAGCCAATGTTGAAATCACTACCTCCCTGTGCAAATCTGATTTCCTCCATGGCCGACCCGACCGCAACTCTTTTGCGCCAGATCCCATCCGTCGATCGTCTGCTGAAACATCCGCGCGCTGAACCTTTGCTGGCGCGTTACAATCGCGAATACGTGACCGAGCAATGCCGCGCCGGGCTCGAGCAAATTCGCGGCGAGATTCGGCATGGTCACGGTATCGATCTGAGCGAAGCGGCGATCCTCGACCGCGTCGAACGCGCCATTTACATCGACAGCCAACCCGGACACCGGCGTGTCGTCAACGCCACCGGCACGATTCTGCACACCAATCTTGGCCGCGCCTTGCTCTCGCCGGCAGCCGTCGAGGCCATGCTCGCGGTGGCCGATCACCCGATCAACCTGGAATACGATCTCGCCGCCGGCAAGCGCGGCAAGCGCGAAGAGACTTTAGAAAAATTGTTGACCGATCTCACCGGCGCGGAAGCCGCGACGGTGGTCAACAACAACGCCGCCGCCGTGCTGCTCGGCTTGAACACCTTGGCCCAGGGCAAGGAAGTCATCGTCTCGCGCGGCGAGCTGATCGAAATCGGCGGCGCTTTTCGGATTCCGGAAATTATGGCAAAGAGCGGCGCGATTCTTCGCGAAGTCGGCGCTACCAATCGCACTCATCCGGCGGATTATGAAAACGCCATCAATGAAAACACCGCGCTGCTGCTGAAAGTTCACACGAGCAACTACAAAGTCATCGGCTTCACCGCCGAAGTGAGCCTCGAAGAGCTGGTCGCCATCGGCAAAAAGCACCATCTGCCGGTGATGGAAGATCTCGGCAGCGGCGCATTGATCGACCTGAGTCAGTACGGTTTGCCCAAGGAGCCCATCGTTGCCGAGAGAATTCAGGCCGGCGCCGACGTGGTCACGTTCAGCGGCGATAAGATCCTCGGCGGCCCGCAGGCCGGTTTGATGGTCGGTAAAAAAGAGCTGATCGGCCGGATGAACAAGAATCATCTGCAGCGCGCGCTGCGCTGCGGCAAGCTGACCCTGGCCGCCCTCGAAGCCACCCTCCGACGGTATCGCCAGTCGCAGAATATCGTCGAGGAAATTCCCACGCTCAGAGCTTTCACGCGAAAGCTCGACGAACTCCGCGCCCTGGGAGAAAATTTATTACCCCAGCTTCAAGCGACCTTAGGCAGCGAATTCCAAATCGGCCTGGAAAATTCCACCGCACAGATCGGCAGCGGCGCCATGCCCACCGAAGAACTCCCCACGGTCGTCATTACCGTCGCTCACAAAAAGCAGAGCGCCAACGCCATCGCGCAAAAATTCCGCGCCGCCGATCCGCCGATCATCGGCCGCATCAGCGATGACCGTTTCCTGCTCGACCTGCGCTGCATCTTCGACCCCGACGATCTAATTCCAAAGTTTGCCGCCCGATGATTTCCATTTTTTACTTTTTACTTTTTACTTTTTAATTATCGTATGCCCTTCATCATCGGCACCGCCGGCCACATCGATCACGGCAAGACCAGCCTGATCAAAGCGCTCACCGGCACCGATACCGATCGGCTCAAGGAAGAAAAAGAGCGCGGCATCTCCATCGATCTGGGCTTCGCGCATCTCGACCTGCCCGACGGCACTTCGGCGGGCATCGTCGATGTGCCCGGCCACGAGCGGTTCATCAAGAACATGCTCGCCGGCGCGCACGGCATCGACCTCGTGCTTTTCACCGTCGCCGCCGACGACGGCGTCATGCCGCAGACCGAGGAGCACTTGGACATCGTCCATCTGCTCGGTGTCAAGATGGCGATCTTCGTCATTACCAAAGCGGATTTGGCGCCGCCCACGCGCATCGCCGAAGTCGAGGAAGAAATCGACATCCTCACCCTCGGCACAAGCTTGGAAAATTCGCCCAAGCTCGCCGTCTCGTCGGTCACCGGCCAAGGCCTCGAAGAGCTCAAAGCGCTTGTTGCCAAAACCCTCAAATCGCACATTCAGACCGTGCCGAGCGGCTACTTCCGCCTGCCGGTGGACCGCGCCTTCGTGCTCCAAGGCCACGGCGTGGTCGTCACCGGCACCGCGCTCAGCGGCGAAGTCAAAGTCGGCGAACAAGTTCGCTGCCTGCCCGGCGATCATCTCTTTCGCGTGCGCAGTCTTCAGGTCCACGGCAAATCCGTCGAGCACGCCGGCTGGGGCCAGCGGGTGGCGATGAATCTCACCGGCCCCGACCGCGCCGACGTGGCCCGCGGCCACGTGATCTGCCATGAAAAAATCTCTCGGGTCACCGAGCGCTTCGATGCCTTTCTCGAAGTGCGCCCGGCCGCGAACAAAGGGATCAAAAATCACCAGCGCGTGCGCGTCCATCTCGGCACGGCCGAGCGGCTGGGCAAGATCGTCATACTCGGCGATGCCGAGCGAGTCGAACCCAAGCAATCGGCCTATTGCCAGGTGACATTGAACGAGCCGCTGCTGGCGCTCCGCGGCGATCATTTCATCGTGCGCAACGAAACCGCTCAGCGCACGCTGGCGGGCGGTCTCGTTATTAATCCTTGGGCGGAGCGCCACAAAAAAGGCGACGCCGAGCTTGGCGCGCAACTGGAAGCGCTGTGCCATGGGGATCTCGCAGCCTTGACCGAAACGTTTCTTGACAGCGGCGCCTTTTTCGCCGTGTCCGCGGAGTCAATCCAACAATTCCTCAATGTGCGTGAAGAAGCCGTGCGTCAAGCGCTCGACGGGATGAAAACTCTGCGTGTTTTGAATGCCGAAGGCGAGCGGCTTTACACCACCGACAAAAAATGGCGCCGGGTCACGGAGCAAATCCAGCAGTCACTCAAGGAGTTTCACGCCGGCCACCCGCTCGTGCCCGGCATGGATATGGAAGAATTGCGCGGCAAGCTCGCCTATGAGCTCGCGCCGAAGATCTTTCGCCTCATCGTCGATGCCCTGATCGACGCAAAGCTCATCGCCAAGGAAGAAAATCTCCTGCGTCTGGCGAGCCACCGGGTCCAGCTCGGCGGCCAGGAAAAAACCCTGATGGAGAAGATCAAGAAAATCCTCGGCGAGCAGCCGCTGTCGCCGCCGGACTTGAAGGAGATCGAAAAGCTCGCCGCGGTGCCGCGGCCGCGCTTGAACGAAGTCCTGCGTCTGCTGGA